>Ga0209227_1001823_pt1 | contig 16002 bp, 11 predicted proteins | sample YNPBryantNP2012_FD_185815 | JGI IMG/M metagenome (GOLD analysis project Ga0209227, IMG submission 185815) | Anoxygenic and chlorotrophic microbial mat microbial communities from Yellowstone National Park, USA - YNP Bryant NP 2012 (SPAdes)... ...
GCCCGCAATACCCTGAGCCACCGCAGTAGCGAAATTCCCTAAAATGGCAGACCTAGCCACTGACCGAACAAGATGCAATATGCGATCTTCCTGATCTTCCCTCAAAGGAGAAAGATCCTTGAGTTTTCTGAGAATCTTCTGGTTGTCCCGAATCACGTAGAAAACAAGGACTATCATGATAAGAACATGAAGCACCAGTTGAACGACATTACTCAAAAAGGCTGTGCCGTGAGAGACAATAAACTGACCCACATATTTTGTGACCGTTATCAAGGGCGTTCCTATATCCCATTGCTTCGGGTTTATTTCCGCAAAGCCGAATCTCGTAAGATAAGCGTTAATCTTGGAAAAAATGGGTTGAATCTCAGAGCGCTGAACAAAATTTTGAAGATTACCCGCTTTAAACCATTCATTGATTTGGGAAATCGTAATAAGAGCCTGATTTACAAGAGCAGACAGAAAAAGCACCATCGGAATTAGAATAACGCTAATAAACCCGATTACAACGATGATCGCCGCAAGGTTTCTTCGTCCTTTCAGCCTAACAAGAACTCGCTCATAAATAGGCACAACAATGCTCCCCAGAAGAAAGGAAAGAATAATCGTGTGAATAAAAGGCTTCAGGATAAGGTAGGAAAGCACAAGACAGGCAAGGAGGAGCAGAAGCATGAAGGGACGATACAATTCAGACTGTAAACGCTCTTTTTCCAACGTGCACTCCTGTTATTATCTTGCTTTTTGGCGATATTTTTGAGCTTCTTCCTTCCTTCCAGCCGATTCAAGAAGTTGCGCTTTTAGCAAATACACCTTCTTTAACTTATCAGGATTCCCGGCATAGATATGCTCCGCACGGTCCGCAAAACTTAGAGCTTTCTTCATATCTCCCTTTGCTTTCCAGCAAAGAGCTAGCTCGTAGAAGGCTTCACCATTGTAGGCATCAACTTCTATAGCTCGTTCAAGCAACCTTATCGCTTCGTCCACCTTGCCTTTGACCCGCATCTGTCGAGCATCATCTACTAACTTAACAGAAGCCAGAGTCTGGGGAGTTTCCTTTTTGGCTGGAGTCTTCACCATTTCCGAAGCTTTTCCCTGAGTCGTCGGTTTAGATGGCACGGCAGGCGAAGAAGAATCTTCAAGAGTCTTTTCCACGATGGAAGAAGTTCTGCCAGGAATCTGGCTGGATGGCGTCTGAGACGTAATACCGCTTGTGGCGGGGGCTGGCTGACCAGCAGGAATATCAGAGACAGATGGCGCAGGTGGTGGAGGATAGGTATAGTAAGGTCTAGCCGGAGGACGATACGATGACGAACACCCGCTCATTAGAAAAGTCACCACCATGATAAACACAACAAATCCTTCGACCCATCCGCACCTCAAAAATTTTCTCAATAAACTTTGCCACATAACGCTACATCTCCTTTTGCTACTTAAACAAGTTGCTCACTCATCCATTTACCGCGTTAATTCTTTCTTTTATATACCGCCCTTTAGGAATCAATGGGTAAGGAAATTTTAGCCGGTAGGGGCAATCGGCCGGTCGCCCCTGCATCAATCTCAGATGTAATTATAGATCTCCGTTGCATTTTTTCGAACATCTCCTACAGATGTGGGGGGTTCAAAAATTATTAGACGACGAATTGAGGAGCTTTCTTATGGGATGCCTCACATTCGTTCCATGACAAGTAAAAAAGACTGTCACTCCAAGCCCTCCTTTTTGTCATCCCGATCCTTCCTTTTTGTCACCCCGATCCTCCCTTTTTGTCACCCCGAGCTCTCTTTTTTGTCATCCCGAGCGATAGCGAGGGATCTCATCATGAGACACCGTCCCGAACGAAGTGACAGGCAGGAGGCCTGTTATCCCGAATGAAACGAGGGATCTCCTGGAAGGGATGCCTCGCTGACGCTCGGCATGACCGTGCTGGCGATTTTTCGAACATCTCCTACACGATGTTGACAGTTTCTAGCTACTAATTAAGATTCCTTAAGCAAAATAACTAGGACAACGAAAAAAGGAGAAAAGGCAATGAAGCGAGAAATTACTAGCAAAGCCGACGAACGGCTAAGAGAGGTCTCAAGAAGGGACATCATACGTGGAGCCTTATGGGCAACGGTTTCTATGATGATTCAGCCCATCCTTCCTGTAAAATTCGCTCTGGCTTCCGATTCGGATCGAACGAAGGGGGCAGGTTATCCCACGTCAGATGGGGCGAAACCTATTCTAGTTGCTGTAAAAGGCGGAAGTTATGAAGATCGAGTTGATCGAGCTCTGGAGGCTATCGGTGGCATTAACCAATGGGTTAAGAAAGGTTCACGAGTAGTTGTTAAACCAAACATCGGCTGGAATGTAGCTCCTGAAGGCGCCGCTAATACTCATCCAAGAGTCGTTAAGCGAATCGTGGAGCATTGTATCTCGGCGGGAGCGAAAGAAGTTCTGGTTTTTGACCACACCTGTGATTCATGGCAAGCTGCATATAAAAACAGCGGTATCGAAGAAGCCGTCAAATCGGCAGGAGGAAAAATCATCCCGGCCAATTCAGAATCGCTTTACGAGAAAAAGGAAATAACTGGTGCTTCCACATTGAAAGAAACAAAAGTGCATGGAGAATACCTAAACGCCGATGTAATAATCAACGTCCCCATACTGAAGAGCCACAGTGGAGCCGGCATGACCTGCGCTCTTAAAAACCTTATGGGCGTCGTATGGGATCGAGGTTACTACCATCTCCACGGATTAGATACCTGCATTGCAGAATTTGCTCTCCTTCGAAGCCCAACTCTTAACATCGTAGATGCCGGTAACATCATGAAAACCGGAGGTCCCAGAGGCAATCCAAAAAGTGTTTTTGAGCGTCAAGATATGCTTATCGTATCCACGGATCCAGTGCTCTGCGACACAGCTTCGGCACTGGTTCTTGGCAAAAAACCGGAAGAATTGGGCTATATTGAGAAAGCCTCTAAACTGGGAATCGGAACAAACTCTCTAGATAATGCAGAAGTAAGGAGGATAACAATTTGAAGAATCTCCCTAGAAATCACCGCGTTGTGTATCTACGACTTATCCTGTTATGGATTTTCGTTGCTGGCTGGTTGTTGGCTCTTCTTCGCGGTTCCAGTGGGACATCTAACCAGGATATCCTTCCAGAATCTTTTCCTGCCATTTTGCAGGTCGGGCCTGCAATCGTTCGGCTTTTCTCTGCTCCATCTATTCAATGGGGATTCCTTATAAGCTTTGCAGGATTGCTGATCATCATTTCCACTACGGTGGCCTTTGGAAGATGGTATTGCGCTTCGATCTGTCCAATGGGAGTTCTCCAAGATCTTGCGATTCGCATATCAAAAAAGTTCAGAAAATCCCGCCATTTCCACTTCTTCAAACCCTACCACGCTATTCCCTGGGCTATCCTGGTGCTGATTGGCTATGGACTGATACGAGGTTACGGGCTTCTTTACACCATGTTCGAACCTTATGGGGTCGCTATACGCCCTTTTAGTTTGGCTCTTGAACCACTTGCCCGAAAATTTTCCTACCAGACTCTGCCGTCCCAATACTCCACCATTGCTACAACAACCTTTTTACTGGCTTCCATCTGGTTAGCCCTCTTTCTTGTCATAGCTTTCTTCCGAGGCCGATTCTTCTGCCGTCATCTCTGCCCTGTGGGAGCCATACTTGAATCGTGCGCCATTGGATCCAGACGTAAGCTCCAGATAGATTCACCGACTTGTGTTAACTGCGGAAAGTGTGAATCAATCTGCCGAGCGATGTGCATAGATTCAGCAAGACACTTTATCGATTATCGCCGATGTGTGCTTTGTTTCGAGTGTCTTAACAAGTGCCCTACGGGAGCCATAACTTACAAGCAAGAAAAAGAGAGAGTCTCGGTAACAGAACCATCCCTTTTGTCAAGCTCTTCCGGTTGGTCTGAAAACACATCTCAACCGGTAGCCATTTCCACCAGGAGAGGATTCATCAAGTTTGTTCCGATGCTTTTGCTGGTTGGGATGTGGATACTGATTGAACCAAGCGTGCGCAGAAGGGCTCAAAGCGGGGTAGAAATCTCCATCGGAGCTTACGAACGCCATGTGGCTATTCCTCCCGGAGCTGTTTCTCTAGAGCGGCTTGTCAGCCGATGTGTCGGTTGTGGATTATGCGAAGCAGTATGTCCTTCTGGCGTTATCCAGCTTTCTTCGTCGGTTCAAGGTATTGCCCATCCTGCTCTTCCAATCTTGAACTACGGGCGAGGATATTGCCAGTATGATTGCCGACGCTGTATGGCTGTATGTCCCACAGGAGCCTTAAGCATCATTAGCCTTGAAGAAAAAAAGCTCACGAGAGTGGGAATCAGTCACTTTGTTAGAGGAAGATGCATCATAGTAAGACACGGGAGACCATGCGGTGCCTGTGCCGAACACTGCCCAACAGGTGCCATAAGCCTTCAGGAAAGGTCGAGAGGGCGCGGTAGAGGTCGGATCATGGCAGAGCCGGTAATAGACGAATCACTCTGTATTGGTTGCGGCGCCTGTGAAGCAGTTTGCCCTGCCAGGCCCAAAAAAGCCATGTATGTGGAAGGACTAGCTGTGCATGAAAAAATCACTCTGGCTTCATCAAAACCGGTAGAAATTAAGGATGACAAAGGAAAATTTCCTTTTTAATCCAAGGTAGAACAAAACGTTTCGTCTTGTCTAGGGAGGGGGAAAATAATGAAATGCAGATTTCATCCTGATCGTGAAGCAAAGTTTAGATGCGAAAAATTCGAGTATGGTTACTGCGAAGAATGTCTTGAAAAATGCGATGCCTGCACCGATCCTGAACTTTATTGCAAGCACAGACCTGCCTGCATTATCTGGGAGCATTGCCGGAAAACTGTTAAAGCAAAGCGAAGAGCCGCAAGCGAAAATTCGAATAGCTCTTAAAAAGAAGCCTTCAGTTCCGATTTCTCTGTGTTCTCTGTGGGCTCCGTGGTGAGATCCTTGTCTTTTACCACAGAGAGCACAGAGTTTTTTCAAATTTGCGGGGCGGGATTACTCCGGTTGTGGGTAGATCTCACCTATTACCTAGATTCCATAAGAAAAGGCTTATCACCTGTTTTTTGGGAAATCACAGAAAGAGCCTTTTGAGCTTCGGCTTTACTTCCCTTAACGGGCACTCGAACAATATAAATCGTCCCAAGGCGAGGATGGGAACTTGGCTTCACAATCGCTTCGTATCCAAGAGAATCAATCAGGCTTTTAACTTTCTTTGCGTTTGCTTCCTCACGATAAGCTCCTACCTGAATCCAATAAGAAGCTTCTCGATTCGACGTGGAGGAACTCGCCGTTGTTTCACGCTCTGCAGGTTTTACTGCGCTTGAAGAAACAGATGCTTCTTGTTGTGGTTTGGTAACAGCAGATGCTTTACCCTTTGGTGGTGTTACCGGCGCGGCAGGTTTGGGAGACGACTTCTCAGCGCCAGGTTTTGTTTCTTGTTTCTTACCACCTTCTGGACCGAGAAGACTCACAATTGTATGTTTTCCTCCCGAGCCGGCCGATGGTGTTCCTCCGCTAGACCCGGCAGGAAAGGGTATTTCCTTTAGGGCACCTTGAGCCACCACTTCCTTGGCTTTTTTATCCGCTTCAGCTTCCTTCGCCTGAAGTTCTGAACGTAATTCATAGGGGCTTTGCTGTTTCCCAACAACCTGGGTAGATGAAGCAGAAGGTAAAGATCCAGAAGATGCCTGCGAAGAAATTTCTCCTGAAGAAGGAGAAGGCGGAGGTGGTGTTTGACGAACATCTAGCTTTTCTTTATCTTCCGACAAAGCCCCACCAGGGGTCGGTGTCTGCTGAGCAACGGTAATTGGTGCCGTCTTTGGAATCTTTCCCGTAACCACGGTTTGACCGGTAGATGAACCCTTTGTGGTCGCCCTTCCTTCTGTATCTATTTTGGATGTTACCGATGATGTTTCCGTTAAATGTTTTGATCTGGATTTTTTCCATAAAAGAGGCGAAATCAAGACTCCAAATGCGAATAAAACTGCAAGCAATATAACAAACTTACGATAGCTCTTCGGTTCTTTCTTTATGCCTCTTCTAACATAAAGTCCTTTAGTGGCCATAATATCACCTCAATTTATTTAACTCGCTTAAAGGCTCTGGCAAATCCTTCAAGGGAACCTTCAATTGTTGCGTCATCCACGCAATAGGCGATACGCATATGTCCCGGACATCCAAAACCCGTCCCCGGAACTGCAAGGATACGTTCTTCCTGAAGTATCCTCACAAAATCAACATCATCCCGTATGGGCGTCTTCGGAAAAAGATAAAAAGCCCCCCTTGGCTTAACGCATTCATAACCGATGTCGCTCAACACGCCAAATAACCGATCTCTTTTTCTTTGATATACCATGGGATCGACAGAAACCCCCTGAAGCCTAACTACAAGGCGTTGCATTAAGGCGGGAGCATTCACGAAGCCAAGGATACGGTTTGCAAGTATAAGGGCATCAATGACTTCACGCACGTTCTCCATTTTTGGGTTCACAGCTATAAAACCGATTCGCTCGCCGGGAAGACACAGATCCTTGGAGTAGGACGTGACAATGAAACTGTGAGAATAGACCTTCAAAATGGATGGAACTTCCGTATTATCGAACACTATCCGTCTATAAGGCTCATCGGAAATAAGATAAATTCTTCTGCCGTAACGATCACTTTTTTGATTCAAAAGCTCTCCAAGCTCAAGCAGGGTCTTCATGTCATAGACCTGGCCGGTAGGATTGTTAGGGGAATTGATAAGAACCGCTTTGGTTTTTGGAGAAATAGCCGCTTCAATGGCTTCAATATCGAGAGTAAAGTCAGGTTTAGTTGGAACAGCTTTCATTACTCCGCCGTGATTATCGGCATAAAAACCGTATTCCACAAAGTAAGGAGACGGGACGATAATTTCATCTCCGGGATCAAGCAAAGCCTTCAGCACAACGTTGAGCCCACCGGCGGCTCCACAGGTCATAATGATATGGTCTGCACTTAAGGGCAATCCTTGTATTTGCCCTGTAGAATCAACAAGATTATGCTCTCGATTCAGAAATGCTGCTATTTTTTCTCTAACCCATGGATACCCGGCGTTGGGCATATACCCATGGGATGCTCCATCGCTCTCCTGAGCAACTCTAACCAACTCTTCATGGACAATATCAGGAGGATACACGTTCGGATTTCCCAAACTAAAGTCATAGACCTTGTCAGCTCCGTATAAAGCCTTAAGCCGTGCTCCTTCTTCAAACATTTTCCTGATCCAGGAGCTTTTTCCCATGAACTGAGCCATTTTTTGAGCAATCGCCATATCCTTCTATCCTCCATATGTAAGCCCCTAGAGTAAGCATAGGAGCCCACCCCTACGGTCATATAAAATCCCAAACAATTTTCTTGAATCCCGTCATGGCGGGATTTTTTTTCATTCTAACAACGATGCAATCAAGTCAAGGATAATCCAAAGTAACAGAACCAAATAACCGGCAAAAACACCATCACTATATCACGCTTTTCCCTCTGAAAAAACGAAAAAGCAGAAACAATTCCCCCTGATTACCGATCTTGGCGGTTAGAGTCACAAGTGCTTTTTGTGGTTCTATTTTTTCAAATTGGCGGGATTGTCATAAGATGGTAATATAATGCCTGCGATGTGTCTTCCTGCCTGTCGCGTTTGTGACGCAGACAGGTAAACCTATTGTAAATTCAAACCAGGGGGGAACCATGAAAATCGGTTATTTTTGCATGGAAATAGGTATAAGCGAAAACATTCCGTCCTACAGTGGAGGATTGGGCATTTTGGCAGGAGATCATCTAAAATCCAGCGCTGACCTTGCAATTCCTATTGTGGGAGTTACACTGCTTTATAAGCGCGGCTATTTTATCCAGCACATAACTCCTGACGGAACACAGTTAGAAGCTTATCCATATTTTGACCCCCGTGGCTTTATGGAACCCCTTCCTTTTAAAATAACTCTGAAGCTTGATGGAAGAAACATAGCTGTTGGAGTTTGGAAATACATCTATAATGGCATGACAGCCAAAGTTCCGATCTATTTTCTTGATACCGACTTGCCGGACAATTCCCCCCAGGATCGTTTAATCACTCAGTATCTCTACGGCGGAGACCAATACAATCGCATCCTCCAGGAAGCTGTTCTTGGTATAGGAGGTTATACAATACTCAAGAAACTGGAACCCAATATTACAACTTACCACATGAACGAAGGACACGCTGCTTTCCTTACTCTTGCGCTCCTTAAAGATTTCAACGGCAATGAGCATAAAGTTCGCAATATGTGTATATTCACAACTCATACCCCCGTGCCGGCCGGGCATGATCGATTTCCCTACGACATGGCATGGCAGGTGCTGAAAGAATATCTTCCTTCCAACATTAAGGACCTTGCAGGATCCGACTCTTTGAATATGACTCTCCTTGCTCTTAATCTTTCGAGAGCCAGCAATGGAGTCAGTGAATTACACGGAGAAGTGTCCAGAGAGATGTTCCCTGGTTATGACATTGGGCATGTAACCAATGGAGTCCACCACCTTACGTGGACAGGACCGGAATTTCAAAAACTTTTCGATGAGCATGTGCCAACCTGGAGGACTCAGCCACAGGCTTTGAAAGATGCTACGTCCATCCCGGATGAAGCTATCCGCACGGCAAAAAAGGAAGCCAAAAAACGACTCATCTCTTACGTTAACTCATTAACTGGTGCGGGTTTCACAGACGAAATGATGACTATCTGTTTTGCAAGACGTGCAGCAGCCTACAAGCGAGCCACATTAGTATTTACCGACATTGAGTATCTCATGAATCTTTCTTACGATAGAGTACAGTACATCTTCGCAGGAAAAGCGCATCCTCAAGACCAGCCTGGAAAGGATCTTATAAAGCAGATTGTGGATATAGCAAGGCGATATGAAGATCGTTTGCGTTTGGTATTCATTCCCAACTATAACATTTGGCTTGCCAAGCTTATGACTCAGGGAGCCGACGTATGGCTCAACACTCCTCGCAGGCCAAGAGAAGCCTGCGGCACAAGCGGCATGAAAGTATGTTTTAATGCAGGTATAAACATGAGTGTGTTGGATGGATGGTGGAGAGAAGCCTGCAGAGATAGAGTAAACGGATGGGCAATAGGTGACGATGAGGACCAATCAGATGAAGAAGCCGCAATGGATCTCTATCGGGATCTTGACGACATGGTTACAACCTACTATGCCGCTCCGAAAAAATGGACAAGCATCATGAAGCATTCCATAGCCGACATTACACCATTTTTTAATACCCACAGAATGGTGCTGGAATATCTTCATAAATACTACCTATAACTTTCGGTGGGGTGTTTGAAAACGGCACAAACTGTATCACAATCACATTCAAAAGCTTATTATCATTGATACTGATAGGGCGACTGGCCGGTCGCCCCCACATAAACATGTATCTCGTTGCGACACGATCTCGCAGGCAGGACGCTTCTACTCAAATTTCATAAATGACATCAATAATAAGAAAAACATAAGACTGGCTACGGTGAATTTTTCTGGGCATTAGCCCACCCTTTTCTTCCTATAGCTCTCTCAAGTTCAGCCTGAGCCGTGTAGTAACCATAGAGAGCATTGTAATAATTAACTTGAGCCTGGGTGAGGTATGTCTGAGCATCAAGCACTTCGGTCGATGTAGTAACCTGCTGCTGATACTGAAGGTTGGTAATGCGGTAGTTTTCCTTTGCCTGAGAAAGAGCGGCTTCGGCAGTAGCGATATTCTTCTGAGCAACAGTAAGCTTTTCAAAGGCGTCTTTAACTTCCAGCATAATGGAATCCTTCACGCCCTTAATTTTTTCAGCCACAGCGAGACGTTCATGAAGAGCCTTCGCCGATTCGGCTCTGGTTTTCCCGGATTCAAAAATAGGCCAATTGATTTGTATTCCCACACTTGCATTGTAGCTATTCTGGTAGTCGTTCTCCGTGGCTCGGATATTTTCCCCTTGTTGCATATACCGACCGAAGGCATAAACCTTAGGGTAATAACCGCTCTGAGCAAGTTTTTCTCCCAATCGAGCCTGCTGCAGAGCGATCTCTAGCATTTTGATTTCAGGACGGTTGGCAATAGCCTCATCAGTAAGGGCTGAAAGCTCATAGGAAACCGATGGGAGTACTGCCACATCTTCCAGTTTGGGTCTATCGTTTAACGGGCGGCGAAGAACCGTGTTAAAGGCTGAAATTGCGACGGCAAGAGAACTTTCGGCAGAAACTTTCTCCTGTTGGGCTCTGGCATAGGCAACTTCGGACTTCAAAAGATCATTTTGAGGAATAAGTCCCTGCTCGTAGAAAGCCTTCGCATCGTCAAGATGTGCCTTAAGCTGAACCTCCTGCTCTTCAGCAACTCGAAGATACTTTTCTGCAAGGAGCACACGAAAATAAGCCACCTTGGTCATTTTTACCACGTCAAGCATAGCCCGTTCTTTATCAAGTTCCTTCGATGTAATGCCCAGTTCGGCTATTTTCTTTTTGGTCTCCAGAGCAAAGCCGGTAAAGATCGGTTGAGTTATGGTTGCATCCCAGGAGTAATTGTTAAGCGGACCTGCTTCAAACTTCATTCTATTAAAAATTACGTATGGATCTTCCTTCAGGCGCATATATTCGTAGGAGAGAGTAACTTTTGGAAAGAGATCTGCTCGAGTGCTCTTTTCTTCCCAAACTGCTGCCTTTTCTCGTTCAAGAGCTTCCTGAATAAGAGTGTTATTTTTGAGAGCTTCTGAGATTGCGTCTTGAAGTGTAAGTAGGGGCGATTCATGAATCGCCCCTACTAATCCCACAAAGAAAACATGGCAAACAACTCCGCAGATAACTATCCACATCCGCACATTCATATCCTTCCCCCAGCAGTGACTATATTTCAAACACAATCCCGACACAACACTTATTGCTTACCGGAAACGTTACTGCAAGTGAAAGCCGAACCGGTTCCAACACTAATAATTGGGAGGGGGTCGTCACCCCCCGCCCACAACGGAATAACAACCCACATCTTCATCTATCCCTTATTTTGCAAGGTGATGTCAACAAAATGGTGGTGATGTAGGGGCAGGCCTACGTGCCTGCCCGGCATGTAGGGGTAGGCCTGTGTGCCTACCCCTCGTGCCGTAAGGCTTCTATGGGATCCAACTGAGCTGCCCTTCTGGCAGGCACATAACCGAAAATAATGCCAATAGCGGCAGAAAATAGAAAGGCTAAAAGATTGATGCCCGGCTGGAAGTGATAAGGAACTTTCATCATGTTTGTAAGAGCATAAGATGCTCCGATAGCAATGATAATACCAATGATGCCTCCCAAAGCAGAAAGAACCACCGCCTCCGTCAGAAACTGTAAGAGAACTTCTTCCTCGGTAGCTCCTATGGCAAGCCTAAGCCCGATTTCTCGAGTCCGTTCAGTTACCGAAACAAGCATAATGTTCATAATTCCCACACCACCGACAAGAAGACTCACCGCTGCAACCGATCCCAAAAGCGTTGTAAGAAGTTCCGTCGTGCTCGTGAGCATTTTGGTGATCTCTCTCATGTCTATAACGGAAAAATTATCCTCATCTCCTGGTCTCAAATGACGTCTTTCTCTCATAAGGATTGTAATACTTTCCTGCCCCTTCTCCGTGGGTACTCCGTCTTGAAGCGAAACCATAATAGTTCCAACATTCTGGTTTACTTTTCCTGCAACACGCCGATGAAAAGTTCTAAGAGGTATGGCTACGAAATCGTCCTGATCAATACCTGTAGCTGTTTGTCCCTTAGCTTCAAGAATGCCAATCACTTCACAGGAAAACTTCTGAAGTCTCACGCTTTCCCCAAGGGCATTCTGAGCCCCGAATAGCATTTTTCTAACCGTTTCTCCTATAATGCATACAGAAGCCCCACTTCTAAGTTCGGATTCATCAAACAATCTTCCCTGCTTTATTTTTCTGTTTGTAACAACGAAGTAGTCATTGGTGGTTCCGGTAACCTGGGTTGTCCAGTTCTGATTGCCGTAAACTGCGGTTAGAGTCTGGCTCGAAACCGGTGCTACTGCCGCTATCCCCGCAATATCTCTTTTTATAGCTTCCGCATCAGCTTCCTTAAAGGGAATATTGGCTCCAAAAGGTTGTCCATGTCCGAAGCGCTTTCCCTGGGTAATGATCAACACATTGCTTCCCATACTTGCGATTTGCTGTCGCACCTGCTCAGTTGCCCCTCTCCCCACAGTAACCATCGTTATTACTGCCGCAACGCCTATGACGATCCCCAGGATCGTCAAAAAAGACCTCATAACGTTACGTCTGATTTCTCTAATAGCTACCTTAAGCATGCTCCAGAGCATTTTAACATCACCTTTGCTGTATTCTTGCGTGGGTTGTTACTCTACCACTCTACCATCAAAAACTCGAATAAGACGCTTTGCGTAGGTGGCCATTTCGGCATCGTGAGTGATCATCACCACAGTTATGCCGTAATCCTTGTTAAGAGTTGTTAGAAGCTTCATGATTTCGTTACTTTGCACGGAATCCAGATTGCCTGTAGGCTCATCTGCAAGGATTACGGAAGGTTGAGTTACCAGCGCTCGAGCTATAGCGACTCGCTGTTGCTGGCCACCTGAAAGCTCAGCCGGGGTATGATCTTCCCAATCAGAAAGCCCAACCACTGCAAGGGCTTCTCTGGCTCGAGCGTGACGCTCCCTAGCAGGCACACCATGATAGACCAAGGGAAGTTCTACATTCTCCAGAGCACTTGTTCTGTTAAGGAGATGAAACCCTTGAAACACAAAGCCCAGATGGTACCTACGAAGCATCGCCAACTGATAACGACTCATTTGCGCCACATTCACACCATTAAAAAGATACTCTCCCGATGTGGGAGTATCCAGACAGCCCATAATATGAAGGCAAGTAGATTTTCCAGAACCGCTTGGTCCCATAATAGCTACAAACTCTCCCTCTTCAATCTGAAGATCCACACCTCTAAGAGCTTGCACAGCAGCCTGACCGGAACCATAAATCTTGGTAACGGCTTTGAATTCAATTAACATCCTGCCGACCCTTATCCGTGTTCTCTACGTTCTCCGTTGTGGGATTCCTGTTTTTTTACCACAGAGAGCACGAAGTTTTTTCACTTGCCATTATTTGTTTTTACCAAAAATCACATCAACCGCAACGTCCATCCCCGGCTGTAAATCTCCACCTGTAATCTCGGTGAGAACTCCATTCGTGGCTCCTGTCATCACCGTAACCGGCACAAGCTTTCCATCCTTAAGCACCCATACCTTTTGCTCTTTGGCTTGTCCTGCAGATGCTTTGTGAACTGCACCTGCTGGCATGCCACCAGGACGTCCCGGAAATCTGGGTAAAAGCTTCCCTACGAGTCCACTTCCGCCGGTTGATGCAGAGCTTTTTGTTTGGGTAGTTGGTGGAGAAAACCTCAAGGCTGCGCTCGGAATCACTAAAGCATCCTTTACCTCCTGAACCAGAATGCGAGCCGTAGCTGTCATACCCGGTCTTAAAGCCAAATCTTCATTGTTAACATCGAGAATAGCCTCGTAGGTAACAACACCGGAAATAGTTGTGGAAGCGTATCTCACCTGTTTAACAACGGCTTTGAAGACTCGTTGAGGATAGGCATCCACGGTAAATGTGGCTTCCTGTCCTTCCTTTACCTTTGAAACATCCGCTTCGTCCACATTTACATGAAGATCCATCTGGGTGAGATCTTCTGCCAGCACAAAGAGTTCGGGAGCCTGAAGTGAAGCCGCTACAGTTTGCCCTGGTTCTACCTTGCGATTTAGCACCACACCGTTTATGGGCGAGCGAATTACAGACTTTGCAAGATCGGTTTCTATGGACTGAATGGTTGCCTTGGCTTGAGATACCGATGCTCGAGCGCTAGCAAGGTCAGCCTGAGCCCGCTCGTAAGCCGCTTCTGCAGCGTCCATTTCGGCTTGAGACGGCACCTTACCGCCACTGAGGGCTCTGGCATTTTGGAGCTGGGAGAGTTTAGCTCGAGTCTCTTTTACCGTAGCTTGAGCCTGCAAAACCTTGGCTTGAGCTGCTTCCAGTGTAGCCTTTGCCTGTGCCAACTGGGCTTCTAACTTCGATGTATCCAAACGAGCCAGCACCTGCCCAACCTTGACTCGATCATTGTAATAAACCTCGACGCTTCTGATAATACCCGAAAGCTCACTTCCAACCGTTACCGTATTGGTCGGCTGAAGCGTTCCCGTGGCGGTAACCATTACAGTAAAACCGCCTATCTGTGCTTTTTCGGTTTTATACTGCACTCCAGAATTAGAATTAGAACGACTTATAACAATTCCAGCCGCCACCAAAACTATAACTCCGACCGCTATCAACCACTTAAACCATCTTCTAGCAAAGAAATAAGAACGGTTTAAGGAGACAATTTCGGTTATGTCGGGTTTTTTCTTTTCACTCATATCTATTCGCTCCCTTGAATCCCGGTATTTATCGCTCACATTCTCCAGGAGATTAGGTTTGATAACATTTTCGACTTCCCTCGATCAGGAAGATAACCCTCATTTCCAGCCATAGGTCATGGTGAGGGGCAGGGTAGTTCATGAATCCCGCCGAAGTCCCGTCGAATCCGCAATTTCCCATCCTCCTCCAAGAGCCTTGTAAAGCCGGATCACATCAGAGGTTACAGCACCGTGGCTCTGGATCAACTGATCCTGAAACGTCAGATGGGAACGTTCTGCATCCAAAACAGCGCCAAAATCTATGAGTCCCGAGGCATACTGTTGTTTAGCCAGTTCCGCAGCCTGCCGGGCAGCTTCTTCGGCTTTGGCAAGTGCATCACGGCGTTTTTGGTCTTCAGAGTAAGCCATGAGAGCATCCTCTACCTCCTTTAACGAATTCAGAACGGTTGATTTATAATTTGCAAGAGTCTGCTCTGCTAGAGCCTTTTCTGCTTCCACCGCTTGTTTAAGAGCCCCGCCTTTAAAAATCGGAAAAGAAAGGATTCCTTTGCCTACAAGAGTCTTTGTTGCGGATGACACCAAGCCTCCTGGAGAAAGAGCTTCAATGCCGATTGTGCCGGTTAGAGAAAGCTTAGGATAGAGTTCCGCCGTTGCAACACCGATTTTTGCCGTCTGAGCAGCCAGTTCTCGCTCGGCTTTTCTTATATCAGGACGGCGTCTGAGAAGATCGGCAGGGATACCAACAGCGATATGATCAGGGGGATGCGGCACGAGAGCAGGATTATTCAATTTTTCGTGAAGCTTTCCTGGAGGCTCCCCGAGAAGCACCGCAAGGCGATTCATAGCCTCGTCTATAGCGGCCTTTAAAAGAGGTATCTGAGCTCTGGTGCTTTCAAGATTATACCTGGCCTGGTGGACATCAAGTTCGCTCCTCAATCCAGCTTTATATCGCCATAGTGCCAACTGGAAGGATTCTTCCTGCACTGAAAGATTCTCTTCGGCTACAGCCAGGCGAGCCTGGTATGTACGAAGTTCCACATAATTGAGAGCTACCTCGGCAGCAACGGTAACCAGAACATCTCTGAGGGCTTCTTCAGTTGCTTCGAGAGTTCTCTGTGAAGCTTCAACGGCTCGGCGAGTTCCGCCAAAGATATCAATCTCCCAAGAAGAATCGAACCCAGCCGTATAGAAATCCTCCGTCGTTGTTGGTCCTTTATGCACATCTTTACGGCTTCCCGAAGCCGAAAAGGACGTTCCCAGAGTGGGGAACAGGGGTGATGCAGCTATAGCACGACGGGCTCTGGCTTCACGAACTCTGGCATAGGCTTTCGCCACGCCCAGATTGTTTTTAAGAGCTTTCTCTACCAGATCTGCCAGTTCTTTGTCCCCAAAGACCTGCCACCATTTGGCAAGCTCTTTTTCTTGCTCCTCCGTAAGAGAAACACCATGTTCTGCTCTAGCCTGAACGGCATTTCGCCATTTTTCCGGAAGCGGTATCTTCGGTCTTACGTAATCTGGCCCAACCGATATGCATCC
>Ga0209227_1001830_pt1 | contig 15950 bp, 15 predicted proteins | sample YNPBryantNP2012_FD_185815 | JGI IMG/M metagenome (GOLD analysis project Ga0209227, IMG submission 185815) | Anoxygenic and chlorotrophic microbial mat microbial communities from Yellowstone National Park, USA - YNP Bryant NP 2012 (SPAdes)... ...
TAAAACCCTTGACTTTGCCCCACATTTTTTATATAATATAGACGCTTATATAAAAAATTCTACCGGGAGGCATCACGATGGAACTTTCAGAACTGCTCACTCAGGCCCTGCAGCTGGAACGCGATGGCAAGGACTTCTACCTACGCGCCGCGCGCCTGGCTCCCAACGCCGCGGAGATGTTCGAGCGCCTGGCTGCTGATGAGGAACAGCATTACGCCACCCTGCAACGGATCATGCAGGCACCTGACAAACTGGCCGATCTGCTCCCCTCTCCCACTGTGCCGCCGTTGGATGTCGCCGATCCCATTTTCCCGCGCGGCGTCAATCCGCTGGACCTGCTTCCGCCTGAGCCAACCGTAAACGACGCCCTGGTTTTTGGCATGAGCAGCGAAATGAAAAGCGTCCGGCTTTACCGCGAGGCCGCGCGCCAGGCCGAGCCTGAAAGTGCCGTCTACCGGCTGCTCGTCCAACTGATCACTGCCGAAGTCGGCCACTTCAACACCTTGATGCAGCGCTACGAAGCGCTGAATCCTTATCCAGCTTAAAACCCAAACCACCTCAACCCTTTAAGGAGAAAACCTATGGAAACTTACGAATATACTCTGGCTACCCTCAACCAACCGGCGCCCGATTTTACCGCTCCCGCCCTGGTCGAAGGCGAGATCACAAGCGTGCGCCTTTCCGATTATCGCGGCAAGTGGGTCGTGCTTTTCTTCTACCCCGGCGATTTTACCTTTGTCTGCCCAACGGAACTGGTGATGATGGCGGAACGCTATGCCGAATTCAAGGCCAACAACACCGAGGTCCTTTCCATGAGCATAGACTCCCCCTACGTCCACCTGGCCTGGCAGAATAACGAGCTGCGCGAAATGGTCAAAGGCGGTCTGCCCTATCCTATGCTCACAGACAAGGGTGGGGTGGTAGGAGAGATGTACGGCGTTTACGACGCAGAGGCGGGCGTGGACCTGCGCGGCACCTTCATCATTGACCCGGAAGGCCTCCTGAAGGCCATCTACATCCTTCCCGATTCCGCCGGACGCGATGTGAACGAAATCATCCGCATCCTGCAGAGCCTGCAATACACCTATGAGCATAAAGGCGAGGCCACGCCCGCCTGCTGGCGACCGGGCGGCGACACGCTCAAACCCGGCGCCGAGCTGGTCGGACACGTCTGGTCCTCGTGGAAGAAGCCGCAATAACCGACACGGCCCTCTAACACGCCGGCCCGTCATCGTACAAGACGGGCCGGCACGTCTGAATGAAAGGATAGCTATGAGCTACAAATTACGCGCCATGAATACACCCATTTTTTGGGCTGAAGGCCACCCTGGCCATTTGACCCGCTCCGATTGGAAGGTGACCCTGGACGGCCTGGTGGCCAAGCCGCGCACCTTCACCTTTGAGGAGCTGCTGGCGCTCCCCAAAACCACCGTCGAAGCGCGCCTGACCTCCGTCACCCGTTGGAGCGTCGGCGGGCGTTGGGGTGGCGTCCACCTGAGCACGTTGCTGGAACAGGTTGGCGGAGCCTTACCCGGCGCCACGCACGTCCAATACACCTCCTACCGGCGCATCTACACCACCGCCCTCCCGCTGGAAATCGCCCTGCGCGAGCGCTCGCTCCTGGCCTACGAGTACGAAGAAGACCCGCTCGACGCTGATTATGGGGGACCGATTCGCGGCTTCATCCCTTACCTGTGGGGCTACAAATCGGCCAAGAGCGTGATTCGGGTCACCCTGCTCGATCATCCCATGCCGGGGTATTGGGAGCTGCGCGGCTATCCGGATACGGCGCAAATCCTGCCCGGCCATGTGCTGGATGTGAATACCGGACGCCGGCGCCGTATTCCCGGCGGAGAAGTGCGGGAATTCCTGGACTGATGCCGGAGCTGCCTGAAGTCGAAACCATCGCGCGGATGCTGGCCCCGCGGCTGATCGGGCGCACCTTCCGCCAGGTCGAAGTAGCCTGGCCGCGCACCATCGCCACGCCAGAAGCCGAAACCTTTGGCGAGCGCCTGCGGGCAGCCACTATCGAGGCCGTGCAGCGCCGGGGCAAATACCTCATCTTTGTGCTGCGCCCGCGGGCCTACCTGCTCACCCATCTGCGTATGACCGGGCGCTACCTGCTGGATCCGCAGCCGCTGCCCGATTACTGGCGGGTCCTTTTTCAATTTGATGATGAAGGGACCCTGGTCTTCGTGGACCCGCGCAAATTCGGTCGGCTCTCGCTGGTCGGGGACCTGGACGCCGCGCTCGCGGATCTCGGTCCCGAACCGCTCACCTCCCAGTTCACAGTCGAGCGGTTGCAGCATTGTCTGGCGAACCGCAAAGGGCCGCTCAAAGCCGTTTTGCTGGATCAGCGCTGTGTGGCTGGGCTGGGGAACATCTACGTCAGCGAAGCGCTCTGGCAGGCCCGGCTCGCTCCGCGCCGCGCCGCAGCTACCCTCACCAGCGCCGAGGTCATCAGGCTGCACGACGCTATCCAGGACGTACTGGGCGCGGCTATCCAGGATGGCGGCACCAGCCTGGACGATCGCCAATACGTCTTCCCTGACGGGGGCACGGGCCGTCATCAACTGACCCTGGCGGTGTATGGCCGTGCCGGCGCGCCCTGTCCGCGCTGCGGAGCCCCCATTCAGCGGGAGCGCATTGCCCAACGCGGCAGCTACTTTTGTCCGCGGTGTCAGGAATAAAAAAGACCCGGCTTTAACCGGGTCCAACTGGGGCGGCACGATTCGAACGTGCGGTAAACGGATCCAAAGTCCGTCGCCTTACCCCTTGGCCACGCCCCAACGCGCCCAAAATTATACCACAATTTGCCGCTGGCACAAAAAAAATCCCCCTCCTGAAAAAGAGGGGGATGGAACCTGCCCTGCGCTTTAGGGATACACGCGCTTGATGGTGCGCGGGTAGGGGATGGCTTCGCGGATGTGCTCGATGCCGCAGATCCAGGTGACCGTGCGTTCAATCCCCATGCCAAACCCGCTGTGTGGCACACTGCCGAACTTGCGCAGCTCGATGTACCACTGGAAGGCCTCTTCCGGCAGGTTTTCGTCATGGATGCGTTCCAGCAGCTTTTCCGGATCCGAAATGCGCTCACTCCCGCCGATGATTTCGCCGTAGCCTTCGGGGGCCAACAGGTCCACGCTCTTGCACACCTCAGGCCGCCCCGGCCAGGGTTCCATGTAGAAGGCCTTCACCTGGGTGGGATAGCCGTAAACAAATACCGGCCGATCGTAAAGCTGCGTCAGAGCGGTCTCGTGCGGCGAGCCGAAATCCATGCCCCAGGTAATCTCCAACAGGGCTTTTTGTTCCGGGTCCTCCGTCTGCGCCTGGATGGCGCGGATCTTTTCCAGCGCCTCATCGTAGGAAATGCGCGGGAAGGGGGGCTGAATCGCTTCCAGCTTGCTCAGATCGCGACCCAGGAACTTCAGTTCGGCGCTGCGCTCGCGCAACACCCGCTGCACAATGTACGAAACAAACTCCTCTTCAATAGTCATCAGCTCGTCCAGATCGCAGAAGGCGATTTCCGGCTCTACCATCCAAAACTCAGTAAGATGACGGCGTGTCTTGGATTTCTCCGCGCGGAAGGTCGGGCCGAAGCAGTAAACCCGGCTGAAGGCGAAGATGTTGGCTTCGTTATAAAGCTGACCGCTTTGCGAAAGATAAGCTTTGCCTTCATCAAAATAAGGGGTTTCAAACAGTGTCGTCGTCCCCTCACAGGCCGCCGGGGTGAGGATGGGCGTATCCATGTTGATGAAACCATGCTCGTCCAGCCAGTCGCGGACAGCGCGGATGACGGTGGCGCGCACGCGCAAAATCGCCCACTGCGAAGGCATGCGCATCCACAGATGGCGATGGTCGAGCAAAAAGTCCACGCCGTGCTCTTTAAGGGCAATGGGATACTCTTCCTTCACCAGTTGCACCGGCTCCAGCGCCGTGATGCTGATCTCGTACCCACCGGGGATGCCCGGCGCGCGGTCATCCTGCCGCACCACGCCGGTAACGATCACCGACGACTCCTGGGGCAGGTGAGCAATCAGCTCAAAAAGCGCTTCGGGCAGCTCCTTCTTAAAAGCCACACACTGCACAAAGCCATAGCCATCACGCACGAGGAGAAACTGCAGTTTACCCTTGTCCGTCCGGTTATAGACCCATCCGCGAATGGTAACTTCCTGGCCCACATAGTCAGCAATTCTATCCACCCGAATGATGGCAGCCATTTTCTCCTCCTGATAAAAGCTCACTAACGCCAGATTATAGCTCGATTTCCCCGGTCAGGCAATTTCAGCCGGCTCTTTGCGCGCCAGACGCCGGTAGAGCTTTTTAAGCTCGTGCCAGATCTCCTCACGGCTATCGCGCCACAGATGGATCAAGGCCGGCAGGCCAGGAATCAGGAAGAAGGCCAGCACCAGGAGCGTGAAGTACTTATCCACCCCCTCAATGCTGCCAAAAGCCCGGCCCAAACCAAAACCGAGCATCGTGACCCCGACCCCCCAGAAGAAGGCGCCGATGACGTTGAAAAGCAGGAAGCGCCGATACTCCATGGAGACCGCTCCGGCGACAATGGGCACAAACGTGCGAATGAAGGGCATGAAGCGCGCCAGCGTGATGGTTTTGCCACCGTGCTTATCGTAGAAAGCCTTGGCCTTGAGCAGGTTTTCACGACGAAACAGCAGAGAACTGGGGCGGTTGAAAATATGCGGACCGGTCTTATTGCCAAACCAGTAGCCGACACTATCGCCTAACACGGCTGCGGCAAAGATGCCCGGCACCAGAATCAACTCATTCAACACCCCGCGCGAGGCCAACAGGCCGGCGGTGAGCAACAGACTATCGCCCGGCAGGAAAAAGCCAAAGAACAGACCGGACTCGGCGAATACAATGGCGAACACACCGATATAGCCGACGGTGGTGATAAATTGTACCAAGTCAAAATGAACCATGTTCCCTCCCTGATCTCTCTTCCGACACTCCGCGAAGTGCCTGAGATAATTATACCATGGTAACCAGGAACCGACTTGGGACGCGCGCCCTGGGCCACCCCCAATCTCCCTGGTGCAAAAGGCCCTGACGCGGCCCCGTCAGGCTCAAAGGGAGCGCCAGCTCCCGTCCCCTCCCCGGTGCTCGCCCCGTCAACTCCCCCCATTCGCCCTATCGTGGATTTGTGGTATAGTCACGCCAGGGGATTCCAGATGAGGAGGGGACGTATGCTTAAAACCCATAATTGTGGCGAGCTAAACACAGCCCATGTCGGGCAAGAAGTCACCCTGGCGGGATGGGTCAATCGTCGCCGTGATCTGGGCGGCGTTGTCTTCATCGTGCTGCGTGACCGATCGGGCCTGGTCCAGGTCGTCGTCAACCCCGCGCAGGGCGCATCCGTGGCCGAAGTAGACGAGGCGCGCGGCGAAACCGTGATCCAGGTGCGCGGCATCGTGCGGCCCCGTCCTGCTGATCAGGTCAATCCGGCCTGGCCTACCGGCGCCATCGAGGTGGAAGCGCACGCGCTCACCATCCTGGGGCCAGCGCAAACACCCCCCTTCTACATTTACGAAGAAAGCCCGGTAGATGAGGCCCTGCGTCTGCGCTACCGCTATCTCGACCTGCGCCGCGCGCGGATGCAGCGCAACATCATCCTGCGCCATCGCGTGGTCAAGTTCATCCGCGATTACCTGGACGCGCGGGGCTTTCTGGAAATCGAAACCCCCATGCTCTTCAAATCCACGCCGGAAGGCGCGCGCGACTATCTGGTCCCCAGCCGGGTGCATCCGGGAAAGTTCTATGCGCTGCCTCAGTCCCCACAACAGCTCAAGCAGCTCCTGATGGTGGCCGGCTTTGAACGCTACTTCCAGATTGCCCGCTGCTTCCGCGATGAGGACCTGCGCGGCGACCGTCAGCCGGAGTTCACCCAGCTCGACCTGGAGATGTCCTTTGTAGAGCGCGATGACATTCTGGAGGTGATTGAGGGCCTTTACACCGCCATGGTCCCGGCGATCACCCCAGAAAAGCGCGTGCTCAGCCCCTTCCCGCGCATGAGCTACGCCGAGGCGCTGGAACGCTACGGTACGGATAAACCCGATCTGCGCTTTGGCATGGAGCTGGTGGACCTCACCCCGCACCTCCAGGGGAGTCAGTTCCGCGTCTTCCAAAACGCCCTGGCGGAAAAAGGGCGTATCAAGGCAATCGTCGCTCCGGGCTGCGCGCACTACACGCGCCGTGAACTGGATGAGCTGACCGCAATCGCCCGCGCCCAGGGCGCTCAGGGGCTGGTCACCCTGAGCTATCAGGAAAACGAGATGAAAGGGCCAGCGGTCAAGTTCCTCACGCCCGAAGAGCTGCAAACCATCGCCAGTGTCACCGGAGCGAAGCCCGGCGATCTGGTGTGCATCGTGGCCGATCAACCCGGCGTCGTAGGGCCGACGCTTTCCGCGCTGCGCCTGACCTTCCGCGACCGCCTGAATCTGGCCGATCCCAACTTGCTGGCCTTCGGCTGGGTGCTGGATTTCCCCATGTTCGAGTGGAATGCAGAAGAACAGCGCTGGGACGCGGCGCACCATCCCTTCACCATGCCACGGCCTAACACCTATGAGGCGATGGCCGCCAATCCTGCCGCTGTGCTTTCCGAAGCCTACGATCTGGTCTGCAACGGTTACGAGCTGGCCTCCGGCTCCATCCGCGTGCACGATCCTCGCATTCAGGCCGACATCTTCAAAATGCTGGGCTATCCCGAAGAAGAGGCCGAAGCGCGGTTCGGGCACATGCTGGAAGCCTTCTCCTACGGCGCGCCGCCGCACGGCGGGATCGCCCCAGGCATTGACCGCACCGTGATGCTGCTGGCCGGCGAAAGTAACATCCGCGAAGTCATCGCCTTCCCCAAGACCGCGCAGGCCACCGACCTGATGGCCGGCGCCCCCGCGGAGGTGAGCGAACGCCAGCTCCGCGAGCTGCACATCCGCATCGTCAAGGACGACGCATAGAAGGCGCGGCTCACCCTGAAAACAAAAAAACAGCGGATGGGAGCTCCCATCCGCTGTTGCGTTTCACCAAGCCTCAAGGCTTGCGATGGCAGAGCCACCAATCGAGGCAGTTCTCCTGTCCCTTGCGCTCCATCGCCACCTGGACCGTCTTAGCCGGCGGGATAATCACATCTTCGCCGAACAACTCGTTCTCCGGCCAGTCGGCGGGGATAGCCACCCCCTGCGCGTCAGCAACCTGCAGGCCCTTGAGCATGCGCAAAATTTCCTTAAAGTTGCGGCCCAGTTCTTGCGGGTAGTAGAGAATAGCGCGGATGACGCCCTTGGGATCCACGAAGAAGACGGCGCGTACCGTATTGGACCCCGCCCCCGGATGGATCAGCCCCAGCGTCTCTGCGACCGGACCGTTATCGGCAATCAGCGGGAACTCGATCTTAACCTTGAGATGCTCCTCAATCCATTCCAGCCACTTGATATGGCTGAACACCTGGTCTATGCTCATGCCGATCAGCTCGGTGTTGAGTTCACGGAACTGCGGATAGAGCTGCTGGAAAGCGTAGAACTCGGTCGTGCACACGGGCGTGAAGTCCGCGGGGTGGCTGAACAGGATGAACCACTTTCCGGCCATAGCCTCCGGCAGCTTCATCGTCCCTTGCGTCGTGACCACAGTCATTTCAGGAAATTTATCACCAATCAACGGCATACCCATAGTATCACCTCCTCAGGAAAGTAAATGTAAAAAACTCATTCCAGGACGCTGGCAGCATCCTCAGACTGACAAACCGGACACACCTCAAAGAAATCCACCCGGTACCCCGTGATGCGCAATCCAGAGGCCTGAGCATGAGCTGCGACCTGCTCCAACACCTCAGGGGCGGGATAATCGCGCACACGGCCACAGCGGATGCAAATCACATGTGCATGGGGTTGGGTTACGCGCCCATCATAACGCACCTCGCCGCCGCCGGTATGCAGCTCGGCCACTTCACCCAGAGCGACCAGGGTATGCAAGGTCTTGTAGACCGTAGCCAGACTCATAGTCGGGTAGGTGGGATGCAGGGCTTCATACAGCTCCTGAGCGGTCGGATGGGTATCACTTTCCGCCAGCAAGCGCACCAGAGCCAGCCGCTGCGGGGTGATACGACAGGCACTTTCCCGCAAGCGCGCAACCAGATGTTCATAACGAGTTAATGGATCCATAGCCGCCATTTTATAATGATTATTTATTGATAATCATTATTATATACAATAAAATGGGTTTGTCAAGGGGTTTGTGCCGGGCGCACCGGGTGCGCAGGAACCCCAGAGCACACCGGGGACACAGAAAAATAAAAAGCAGGCGTAACTACCTCGACAATGTTAAATTAGCGTAAATGGCGGTCAAGGTGGACCTCACCCCATCCCCCCCATCCCCCCACCCCCTTCCCCTCCCTGCGGCGGAGAGGGGAAGGGAGCCAGGGGGTAGGGGTGAGGTCGAATCTAACATTGTCGAGCTACCTACCAGAGAGCTCCCAGGCAAGCGCTATCAAAGACGCGGCGAAGGCATGCCCCTGTAGCGCCTGTATGCGCAGGCTAAAGCCTACGCTACATTATTTGCAAACGATTCAGGGTAGGTAATTACAAGCAGGCGAGAAAGGACCGTCCGCGCATCAGGAACGAGTCAACGCAGGCGACGCGATGACACGTGGATTCGTGGTCAGCATTTCATCGCCGAAACAGCGAAGGCGCAGAGGTTGATAGGGGCTCCTCCATGTCCTGCCCTTGACTTCCCTCCCGAAATCTGGATAATCACCTCAGCTAACAGCTCACCCATTCCCTGATAGAAAGGACCTAACCATGCCAGGAGTAGAAATTAAACCGGGTATTTACTGGGTTGGCGTGAACGATCGCACAACCGACCTTTTTGAAGGGCTATGGCCCATATCACGGGAAGGCGTTTCCTACAACGCCTATCTGGTCAAGGGCGAAAAGACAGCCCTGATTGATCTGGCCAAGGACTTCAAGCTCAACGCGCTGCTCGATCAGATTGCCGAGCTGACCGACCCCGCTCAGTTGGACTATGTGGTCATCAATCACATGGAGCCGGATCATACGGGCGCCCTGAGCATCTTCCACCGCCTGGCGCCTAAAGCGCAATTCCTGATTTCGGCCAAAGGCCAGCCCATGCTCGACGCTTATTATCACATTACCGAGAAGGTGCACGTAGTGGCGGACGGCGAAGAGCTGGACCTGGGTGGACACCGCCTCAAGTTTTTGTACACGCCCTTCGTACACTGGCCAGAGACGATGATGACGTATGAAATCCATCAGGGCGTGCTCTTCTCCTGCGATGGCTTTGGTGGTTACGGCGCTCTGCAGGGCGGGATTTTCGACGACCAATATGCGGATATCAGCTTCTACGAACAGGAAGCGCTACGCTATTACGTGACCATTGTATCCCGTTATAACGCACCGGTGCTCAAAGCTCTGAATCTCCTTTCGACGCTGCCCATCCAGGTGATTGCCCCTGCTCATGGCCTGGTGTGGCGGGGCAACCCACAGCGCATTCTGGAGCTTTATCGCCGCTGGGCAGAGTATGCTAAAGGCCCAGGCGACGTCGGTGTCACTTTGTTGATGGGGACGATGTACGGCAATACCGAGCGAGTGGCCCAGGCCGTAGCCGAAGGCGTGGTGCGAGCGGGCGTGCCGGTAGATAGCTTCGATGTGCGCCATGTCCAGGCCGCCTACTACCTCCCCTACCTTTACCAACGCCGGGGCGTGATTGTCGGAGCGCCCACTTACGAAGGCCACCTCTTCCCGCCCATGCAGGACGCTCTACGCATGGCCGAAGCCAAGCGCATCGAAAACCGCAAAGCCGCTTACTTTGGCAGCTACGGCTGGAGCGGGGGCGCGATCACGGATTTCAAAAAGCTTGCCGAAACGCTCAAATGGGAAGTGCTGGAGGCCTGGCACTTCCAGGGCGGTGCCACGCCGGAATTGCTCCGCAAGGCCGAAGATTTCGGCTTCCGCTTTGCCGAAGCGCTCAAACAAGGGTAATCCCTCACCAACCAACAGGGCGGCTCAGTGAGCCGCCCTGTTCCTGGATGAAAAGCCTGGACTAAGCGCCCAGAACTGCGCGGATTTGCTCCAAAGCCCAGTCAATCTCCTCGCGGGTGATGACCAGAGGCGGAGCGAAGCGAATCACGCTTTCATGCGTCTCTTTGGCCAGGATGCCGCGCTTCATCAAAGCCTCGCAGAAGGGCCGGGCCGGCCCAACTTCGTGCTTGAGTTCCACCCCGATCAGCAGGCCCTTGCCCCGCACCTCTTTGACGTAGGGGCTGTTGAGGGCGCGCAACTGCTCGCGGAAGTAGGCGCCCAGCTCATTGGCGCGCTCGGCCAGGTGCTCCTCCACGATAACGCGCAGGGACTCCCGCGCCACCGCGCAGGCCAGCGGATTGCCGCCAAAGGTCGAGCCATGGCTGCCCGGCTTGAACTGCAGCAGGACTTCGCGCTTGCCCAACACCGCCGAAACGGGCATCATCCCGCCCGAAAGCGCCTTGCCAATGGTGACCAGGTCGGGCTGGACCTCTTCCCAATCACAGGCAAACAACTTGCCCGTGCGTCCCAGGCCGGTCTGAATTTCATCCGCAATGAAGAGCACCCGGTGCCGCGTGCAGATCTCACGCACCTGCTTGAGGTAACCTGCCGGCGGCACGATCACCCCCGCTTCTCCCTGAATCGGTTCCACCAGGAAAGCCACGGTATTCGGCGTGATGGCCGCTTCTAAAGCCGCCGCATCCCCGTAGGGAATGATTTTGAAGCCCGGCGTAAAGGGGCCAAACCCATCCCGGTAGAGCGGTTCGGTCGAAAAAGTGATAATGCTGATGGTGCGCCCGTGGAAGTTGTTGGTACAGACGATGATCTCAGCCTGGTTCTCCGGAACGCCCTTGACGCGATAGCCCCACAGCCGCGCCGCTTTCAGCGCCGTTTCCACCGCTTCGGCCCCCGTGTTCATGGGGAGCATCATCTCATGCCCGCTTAGCTCGCACAGTTCTTTGGCCAGCAAGGGCAACTGATCGTTGCGGAAGGCGCGCGAGGTCAACGTCACCTTTTGCGCCTGCTCCTGCAGGGCTTGCAGGATGCGCGGATGGCAATGCCCCTGGTTGACCGCGGAGTAGGCGCTCAGGCAATCCATGTAACGATTACCTTCCACGTCCCACACCCATACCCCCTGCGCGCGGGTGATGACCACATCCAGCGGGTGGTAGTTGTGCGCATTGTAGCGCTCTTCGAGTTCAATGTAATCCTGAGTCCGCATAACCTGCTCCTTTGCATGAAGGATAAAATTCAAAACTGAAAATTATATCTAATATCCAAAAAGCTCATTCAGCATTTTACCCCCTCGCCGCTCTGGCGTCAAGAAGCAAACGTCCTTCTCTTGGCGTCATTCATCGCTACCAGGCTAAGGCCTCACGCGTCGGTCGGCTCCTCCGTTGTGGCCTTTTGGCTTCCCACCACAATGCCGGCCAGCACCAGCCCACCTCCCACCAGGGTCAGGGGAGAAGGGACCTCATGGAAAAGCCCCCAGGCCAGCAAGGCGGAAAGCAGCGGTTCTCCCAGGACCGCCAGGGTGACAAAGGTGGCGGTCAAATGCTTCAACGCCCAGTTGAGCGTGGAATGCCCCACAATCTGCGGCCCCAGCGCCAACAGGACCAGCCAGAGCCAGGCCCGCGGACTGTAGCCTGAAAGCGGAACCTGATTGAACCCGGCGAAGAGCATCAGCCACACCGCCGCCATGGCATACACAGGAAACACATAGCCGATCAGGGAAAGGCGGGGGCGCAAGTGCCGCCCGACCATAAAATAGCTGGAGGCCGCCAATGCGCCCAAGAGGGCCAGGACATCCCCCGCCAGGCGATGGGCGCCGCCGGCCTGCGCATCACTCAAGGCAATCGCTACGGCTCCGCCTATCCCCAGGAGAATGCCGAGTACGGTGTTGCGCTCCAGCCGCTCGTGCAGAATCAGCCAGGAAGCGATGCCCACAAACAGCGGGTTCATCGTCACCAGAACCACCGAAGCTGCCACCGTAGTCATGGCCAGGGAAGTGATCCAGGCCGCAAAATGGACGGCCAGGAAAAAGCCCGCTCCAACCAGCCAGGCCCAGGCGCGCCGATCGAGGGCGCGCCACTCAGCGCGACAGAAGCGCCAGGCCGGCAGCGCCAGCCCTAAAGCGGCCAGCGTCATCCGCCAGGCAGCGATGGCCAGCGAAGGCACCTCCGTCTGAGCGAAGCGGATCAAGGTCGAGGCGCTCGATACGGCCAGCACGCCACCGGCCAGGACCAGATAGGGCGAAACTTTCCGGGTTTGGGACGCTTGGGACATGGTCTTCCTCCATTTGGAAACTCGAACATCCAGGGCATAGTATAACACGCCTGCGCGCAGTTACCTGTTTTTACCGATTCGCATACAATGGGCCTGGACGCTATCTGTGAGCGCGCGGTCGGGGAGGGATTTCTGCCCCCGAGCGCCTGGTAGGACGGCCTCCCTATGCCGCCCCGCCAGCGCATAGGGAGGCGCTGGCTACGGGATAAGTCTTCAGTCGCCAGATGGGGGGGCTGAGCAGTTACCACATACACGCCGCCATCTGGGAACGCCAGGCGGCTTTCAGGAGGAGGGGGCATGCACGCTATATTGGATTGGGGGATTCAGGTTATTCTCTGGCTGCAGGGGCAATTCAGCCCGCAATGGGATGGGCTGGCCAATGCGGTGAGCTGGCTGGGCACAACCGAATGTTTCCTGGTGCTGGCAGCCTGGCTTTATTGGTGTGTTGAGCGGCGCACCGGCGCACGGGCCATGGTGCTGCTCTATCTCTCTCATGTCAGCAATGCTTTCACCAAGTACGGCTTCCATCAACCCCGCCCATTTACCTACGATGTCCGCGTCAAACCGCTGGAAGTGCTCGACGATCCAGGCCTGCCCAGTGGTCACGCCCAGAACACCCTGGTCTTCTGGGGATTGCTTTTGCAGGTCTGGCGCACGCCCCTGGTCTGGACGCTCGGCATCGTGATTCCCATTCTGGTAGGCCTGGCACGCATCTATCAGGGGGTGCATTTCCCCACAGATGTGCTGGGGGGATATCTGCTCGGCGCCGGGGTGTTGTGGGCCTATCTGACGCTGGAGCACGAGCTGCTGCCGATTTTCCAGCGCTGGGATGCCGGACTTCAAAGTCTGCTCAGTCTCCTGGTAGCCTGGCTGCTGATGCTGGCTTTGCCGGCTCATGGCCTGGACCTGAGCGGCTCGCTCCTGGGGGTGTTGCTGGGGCTAGGGGTCGAACGACGCGCTTTACGTTTCTCCGTAGCTGGCTCCGGGCGCCAAAAAGGGCTGCGCCTGGGAGTGGGCCTGGGGATTACGCTGGCCCTGCGCGCCATTCTGGCGGAGCTGACCTCTGTCCCGCTGCTTGCTTTCCTGGGCTACGGACTGATCGGATTTTGGGTCACCGCCGGCGCTCCCTGGCTGTTTTTGCGTCTGCAGTGGGCACAGCGTGAAGCGACCGGCTGACGTCAGCACCATAACAAAAGCCGCGGGGAAGCTTCCCCGCGGCTTTGACTGAGCGTTTCGCCCCTCAAGCCCGGCGTAAGCGCCGTGCGATCACCAACACCAGGATCAACAGCAGTCCGGCTGCGCCAAAGGCCAGCACCTCGCCCAGACCTCCGGTATTAGGAACCTGGCCACCGCTGCCACCGGTGCCACTGGTAGGCGTCCGCGGATTCCGGGTCGGTGTGAGCGTAGGGGTGTTGGTGCGACGCGGAAGGGGTGTAGGCGTAGGCGTCTGAAGGCCCGCTCCAGGTGTGGCGGTCACGGTCACCTGCGGCTGCGTCTCCGGAGTCGCCGTCGGCGTGAGCTGGGTCGGCTCAGGCGTCGGGGTCGGTGTGGGGGGTAAGGGCGTGGGGGTCGGCGTTACCGGGGTCGCCGTCGGCGTGAGCGCGAAAATGGCCTCAGCGGTAGCCGTGGCATCCAGCACGATCTGGATGGCCTCATTGGTGGCGCGGATAGCTGCGGCACGCGCCTCACGCTGTTTCTGCAAATTGGGATTGATCACCAGGGCCCAGACGATAAAAGTGATAATCGCCAACAGAAGGATGCCCCCTAAGATAGCCGCCGCCAGGACGAAGTTCCGATCTGTGCCTTTAGTGGCTGCTCCCCCTTCGGCTTCTTCTTCCGTCGTAGCCTCGCCTTCCTCAAAAAACAGATCATCATCCAAGGGGTTTTTTCCCAGGTCGTCCGCCATTCGACGCCTCCTCCCAACTCAAGATGAACTTGCCGGCCAGTTTTTGCCTCAACTTAACCTGCAAGCTAATTAACTATACCATGATAAAGCAAAAGGTACAACTTTTGTAACTGTTCAGACTGGCGGTTGAAATGGTGCCGCTTTCTGCCCCCCGAGCGCCCGTAGGGCAGCATCCCTATGCCGTCCCGCCAGCGTCTTCCTATGCGCTGGCTCCGGGATAAGCCTTCAGTCACCAGACGGTGGGTGGCTGAGCAGTTACCAATTTTTCTAAAAAGCGCCAATCGCCATGAGCAAGGCCGGTCTAAAGCAGGCGTTCCAGATTGGAAAGGGGAATCAGTATACTCTCATCCCCTATTTTCACCCGCGCGCCCGGAACGCGCGCCCCGGTTTCCAGGGCAATCAAGCCCTGGGGCAGTTCCTCGACGATGCCGCTCATCCCCAGGTAGGGCATGCGCAAAGCCCGCACCCGCATCCCCGGTGTGAGCCGGGATTCGGGATTGGGAGGCAGCGGGGCCTGACCGGGGAGCGGGACAAAAATGTAGGGGCGCTCCACTGGCCACAGCGCACTCAGGCGCCCACATACCGCAGCCTCCCGCCCCGCCAGCGATTTGAGCAAATCAAAAGCAAAGGGGGACATGGCCACTTCCCCGACGCCTTCGGTTGCTATAACCGTGAAGCTGACGGCCTGAGCGCGGAGGATGAGGGAAGCCGGGATGCTGCCGACAATGACGGCTCTGACCTTCACCTCTTCCGCCGCGGCGAGGATATCCTCATTCAGCGGCCCGCCGCCAACGATGATCGCTTCACTGACCGAATTATCTACCGTTTTAACGCGGATGGGCTGCTTGTGCGTTTTGACCAGGCACTTGAGTACCCCAAAGGTTTCTTTTTGATTGCCCCACGCCGCCTGAATGTAAGCCCCGGTAGCTTCCACCACCGCGCCTTGATTGGGCCACACCTCGGAAATAGCGCCCGGCACCAACGCGGTCAACTCATAAAAGGTCGGGGCCGCTTCGATCAACATCCGACCACGCCCAACTGCGGTCACCGTGCCTTCGATCGGGCTGCGACAGGTGCGCACGGTCAACCCGCCCCGTTCGGCCACGATCTGCCCGGCTTTCACCCGCTGTCCTATCTTGACCTTAAGATACGGCTTGATCTGTTTGGGCTCCACCCCCAGGGTTTCGCTCAAGTTAACCAGACGAAAGTCAGGGGGAATTTGAACACGGGCTATCACCTGCGTTGGCTCGACAAACTCGGTCAACTTGACCAGGACTTCCCCTTGCATGGGCAAACGACGCGGAATCTGGACCTGGGTAAGCGGGCTGATGATGCTATAGGGGGTGACCATGCCTTAGCCTCCCACATCCCAGAACCAACGCTGAACCAGCTCCCGGCGGTCATCAGCGTTCACGGGCAGGACCAGCGGACGCCCGCGCGCATCCACTACCAGGCCGACCAGCCCGCCATGAACCCGCACCTTCCCGCCGCGCCCCGGCCCCAGGCCAATATCAAGACGACGCAGCGGCTTGATGTCGAGCAAGGCGCTTTGCCCTGGCAAGAGAGGCCAGATTTCCAGGTCGCCATACCGCGCTTCCACGTCCAGGACCCCACCGTCATCGTAAGCGATATGAATTTTCAGGATGGTCTCCCCCGGATGCGCCCGGCCTACCGGCGAAATCACCGTGCCTAAAGAGACCAGGGAACCAGCG
>Ga0209227_1001837_pt1 | contig 15904 bp, 10 predicted proteins | sample YNPBryantNP2012_FD_185815 | JGI IMG/M metagenome (GOLD analysis project Ga0209227, IMG submission 185815) | Anoxygenic and chlorotrophic microbial mat microbial communities from Yellowstone National Park, USA - YNP Bryant NP 2012 (SPAdes)... ...
CTTGAGGGGAGCGGCGAGATGCAGGGGGGGCCTCTGGCGGGCTTTCGGGTCTGGATGGGCGATGTGACGCGATTTGTGGATTTTTTTGCGCAACCGGTGAGCCTTTTCGGGGTCGGAGCGCTGGCAAAGCTTCCGGCATATCTCAAGAGCTTTCCTGTCACACGGGCCGTCTTGTGCACCGACAAGGGCATTGTGGCGGCGGGGATCGCCGCGAAAGTCCTTAAGGTCTTGCACGAGGCGGCCAAGCTGGACGTGGCCGTTTTCGACGGGGTGGTGGCCAACCCCACCGAAGCGTGTGTGAGGCAAGGCTATGAGCTGTACCGAGCCTGCGGAGGGGGCATGCTGATTTCCCTGGGAGGCGGCAGCGCCCATGACGCGGCGAAAGCCATCGGCGTCCTGGCCACCCACGACGGCGCGCTCTGGGACTTTGTGGGCATCAACAAGCTGAAACGCTCCCTGCCGCCCCTTATCGCCGTGAACACCACCGCGGGCACGGGAAGCGAGCTCACACGGTTTGCCGTGATCACCCACGTTGAAAAAAAGACCAAGCTGACCCTTGTGGACTGGCGCCTTACGCCGCTCATCGCCGTGAACGACCCCACCCTTATGGTCGGCATGCCGCCGGAACTCACCGCCCAAACGGGCATGGACGCCTTGACCCATGCCGTGGAAGCCTACCTTTCTCGAAGCGCTTCCCCGCTGACGGACACCTGCGCCCTGACGGCCCTTGCCCTCATTACGGAGCATCTGCCGAAAGCGGTCGCCCACGGCGAGGCGATGCAAGCCCGTTCGGCCATGGCCTATGCCCAATATCTTGCCGGGCTTGCCTGTAACAGTGCCGGGGTCGGCGCGGTCCACGCCGTGGCCCATCAGCTGGGAGGGCTCTACAATCTGCCCCACGGCTTGTGCAACGCCGTGCTGCTTCCGTGGGTCATGGAGTACAATCTGGAGGGGTGCGTAGAGCGTCTCGCCGAGATTGCCAAAGCCATGGGGGAAGACGTGGCGGGCAAACCCGCGCGGGTTGCCGCCGAAAAAGCCGTGGAGGCCATGAGGGCTTTTGCCCGCGGTCTTGGAATCCCGGAGCGGCTTGGTGCCATCGGGGTGAAAGAAGATGATCTTCCGACCATTGCCAGGCAGGCCATGGAAGATCCTGCCATTTTCACAAACCCACGCCGCGCCGCCCAATCGGAACTTTTGAGCGTCCTTCGCCGTGCCCTGTAAGGCGTATGGGAAAAGACAATTTTCCCCACGGAGCTTGACGCATCACAAAGGAGCCGCGCCCACGGCGGTGTGATGGGGCCGCTGGGGCCCGAAAGGAGGAATGCCGATGGCGATTTCCATGGAAGGGGCCGTCCCGTATCGAAAAATGGCCACCACATGCCGTACCCGGCCGGTGTTCCCAAAGCGGGTGACATGGCCCAAGGTGGATCCAGTGGATGTGGAGCCGGGAAAGTATCGGGTGAGCCTCTTGCGCCGCGACCTCGTCGAATCGGCCGCGCGCCTGTGGCGCTTGGGATACCCCGAACTTTACGGATCGCCCCATGAGTTCCTGCTGGATGCCGCGGAATACCCGCGCTGGGTGGCGCTCTGGGAACAATGGCAGGAAGACTGCCGTTCCAAGGTCTATTGCATGGCGGTTCTTGAAGACATGGCGACGGGTGAGGTCGTCAGCGGGTCGGTGCTGACAAAGTTCGACAAAAACCTTCAGGTGGAGTATTCCCTCGTGGCCACCCTGCCGGGGTTTCGCGAAAAAAAGCTGACCGTCGAGCTCCGTCGGTACGTCAGAAAGATTGCGGCCGAAAGCGGCGCGGAATATTTCACCACTTTTTGCGAAACCTGGCATGACATCACCCAGCAGTGGTGCCTCAAGGGTGGGTGGAAAATCGCCGGAATTTTTCCCGGAAACTTCGTTCGCTGGAACGGCGATAACGAAGAATACCGGGGCTGCACCGTGCACTTTTACCGATTCGCTCGAGGGGCCGAAGCCTTTGTCACCCGCCCTGAAGAGTGGCATCTGGCGCCTGCGGTGGAAAGGGTGTGGCAAGTGCTGCGCGAGGTCAACGGGGACCTGTGAACGGAGCCGACGCGGAAATTTCGAGGGGTGGCGTCGATCTTTCGGCGCGAGGGGAGAAACGATGGAGCGCATTCTGATCGGAAAAGGAGAAAAGCCTGTTTATCTGCTTTCCCGGTACGGGAATCGGCACGGCCTGGTGGCGGGGGCGACGGGCACCGGCAAGACGGTTTCCCTGCTGGTTCTGGCTGAAGGTTTCTCCCGATTGGGTGTGCCCGTCTTTCTCGCCGACGTGAAAGGGGATGTGGCGGGGCTGGCCTTGCCCGGGGTTGCCGATGAAAGGATTCGGCGGCGTGTGGCCGAGGTGGGCCTAAAGGGCTACGCCAATGAAGGAAATCCGGTGGTTTTTTGGGATGTGTTCGGCGTCGCTGGGCATCCCCTGCGGACGACGGTAAGCGAGATCGGCCCGAGCCTTTTGGCCCGCATGCTGGAACTGAACGACGTCCAAGCCGGGGTTTTGGACATTGCCTTTCAGCTTGCCGATGATGAAGGGCTTCTGCTGCTCGATCTGGACGACCTTCGGGCGCTGCTGCAGTTCGTGGCCGAACGGCGCACGGACATTTCGTCGGCTTACGGGCTCGTCACCACCCAATCCATCGCCGCGGTACAGCGCGCCCTGTTGTCTCTCGAACGCGAAGGGGGAAGGGCCCTGTTCGGAGAACCGGCCCTGGATCTCGCCGACCTCTTTCGAACGGACCTCACAGGCCGGGGCATCATTCACATTCTGGCGGCGGAGCGGCTTATCCTCAAACCCCGGCTTTATGCCCATCTGCTCCTGTGGCTGCTTGCCGAACTCTACGAAAACCTGCCCGAGGTGGGCGATGTGGACAAACCCAAATTGGTTTTCTTTTTCGACGAAGCCCACCTGCTCTTCGATGACGCCCCACCGGTTCTAAGGCAACGGGTGGAACAGGTGGTGCGTCTCATCCGGTCCAAGGGGGTCGGCGTGTACTTTTGTTCCCAGTTTCCGGACGATGTGCCCAACGACATCTTGGGTCAGTTGGGCAACCGTATCCAGCACGCGCTGCGGGCCTACACGCCTCGGGATCAGAAGGCCTTGAAAACCGCCGCCGAAACCTTCGTGCCCAACCCCCGCCTCGATACGGCCAAGGTTCTTCTCCAACTGGGCGTGGGCGAGGCTTTGGTTTCCACGCTCCAGGAAAAAGGCATTCCCATGCCTGTGGAACGAACCCTCATTTGCCCGCCGCGGTGCCGCATCGGGGCCATCACGGCGGCGGAGCGCTCCGCCGTCATGGAACGAAGTCCTGTCGGGAGCCGATACGACACTCCGGTGAATCGGGATTCGGCCTATGAGATTTTGAAGGCGCGGGCGCTTCGCAGGGAAACCGTCCAGCCCGAAGGCGAGCACGCCAGGGCCGGCAAGGGCGCCGAAGAGCGTGGAGGCCTAGGCGACGTTTTGTTTGGGACCAAGCGCCGGCAGGGCCTTGTGGAAACGGTAGCCAAACAGGCCGCGCGAACCGTAGGGAGCCAGATCGGCCGCGCCATCGTTCGCGGCGTCCTCGGTGGCCTTTTGGGGGGCCGCCGGCGATAGCCCCGAAAGACCGAGCTTCGGGGCCTTCTTATAACATCGCAAAGGATTGTGGGACGGTGATGGCGGGTCGAGCGTATCGTCCCGCCATTGTTTCCAAGGGGGAAAGGACAATCGTGGCGTCGCAGCCGGCACAGCATTTGCCCATCGGTGTTTTCGATTCGGGGGTGGGGGGGCTTACCGTCGTTCGGGCCCTCATGGAGCGGCTACCCTTTGAAAGCATCATCTATTTTGGAGACACGGCGCGGGTGCCCTACGGGGTCAAATCGGTGGAAACCATTTGTGCCTTCGCCGCTGAAATCACCCAGTTTCTTCTTAAGCAGGGCGTCAAGCTTCTAATCATCGCCTGCAACACCATGGCCGCCGTCGCCCGGCATGTGGTGGAGGAACTGTCCCCCGTGCCCGTTTTGGACGTCATCGACGCGGGAGCCCGCAGTGCCGTGAACGTCACGCGGGCCAAGTATGTGGGGGTCATTGGCACGCCGGCCACCATCAACAGCAACGCCTATGCTCGAGCCATCCACCGCTACGATCCGTCGGTGAGGATCTTTTCCCAAGCGTGCCCCCTTTTCGTTCCACTCGTGGAGGAAGGCTGGCTGGACCATGAGGTGACGCGGCTCACCGCCCAGGAATACTTCAAACCCGTGCTCTGCCACCCCATCGATACCATGGTTCTCGGCTGCACGCATTACCCCCTGTTGAAGCCTCTTTTGCAGGAAGTCGTCGGGCCTGGCGTGCAGCTGGTGGATTCGGCCGAGGCCATGGCGGAGCAGACGGCGGAGGTTTTGAACGCCTCGGGGCTGAACGCGGAACCTTCTGCGCTGTCCCAATACGCCTTTTACGTGACGGATGTGCCTTTGCGGTTTCAAACCATCGGGGAGCGGTTCCTGGGCCGCAGTCTTCCTGCCGTGCAGCTCGTTAAATGGTAACGCACGTTTGTCCCTTGCTGAAGGCAAAGTGGAGTTTTTGATCCCATGTTGCCGATGCTCTGAAGGTTTACTGAGGCCTAATCAAGAAAGCTTGTCAGCATCTTGCGGAATTCGTCGAGGGAATCGGCACGAAGAGCTTTTTTGAAAAGGAGTCTCAGTGCATCGGGATCTTGAATCTTCCGAAGGGAGTGAAGGATATCCTTGGGAACACTCATAAAGCGTGTTTCCAGGGTCTCCAGGATATGTTCCCGTGTGGCCTCTAGCGTCCCCTGTTGCACCCCCATCTGGATTCCCTGCTGGATTCCCTGCTCGATTCCCGAGCGGACGCCTTCCTCATAGCCTTCTTTCTTGATCAGTTCATAGGCATACGATTCCATCATGATATCCCTCCTGCGCTCCAGTAGCCTGCGAGGGAGATCCTTGTCCACGAGGCCCGAAAGAAGGGCCATGCCGGTCAAAAGATCCGCCTTGTCGCTTCGGTCGAGGGTTGAGCCATAGATGGCCTCTTCAGCCATTTGAAGGATCTCCGCCCCTCCCCGCATAAGCCCGACAAAGGGCATGAGGCAGGGATTTCCCAGATTCACCACCTCGCGTGCATCCATGGCGGCAAGGGAAATGACCCGAAAGCGGTACCGAATGCCTTCGTCTTCGAAACATTCCACCACGTTCCCGCTGGGAGTCAGAAGCATCACCACCGGAAGGACCGAAAGCCCCGTTTTCAGCCGATATCGTGCATCGTATTCCAAAAGCCGCAAGGGCACGTGCGCTTCCCACCGGCTTTGAACCTCCAGCAAGACGATGAAAATCCGGCCGTCGGCAACGCGCACGCGAATGGGAAAATCGCTTCGGCGAACCGACGCCGTCTCCTGGGGAAGCTCCAAAAGCTCCGATTCAGCCACATCCAGGCCCAGAAAGAACTCCAGGGCCGCCTGCCGGCAATGGGCCAGAATGACCTTCATGGCCGCATCGTAGCCACCCATGGCGGACTCCTTGCGAAAAGTTCCGAAGGCCGTTTGAAAATATCACAGTCCCTGGAGTCGGCCAACGGGTTGTTCTTGGGCCCCATCGACGCTCTTTGGCGTTTTCCTTTGCCTGCCCGAACGTCGCCATGGGCCCTTAGCCAAAGCCGCCTTGAGGTTTTTCCTCGAAGGACGACGATGTGCACGGGCTTCATTGGAGGCCTGCCCCAAGCGGGAGCTCGGGGCGGCGCGGCGTCTCATTCAAGCGGGTCGTTTTCCACCAGGTTCCAGATGCCGCACGGGCACGCCCCGGCACAGAACCCGCACCCGATACACCGTTCGGGGTCCACGACCATGCGAAAGTCGCCGTTGGAGCCGCCTTCCCGCCGAATGGCCGCCTGGGGACATATAGCCGCACAAATGCCGCAGTCCCGGCAAGAACCACACGAAGCGCATTCCCCGGCACACTGCTCCACCCCGTCGAACCGAAGCCGTCTCGGGTCGAAATATTCCAGCTTGACACGCCGTGGGTCGATCATGGGGCGGATCTGCTGCTTCGGTCGCCGTCCGGAAAGGATATCGTCGATGGCATCAGAGGCCTTGCGACCCGCGCCGATGGCGTCGGTCAGGAGGCCTAATCGGACCACGTCCCCAATGGCAAAAATTTTCGGATCGGTGGTCTGGTAGTGTTCATCGACTTTGATAAATCCCCGTTCCGTCTGAACCGTGTCGGGCAGGAAGGACAGATCCGGCTGATCCCCGATGGCGACGATGACCGTATCGGCCGGCAGGATTTCCCCGGTGGTGAGTTCCACGCCTTCGGCCGTGACGGCCTTGGTGAAACAGGGCCATCGAAATTCGGCGCCCGCCGCCTGCGCCGCCTGCCTTTCCTTGCCGAAGGAGGCGGGTTCCTGGATATCGATGAGGGTCACCTTTTCGGCCCCCAGTCGATAGGCTTCCGTGGCGGCGTCACAGCCCACGTTGCCGGCGCCGATGACGACCACGGTGCGGCCCACGGTCACGGCGTCCCGTTTGGCCTTTTGAAGAAATTCCAGGGCGGGAATGAGCCGTTCCGCGCCGGGCACGGGCAGCGTCCGCGCCTTGTGCGCCCCGACGGCCACGACGATCATGTCGAAGTCCGCCTTGAGTTGTTCCAGATCGTCCCGGGTCAGTTCCTGCTGCAGGTGCACATGGGGCAGGGCTTGGCGGATCCGGTCCAGTTCGGCACTGAGGACCTCGTCGGGAATGCGCGTTTTGGGCACGGCCTCGGTGATTTTACCGCCCAGTTGTGGGCTTCTGTCGTAAATTACGGCCTCATGGCCTTTTCGGCGCAGTTGCCATGCCACGGAAAGACCCGCGGGCCCGCCTCCGATCACGGCGATCTTTTTGCCGCTGAGCGGCGGCAGTTCGGGAAGCTTGGCCTTGAGGCTCGCCCTGCCCAGCTGTGTCACGTCCACGGGCGCCATGCGAAGTCCCTGCCGCGTGCAGGACTGCATGCAGAGGTTCGGGCACAGGTAGCCGCAGACCGTGGCCGGAAACGGCGTGTAGGCCAAGGCCATGTCCACGGCTTCGTCCACACGTCCTTCTCGAATGAGGCGCCATCGTTCGTGCACCGGAATCCCCGTCGGACAGGAAGCCTCACACGGCGCGGCGTATTTCTTGTTTTCCCATACAGGCACGTAGCGGCGCAGAATCCCAGAGACGATCACCGGGATGGGGCTTCGATCCAGGTCCGTGAGGTCCCCGATGAGGCCGCCCGGGCCCAGTTCCCGGTCCCACACGTCCCGGTGAAAGGCGCTCATGGATTTCCTTGGAACGGCCGCCTTTTCGTGGGGTTTTCGGGCCTCCAGAAGTTGCCATTGGCTGCGCTGAGCAAACAGGGGAAAGAGGTCCGTCTTTTTGATCTTTTCCAGAAAATTTTGCAGGTTTTTTACCAGCCAGTGCCAGTCGTCGTCGCTCAATGGCACGAGTTTGGCGTCGGCCTGGCTGTAGCCCCCATGGGGGCCTCGAAAGAAGATTTTCCCGCCCACCATGCCCACGCACGGCCGATACCCCAGCACATTGCCGGGGTTGGCCGGTTCATGGCCGCAGATGACGGCGATGCCTCCGGCCATGAATTCGGCGAAATAGTCGCCCACGGACCCCAGAACCCAGAGTTCCGGCGGAGCGAACCGCGGGTTATGCTTGGTCATGGTCATGCCGCGGGCGCCGATGCTGCCGGCGATGAAGATTTTACCCTGGGCCATGGCGTTGGCCACGCCATTGGCGGCATGGCCGTGGACGATGATTTCCGCTCCAGCGTTGAGCCAGCCCACATCGTCGGAAGCCGGCCCCAGGGCTTCGATCACCGTGTTGGGAAAGCCCATGGAGCCCAGGCGCTGCCCTGCCGTGCCGTGCACGGTGACATAAACGGGTTCGCCGTCAGAGCCCCACAGGCGGCCTCCGATGCCGTGTTGCCCGAAGGCTTCGACTTCCAGACGGCGATGCCCTTGCGCTAAAGCGTGTTGCAGGCGTTCTTCCAAGATCCGCGATTCCAGGCGCCGACCGTTTTCGCGCCCGGAAATCCAATAGGCGTCGTGCGTTGTCATGCGTTGCATCCGTTCCTCACCCTTCCGTATGGGATTGGTCCGCCCGTTGCGGCTCGGATGAGCCGACAACCAGGGGGAAACCCTATGTGTTCCATGGCGTTCCTTCGCCCTAATCTTTCACGTTACACCACATAGGCGATGTGCAGCCGTTCGGCCGCCGCCGCGTCATCGATTCCCAAGGCGTCCGACATGCCGATGGGAAGGGACGTGGACCGGCCCAGGGGCGCCACGATCTTTTTCAATTCCGTATCGAAGGCGAGAAAGACATCCACCAGGCGTTCCGCCACTTTTTCAGGATCAAGCCGTCGGTACAGCCTGGGGTCCTGGGATGTGATCCCCTTGGGGCAGACGCCGATGTTACACACGTTGCACCGATCCGACTCGGATCCCAAGCAGCCGGCCGTCGCCTGCATGATGTACTTGCCGCACTGCACCCCGCTGGCTCCCAGCATGATAAGCGCGGCGGCATTGGCGGCCAGATTGCCGTTCTTTCCGATGCCTCCCCCGGCGAACAGAGGAATTTCGTTCTGCTTGCCAAGTTTGACCAGCGTGAGGTAGCTGTCCCGAATGTTGGAGGCGATGGGATGGCCCATGTGGTCCATGGACACGTTGTAGGCGGCCCCCGTACCGCCGTCTTCGCCGTCGATGGCCAATCCCGCGGCGTAGGGGTTTCGAGTGAGGTTGTTCAAGACGGCCAGAGCCGTCGATGTGCCGGAAATCTTAGGGTAGACCGGTACGCGGAAACCCCACGCCATGGACATGGATTGGATCATCTTGGCCACGGCCTCTTCGATGGAATACTTCGTCTGATGCGTCGGCGGGCTGGGCAGACTCACCCCGGGAGGGACGCCCCGAATGGCGGCGATGAGCTTATTCACCTTGTACCACATGAGCAGCCCGCCGTCCCCCGGCTTAGCGCCTTGGCCGTATTTTATTTCGATGGCGCAGGGGTCCTCCTTCATCTCGGGTATGGCGTGAATGATTTCGTCCCAGCCAAAATAGCCGCTGGCGATCTGCAAAATGACGTACTTGAGGAACCGGGAGCGCAAGAGCCGCGGCGGACAGCCGCCTTCCCCCGTGCACATGCGAACCGGCATGCCCAGCTCCTCGTTGAGGTACGCCACACCCATCTGCAGCCCTTCCCACATGGTGGGCGAAAGAGCCCCGAAGGACATGCCGCCGATGATCAGAGGATAGATTTCCCGAACTGGCGGAATCCAGCCGTTTTCTTTAAGAAGCCTGATGTTTTCCTCGGGGGGCAGGACGCGCCCCAGAAGCGTGCGCAGTTCGAATTCGTGCCGGCCCGCATCCAGCGCGGGGTCGGTGAGCATGGAAATGCGGATGAATTTGATGCGGTCCAAAATGCCGCCCGGAACATTGCGGCGGCCTCCGCGGCGCCTCGGCTGGCCGCCCCTGTTGATGTGGAAGCGCAACTTGTCCGCTTCCTCGGAACGATACGCCATGATGGCGTCGTTGGGGCATACCATGGAGCACATGCCGCAGCCGATGCAGGCGTAGGCGGGATCCGTTTTCTGGCGGATGCCGTAGAAGACTTTATACACGTTGGATGGCTCGTGAGTGATGCCGAAAGCTGCCTCCACCACCCGTTTTCGAAACACGCCGAGTTCGATGGCGTGCACCGGGCACACCGTCGTGCAGCGGCCGCACAGGGTGCATTTTTCCAGGCTCCAGTGAACCTGCCAAGGCAGGTCCCGAAGACTCAACGAACTGGGGCTCATGTATCCATCTGAGAGCATAGACGAACCTCCCGGCGATCCGGTCCGACGATCACCGTGTCCAAATGCATGGGTTGCACATCCTTGGATTTGTCTCGGTCGGGAATCATGGCGTCCAGACCGCACATTTCCGACGAAAAGGCATACAGGCCGGGTTTGCCGCCCACCACGCCCGGGCGCAATTTCTTGCGGTCCTGGACCATGAAGAGCCGTTTGTCCGGAAGACATCCGATGACGCAGTTGGGCCCGTCGATGATGAGCCGCCGGCAGCTTCGCTTGATGTGCTTGAGAAAGGGGCCATTGGGGTGCGTTTCTAACACCTCGTCTTGCAGAGGTGTGATGATGTGCTTGTAGTATTCTAGATCCAAGCCCAGGAAGTGGCGCATGTAGTGCAAGATGTGGGTGAAGACTTCTGAATCGGATTGATAGCCCACGTAGCCCGGAAAGCCCCGCGAAGAAAGAAACTCACGAATGGGCACGAATGCCGTGTTTTCCCCGTTAGTCATGGTGGCGATGCCTTGAATGAAAAAGGGATGGCAGGCGTAGAGGTTGATGGCGTAGTTGGTGTTCTGGCGTCCTTGCGCCAGGATGATTCGGGCATGGAGCTCCTTGCGGTCCAAGCGCAGATATTCGGCCACGGTCATGGGATCGCCGATTTCCTTGATCATGATGCAGTCGGGCCAAAAACTGAAGACGATCATATCTTCCTTTTCCTGGCCCATGCGGCGCAGCTGCAGTCGAATGTCCATGAGGCGGTTCTGGATGTGCTGCGGCGGAAGAGAATCCCATTCCTCGGGGAGTTCGTAAGCGCGAATGAGATACACGTCACGCTTGGGGACACGGGGCGGGGCCGCCTTCGGCGTCTTGATGGTCAGCTTGTATTTGGTCATAAAGCCGATCTCCATCATGAACCGATCCAGCCGTTTCAGGCCGTCGTTGGTAAAGATTCCGGAAAGAATGGGCGCTCCTTCCAATTCTTCCCACGGCCCTCCAAGGTCGCTTAAAAAAAGCCCCACACCCGACCCGTCATGACCTTCCCGCATGACATCCAAGGCCTCGATGGCCTTCATGGGAGACAGCGGTTCGGAGCTCGTCAAGGCACATAGCCGACACATGGCGGATGACACTCCTTCCTCATGGATGTTGAAAGGACGACGTTGTCCGGAAAACCAAAGGCACGAAAGGCCCTCCGTGTAGCACGAAGGGCCTTTTCGAACGGCGGTGTTCGATCGCTGGATCCAAACGCCTTTGTTTGGAAGGATTACAAGAATGGCAGGAAGGCGGGTTCGTGTCAAACAAAAAATGAGCGTCGTCGGGCTAGATCGTTCGGTCCGTCTTTTCCGGGTGGGCCTCAACCCACGCCAGGAGCCGCTCCAGCAAAAAAGTCACGTCCTCGAGGTGTTCGGTGCAGAGGCGGTAGAATTCGGCCGAGCTAACTTCGTGGTAAAAATGCACCAGTCGGTTCCTGTACCCGGCGAGGCGGCGCAGGAGGAGGCCTTCTTCTTTGGAGAGGACGCCGTGTTCGGCGAGCTTCGAGCCCACGTCCTTGTATTCGGCGGCGGCAGTGCCGAATCCTTTGGCGAGGATGTGCCGTCCCAGGTCCAAAAGGCCTTCCAAAGCGCGGCGCAGATAGGACTCGGCCGCCGCCACGTTGCGGGAGTCGCCGAGGAACGTTTCCAAACTTTCCAAGGGAAGGTGCCGAATGCCGTCCACCAGACGGCGGACCCATGCGGTCCTTTCCGCGACGAGGACCAAACGCACAGGCGACGGAGTCATCGGGCGCCCTCCTCAAGGATCATGCGCATGCGCTCCTTTTTCCAGGGCATAAGGTCCCCGGCTCGGCGCAACACGAAAAGTTCGTAACGCGCCTGGTCATCGGGGTCGGCCGTGTAAAGCAGCTCGCCGCGAATAACGTCCAAAGCCAAAAAAGGGTCCGCTTCGGGCAAAACCACCAAGTCTACCCGGGAAACTTCCAAAAGATCTTCCAAGGCGATCATCATGTCGACCCGTTCTTGGGGGCTCAAAGCGACGCCGAAACGGGGCCGGACGGCAATATCCACATCGGATTCGGGCATGGAGGGCGCCGCCGAGACAGCGTCGGGGCTCAGGCGATGCGCGATTTCCTTGGCTCGACTGCCGAAAACATAAATATCCACCAGACCAAAATCCGCCGCCATTCGTGCCAGCGCGCTCTTGAGCGCTTCTCCCTGAATCATGTCCCGCACTCCTTGGTGACCCGTGCTTACGCATGGGATTCTGTGAACGCACGACCGCACACCCCGTAAAAGAAGCGGCGCACGCGGCGGCGCACGGCCAGAAGGTCTTCCCAGGTTTGAATGCGTCGGCTTTCGGCGCCGGCTGGCCACAGGGAAAGGCTCGTCAGTTCCCGGAATTGATTGTAGCTCAGAAGCGATCCCGGTCGGTGAGTCATGAGGTGCGCCCGGTGTTCCAGGTTCTTTAAGGCCGAAAAAGCCTCGAGCATCTCGGGCAGGGCTCTGTCCCCGCCGGGAACATGGGGCAGCGCTTCAGCAAGCAGGGCTTTCGTGGAGCCTTCTTGAAGTGCCGGATTTTCATGGCCGTGCATCAGTTGCACGCCTTGGGTGAGGAATTCCAGGTCCACCAGGCCTCCCGGACCCAGCTTGATGTCCACGGCGTCTTCCCTTTCCGCCGTCCGCTCCTCTTCTATGCGCTTTCTCAGGGAGTACAGCCTGGGCCAGACCGTTTCCGGGTCTCGTTTTTGAAAGCAGAAGCTTCGTCCCATGCGCTGCAATTCTGACCCCAGGAGTGCGTCTCCGGCGATGGGCCGAAAGCGAAGCAGGGCCTGAATTTCCCAAATATCGGCCTTTTTCGCGTAGTAATCTTCCCATGTGGATCGGGTGACCGCCAAAGGGCCGTAAGACCCTGTGGGGCGCAGGCGCGCATCCACATTATAACCCGGTCCTTCCTGCAGCGGGGTGCTCAGCATGCGCATGAATCGTTGCAGCATGCGGATCACTGGCACGGGAATCTGGTCGGCCTTTTCCCCTTCCTCGGGTTCGTAAACGAACATGAGGTCCACATCGGAAAGATAGTCCATTTCCCGGCTGCCGAGCGATCCCAAGGCGATGACGGCCAAAGGCAGATTGGGATCGAGGCCCACGGCGTCCGTGACGGCCTCCAGAGTGCGCCGGACCACGAAGTCGGCCAGATCCGAAAGGGCTCTTTCCAGCGCCTCATGGCTCAAAAGCCCCGCCAAATCGGCCAGAGCCAGCAGGAAAAACCGCTCGTTTTTGAGCCTTCGAAGCCACTCCAGCCGCTCTTCGTAAGAAGAGGCTTTGGCCAGGATGGCCTGGGCCGAGGCCTCCCATTGTTCGTGCGGCACATCCAAACGATCCCACGTGCTGAGGGCTTCCACCAAGCTGGGCTGGCTCCCGAGAAGATCCGCCACCACATCGCAGCGCATCAGGGCAGGAAAGATGTCCCCAATGAACCCCTTATGGGAGGCCAAAAAATGGACCAGCCCCGGACGGCGGCGCACTTGGGCCAGGTAGCGTTCGATGCGGGCCGCCATGGCCCCGGCCCTGGCACTGTCCGCCTCCGCGAGATAGGGCTTGGCGGCGCGAAGGATGCCGGCGGCCAGCGGCTTGGGAACCGCGGCAAGGGAGGGAATCTTTTCTTCCAACCCGGAGAGGCCTTCGCTTGGCGTGGCACGTTGAGAGGTCTCCTCGTCCGACGTGCCGTTTTCTTGGGAACGAGCCGCCTCGTTCGGTTCGAACAGGGCCGTGAAATGCCTGTGGACGATCTGGCAATGCGTGTCGAGCGACTTCCAAAATCGATCCCAATCTCCCTCAAATCCCAGGGCCTCGGCCAGCCTTTGACGAGCTTCCGCTGAGGCGGGAATCTTTTGCGTCTGGCGGTTCTGATCCAGCTGGATCCAATGTTCCACGCGGCGAAGAAAAATGTAGGCCGATCGCAGTTCATCGGCGGCCTCGGCCGGAAGCAGACCGAGGCTTTTCAGCTTATCCAAGGCGGCAAGCGTATTGGGCTCGTCCAGCTGCGGAAGGCGCCCCCCGTAGATGAGCTGAAAGGATTGGACGAGAAATTCCACCTCCCGAATGCCCCCGACCCCCAGTTTGACGTCAAAAGGGGCGTCTTGGCGCTGAGACCGCAGTTCGTGAAGGATTCGGTCCCGCATACCTTTCAGTTCGTCCAGGGCTTGAAAGTCTAAAAACCGGCGGAAGACGAACGGGCGCACTTCTTGGAGAAAGGCCGCGCCCAGAGCCCGGTCTCCGGCTACGGGTCGGGCCTTGAGGAGCATCTGACGTTCCCAGGCTCGGCCGTGCAGCAGATAGTGGGATGTGGCCGCTGCCAGTCGGGGCACCAGTTCCCCGTCTTTGCCCTGAGGGCGCAGCCGAAGGTCCACGTGAAAGACCCGGTCCCCTTCCACGGAATCGGCCAAAAGGCTGACCAGTTTCTGGCACAGGAGGCATAGGGTTTCGTAAAATTTCTCACGGTCCGCGTCGGAAGCTTCACCGTTTGTGTCTTCTCGAAGAAATAGGAGATCCACGTCGGAGACATAGTTCAGTTCCCGGCCTCCCAACTTGCCCAAACCGAGCACCGTCAGGGTGTGGTGATGGAAAATTTCCGGGATCAGGCCGGAGAGCGCCGACGGGGCCCACAGTGGCGGATGCTCTTTGAGCCATTGCAGGCCGGCTTCCAAGGTCACCTGAGCCAGGTCGCTCAATTGGGCCGTCGTCTCCACAAGATCCGCCCGGCCCAAAAGGTCCCGGGCGCCGATGCGCAAGAAATGCCTTTGCTTAAACCGACGAAAGGCGATGAGGGCCGTCTGCCAGGACGAGGCGCCGTGGATGGTGCGAAGGAGGTCGTTATAGAGGTCGGTGACGGCGTAGCGCCGAAGAAGGTTTTTTTGGTTCCACAGCCAATCCGCATCGTCCGGATAACGGCGCAACAGGGTAGCCAGGTAGCTGGATGCGCGGCTGATCCGTTGGAGTTCTTCGGCCATGAGCACTCCCGAAGTTTTGGGCGTCACACGCAGGGCTGTGCGGCCCAAAAGGACCGAGCCGATTGCCCCTGGTGTCGTCGGCGTTGCACGGCAAGATAGAGCAGGGTATCCAAGTTGTCGAAAAGCTCTTGGGAAAGACCGGCATGGCTCATGCCGCGGCCGAAAAGGGCCTGCCGCAGGGCGTCCACGGTGGGATTGACGGGCTGAAGCTTTCCCACAGGGCCGTTCTGGCTCGCCGCCTTCTCTTCCAGAAGGAGCCTTCGGGCCTGTCGGCAAAAAAGCCTGACGGCGCCCAGCAGGGCCTCGGCGGGCTCTTCCCAGGAAGGCGCGGCATGCGAGGAGAGCTTTTCCCCACAGCACTGGGAAAGCACGAAGCGCAGGCAGACACATAAGGTCCCGTATTCCAGCCCGCGAACGCCTCTTTGCCATTGGAGCACCCAAGGGCGGCGCCATCGCCATAGAAGGTGCCGTTCGCCGAAGGCGATGAGGGTCCGCACCTCCTCAAAGGCGGCTTCCATGGCGCAATAGGCCGTAAGGCTTGGAGACTCCGGAACCGGGTCGTGGGGAACCGCATCAGGCCGCTCTCTTTGAAGGACTCGCAGGATATTGTTGAGGAGCCGCCGTCCCCAGCCGTCGGGCATTTCCAGGTGAGGGTAAGACAGAACGGCACGCCCCTCGCCCACCCGGCAGCTCAGGATCGCCGGCTGCCCGTAAAGCAGCGCGGGATCCAGGTTGATCCCATAGGTTCGTTCCCAATCCTTCCAAGAACCGCCTGAGGCTGTTACGTCAGCGGCGCACAGATCCGCCACCCAAAAATCCTCTCCGGGGCCTGCGTACCGAGCGACACAGTCCACGTCCGCGCCGTTGTCCGAAGCGAACTGAGAGGGCCACCAGACGGAGACGGGAATTCTCGCCGGGAGGTCCTTCCAAAAGGGATGTTCGGGGTCGCCGTCAATCCAGACTTCGCCGCTGGCGTTGGGAAGGCGACGGTTCAGGGGTTTTCTTCCAATGGGCACGAGGTTCAGGGACTCCGAGCCGTCCAAGGCCAGGCCCGCACCGCCGCAAAACCC
>Ga0209227_1001840_pt1 | contig 15890 bp, 14 predicted proteins | sample YNPBryantNP2012_FD_185815 | JGI IMG/M metagenome (GOLD analysis project Ga0209227, IMG submission 185815) | Anoxygenic and chlorotrophic microbial mat microbial communities from Yellowstone National Park, USA - YNP Bryant NP 2012 (SPAdes)... ...
CGGAGCGTTGTGGCGTGTATGGCGTCGTAAGGTGCGTGGAGGTGAAGGTTGAAGGTTGAAGGTTGAAGGTTGAAGGTTGAAGGTTGAACGTTCAACGTTGGACGTTATCTATTCGATTTCTGCCTTCGTAGTTATACAAAAAGCATATGTCACCTTTTCCTCCATACATTCGCTGCATTGTTGCAAACGCCGACCCTGTCGCCTGGCCCGTCAGCGGGCAAGGGTTTAACGAGTGCAGTTTCACTTCGCTCGCCAACGCGCTCAACCTGTTGCACGGCGAGCCGCGATTCACGAAGGATGAATTTATTCGTGAAGCCGGTCTGCTGTTTCAGCCAAAATTCGGTGGAACCCTGCCGCCCCTCAAGGCGCTGCAGTTACGGCGACGCGGTTATGGCGCGCATTTCGGCAACCTTTCCCATACCGATGGCGAGCGCGTGTTGCGCGATCTGATCGACCGCGGCGTGCCGGTGATTGTCGATCTCTACCCGGCGATTCAGATCGGGAGGTTACGTTTGTGGGGGCAGCACGCGACGGTGCTGGTCGGGTACAGCCTGCCATACCGGGATGCGTCTGGTGCGTTGCGGGAGGAGTACTATCTGGTGGATGCGCAGTGGCCCGATCTGGGATATTTCGATCTGACGACGAATGATGTTGATCGGGACGGAGATGGCATCCCTGAACGCTATCCGGGCAACCGCACCCTTGAGCGGAATGAATTCATGCGCCTGTGGAGTTCACGCAACTATTGCCCGGTATTCCGCACTCCTGCCGAACACGATGCCTGGTACCGCGAAACGATGCGTTGTGCATCAGGGTTGCCAGTCATCGGTTGGGTGGGTCAGCGCCTGTTGTTCGGCAGCGACGACCGCGTGAAAGAAGAGGCATAACGGGGATTCGGGGGAGAGCGAAAATATGACCCGCACATTGCCCGTTCGCGTGGTAAGATAAAACAGGTGGCATCATCCGATGTTGTCTGCTGATTGGCGATAGAAGAGGGCGAGTGGCAACGCACATGCCTGCAGAAGTTTCGGTTCCGCTCACGACCACTATTCCGACGACGGAATATGTCGTCATCACTGAAGACGAACTGGAACGCCCATACCGCGTCATCATCGAAAATGACGACGTGACGCCGATGGACTTTGTGGTACTGATATTGCTGACCATCTTCGAATTGGGCTTCGAGCAATCAGTCGCCATTATGCTCGAAGCGCACCACAACGGGCGGGCGCACGTTGTGACGCTGCCCTACGAAGAAGCGCAGCGTCGCGTCTACGAGGCGCACCACGCAGCGCGCGAAGCTGGCTATCCACTGAGTTTCTACCTGGAGCCGGACGTGTGACGTCACTTCAGCGCTGCGCCGCATTCGATGCAGAACTTTGCTCCCGGTGTCACAGCGTGACCGCACTGCGGACACGCGGCAGGGCGCAGCGACGCGCCGCATTCGCTGCAGAACTTGGCGTTCTCTGGCACGCTGACGCCACAGCGCGGACAGGCTTTCATCGCTGCTGACTGCGCTGCCTGTGGCGCCGCTGGTTGCATTGCCGGTTGTGGCGGCAGTTGCGGTGGCGGCGTTTGCTGCTGGAGCGCCTGACCCATCAACGCTCCCAGGTTCATGCCTGCACCCAGTCCGATACCGGCGCCAACGGCGCTATCACCACCAGCGCGTGCCGCATCATGCAACGCCTCAGCTGCCTTGAAGCGCGTATAGTCGCCCAACCCGCCGAATGCCGCCACCCCGCCGACCTGATCGAGGCGCCGTTCCAGTTCTTCGGGCACACTGATCGTATTGATGTAGAAGCGGGTCAACTGCAAGCCGAGTGCGGCAAAATCATCTTTCAACACCTCATACGCCATCTCAGAGAGTTCATCGTACTCGGTCGCCAGGTCGAGCACTGAGAGTTTACACTCGCGCATACGCTCGGCAATCACATCGGCGACGCGGGCGATGATTGAACTGCGCAGCTGCTCCTCGACATCCTGCACCGTCAGGCGTCCACGGGTGCCGACCACTGCGGTCAGCAGTCGGCGCGGTTCAGACACCTGGATGATGAAGGTGCCAAACGCCCGCAAACGCACCATGCCGAACTGTGCGTCGCGCATCGGGATTGGTTGCGGCGTGCCCCACTTCAGATCGGTGTGCTGATGCAGACTGACGAAGTAGACGTCGGCGCGGAAAGGGCTTTTGCTGCCAAAAGGAAGTTTGATGAAGTCGATCAGCAGCGGAATGTTGTTACTCGTCAATGTGTGCCGTCCGGGAATGAGCATATCGAGGAAGCGCCCATCGCGTGCGAAGAAGGCAAGTTGCCCCTCACGCACAATGCACTGCGATCCGAGGCGCAGTTCACCATTGCCATCCGGCGGCACGCGCGCCACCAGTGTTTTGCCGGTAGGATCAACGAATTCAACAATGTCGAGCAGTGGCATACGTGGTCTCCTGTTGTGAAGGTTGATGCATCGTTCATCGCCATGTACGTGTGTGGCGCCATACCGTTGCACATCATCTCATGAGTATCTTACCCCAGAATGGATAGTGTGAGATGTACGATTTAATGACAATCACGCAACTGCTCCTGCCTCGCTCTTCAACGTTCCAGCGTTCCAACGTTCAACGTTTCAACCCGCTAACGTTCAACGTTCCAACGTTCAACGTTCAACGCCCAACCTGCTCCCGTTCAACCTTCAACCTTCAACGTTCAACGTTCAACGTTCAACGCCCAACCTGCTCCCGTTCAACCTTCAACCTTCAACCCTCAACCTTCAACGCCCCGCGATCACCGTTCCCTCGACCGTATCATCGCCACGCAACGCCCGTTCCAGCAACCCTGGCTTCGGACCAATGAGGTAGACCTGAAGCCCGGGAACTGTCTGCACCAGTTGCCACATGAGTTCGACTTTGCTGCGCATGCCGCCGGTGACATCCACACCGTGCGATCCGCCAGCGCCCGCCAGCACATCGGCGATGTTGCGCGGATCGATCCGCGCAATTCGTTCCGCCTGTGGGTTGATGCGCGGGTCGGCAGTGTAAACCCCCGCCTCGCCAACCAGAACAATGCGCGCAGGTCGAAGGGCAGGCAGTGTCGCCAGATGCGCCAGCAGTTGCTCAGTTGAAATAATCGCGCTCCCCTGAACGTCGTCGAATGCAACATCACCATGAATGACGGGAACCATCCGGCGTTCCAGTGCACGTTCCAGCGCACCGGTTTCCCAGTGAACCAGTCGCCCGCCACGCGCCAGCAACGTCGTCGAGGGTTGCAGCGCCAGCGCCGGAATGCCCGCCGCAAGCAGCTCGTCCACCACAATCCGGTTCAGGCGCAGCGCCGCGCCGGACGTCAACGCAAACCCCATCCAGTCGTCATCAGGCGCAAGACCACGGTGGATGCCGTATTTTTGGGCGTAGACATGACCGAATGAGCCGCTTCCATGCCCCACGACAACACGCAGATCACGCGCTGCGTCTAGCGCCTGTCGCAGTTCCTCCGCCAACCGACGAATAGTATCAATATCGGCGCGTTCCTGCTGTTGCTTATCGGTGATGACCGAGCCGCCGAATTTGATGAAGACAATCAACGCTCTCCACCTTCGACCTTCAACCACGCCAGTGTACATCACAATGCAAACATTGCCAGGATCGCAACCGACGTCAGCCCCCACAGCACAATGCATGACGCCAGCGGAGTGTCTTTCAAGACCAGATCGGCAGGACTGCCGCCGCCATCCTGCTTGTAGATCAGATAGAGATAGCGAAAAATGGCATAGATCACAAATGGAACCGTAATCATCATCACCGGAAATGGTTCATGCGGCAGAGTTTCGGCGGTCGCCGTAAAGAGGGTATAGGCGATGATCGTTGCCGAAGTCACAATCGACATCATCTGGTCGAGGAGTGGCAGCGAATATTCATCGAGGATTCTCCGGTGGGCGCCGGCGCCATTCTCCAGCAGCACGATCTCGGCGCGGCGTTTTGCCAGCCCCAGAAAGAGCGCCAGCAACCCCATACAGATCAGCAACCATGGCGTAATGTTAATGTCGAGCACCATTGCGCCTGCCACAGCCCGGAGCACAAAGCCAGCAGCGATGGTGAAGATATCCATAATCACCACATGCTTGAAATAGAACGAATACGCCACACCCTGCACCAGCGCATAGACCAGCAGCACTGCCGGAAAGTCGTAGTTATGACCAAACCACGCGACACTCCCGCCCGGCGGCGTGTAGGTGAGATCAAGCCACACGCTCAGCGGCGTCGCAACGATCACCAGCATTGCTGCCGTGACTGCCGCTATCTGCGGATTCAGTCGCCCCGACGCGAGCGGTCGATTGCGCTTCTTTGGATGCGCCCGATCCTTCTCCATATCAACCAGATCGTTGAGCAGGTAAATGGCGCTGGCAACCATGCAAAACAGAATGAACGCAGCAATGACCGTCAGCACTGCATCCGTCTGCATCCACAATCGCTGTTGCGAGAACACAATCGCCGCAAAGACGAACGTATTCTTGATCCATTCCTTGGGGCGCATTGCACGCAGCAACTCGATCAGCATAGCGAAGCCGCGTGCCTGCACTATGTCGACATCAACCGTGCGCGACATAACGTTTATCCCTTGTCTACGCGAACAACCCTGGCTATTCTAGTTGAGCGCGCATTCTACGTCAAACCCTTGACATCTCGCCGTTGTGCGGCTACGCTGCAACCAGACAGATCAATGATCAGGAATGGCTATGCCTCGTCTGCTGATAGCGACCACCAATCCAGGCAAGCTGCGAGAGTACGCAGCAATCTTCGCCGATCTGCCGCTTGAACTGCACACGTTGTCGGATCTCCACATTGAGGATGATGTAGAGGAGACAGGCGCAACCTTTGCCGAAAATGCGCGCATCAAAGCCGAATACTATGCGCGTCGCAGCGGGATGCCGACCCTGGCGGACGACTCAGGGCTGGAAGTGGCAGCCCTCGGTGGCGAACCCGGCGTGCATTCGGCGCGCTATGCCGGTCCTGAAGCGACCGATGCCGAGCGTAACGCATTGCTGCTGCGCAAACTCGAAGGGGTGCCGTTTCATGCGCGCCTGGCGCGTTTCGTTTGTGTCATCGCCCTGGCGCTGCCCAATGGTTCAATCGAGTTCGTTGAGGGCGTTCTCTCCGGTGTTATTGAATTCGAGCCGAAGGGACACTTTGGCTTCGGGTATGATCCGATCTTCTACGTTCTCGACGAGGACGCAACACTGGCGGAACTCCCGCCCGAGCGGAAGAATCAGATCAGTCATCGCGCACACGCTGCCCGCGCTGCCCACGAGGTGTTGCGACGCTGGCTCGATGAGGGAAAGCTTGATCCGTGACATCACCGGTGGACATTGATCGCGGAGACCGGGACGAGAAGGTTTTGCCTGTGCGCCTTGCGGGATGCTGAACCTGTGACATTGTTGGTTGAAATTGCTCTCTCGCTGGAAGTGGAAGGCGATCCGCCTGCCCTGACCGAACACCAGGCGGTTGAGTTCGTCTGCCTTCCAGGCAACGCTGAGGGGCTGGAACTGTCCATCGATGGCGTTGTGCTGTCGCCGTTTCTCCGTCCAGGCGATCCACGCTGGCGCTGGATGTGGAACCCAGGGGCGGCTGTCGGCGCCCATACGCTGCGCCTTGCCGCCTGCCAGGGAACACGTACCGAACGGGTATGGCGATTGAACGTCGCGCCGCGCAAGATCGACAGCGCGCGCTATCTCGCCCTGATCGAAGATGTCGAGCGTGTCGCTGTCGGTCTGGTGCGCTCGCTGGCAGGCGCCGTTGTCGAGGCGCATCTGGTGGCGAGTGAAGGCGCCCCCCGCTCGTGGCTCGATGATGCCGATATTCTGTTTGGATCATTGTTCGACCGATTCGAGCAGGCAGCGCACCGTATTCTGGCGCTTCCCCGCAGCGCCCTGCAGCGCGACGAGCGTCAGACGCCGTTGGGGCAGGCGACGGATGTTTCGGTTACAGCGCTGCATCGCGCCATTCAGGGTGACCTGGAGGTCGCGCCTCCCGACGTGGCGACCCATGTGCAGCGGGCACTGCGACCTGAAGGCGGATTTCTGCCGCGCACCACAGTGCAGCAGCGCAGCAGCGTCACGTTCGATACTGCTGAGCACCGCCTGCTGAAACACACCCTGGAAACCCTGCGCGGGCGCGCGCGGCGGTGTGCGGATTGGGCGCAGCACGAAGTTACTCGTCTCGATGCTGTGGCTCCGGGTTCCTCCCGCGCCGCGCGCGCCCGCGCCATCGCCTCGCGCTGCACACAGTGCGTTAACCGGATCGCGGCACTGCTCGCCGCACCATTGTTCGATCAGGTGACACCATTCCATCGGGCGCCGGTCGCAACGCCGCTCATGCAACGCGACCCCTCGTACCGCCAGGTCTACCGCATGTGGCGCGCGTTGCATCAGAGCATGGTCATCGATCCAGGCGCATCGTTCGATCTCGCCATTATCGATCTGCCCCTCCTGTACGAACGCTGGTGCGCCTTGCGCGTCGTTCAGTCACTCCTCAGCCTGAGTGAGACCGTGTACGCCTGTCATCTCCTGATGGCGCCGGTTGACGAAACCGAATCCTGGGCGCTCGATCTGCGCCGTGATCTCCCGCTCCTGGTTGCCAGGCGCCACGGCTGGACGCTGACGTTGCGCTATCAGCCGCGCTATCCTCCGGCGGTAAGTGCCCGGAGTGATAACACATTCGTGTCACTGGATCGCCACACCCGCATCCCCGACCTGGCAATCGAAGCCACGCGACCAGGGCATCCGCCGCGCGTCATTGTGCTGGACGCCAAGTATCGCCTGGATGCCGATGGGTGCGCTGTTCCCGCCGACGCACTGGCGGAGGCGTATGCGTATGCCAGTGCAATTGGAGCGGCAGGCGCTCCATCCGTGGCGGCGGCGCTCATCCTCTACCCGGGGACCGGAGAAGTCGAACGCTATCCCGGCGGCGCGGGCGCCATCCCGCTCCTCCCCGGCGCCGTCGATGCGCTGGATGCGGCGCTCGCGCGGGAGTTGGAGGGATGAGGAGATCCATAAACACATTGCAATCGATTCTGTATTCAAGATGTTCGTCTTTTCTACTAGACATTCTTAGCGCGTAACGCTAGAATTCTGCAAGAAATAGCGCGTCGATGAGGACATATGAAACCTCCCCGGCCCATTCATCCCTTTCCAGCACGCATGGCGCCTCATATTGCTCTGAAAGCAATAGAAGCGCTCACGCCCGGCTCGACGGTCCTTGATCCGATGATGGGGTCTGGGACAGTCGTGCGAGTGGCTGCTGAAGCAGGTCATCGCGCTTTTGGTCGAGACATCGACCCGCTAGCAGTGCTGATGACCAGAGTATGGACAGCGCCGATCAATCCACAACAGTTACGTGTCGCAGCACGTGAACTGGTCGATGAAGCACGTGAACTGCCCCCTGCACGGATCGATCTTCCCTGGATTGACGATGATGCGGAGACAGCAGCATTCAGCGTCTACTGGTTCGCAGAAGAGCAACGACAACATTTGCGTCAATTGAGCTCCTGTCTTCACCAGCGCAACGACGTGATTGGTGACGCGCTGCGAGTCGCTCTCAGTCGGATCATTATTACCAAGAATCGCGGCGCTTCACTAGCGCACGATGTTTCCCATAGTCGACCGCACAAAGTCGCTCAGACGAATACCTACCACGTCTTTGAAGGATTTCTCGAGTCAGTTCATCGATTGGCCCGTCGTTTGGAAGAAGAGCCGCCACGCGGTTGGGTCGATGTGTCATACGGTGATGCTCGTGCGACCGGCATACACGCTCAAACCATCGATGCGGTCATCACGTCGCCGCCATATCTGAACGCGATCGATTATATTCGTGGTCATCGGCTGGCGCTCATCTGGTTTGGCTATCGACTTCGCGATCTTCGCGCTATCCGGCAGCGCAGCATCGGCGCGGAGCGAGCGCCTGAGCATATTGCTGATCCGGAATTACTCGATGAGATCTTCCGTATCATGAAGATACCGCCTGATTTTCCACAGCGTGAACGCCGTGTTCTTGCACGCTACGTGACAGACCTCGACGCTATGCTGCGCGAAGTGCATCGAGTGCTGAAGTGCGGTGGTATCGCCGTGTTTGTTATTGGCAATTCATACATCAAAGGCTCTTTTGTGCGTAATTCACGTATCATCTCCCACATTCTCCGACGACTTGGATTCAAGCATGTCTCTCACTTTTCGCGTCCGATTCTCCCCTCGCGTCGTTATCTGCCACCGCCAGCACGGGCTGGAATGAATGACCTTGAGCATCGCATGCGTCGTGAGGTGGTTCTTACATATGTAAGACTTTAACCTTGTGTTGGAGTTGACACGTCGATGGCACAACATCATGGTCCTGATGAAAAAGAGATACTCGTCGCCTATCAACGACTTATCAGCGGTGAACCAGATGCGCCAGCGGATCTCGTCGAGTTGTGCCTCGATCCACTGATACGTACCTTACAACTCCGATATCCAGTGCTTCCTGATCCAGAGTGGGCAAGAGATATTGCGACTGATTCGCTTCTTTCATTTGTACAAGATCCTTCCCGCTATATCCCTGAACGTGGACCTCTCTGGTCATACCTTATCCTCGATGCGTCGCGCAACCTTCAGAACCTGATTCAGAAGGAGGAGCGTCGTTGGAGACGTCTTGTCCCTCTAGAATCTGTCGATCTTGTTGCTTCAGGTGGGAATAGTAATGTAGAGGAAGAAGTGCTTGATCGTCTGGTGCCAACGTTGTTCGCTGGACAGTACGATGTTAACCAGATCTACGAACAACTGCGACGCGAAATCACCGATCCACGCGACTGGCAGGTGTTGCGACTACTCTCCGAAGGTGAGCGGCGCACGCATGCATTTGCGGAAGCGCTTGGCATTGCGCATTTACCTGCCGATGAACAGCGGAAACAGGTTAAGCGCGTCAAAGATCGCCTTCGCATCCGCCTGAAACGTCTTGGAGGGCGACAAAAGTGAGCCGACCTTTATCATCATCAGTTATCCGGGCTGCTGAACGTGCACGTGAGCGCCCTTTTTTCCTGGCGAGCGTCCTGGAAGCGTACCGCCAGATGAACGACATGAGTTCTGAAGAGTTTGCAAGGTTTCTGGGATGTTCACAGGAAGATGTCGTGCGATTAGCGCTCTGTCGCCGTCCAATCGCCCACTCGCCAACATTCCTCGGCGATATTGATCATCTGGCGCGTCGTTTCGCCTTTCCAGGTGAACGGTTGATACAGATCATCCGTGAAGTCGATGCGATACAGGCGCTACGGGATCATTTCGGCGCAGTGCGGGAGAAGAAACATTTGCTCATGGCAGCGCGTGATCGGGAAGATGATGCGAGTGATGATGAGGTGCGCGACCATGAGTGAAGGATGGGTTGTGCGTGCTGCTGAAACGTTCTGGCGACAGGTTGGTGGAACTCTGCCGTACCCACGTGATCTGTCTTGTGTTGTTGTTCGTTTCTTCCCGCTCGCTGTTGTGTCGCTTCCCTCACTAAACATACGCAGGATCGAACAATGGTTTGCTCGAAGAGACATACCGTATCGTTTTGCACGTTATGATCGTTCTTTGCATGGATGTATTGTTGCTGTGCGCGGGCAAGGGATCTTGTTTGTCAATGCCGATGATGATGTCTGTGAGCAACGGTTTACTGTTGCACACGAAACCGCACATTTTCTGCTCGACTACCTGGAACCCCGGCAGAGAGCGCTGCAATTGTTTGGACCTTCGATCTTGCCAGTGCTGGATGGCGAGCGCTTACCAACGATAGAAGAACGTATCCACGCCGTACTGGCTGATGTTTCGTTCGGTGTTTTTGTCGATCTGATGGTGCGCAATCCTCATGGAGATATCGATCAGCCTGTCATCGTTCAATCTGAGGATCACGCTGATCGTCTGGCATTGGAATTGCTCGCTCCTGCGGAAGAGGCGCTTGCCAGCATTCCCGATGACGTTGTCGCTCCGTTAGAAAAAGTGCGCTGCCTTGTTTCTTATCTTGTTGATAGATATGGTCTGCCACGCCGTGTTGCACAGATGTATGCAGCTGTTTTGTTGCGAACTCAAGTTTCAGGTTCGATGGCGCAATGGTTGGGGTTGTGAGTCGCACTTTTCAGATGAACGCGGAATAGAACAGTAGAAGCGCTGATAATGTGGTGATGGGAGGATGCTATGAGCGGAGCGGTGGGGTCACCACAATCAATCAGTGAGAATGAGTCGCTCATCAGTGCGGACACGTTTTCTGTTGCGTATGGTGAACCGCTCGATAGGACGCTCGATATCGACTCCTGGCAGACAGGAGGCGATCTGGAAGGATTGTACGAGCGTCTCGAGCGGGAGGTGCGTGCTGCGGTTGAGATCGAAAACACCCAACGCGAGACCATCCGGCGCGAGATCTTCCCACGCCTTCGCAATCGCCCTGGCGCTCCGCGCGGCGCTGGTTGCTACCGTGTTACGACCAGCGACCTGCGGCGGGTGCACCAGGCATTGCTGTTCAATGGCGCGGTCGAGGCATGCGATGGCACAAGCGTCGAACATGATACGCTTCCGGTGACTATCACCCAGATCGGTATCTGCCTCGTTTCGTATCAAGGTGATCAGGGGTCCTGGTCGCAACGCCTCTTTCGTCGTGATCTGCGGGCAAGCACTGGCAATGCACTCGACGATCTGCTGGCATTGCTCGATAATCGCGCCGCGCGCGGCAGCGTCGACGCTGATGAGCGAGGTCGGCTGAGCGATCTGGCGCGGCGCGGCATTATGACGTATGCCGAACGAGCTATCCTCGCACGCAAGTCAACCGGCGTATGGCGCGTCGGTCACGGAAATCCTGCGCCCTATGAACTATTGACTGGTTCAGGAAGCATGGATCTCCTGGACCATGCTATGGAAATCATTCGTGAACTGGTGTTGAACCATCGCAAGTTTCTGTTCGTACCAAGCGCGCCCTCTGATCGCCGCTGGTTGACTCTCGGTCAGGCGCTTTATCCGCTCGAATTTGCTATCCTCGAAACTATCACTGATCGCATGCTGGCGATTGTCAATCGAGGACATTACAGCAGGCAGTATCGTGCCAAGGCGGAGAACTTTTGCCGCGAAATAGGACCAAATGTCGTTCTCGGCGTCTATCGCGCTTCTGCCGCCGCTCCAGCGTATCTCTTCTTTAGTCATATTGACCATGCCTGCGAAGCGGCTCTGATCGCAATGGCTGACAGCGTTCTTCAAGAACATCGCGGTTTTCCGATGCTTATTGATCTGGCGGATGCGATCTGCCGCACAACGTTTGGCAATGATATTTTCAGCAATGCCGTCCAGATGGCGTATGCCCATGCAGGTGAGCCGTTTCGCTTCCTGAATGAGCGTCAGACACGCGCCTGATGAGGAGTGCAGCGATGGGAAAATATCGGAGATCAATCCGCTATCAGAATCAGTCTCGCCTGGAGGGGTTTGAAGAGGAGGAAGAAGTGGCGGTCGAAAAAAATGTACGCAACATTGACTCAACAGTTGATGATGGATTTATACCGGTGTCTCAAGAAGTGTTCCAGAGTATTGATGCCGATGCCGAAAAAGCAGGTGGGGCCTGGGAAGAGCCAGAGGAGTACGTCGGCTCGATTGGGCGCACGATGTTCGACACGCCATCAAGCAAGGACAATAGTTTGACGGTGCTCTTGCCGCGTGAAAGTATGGAAAAGGCGCCGTCACAGTCGCTGGTGCGCATCAAAAGCCTGGATGGCCGATCCTATCTTGGTGTCGTTATCGAAGGGCCGTTTGCTGAGCCTGACGGTATTCGTGGCGATTCGCCAATTGTGGTGACGACAACAGTCAAGGGCGGTATTTTCATGCCCAAGTTTCATGGCCGAGTGCAGGTTGAAATCCTGGGTGAGGAGGACGAAAGCGGTATGCTCGTTCCGCCGCGCTTTCGTCCTTTGCCGAATAGCCCGGTATTTGCTCTCGATAGTTGCGAGACCGCGAATGTGTTGAAACTGGAAGGCGATATTCGATTGGGATTAGCAGTAGGACACGAAAACCTGGAAGTGCGCATTCCTTCTGATCGCAAATCGGTCCTGCCGCGCCATATGGGTATCCTCGGCACCACTGGCGGTGGTAAATCAACAACTGTGTCTGGATTGATCTACAGTCTACAGAAGGCCGGGATCGCCACAGTGTTGATCGACACTGAGGGCGAGTACACTATGATCAACGAACAGACCACGGATCGCACGATGATCGCAGCGCTTGATCGTCGTGGATTGAAACCGGATGGCGTTCAAAATACTCATATCTATCATCTTGTCGGTCGTGAAACAACCAACCCTGGTCATCATCCGAAGACCAGCTTCTGTCTAAAATTCGATAAACTCTCGCCTTATCTCGTAATGGAATTGCTGGAACTCAATGAAGCACAGGAAACGCGCTATCTGAAAGCGTATGATATTACGAGGCGCGTCTTGCAAGATCTTAAGATTTCGCCGCAGGAGGGAGAGGATCCATCACGTTTCTTCGAGTTGGATGAGATGGAAGAGGGATACCCGCAAATGACGCTGGAACAGATATACGATATCATTACGGCGTGTGCTCAAATCATCGACAAAGCGGAGAATGGTACAGAGTTCCACTCGAAGGAGTTTCGCAACCGCAGAGATGAGGTCATCGCAGCGATTAAGAGGGCTATCAATGCTGATAGTAGTAAGAAGTCCGAGGGTTCACTTCCCGGCGTCGTTAGCAGTTGGCGCGCGCTGCAAGGGAAGATTGGCCGTATTCGTCGCCTGAAGATTTTCGACAATCCAGATGCAAAGCCTCTCAACTATCGTGATCTGACCAGACCGGGTCAGGTATCGATTATCGATCTTAGTGACACAGACTCGCCGCGGATCAACAATCTTGTCATCGCAGAGATTCTTCGCGGAATTCAGGAGCAACAAGACAGGAACTATGTCGAAGCAGAGAGAGCAGGTAAACAGCCGAATCGTACTATTGTAGTTATTGAAGAAGCGCACGAATTTCTTTCTGCAGAGCGTATCAAACAAATGCCGGTGCTCTTTCAGCAGGTCGCGCGTATTGCCCGCCGTGGCCGCAAACGCTGGCTTGGGCTTGTCTTTGTAACGCAACTTCCGCAGCATCTGCCTGATGAAGTGCTTGGCTTGATCAACAACTTCATTCTGCACAAGATCGCTGACGCTGGCGTTATCAACCGTCTCAAACGCTCAATTAGCGGAATCGATGAAAGTCTGTGGTCACACCTGCCGGGCCTTGCACCGGGACAGGCAATAGTCTCTGTGGCGGGTATGACCCGTCCGTTGCTGGTTGCAATCGATCCCACTCCTTGTAAATTGCGGATGGTCGATTGATCTCGTCGCATTTGTTATGGTCATCTTTGGTAGGCTTATTGCCAGGAGGAGATCGCGGGTCTTTACGCTGTCAGATTCTCAAGACCTGCGAGTATATCAGGTGCAGTGATGTCTCAGCATTTTTGCCACCAGGCGGGATATGCACAGAATGACGCATGGCTGACCCACGCGCTTGATGAGGTGCTCAAGAAACTCGATCCTGCGCCAGGAAAGACAATCACCTATCGCCAGATCGATGTTGTGCTCGATGATGCTGGCACAGAGCCGGATCTCGCAACCCAACTCTATGAACGCATCCTGCGAACGCTTGAAGAACACCAGGTTCAGGTGGTTGAGGCGGAAGAAAGCGATCTCGGAAACGACGATTTTGCGACAGAGATTGCTGATGAAGTCTTCGAGATGCTCGCGGAAATGATGGGACGAGCCGGTGAATTTGATCATGAGTTGCTGAGTGCTGCCGATGAACGGCGCCTGCTCGAGATTTATCACGACGGATTGCGTGCCAAACGCGAATTGCAGAGCGGCCTCAGTTCAGTGCAGCAATATGCCGCCGAGCGAAGGATCAAGGCGTCGGAAGAGGCGATTGATACATTGATGCGCTGCAACCTGCGCTTGGTTGCGAAGATAGCCACGCGTTATATGCCGTATGCCCGACACCTAACCTTCGATGATCTGCTGCAGGAAGGGCGGATTGGCTTGCTCAAAGCCATCGAGAGGTTCGACCAGAATTGTCGGGGGCGATTATCAACGTATGCCGTCTATTGGATTCGGCAGTCGATACAGCGAGCGCTCGCAGATCAGGATCGTATGGTTCGCCTGCCGGTTCATATTGTGGAGCAACTTCATCGTTTGCGTAAGACGTGCGAGCAGTTCCGCTGCATTCACGGTCGTGAGCCAGGTGATGCTGAATTGGCAAATGCACTTGGCGTTTCTCTTGCTAAAGTCCGATCTCTGTGGCGTGTTGCGCAGCACCACACATCTATCGATCGACCGGTTGGTGCAGATACCAATACTTTCTTGGGGGAATTGATCGCAGATGATCGCGAGGAGGGTCCAGATTTCATTCTTGAGCAACAGTTGCTTCATGCAGTGCTGAGAGAGGTATTGGGTCACCTCTCTAGCCGTGAGCGTGACATCCTTGAGCGGCGTTATGGTTTTATCGATGGTAAAACGCATACTTTGGAGGAAATAGGTCAGATTTTTGGTCTTACACGGGAGAGAATTCGTCAAATCGAGCAAAAAGCGCTCAAACGTCTTAATAGAGGTGAATATCGACGAATATTACAACACTTTCTTTACCAATGAGGAGGATGAAGATGAATATTATCGTTATACGCTGTCGAAGGCATAATCGGGGAGAAAATCCCAAGTCATTCCACTTATTGCAAATCGCGCTTGACCAGGGACAAAAAAGAGCGATGCGCTATTTGACGGAAAAGGATGGTAATATTGTTAAGGGGGCTTGGTCATATACCTCTCGTCCGTTCGAATCCGGTTTATACTGCTTCCATTGTCTTAATGAAGGCATCCGCGAAATGATACCTGTTGATCTTGAAGACCTTCGTGATCTGGGTCTTTCAGATCTGCCACTTGTGTTTCAGTCAGCGGAGTCCTTTCAGGCGATAACGCTTGTTAACTCCATGCTTAACAGGTATCAGGACGCGATTCGTAATATTCGGGAATTTTCTGCGCGTTCAGCCTCTTTTGATGATAATAGGATAATTAATCGTCTGAATCCAGAACTTCAGCACGTTTTGCAGAAGAAGGTGTTGCCCAAAGGTGGAGAACTTTATTCGTTTCAGGCTAAGGCTATTGAGGCAGCGCTTACTGGTCACGATGTCATCATTACAACCCCTACCGCAAGTGGTAAATCATTAGCGTATATACTACCGGTGTTAGAGGCTACATTATGCTCTTCTGATGCTACTGCGCTCTATATTTCGCCATTAGTGGCTCTGACTGAAGATCAGTTTGAAGCGCTTACGATTTTTGATGAGAGCGGTACAGATTGGATCAGGAAGGGTGAACGTTTTTCTATTCATCGTGTATGCCGGACGCTTGTGATAGGCTCTCGAAGAGTCACTATCGCTCGTTATGACGGTTCTGTGCTGACTGGTGATCGGGAGGAAATACGTCGGCGCCGTCCGCAGTATGTTCTGACAACCCCTGATATGCTCCATATGGCTATGCTCAGAGGTGCGTTTGATGATCGACATTGGCGTTATCTTCTGGCAGGGTTGCGCTACATCGTGATCGACGAAATGCACATCTATCGGGGTATTCTTGGTGCCTCCTTCGCTAACCTGATACGGCGGCTTCAACGTTTGTGTCGGTTGCATGGGACCAATTCGCAATTCTTATGCGCGTCTGCGACCATGGTTGATCCGATTGGAACCTTAGAGCGTTTCATTGGTCGGCGTCCAGTCGGAGTTGATGGATCTGAGGATGGCGTTCCCCAACATAAGCGTATGGTGGTAATCTGGAGCAGCAGTGTTGATGATGGTCAGGTGTACGCAACATCGACTCATGCTAAAA
>Ga0209227_1001842_pt1 | contig 15885 bp, 10 predicted proteins | sample YNPBryantNP2012_FD_185815 | JGI IMG/M metagenome (GOLD analysis project Ga0209227, IMG submission 185815) | Anoxygenic and chlorotrophic microbial mat microbial communities from Yellowstone National Park, USA - YNP Bryant NP 2012 (SPAdes)... ...
CGTCCGGAAGTGGTCCTCTATGCGCTGCTCACCTGTCCTCATTGCCGGCGCGTCAAGGAGCACCTGCAGCGTCACGGCGTTTCCTTTGAAATCCACCACGTGGACCTCTTGACCGGGGACGATCGAACCCGGACTCTGGATGCTTTGAAGCGGAAGAATCCAGCGTGCACGTTTCCCACGCTGGTCATGGGCGATCGAGTGGTTGTGGGCTATCGGCCCGACGACATCGATGAAGGGCTTCGTGAACTGAGAAGGAGGAGAGAAACTCATGGATAAAATTTTGCGTGTGGATATGGGATCAGACGGTGGGCCCAAGGTGCGCGTGGAACCTTTGGGAGACTATGCGGGTTTGGGCGGCCGGGCCATGACGTCGGCCATTGTGTCCAGGGAGGTGCCGCCCACGTGCCATCCCCTGAGCGCCGAAAACAAGCTGGTCATCGCACCGGGTCTTTTGAGCGGCACCACGGGGGCCATGACGGGCCGGATTTCGGTGGGTTGCAAAAGCCCGCTCACCGGAGGAATCAAGGAAGCCAACGCCGGCGGCCAGCCCGCTCAGGTGCTGGGACGGTTGGGTTATGCGGCCATCGTCCTTGAAAGCAAACCCAAGGACGATACCCTTTACAAGATTGTGATCAACCAAGAAGGGGTGAAGGTCCTTCCGGCCAACGAGCTCAAAGGGTTGGGCAATTATAAAACCGTGGAAAAGGCTAAGGAAGAATACGGCGACGCCATCGCCTGCATTTCCATCGGTCAGGCTGGTGAAATGAAACTGGCGGCGGCTTCGGTGGCGTGCACGGATCCGGAACTTCGCCCCACGCGCCATGCGGGCCGGGGTGGTGTCGGCGCTGTCATGGGCTCCAAAGGCGTAAAACTCATCGTGCTAGACGACACCGGCGTCAAAATGCGCTCGCCCAAGGATCCGGAAAAATTCAAGGACGCCAACAAGCGGTTCGTGGAAGGCTTGAGGCGCCACCCGGTGACGGGCCAGGGGCTTCCCGCTTACGGGACCAATGTGCTCACCAACGTCATCAACGAAGCGGGCGCCTATCCCACGTATAACTTCAAAGAGGGCCGGTTCGCCGGGGCCGCTAAGATCAGTGGCGAAACCCAGGCCGAAACGGAAAAGGCTCGGGGCGGCAACCCCACCCACGGCTGCCATCGAGGCTGCGTCATTCGGTGCTCGGGCATCTACGTGGACAAAGACGGCAACTACATCAGCAAGCAGCCGGAATACGAAACCGTGTGGGCCCATGGCGGCAACTGCGGCATCGACGATCTGGACGCCATCGCCCAAATCGATTTCCTTGATGACGATATCGGTTTGGACACCATCGAGATGGGCGCCACCATCGGTGTGGCCATGGAAGCCGGCCTGGCCAAGTTCGGCGATGCTCAGGCGGCCATCGAACTTGTCAAGGAAGTGGGCAAAGGCACGCCCCTCGGCCGCATCCTGGGAAGCGGCGCGGCCGTCACCGGCAAAGTTTTCGGTGTGGAAAGGGTTCCGGTGGTCAAAGGGCAGGCCATGCCCGCCTACGACCCGCGCGCCGTGAAAGGCATCGGGGTCACCTACGCCACCAGCACCATGGGGGCGGATCACACGGCGGGCTATGCCGTGGCCACCAACATCCTCAAAGTGGGCGGCCATGTGGATCCCTTGTCGCCTCAAGGACAGGTGGAACTGTCGCGAAACCTTCAGATCGCCACGGCCGCCATCGACTCCACCGGCATGTGCCTGTTTATCGCCTTCGCCCTCCTGGATCAGCCCGACACCTTCCAGGCCTTGGTGGACATGATCAACGCTTTTTACGGCTTGAACATGACCGCCGATGATGTGGCCGCTCTGGGCAAAAAGGTCCTTTCCATGGAAAGGGATTTCAATCTGCGGGCGGGTTTCACCTCCAAAGACGACCGGCTGCCCGACTATTTCAAAAAAGAGAGCCTGCCGCCGCACAACGTGGTCTTCGACGTCCCCGACGAAGAACTGGACAAAGTGTTCAATTGGTAAACCCGATCCGTTCTGAAAACGTCAAGGGCGGGGATGCCCCCGCCCTTGGGTTTTGCGCCGGCTCAACATGACCGCACGCTGCTGTCCTGAAACTCGCCTCTTTCTCCAACGGCGGTGAGGCTCATGCTTCCTTTGAACTCACCCACTCCGAGCTGCTGAGGATTCGCACGTGCTTTTGTCAAAAAGCCATTCACCGGGCACGGCAAAATGGCTATAAAAAACCTCGACATTTTCAAGTCTTGGGATGGAAACCCTCCGATAACCCAATTTCTTCACTTTCGGGGCTCAGATTGGCCTTTTTGACCCTAGCTGGATATCTAACATATTTACTTAAAAATATGGAACAAACAAAAGGATCCATGTAGTGGCAAATGCCTATAATTTTATGCTTGCCATGGGCTTCGGTTTATGCTATCTGCCTCATCGCTTATTATCCGTTGTATGTCGTTCAAAGGACCTTGCACAAAAAAGGCTTTCACCATTACTGGAACACACTGCACCATCGCTTCAACGGGCAGGTCCGTGCCACAACCATCATGGTCAATGACAAAGGGTACGTGATTCGCATACGGTAGACCTCCGAGCCCGAGCTAGTTCACGTGACCATCTACAAGGCTTTCGGCCTTTGCCGGCGCCCGTTGGAGACGGTAGAAAAAATCAAAGGAGAGAAAATCCGTAGTGTCGAAAACAACTTCTCAAGTCGACGCAGTAACGTACACGAAGGACGAGCTTGGGCTAGGAGACAAAAGCTCATGGGTGCCTTTGAAAGAGTTTATCCCTTTGCGGCCCTTGTCGCCCAAGATCGACTGAAAAAGGCCCTGCTTCTCAATGCCGTCAATCCGGCCATCGGAGGGGTGCTGATCCGTGGAGAAAAAGGAACGGCAAAGTCGACGGCGGTAAGGGCCCTTGCGGCGATTCTTCCGGAAATTCGGGTCATTCAGGGATGCGCGTTTTCCTGCGACCCCGATCGACCGGAAGAGTGGTGCGAAGAGTGCCGCCGTCTCAAGCCGCCTTTGCCGGTTGCACGGCGTCCCCTGGCTGTGGTGACGCTTCCGCTCAACGCCACGGAAGATCGTGTCGTGGGGGGGATCGATTTCGAGGATGCCGTCAAGACGGGTTTTCGGCGATTCCACCCGGGGGTACTCGCCAAGGCGCACCGTGGCCTTCTTTATATCGACGAAATCAACCTTTTGGACGACTACATCGCCGACCTGATTCTCGATGCGGTGGCCTCGGGCTGGAACCGCGTGGAGCGCGAAGGAATATCTTTCGCCCATCCGGCGCGTTTCATCCTCGTTGGAACCATGAATCCAGAGGAAGGAGAGCTGCGGCCACAACTGCTGGATCGTTTCGGCCTCTGCGTGGAGGTTTCCTCGGAGCAGGCGCTTGAGAGCCGTGTGGAACTGATGGTGCGGCGCGAGCGTTTCGACACAGACCCTGAGGGATTTTCGGCGGCCTACGAAAAGGAAAATCAGGCTTTGGCGTGGAGCGTTTTGGCCGCTCGGGAACTGCTTTCCAAAGTGCGTTTGCCGAACCACTTACGTGGTCTCATCTCCCAAATGGCCGCGGAACACAATGTCGCCGGCCACCGGGCGGACTTGGTCTTGGAACAGGCAGCCAAAGCGTCGGCGGCCCTTTCCCGAAGGCTTACGGTGACCGTGGAAGACATCCGTGACGTGGCCCCTTTGGTTTTCCTTCACCGCCGACGGGAGGCGGCTCCGCCCCCACCACCGCCCCCTCCGCCCGTGGAACCCGAACAGAACCACGAAGCCTCCGATCCCAAAGGCCAGGAGGAAGAGCAAAGGCAGGACCAAGAGCCGCCGCCAAAGCCCGAAGCCGCCCCGCTTCAGAATCCAGAGGGGCTTAGGTCGGAAGCTCAGGAATCCGAGTCCCACGAAGCGGAGCCTTCCTCGCCCCACGATGAGCAGGCATCGAGTGTTGTAGAGCGGGTTTTTGAGATTGGAGAGACGTTTAAGGTGAGGACCTTTTCGGCGCCAAAAGATCGCATCCTTCGGCGGGGCTCAGGCCGGCGAAGCCGAACTCGAACGGGCCAAAAACAAGGTCGGTATGTCAAAAGCTGCCTGCACGGAGACGGAGCGGACGTGGCGCTGGATGCGACCTTGCGTGCCGCCGCCCCGCACCAGCTGAGGCGTCGGGCGGACGCGACAGAGGCTTTTCCGCTGGCGGTGTTTCTCACACCCCAAGATGTCCGGCACAAGCTGCGGGAAAAAAGGGTGGGCAATGTTCTTGTGTTCGTCGTGGATGCCAGTGGGTCCATGGGGGCTCAGGGCCGCATGGCGGCCACCAAAGGAGCCCTTATGTCCTTACTCATGGACGCCTACCAGAAAAGGGACCGTGTGGCATTGATCACGTTTCGAAAAAGCGAAGCCGAAGTGAAACTACCTCCCACCGCTTCGGTGGATCTGGGGGCAAAGCTCTTAAAGGACCTGCCCGTTGGTGGCCGCACGCCCCTTTCGGCCGCCCTCGTTAAGGCTCATGAACTGACGCGATCCGTCTTGTTGCGTGACCCGACGGCCAGACCCCTCGTCATCCTCGTCACCGACGGCAAGGCCAACGTGGCCCTGGGAAGGCGAAAACCCGTGGAAGAAGCCCTTCTCATTGCCGAGCGGCTGGCCGCGGACGAGCGCGTTCATCCCATCGTCGTGGACACGGAAAAGACGGGTATCGTCACTTTCGGGCTCGCGAAGAAGCTCGCCGCCGTCATGAACGCCCCGTACTTTCCCATTGAGGATCTTAAAGCCGATACCCTCGTGCACATTGTCAAGGAGGTCATGCAATGAGTGGAGAAAAGCTGTTTCCTTTTGTGGCTATTGTGGGGCAAGAGCTCATGAAGCGCGCCTTGATCCTGAACATCATCAACCCGACTTTGTCCGGCGTGCTGATCCGCGGCGAAAAAGGGACAGGGAAATCCACCGCGGTGCGGGCCCTGGCGCACATTTTGCCCAAAATCCAAGTGGTGGACGAGTGCCCTTTTCAACTTCCTGAAGGAGATCCCCAAGGGGTGTGCCCCGATTGCCCGCGGCTCGAGTGCAGCCGCGCGGTCGTGGCGGGGGAGCCGGTTCCAAAAGTGTGGCGGGAGATCCGTGTCGTGGAACTGCCCGTTGGGGCCACGGAGGATCGCGTCGTGGGGACATTGGATCTGGAACATGCGTTGAAAAAAGGCGAAAAGCGCGTGGAGCCGGGTCTTCTTGCCGCGGCTCACCGCGGCATTCTCTACGTGGACGAAGTGAACCTTTTGGACGATCACGTGGTGGACGTCCTTTTGGATTCCGCCGCCATGGGGGTGAATACCATCGAGCGGGAGGGGGTCAGTTTCTCTCACCCCGCTCGATTTACCCTTATCGGGACCATGAACCCGGAAGAAGGAGAGCTGCGCCCGCAACTGCTGGACCGCTTCGGGCTCTGTGTGCACGTTGAAGGCCTTCGGGACGTGGAAAAGCGCGTCGAGGTCATGGAGCGGCGGGCCGCCTTTGATGAAGATTCGCAAGGGTTTGCCGCCCGTTGGGCGGAAGCCTCTGCAGAGCTGGTGGCTCGGATCGAAGCGGCGCGAAAGCTTTATGCAAATGTGACGGTGGACCGATCGATCCTTTTTGACATTGCCTCCTATTGCCTGGAAGTGGGCGTCGATGGGCACCGGGCGGACATCATCATGCTCAAGGCGGCCAAGACCCATGCGGCTTACGAGGGCCGAACCGCCGTGGAGCGTCAGGATGTGGACGTTGCCGCGGAACTCGTGCTTCCGCATCGACTCCGGCGCCGCCCCTTCATGGACATTATGGAAAGCCCGGCGAACATCGAGGGACGACGAGCGGTCAAACAGGGCTAAGCCAAGTTTGTCACTTTCCTCCCTGCTCGATTTTTAAGGCAAACCTCGTTTGCTACGGCCCGTGAAAAGCACAGGGCCACGCACGCCCCGGCAGGATATTCCATCCCACGGGGGCCTGCGTGGCCCCGTTCCATACTTTTGCTTTTCGGTTAGTGACGGCCCATTCGTCGGGCCCTTACCAAAAGTATTCCCTGTAAGGGTTTTAATCCCAATAGGTCTTTAAAATGCGTACTTTACAGCAACGCCAAGAATATAATTCCGCTCTGGGATATAACTTCCGATTTCTCTTTTTTCCCGCTCGTTGAAAACATTAAAGACATCGAAACTCAGGCGAATCATGTCTTTCCAGTCCAACGTCAACCCCAAAGTGTGATACCAAAAATCTCCCACCGTTTCCGTAACAGGTGGGTTCCCCCAGCTTGTGGAGGTGTAGTGACCCCTATACCGCATAGAGTAGGACCCCAAAAGTTTGCATTCGTAAGGCAAAGGTTGCATGGTCCGAAGTCCCAGTGTCAGGCTGTTTCTAGGATACCCTTCAAGAATGTCGTCGGTGTTTTCATCGCGGGTTTCGTTGTAGTTATAATTCACGAAAAGCTTTGTTTTCGGCATGACAAAGTACGCCAGCTCCAGGTCGAGCCCCTCGATTTTGACCTTATCGATGTTTTCAGGCTGCATGACCTGACCGCCGGGATTTAAAGGATCGGGAAATCGAACCGATGTAATAAAATCCTCGCCTTTCGTGTAATAGGGCGTGAGCCGAAAGAAAAGCTTGTTCCTAAAAAAATATTGTTCAACTGAAGCTTCGTAAGACCACGTCGTTTCCGCCTCCAGATCGGGGTTCCCTTGGTAGACGATGAAAGGCGTCATGGTCCACGGCGGCGAGTACAGCTCATTGAGGTTGGGGGCACGAAAGCCTTTTCCTGCCGAGAGTTTAAGATTTCCATCCTTCCAATAGTTCCAGCGCAGTGTGACCTTGGGAGAAAACTCACTCCCATACGTCTCATAACTGTCAAAACGCCCCCCGAAAATCAATTCGAAATTCTTAAAAAAAGTCCAATCGTACTGACCGTAAAAAGAGTATACCGTATCATCCACGTCGGCTTTCAAACCGGGACGCCCTTGTACACTCAAGATTTGATCTGTCGTGCGATCATAAATGGCCTTCTCCGCTTCGGTGTACACAAGCTCGGTGCCGACCGTCAGAATATGATTTTGCGCCACAAGATAACTTGCAGACACATCGGCTCGATATCGATCGGCATCCGTTATATTCACGGAAGGTTTATAATTGAATTTGGGAATCACCTGACCGTTGGGCAGCCTCACCCACGTGACGTTTTCGAGCGTTTCCCCATAGTAATTATGGCCTGAATGGAGCCAGTCAAACTGTCCGCGGACTTCCAGATTGTCCATGACCTGGCTGGTGATTTGAAAGTTGGCGTACGGTTGCGTGGCGTCCTGATGATTATCCAAATGATAGTTCTCGGAAAGCCCAAAGCCTGTCTTGCCGCGCATCCAACCTCCGGAAAATGAGAAAACACTGTGATCCCCCAAGGATCCCGTTATCTTGCCGTGGAAACGATCGTGTGTGTAATCCCGGTTTCGATCATCCAAACCTTTGTCATCGTAAAGATAGTAATTGTCGATATCTTTATGATCGTAAAAGACACCCGCCGACAGACCTCTCCACACCACCCCCCCATCGAGCCCGTAATCGGACCTCCCGAAACTCCCCGTCTCGGCCCACGGTGAAATGGACGTTTTCTTTCCTCCATCCTTGGTGATGATATTGATGATACCCCCGCCCGCATTGGATCCGTACAGCGCGGAAAACGGCCCTCGGATGACCTCGATGCGCTCTACGGCTCTCACAGGCACGGTCGTCAGGTAGGCATAGTTGGTAAACGGGGAATCGATGCGCTGACCGTCGAGCAGAATCAGAGCGCTGCCCGTGAACCCTTGACCGCGCATCGTCAGAAGCTGCGGAGTGACCAAGCCTTCCCCTTGGGGCTCATTGAAGGAGACTCCCGGAAGGTCGGCAATGAGCTCAAAGACGGTCCGTGCCGGAATAGTCTCAATTTCTTCCCTTTCAATGACGGTCACCACCGCCGGAACATTCTCCAGTTTTTTAGGCGTCTTCGTCGCCGTGACAAAGATGGTTTCAAGCTCCTGGGTTTCATTCTTGGCCGCCCAAGCAGAGGTGATCCCCAAAACCAAGCACACCCACACCACCATCGCAGCCTTTTTCATCGCCTCCCCCTTCTTTTTCTTGCAGAATCCCGTCTTTTAGGTGCAACACCCTCTGTCCCAGGGCCACCGCAAGCCGATCATCGTGTGTTGCCGTCAGCAGCGCCCCCCCTTCTTCCACGAAACGGCCTAACCGCCTGATGATGAAGCCCAGAGCCTCGTCGTCTTGTCCCACAGAAGGTTCGTCAAGGAGCAGCAATTTGGGTCGAGCGGCAAAGGCTGCGGCGAGGGTCACTCGGCGCATTTGCCCTGCGGAGAGACTTCGAGGATGCCGATGGCGAAGAGCGTGAAGATCAAAAGCATGCAATTCTTCCATGGCCGAAGCTTCGTCTGCCGCCCGAAGCTGTATCTCTTCCCAAACCGATGCCATGAACAATTGGGTCTGCGGCGCTTGCAGGACAAGAGCCGCGCATCGCGCCATGCCCCTTGGGCCCACTTCAGCAGGAAGGACCCCGCAGGCTCGAATGATCCCTCGATGAGGTTTCACCAGCCCCATGGCCAACAGAAACAGGGTCGTTTTGCCACTCCCGTTTTCGCCGCAAAGAACGGCGCTCTCGCCGACGCGCACCTGAAAGGTGACACCGCGAAGCAGCGGAGCTTTTTGGGGTTGATCACCATCCCAATCAAAATCAACGGAATCGAACTCCAACAAAACATTCCCGGCGCACGTTCGTGGAATGGACGGCAGCAGGGCCGGGCACGGAGCACGATATTCCACACGACCCTGCGCAAGAAATAACGGCCGAAAACCATAGTCATGAAAAAGGCCGTGGCGGTGCTCAATAACGAATACAGCCTTTCCCGTCCTACAAAGAACCGAAAAAAGCTCAAGCAACCGCCTGCACGATGGGCGATCCAAATAGGCGAAGGGTTCATCCAAAATGAGAAAACGCTGATCCAACACCAAAAGGGCCGCGATGACGACGCGCTGTAACTCTCCACAGGATAAAGACCTGAGAGAACGACCAGCCAGATGGGCTATGCCCATAAAGTCCACGACATTTTGCATTCGCTGGTCTATTTCCGGTGCAGGAACACCCGCGTTTTCCAAGCCGAAGGCGATTTCATCGGCCACACGGTCCGTGAAGACCATGGTTTCCGCCGCTTGCATGAGAAGGCCCACCACGCGGGACGTTTGCCACAACGGGTGATCCCAGGGGTAAAATTGCCCCACGCGGACGAGACCACTGACTTCCGCCTTGATGAAGTGCGGAATGACGCCGCAAAGCGCTAAACAAAGACTTGACTTCCCCGAACCCGTAGCACCACAAAGGAGCGTCAATTCCCCCTCTCGGCATTCCATATCCACGCCGCGTAGGACCGGCTTTTGTTGATGGGGATAGCGCACCACAAGGTTGCGGGCTTCGATCATGTCCGCACTCGATCCAGGACGGCGCACGCAATCAGGAGTCCCAAGGCTCCAGCCGCCACGGCCGCATCCCATGCCTCAAAACCCGGCACTTTTCGGGAGGTTCTTGAAAGATCGGGCGAAAACCCACGCAATTCCAGGGTGAGGCTAATTTTGTCCGCATAATCGAAAAGAAAGAACACAAAGGGCACCAACATTCCTCGAAAGAACTTTTGCCACGGGGACCACGACGGGCTTCCCAATGATCTGTAAAGCCGAATGCGTCGAAACTCTTCAGAGAGCTGAGGGAAAAAACGCCAGGCCAGCAAAAGACTGACCATCACCCCCGAGGGAACGGCCAGCCGGCTCAAAAAGCCACACAGGTCCTGAGGCGATGTGGTCAGGGAAAAAAGACTCATGGACAGCACAAAGACAACTAACCGCAGGGTATACGTTGCGGCGTGCGAAGCGCTTTGGGCCACAACCCAGTTCACCAGGGCAAAAAAACTCAGGAAAACCAAGCCTGGAAGCACTCGACCCATGGTCAGCCGCCGACGAAGGCTGATGAAGGCACCCAGGACAAAAGCACATAAAAGCCCCAGAGCGTAAGGGTCTTTGAGAAAGAGAGAAGACAGCCCGATTCCGAAGCCCACAACCAGCTTGGTGGCGGGATGGAGACGATGAAGAAAGCCGCGGCGTTGACGATCGGCGGAGAAAATCATGGTTTAAAATCCTTCCAGTTGAAGTTTTCCCGCCCGCGCTAACTCCTTCGTCATTTTGAGTCCAATGAGGCCTCCTGCCAGTGCCGTGAGGAAAATAGCCGCCTCCGCACCCACAAAGATCCACGGGGCGATCTTTCCATACCGTTCCGGCAGGAAGAAAAAGGAAAGGGCCATGGCAAAGGGAAACATGGCCATTTCATAGATGACTGCCGCAACCACAGGAGCTCGTGTGCCGCGGTAGCCTCGAAAGATCAGGCTGCAGAGCCCTTCACTGAAGGCTCCGCCCAGAAGCACAAACCCAAACACCACCGGCGATGCCGCCACAAGGCAGATGAGAGAGTAAATCCCCGTGATGAGCAACAGCGAACCTGGCTTTTGGAGGCGAGCCAATCCAATGACGATAAAGATGGACGCAAAAAAAGCATTTATGGTATTGGTCAATCCAGGAATACGCAAAGGCAGTGTCATAGGGATAATGACACTGGCCACCACGAATAAAGCCAGCGCTGTCATGGATGCAAAGACATACTCCCGTGTGGTCCAATAGGCGGTCTTCATGAGTCCATCTTTTCCTCGATGTGGCCTTCCAGCTGCAAGTAGCGCTCCTCAAGCAGGGCCCACTCCTCGTCCGTGGGATCCCAATAGCCGCGCTGTTTCGCTTCAACAAGCCGAGCCAGAAGCTGTTCGACCGCAAAGCGATTGTTTGCTGTCATTCGCTGAAAAAGCTCTTCGTCTCGGACATAGCGATCCACAATGCGGGACCACACCCAGTTTTCAACCGCGTGGGTTGTGGCCGCAAATCCGATGAGGTACTCCACGCGGTCGGCGATCTTTTGCGCCCCATGGAAAGGATGCTCCAAGAGGGCCTCAATCCATTTGGGATTCAAAAGTCGAGTGCGCACACCCCTTTGGAGCGCCTCGCCGACGGTCTCCGTGCGAAGGATTTCCCTCGTGGTATCGGTAATAAGCATGACAGGCGGAGCCCCACGCACAGATTCCACGCTGCGGGACAACCCCCCAAAGAATTCGTAATAATGATCCAGGTCCATGATCTCATACTCGTGGCTATCACGGATCTGGCTTACCAGTTCAACGTTTTGCATGGATTGCCGGTAGAGTTCAGGAACCTTTTGCCCGTGAAAAGTTCCTCCGTAAAGATGTTGCATGGATGAAACAAAAAGAGAAACAAGATCGGCCTCGTCCTTCCATGCCCCTGTTTCGATCAGAGATGTGAGCCGCGTCCCATACTCTCCAGCCCTTGGACCAAAAATGCGGCCGACCGCCAAATGCTCCCGCTCCGCCTCATCTTCCACCGTCTCGCGAAGCTGTTCTCTGTTGCGTTCCGAATGAGCCCGCACAAAGTTCTCTTCCTGAGGCTCATCAAGCTGAGAGACAAGATGAAAGGCTCGATGGAGCATATCCAACACGTTGGGGTACATGTCCCGAAAGAATCCGCAAATTTGCACCAAACAATCTATCCTCGGACGCCCTAACTCATTCAGAGACATAGGGGCCAACTTTTTGTGATAAGGGTTCGAATCCGCTTGAATGCGGACACCGAGGTAGCCAAGAATCTGCCCCACAGTTTCCCCTCGCGTTTTGGTCGTCTCAAAGCCCCACAAGACAACCGCCACGCTTTGCGGATAACGTCCGTGGAGAGACCGGTAGTGGGCCAAAGTGTTGTCGGCGATTTGGAAACCGCGACGCATGGCTTCTTCCGAAGGCACAAGCCGGGGGTCGAAGGGATAGGAGTTTCTGCCTGTGGGGAGAACTTCAGGATTGCGCAGAGCATCACCTCCCAGGCCCGGCTCCACATAGCCTCCAGAGAGAGCTCGAAAGAAATTTTCATATTCCAAATGATTGTCCAGCTTCAGGGCCACCTCCAGGGCTCTGGAGACGGCGCGCCTCCAAATTGCCTGTTTTGGAAAAACACCCTTAAGGTAGGCCTCGCGAATCGTTAGGCGCACTTCATCTTCGATTTCTTCCAAGGCCCGCAGCGAGGACCTCGGCTCATCAGACGGATCCTTGGCGGCAAGCAGATCTTCGTAAATGAGCCCCTTGGATTCGCCAAGGAGGCGATGTAAGGAGGCACAGTCGTCCCGGTCATAACGCGCAAAGAAGGTCGCAAAATCGATCCGGGTTTCATCCTTGACGGTTTCTCCCAGAATATGCAGCCCTTGAGGGATTAAGGAACGCTTCATCAGCGCCAGCTCTTCTTGCAGGCTTGCCACAGTGGGCCCGTCCAGATTGAGGTTTTTTGCCTGCTCGAAAATCCGGGCCTCCAGACGCTGGGCGCGTTGCGGGTGAAGCGTGGTTGCTTCCAAGTATTCCTCGATAAGCTTTTCCAAGACTTCGTAATCCCCGTAAAGGCCGGAAACGGCAAAGGGTGGGGAATTATAGTTGATGAGAACGCCCAAGCTTCGCCGCTTGGCAATGGCCGCTTCGGACGCATTGACCGCATGGTAAAAATAAAGGTGCGGGACATTGCCAATGAGGGCCTCCGGGAAGCACCACCGGCTTACCCCGACTTCTTTTCCTTTCAAAAACTCCAACGTCCCATGGGTTCCCACATGAACAATGCAATCCGCTTTCCAGACTTCTTCGAGCCAGCGATAAAACGCCACGTATTGGTGGTGGGGCGGAAGGGTCTTGTCATGGCTGATCTTATCGGGATCTTCATGAAACCCTCGTACGGGTTGCACACCGAGGAGGATATTTCCGAATTCCACCACAGGGAGATAAACATTTTCGCCGTCAGCCATGATCTGCCCAGGTGGCGGCCCCCATACGTGCTGCACATCAGCCACCGCGTAGACGCTCACCGACAATGCCCCATATGAGCGGCGGTTGAGCTGGATCCCGCCAAAATGTCGAAAGGGATCCTCGACCCAACGCGGTGAATTCACGAGAAACTTTCGAAGAAGATGCCCAGCGAGATCCCCCTTCTTGGGCAGTCCTGAAACACGATACCCCCGCCGGTGCATTTCGCGAAAAAGTCGTTCTAAACTCTGGAAAGTATCCAGATAGGCGGCGGATCCTAAGTTGTCCTCACCCGGAGGAGTATCATAGATAATAAAAGCGATCCGTTTATCCTCATTGCTCTTTCGCCTGAGAACCGCCCAACGGCCAATGCGCTCGCTCGCCCGCTGAACACGATCCGGAAGAGGAACCACTTTTTTGAAGCGCTCACCCTGGGGCCCAGTTTCTGTCATGAGGCCCGCTGTCGGAATCGGTTCGATCATGCCGTCCAGCTCCGGCAGAATCACCGTCGTCAAAACCTCCACCGGAGAAAGACCGCGCTCGCTTTTCTCCCAAACGACCACATCCCCCCCGTACATGGGGCACCCTGCAAAGATCGGCGCGTTGATTTCTTTCAAAAGAGAAACCGCGTCCCCATGCGTGTCCCCTGTGAAAGTAACAAGCTGAAACCATTGTAAATAAACCACCGCATCCACGAGGCTTCGCGATCCGTCAAGGAAGTACCCTTGTAACGCATCGAGATTGTGTCCTGTTTTGGCAAAAACGGGCAGAATCCCCATGCCTTTCCTTTGCAGAGCCTCTGCAAAGGCCCGGGCCGGCACAAGGCTCTGGGAAAAGTGCATGCCACCGTAAAATAACAGCCCGACAATCGGCCTGTCGTCTCCATTGGTGTTGCCTCGGCGGTAGGCATCAACCGAGGTGTAAAACTTCTCGTGAAGGGGATCGTAGATACCCCGGTCGGGGAAAATTACAGGCGTAGGAACCGCAAAATGCCGTTCCCCTAGATAGTGTTTCGCGGCAAAGGCCAAGAGATAAGCGATGTTTTCCGGGCCACCCTGGTTCCAATACGTGACCATTCGAATCCAGTTTCTCATATGCTTCAGGGGGCCCAGGGGAAAAAATGTGGCTACTTTTTCAACAATTCGCAACGCCTTTTGGATAGAGGAAAGATTTGGTTCCGAAAAACGGCGGCTTCCCCTTTTGTTCGAATTCCGTTTCATCGCTTGGGCCAGCGAAAACGAACCCAACCGAAGAAGCTTCATCGTGTCTGGGCTGCCTCCCAATAGAATCACGACGGGCTGCGATGTCTGCGGAAGAATTCGCCCGCAAAGCCCCAGGGCTTTCCCCCCGCCGCGCACATCCAAAAACACCATTTGGGATCGTTTGAGGCTCTCTTCCAACCCTATGGCCGCCTCGCAATCCTCCTCCACGTCTTGGGTGGTGAACACCTCAAGGCGGTAATCCTTGTCAAAACGGTTGGCAAATAGCCGGAACCCTTCCCACAGAGACTGCGTCAAGCCGGCATTGACCACAAAAGTCAGCGTCTTCGATGCCATGGATTCCTAGTCCTTAAACAAAAAAGCCACGAAGGCTCTCGAACGACACCGTGCCTTCGTGGCTTCCTTGGACCCCTTCACGGGGTTTTTTCATCATGTTCGTCTATGTGAAAAGTTTTTCTTCCCGTGTCAAGAGAAAACCATCACACAAAGGAGGAAGGAAAACCCTTGAGCGGGCATCGCCATGAGCCCCGACACCCATTTTCTGGGCGCATGGGGTTCAGCTTTGGGATGTTCTTTGGGCTTCTTTGGCTTTGGGAACGATTTTGGCGGTGGCCGAGAGTTCATGGTCAAAATCGGCCAGGATGTGGCGCACCATGGTTTGGATTTCCCATGGGGGGTAAGGCTCGATAACGCAGCCGTACACTCCGGCTTCCATGGCTTCACGAATGAGTCCCCGCGAATCCAGGGCGCACAGAATAATGATGCGACAGCCTCTACAGGCGGCACGAATCCGCCCGTAGATGGTCGGGCCGTATTGCTGGATTATCCCGCTGTCGAGAAGGACGATGCCGCGATTCACGCCGCCGAGAGCTTCCACCAGAGCCGAGAGGGTCTCAACGCTTTCCGTTTGCGGCCCCGTGTGAGCCAGGGCCTCCAGCGCATGAACACGGACCTCCTCACGGGAAACCCACAAAAAGAGCTTTGAGGGTTCCTTTTTGGATGCCATCTTTATTTTCGCCGCCGTCCCGAGGCCGCCGAAGGCCTCAAGCACCGCGGAAGTTTGCGGTGAAAAAGCGAGCCCCCTCCCTTTTGGGGGATCGTCTTAACCCTTTTGCGACACTTTCTGCATCAACTCCTCTTTGAAACGCCCCACGAATTCGTTTCGGAACACCTCGATATCCATGGCCTCGTCCTGCCGCCCCGAAAGATACAAGGCCATCCCCTTGTAGATCTGGGCTTCCTTCGCGTCCCCATGGCGGTCAAGCACTTCATCGAAGGCGGCAACGGCCTCATCGTAGCGTTCCAGGCCCATGAGGGCATAACCGCGGGCCAGGGTTTGAAAACGCCCCCCGTCTTCGGGCGGCGCTTCAGGGATTCCCTGCAGCACCTCCAGGGTTTCAAGGGCCTCATGGAACCGGCCCATGTCGTTCAGGCAAAGGATCTTCAAGCGCAACGCTGAGGCATTCGAAGGATTGCAGCGGATGGATTTTTCAGCACAGTACAGCGCTTCTTCCAGGCAGCCTTTGCCGATGAGATGCTGGGCCGCGTCCTCGCAGGAAACCTCGCGACTGACCCCCAGCAGGTGCTTGATCATTTCCTCATAGCTGGCCTCCAAAAGCCTCGGGCCCAAACCGAAAACCGGCCATCCGTGCCCCGGAAGGACATGGGCGACGTCCAGGCGCCGAAGGATTCGAAACGCCTGGAGCATATGGTCCAGGCGCCCGCCGCCATGCTTG
>Ga0209227_1001843_pt1 | contig 15878 bp, 10 predicted proteins | sample YNPBryantNP2012_FD_185815 | JGI IMG/M metagenome (GOLD analysis project Ga0209227, IMG submission 185815) | Anoxygenic and chlorotrophic microbial mat microbial communities from Yellowstone National Park, USA - YNP Bryant NP 2012 (SPAdes)... ...
GCGCAGGACCAGTACGACCTGGGGATCGCGGATGCGATCATTCCCGAGCCAGAGGGCGGTGCGCACACCGATGCCGCCGCTGCGGCTGAGGCAGTAGGGGCAGCGCTGCGCGCAGCGCTCGATGCGCTGGTCGAGCTGCCGATCGATGACCTGTTGCAGCGTCGCTATGCCAGATACCGCGCTATCGGACGCTTTCAGGAGTGCCAGCCGATACCGCATGCGTCCGCCAGCATTCCCCCGCTCCCTTTCAGGGGATCGTAACGCGGGTCAGAAGCAGCGCATCCTGCCCGGCATCGTCAGCCCGCTCCCCGTTGGTTCGCAACGGCAAGCGGGAGAAGGTCTGCGGGTCGTAGACGCCAATCGCAAGGCGATAGGTTCCGGCGGCGAGATCAGGCGGCAACGGGAAATGCTGCACCATCGAAATGTACCTGCCCGGTTGCCACATGCGTGGGCGCCAGCGTTTCGTTCCCAACGGAACATCCACCTGTGCGACTCGCTCGCCTGCGTCGTTCATCATGTGAATGAAAAGCATGTAGTTACGGTCAGGGCGTGCAAGCACTTCCCACACCAGCGTGACCGTCAACGCCCCGGATGCGCGGATGGCGGATGTATCGAGGTTGTACCCGTGGAGGCGAACCATATCGCCGAAATTTGTGTCCGGCGTTTCAGTGACCGGTGGCAGAACCTGATAGATGTAGGCATAGTCAATGCCGTGAATCCGGATGATATGGATGGGCTTGAGACGCCGCAGTGGAGCGTGCAGTTCTGGTCGCGTGTTGCGCTGGATCTGGTCGATATACGCGACCGCATAATCGACCTGCTGCGGTTGCTGAATCGCCTGGAGCGGCGCAACCCCCGCTGGCGCAAATGGACGAATGACGGGTTGGTAGAACACGGCGATCGGGCGATCCCTGCCGTCTGGCTGCGCAGCGATAAATTCAGCCGCAAGTTCCAGCCCCTCACCCCAACCAATCGGCAGCACCTGCTCAGCTACTGCACCACCGCCGAGCAGCGGGTTGTAGTACGCCAGATAATAGGGGTAGTACCAGATCAGATTGGTGATCAGTGCCGTTACCACCAGCACAGACCCTGCCGACTGCCACGGATGCGCGGCGCCGAAACGTCTGAGGGCATCGATGAACCCCCGGTTGCTCAGAAAATCGTATCCGCGGGAGAACCCGGCTGCTGCCAGGATTGTCAGCGCAGGAAAGACCGGCAGCGCATAGCGGTCGAATTTCTTCGCCATAACACTGATCGCTGCAACGAAAAGAACGACAAACACCGCCAGCAGCAGCAAGGGACGATTCGCCTCTTTCCGGGCGTGTTTCCGCTCGCGCACAACAAAGCCAGCCCAGATCAGCACGCCGATCAGCGTCCACGGCGCCAGGCGGAACGGTATCGCCACCAGGTAGAAGAGCGGTCCCGGATCGGCGACGGCGCGACCGAAGAAGAAGTTCCCCCACGGGTGCGGCGCTCCGCCATCGAAGAGAATCTCGCTCACAACACCCCAGGTCGTCGCAAGCGGTCGCACCCACATGGCGGGCCAGAGCGCGATCCAGACGAGCGCTGCCATGCCGCACCACACTGCCAGGGGCGGGATGCAACGCACCATCGTCATAACCGCAGAGCGAACGGTTAGCGTCGATGGCAGACCCTGCCCGATGATCACAACCAACCCCGCCAGCGGCGCCAGCAGCAGCGCGGGTGATTTGGTCAGCAACCCCAGACCGGCGACGAGACCGCTGGCGATCCACCACGGCGATTGGACGAAACTGCGCCCGCCGCTCTGGAGCGCCACCAGCATCAGCAGCAGGCTGAGCGTCATCAGGGATGTCAGAGTTGCATCCATGTGGAACAGTTGCGAGTGAGCGACCAGGAACGGCTCGCCGATCCAGAGCAGCGCCGCCAGGAGCGCAATGGTTCGACCGGTCAGGCGCTCCAGGAGCGGGTACGCCAGCGCGAGCGCAAGCGCCGTGATCGTGGCAGCCGGTAACCGCATGATGGTGTAGAAGGTCGCCGGATGTTCCTGGAGGATTCTGGTTGCGGTGAGAGCATCGTAGAGCGTGTGTCCCACAGCGCCAAGCCACAGCGTTATAACCGCAGGATGCCCGAAGTAGAAGGTGTCGGCGAAGTTGCCGGTGGCGACTGCGGTTGCGAATCGCCGGGAGAGCGATATCCAGTGGTAGGCTTCATCAACGGTGAGAAATCGTCCATGGGGCCAGCGCGCCGCCATTGCCAGCACAAAGAGCGCAACCGGCGTCACCGCCCGACGCAGGACCTGACCAGGACCTGTCACAAGCCCTCCTTGAGTAAGGCTCGTCGTCACGATACCCTGGAGGCGCAGAAGCAATCTCGCACCCCGATGGGATAGTAACGACGGTTCTGGCGTGTTATCCTGAAATGAGGAATGAGACGAACAACGACCGTTGCACCTTAACGGGAAGAGCGCACAGTTGAGGTCTCTTCATCGACGCTGCGCGGTTCGCCGGAAGGTTCGGCTTTCACGCGCATCCCGACGATCAGTGTGCTGAAGAGAAGCACGGCCATAGCAACAAACACTGCGATGGTGAGGAGCGACTCGCTTTTGGCGAGTTCGAACCCCAACGCGACAAACGGCAGCGCCGTCAGCAGAATAGCAAGCACGGTCCAGATACGATCAAATGTGTTCATGACGCCACTCCGCATTCTCTCTCTCAACTCCTTCCATGGCATATAGTACCATAATTTCGTGGAGAGAGCCGCAACGTGTCATCTTTTTGGTTGATAGATTTCCGAGGGCAGTTCCAGCAGATGCAGCACCCGCTGCTGCAACGGCGAAAGTGGCGTCATGCCGGAAGGAGCGTGATGGAAGCCGGGGGCGAAGGTCATATCACGAAAAGCGTCGAGCAGGCGCTCGCCAGTGATCCGCGACGTACTTCGTTCGTTGTCCTGGTTGGCGGAGCGCGTAAGCACACCTTCCTCGATCAACCGGCGGCGCGCGATGGACTCGAGCGAGGCAAGCGCGCGCAACCCCAGTGAGAGCAGGCGTATCAGCCCGGTTTCCAGTTCTGGCGAATGCACGTCGTGCGGCGCCAGCGAGATCGGACGCCCGTGCAGACGCTCGAAGCCTGATGCGGCAGGCAGGGTCAGTGAGAGCATGTGATCCCTGGCAGGTTCCGGCGGAGTGATATTGGAACCGAATACCTGCCACCCCAGGCTGTGCACCGCTCGACTCAGCGCATCGGTATTGAGCGAGACCTTCATGCGTACATTGCGCTCAATACGCACGCCGGTTGGTCGCCCTCGATACCGGCGCACCACCCGTTCTTCGACCTGCTCATCGAAGTCCAGGTGGAGAAGCCCGTGCACCTGATAACTGTCGAGAATGGCATGGGCAGCCTCACGCAGATCTTCGATGGTACGGGGACGGCGCTTTCCGCGTTTGCGCTCGCCCAGCGCCAGCAACGCCGCCTGTGCGCGTGTCAGGCGTGCGCGCAACGCTTCCTCCGAGATGCGCGCATGGTTTGATGAACGGATGGCGATCCGTCGCTCATTCCAGACAACAGGGCTGCCGTTGAGATCGACATGCATCGGCATAAACCATTCGATGTCATCGCTGGACGGAGAGGCGGGCGGATCATGGCTGCCCTCCGACAAGAATGGCGTCCGATACACCGATTGAACGCCAGTGAGCCAGGTATCCAAAACAGACAGCGAATCCGGCAGCAGGCAGAGATACTCGTGATTGTGCTGATGGATGGCGCCGCGGAATTCAACCGCCGTGAGCGCATCGCCAGTGAACCGGTATCGTCGCAGCGGCAGATTCTGGCTGATCCGTTCCACAAGATCAGAGAACGACGCAGGGTACGTGCGCTCTTGTGAGAAGGAGTGCAGCACAAGCGGCATATTCAGCGGGTCGAGCGTTGCCAGTGCCATTGGTTGTCGTGACATTCTGGCGCGCCAGATATGGGGCTGATTAACCAGGAACGACCCGCCCGGCGAGATGTGCCACCCTCGACCTTCATAAATGCGCACGTGAATCTGTTCTATGGTCCAGGCCCATGTATCGAGCATATGACGATTGAGATCGTGCTCAATCGCCTGCCACTGAGGATCGCGGCTGAGTCCGATCAGGAGATCGTGAAGCCGATCAATATCGACATCAACGGGAGTAACCTCACTGCCGATGCACCAATGAAGCGTCCCGGATCGACTCGATACCCACTGTTGAATCGTGCTGGCTTTATGATCGCCGCACGACAGGATGTGGGTCAACCAGACGACGGCAGTCCAGCCGGAGGTGAGATTGCCCCAGTAGGCGCGGGTAGGAATGTGCCGGTCGAGGATATGTGGAATGCCCATACGTCGCATGTGGGCAATGAGGAGCGGAATGTCATCGCTCTGTTCGGTTGCGAGCACCAGCATTTCTGGACGCTTATGAGTATGAAGCATGGGCGTCAACCTGTCTCTCAGGACCGGATTTCGGGATGCAGCCTGGCATCTCTCTGTGATAATATCAATGCCGGATGACCGCCCCTTTTCAATTTCTTCTGTGGACGTGAACGTTTATTAAGACCAGGTTACGGTGTATAATTGATGGTATGCCAGACTATCCGCCACCGCCACAACTCTATACGCTGCCCGGAGGCTTGCGTGTCCTGATCGAGGCGCTGCCGTATGCGCACTCGGTGTCCGTCGGTTGCTTCGTGAGCGTTGGCGCTGGTCATGAGGCGCGCCATGAGAGCGGCATTGCGCACTTTATCGAGCATATGCTCTTCAAAGGCACGCAGCGCCGACCATCGCCCAAGATGATCGCCGATGCCATCGAGGGTGTCGGCGGTACGCTGGATGCCTATACCAGTTTCGAGTCGACGGTCTACTATGCGAAGGTCGCCGACATGCATTTCGACCGCGCAATCGATGTGCTCGCCGATATGCTGATCGCTCCGCGCTTCGATCCGCTCGACATCGAAAAAGAGCGGCGTGTGATCGCCGAGGAACTGCATCAGACCGAAGACACGCCTTCGGAACTGGTGCATCTGGTCCTCGATGCTGCTATGTGGGGCGACCAACCGCTGGGGCGCGACATCGCCGGCAGTGAAGAGACAATCGCTGCGTTCCATGCCGAACAGATTGTTTCGTTCTGGCGGGCGCATTACACCAAACGGAACATGGTCATTTCGATCGCAGGGCATGTCGATGTGCAGCACGCACTCGATGCGGTGGCAGTCGCCTTCGACGCACTGCCGGAAGGCTCGCCAGCCGTGTTGCTGCCCAGCCAACCGCCGCGCCCCGGTCCGGCAGTAACGTTGCGCAGCGACGACAATGAGCAGGGCAATTTCTGCATCGGTTTTCGCGGCGTATCCCACAACGACCCGGACCGGCGTGCGTTGCTGGTCTTCGACACCGTGATCGGCGGCGGCGCATCATCCCGCCTGTTCCAGGAGATCCGCGAGGAACGAGGGTTGGCGTACAACATTGGCAGCTACAGCCGCGAATATCACGATACGGGGAAGTGGATCATCTCTGGTAGTGTGGAACCGCAGTATGTGGACGAGTGCATTGCGACGGTGATGACAGAATTGCGCCGCGCGCGAGTCGAGGGGATCACCGCTGAAGAACTGGCGCAGGTGAAAGAGCAGGTCAAAGGAGGCATTCTCCTTTCGCTGGAGGATACCTGGGCGATTGCGTCGCGCAACGGGTCGCATCAACTGCGCTACGGGCGCGTTATTCCGATTGAACAGGTCGTTGCCGAGGTTGAAGCCGTATCGCATGATGATGTGCTGCGCGTTGCGCGACGGGTATTGCGTGACGACCATCTGCACCTGGCAGTCATTGGTCCGTATGATGACGCCGCCAATCTTGAGAACCTGCTCACCGTGGAGCGTTCTCCGTGAACCGCGCCGCCGCTCATCCGTTTTCCATGCATGTGTCGCATGTGCTACAATAGATACGGAATCGAGGGTTGGCAACGAGCCGCCGCTGGAGCGATCCTCCAGAGGAACTTCCCGACTCCCCGCCCGCCGCAAGGCGGAACGTCGCCCCGCGAAACAGCAAGCGGGGGCGCGCAGGGGGTAACGCCTGCGCGACGCAAGACGGCAACAGAGAGCAGACCCGCCGATGGCGCCTTCGGGAGCTCAGGTAAGGGGTGAAAGGGTGCGGTAAGAGCGCACCGGCGTCGGCAGCGATGCCGGCGGCCAGGCGACTGCGCCGACGATGGGGAGCAAGGTGTGTGGGGCGGGCTTATCGTGTGGGAGCGACGCATGTCGCGCGATCACCACCGCGCTCGCTCACATCGCAGCTGCGACGGTGACGGCGGGCAACACCCGCCAGGCCAGGAGCGGCCCGCGCAGTGCGCGGAGAGAGATGGCGGCAGGCAACAGAATCGGGGGTACAGTTGCCGACTCGTCGAACGGGTGGGAGCAGAGCGCTTCCGCCCGTTTTTGTTGCAGCTCCATTCCTGGTGTTTGACGCCATTCATCAATCGCGTTACGATAATGCCGCATCGTCGAAACCGTTGGAGCCGTTGTGCACCTGTTCTTTCGCAGCATTCCGCAGTGGTTCGAGCGCCGGTTGATCGGCGCCTATCCAGAGAATGTCCGCGCCAATATTCGCATCGAACTGCTGGCTTCGTTCTGGTACGGTCTCTTCTTTGCCGCCAGTCTGACATTCTTTCCGGTTATTCTGCGTCGTTTGGGCGCCACTCCCTTCGAACTGGCGCTGTACGTCGTCTTCAGTTACATCGGTCAGACCCTGTCGCCGCTCAGTCTGATGTTGCTGCGGCGTATGGCGCCGATCCGCTTCTCGGTGATCGCCTGGTCATTCGGGCGCGGCGTGCTCTTTTTTGGGGCGCTGTCGAGCAACACGCCCTGGTTGCTGGCGCTTGCCGCCCTGTTCTGGATCGCCGAGGCGCTGCCATCACCGGCATATGCGCGCATCATGCAGCAGATCTACCCGCCGCGCTATCGTGGGCGCGCTATGTCAACTGTGCGGATTGGCGTTGCGATCATCGTGCTGATCGCAACGCCGATTGCGGGTTGGGCGCTCGATCAGGCGGGACATCCGCCCCTCTTTGCGCTGGCGGCGATCTTCGGCGTTGTTTCGAGCCTGATCTTCTCGCGCGTTCGCCCGATCGACGGCGCTGCGGAACCGGAGAGTCCGCCAGCGCTGCGCGCATTGCTCTCAATCGTGCGCCATGATCACCGTTTTGCGCTCTACCTGCTGGTTCTGACGATCTATGGGTTTGGCGCCGTGATGGCGCTCCCCCTCTATCCTGTGGTGCAGGTGACGAAACTCCAACTCTCGTACACAACCATCGGCTATCTGAATCTGGTGCAATCACTCTGCTGGCTGGCAGGATTCTTCGTGTGGGGGCGTCTGCTCGATCGGTATGGACCGCTGTGGGTGTTACGCCTCAGTATTCTTCTGGCAGTCTTTGTGCCGCTGACCTACATCTGGGCCGGTACTGCCTGGATGTTGTTGCCCGCATTCATCTGCCAGGGTCTGATGCAGGGCAGCTTCGAGTTGGGGATCACCAACGGCGCGATCGACCTGGCAAAACGGGGGCATGTGATGGAGTACACTGCCCTTCAGACGGCCACGATCGGAGTGCGCGGCATGCTGGCGCCGTTGATGGGGGCGGCGCTTCTCGGCGTGGGAGCGTCCGAAACCCTGGTGTTGGGTCTTGCCGTTGGGTTGGTGGCAGGCTCGTGGGTTCTGCTCGGCGCAGTGCGATTGCCACAGCATCCGTCATAGCAAACTCGATGGATCAGGATGCATTCTTGCCAGAGCGTCCCATGAATGTTCCTGGCGTGCTGGAACGGTGCGCGTCCTCGCCACTGCCTGGGTGCGCAGGCGTCTCGCCTGCATGCAGTGCCGTGACCCTTGACGGGAACAAGGGCATGGCGTCCCTGGCTGTCCAGCGAGGGCAGGACGCCCTCGCTCTGAGGCACACAGCGTGGAAGGTGAACAAACAGCGGTGGAGCGTTTGTTCTGCCAGAATAGAATGCGCTACGGTCCCAGACGAATGAAGATCGGCGCGTCGCTGACGTTGAAACCGATCAGTCCATCCCCATCGTGATCCGAGCAATCGACTGTCAGCGGCGTCGGACGCTCCAGGTGCGAAATGCAAATCGCCCGTGTGCCGGGTTGCACCACAAGACCCCACCCGACTTCGTCAGGGGCGCGGGGTCGCCAGAAGAGATGGAGTGTGCTCCCATCGCGTGCGGCAAAGCGTAGTGTCTGCACCGTGCCGTCCTGATCGAACCGCACATCGGTGAGCGGCAGACCGGTGTACACCGCGTCGCGCAGCAGGATCGCGGCATTGCGGTAGGCGTAGAATGCGGGTCGCGGCGTCACGCCGCTACTGCTGAGATCCGCCAGATGACTGTTCTGAAACCCTGCCCCCTGTTCCAGCAGCGTATACCAGAGAATGCCGCGCAGGTTCATCGCAATTGCCAGGGCATAGATCCGGGCGGCATAGTTTGCCTGCATTTGCAGGTACGTTTCCGGGCAGGGTTGACCTTCAGGGCATACCTCGGCGACCTCAAGGGCTGCGAGCGGCGTATGTTGGAGACCATAGGTTGCCAGCGCACGCCGGAGACTCTGCGCCTTCAAGGTCATCCGCTCTGCGCTCCCCCAATGCGTGTAGCCGGTGAAACCGATCATGTCGCACGCCAGCCCGCTGCCCTCGATCATGCCGCGCAAAAACCCGATGGTTTGCCGGTCATCGGGCCAGAAGTGCGCGAAATTCCCGCCAATAATCTGCGCCGATGGATTGACCGACCGGATGGCGTCGGCGAACACGCGCAGCGCAGCGCCATACGCATCGCCGCCGTACCATGGCGCCTGACCGGTATTCCAGCAACCAACCCCTTTGTTGTCGCTGACTGTCGGGGTGAAATCCGGCTCATTCCAGAATTGCCAGTACCGCACATTCAGATCGCCGCTGCGATAACGTGTGGCGGCAGCAGTGGCAAAGCGCGCCAGATCGGCGTAGGCTTCAGGCGCCACAGGGCTGCACGTTCGCCCGGGGAGACGGCGCGCCCACTCCGGTGCAATCTGCACCAGGACAATCGGCTCGATGCCAGCAGCGCGCAGACGGCGGATATTCGCCTCCAGCGCTGCTGCCGCTTCCCAGGAATAAACGCCGCGTGTCGGCTCGATTGTCGCCCAGACCAGATCACCGGCGCGCGCCCAGCTCGCCGGGAGCGCCGGTAACAACGGCTCCGCATGTGCGCCGCGGTGCGTCCGCAGGTCATACCCGATCAGAACGCGGGTATCAGGCACGCTTACCAGCGGGAGATATATCGTCGATGTTGTTGCACCAGACCCGGCGGAAGGCGATGGCATCAGCGCCAGGAGGGTTGAGATGAGGATGAGGACGAGCAGGATTGATCGCATGGACCCTCTAACAGGTTTGTACGCTCAGAACCATCACAATCATCATACCCTATCTCCGGGCAATGCAGCGACTTCCGTTCGTTACACATGCGTGACGATGACACGATAGTACGACCGTTGATGTGATATAATCGCTCTGCCGATGGGAAGGGTGAAGAAGCCGATAGTGACCATGATCCCGACCGCACGTCATCGGATTGAGCGTCTGTATCATGACCAGGTTGCGACACGCGAGCGGAGCGACTTTTATGCATGGGGGGCGCTCGATGCCGCAGATGCTTTCGCATATTCGTTGATTGAACGACCGCAAGGCAGCGTCCTCCTGGACCTCGGGTGCGGAAGAGGAGCGCATACCTTGCACTTTGCGCAATCCGGCGCTTATGTTGTCGCCATCGATCTGTCAGGGGGTATGACCAGTGTGACACAGCGGCGCGCTGTCGCAGCCGGTCTTGGCGATCGCGTGGCAGTTCAGCAGATGAGCGCCGAGTCGCTGGGATTCGCCGATGCGACCTTCGACTATGTGTTTGGTCACTCAGTGCTCCACCATACCGATCTGGCAGTGACGCGGCGGGAGGTGTATCGCATCCTCAAGCCAGGTGGGCACGCCGTTTTCCTGGAACCGCTGAGTCACAATCCGCTGCTCAACCTGTTCCGGCGTTTGACGCCGTGGCGACGAACGCCGACCGAGAAGCCGCTCAGTATCGCGGACCTGCGTTTTTTTGCGGAACCTTTCGCCAGTGTATCGCATCGAGAGTTTTATCTGCTGGCGCTGGCTGCGTTCGTTTTTGCGCCTGTCGGCAGTCGCGCGCTGTTTCGACGCGCGCTGCATCTGCTCAATGCCGTTGATCAGCGCATCTTTCGCCTCGCGCCCGCACTGCGACGCTACGCATGGGTGACGGTATGCGAGGTGCGGCGATGAACATCCTCTTTGTTGCACCACGCTTCCCCGATCCGCTCATCCAGGGCGACCGGCTGCGCGCGCGTCAGTTCCTGCGCGTTCTGCGCCGCTGGCACGAGATCACCCTCGTCACACCCGCGACGCCAGAGCTGCCAGACGCTGCCACCATCGCCGACATGTGTGACCGGTGGGTTCCAGTGCATGAACCGCGCTGGCGGGCGCTGTGGCGCGTCGCGTCGCATAGTATTGAGACGCTGCCATTGCAGACAGCGCTGTTCAGTTCGCCAGCGTTGATCCGCACCGTGCGCGACCTGGCGCATCACCAATCATTCGACTTACTCTACCTGCATACCGCACGGGTAGCGCCGGTGGTCGACGCCGTCCCGGATCTACCGAAAGCAATCGACTTTATCGACGCGCTGTCGCTGAATATGTATCGCCGCGCCCGCTGTCAGGGCGGTATCACGCACTGGTTGTTCGATATTGAAGCGCGCCGGATGGCAGAATGCGAGCAGTACCTTTCCGAAATATGCGATGTACAGTTCGTCTCGGCAGTTCGTGATCGCGCATTCTTAGGACCGAACGTTCGAGTTGTCAACAGTGGGGTTGACGTGGCCCAGTTTCCTTATGTAGAACAGGGACGTCTCAACGATCTCATTGTCTTGACTGGCCGCATGGGATACTTCCCCAATGCGGACGCCGCAGTTTCGTTTGCTTCAAACGTCTTGCCCCTGGTCCGGCACGAGGTGCCAACGGCACGCCTGCAGATCGTTGGCGCCGATCCGCCGCAGCGCGTACGAGCACTGGCGCGTTTGCCGGGTGTTGAGGTGACTGGCCACGTGCCTCGTATCCAGGACTATCTGCAACGCGCGACAATCGCAGTGGCGCCGTTACGCAGTGGCTCAGGCTTTCAGACTAAAGTAGCTGAAGCAATGGCAAGCGGTACTCCAGTTGTGGCGACGCCGCACATACTGGATTCGCTTGATGTTCGTCATGACGAGCATGTGCTTCTGGCGCACGATGATGCTGAAATGGCAGCGCAAATCGTGCGCCTGCTGCGCGATGCTGCGCTGCGCCGCCGGTTGGCGCGGGCAGCACGCGCGCTGGTTGAACAGCGTTATACCTGGGAACGCTCGGCCGCAGCGATCAATGCACATCTCGTTGCGGTCGTTCAGCAAGGCAAAAAGATATCATGAGTCGTCGCAGCGTTCTCAACCATCCAACACAGCCGTGTGAGATGTCATTCCATCTGCGATTGGAAATTTCCGAGCGTCGGTTGTTGCTGCGCGTTGGTGATCTGGCGTTGACCATGCTCGCCGTCTTCGGAGCGTTGTGGTTCTGGGCGCGTCTGGCGGATCGTGCGCTCGATGTCGCTCTGATCCAATCGCAGTTCAGTTGGGTGGCGCTGATCGGCACTGGCTGGCCCCTCTGGCTGATGCTGGCGGATATGTACAATCTGCGCCTGGTCGCGCGCATCGGTCCGAGCATGCGCCGGATTCTGCTTGGCGGTCTGGCGTTGCTGTTCGCGTATCTGGCGCTATTCTTCGTGCTGTCACGCGCGCCGGTCACCGGGATGCTTGCGTCGATTGAAATTGGCACGCCGCAACTGCGCCTGGCGCCTGCGCTTGCGATTGTGCTGCTGGTCGTGTCGATGGTGATCTGGCGTCTGGCATACATTCGTGTGCTGGGTGCGCCGCACGCGCGTCGTCGGTTGTTGATCCTGGGAACAGGTCAGGCGGGTTCGGCACTGTCGCATGTGATTCTGAAGGGGCACACCCCATACTATGAGATTGTCGGGTTTGTCGATGATACCCCCCATCCACCCTGTGACTGCATCGGCAGCGTGCCCGTGCTTGGCGGCGTTGACCGCCTCGGCGATGTCGTCTGGGATCAGCGTGTCGATGAGATTGTGATTGCCAGCAGCGATGTCAGCGGCGAACTGCTCCAGTTCTTGATCGAATGCTATGAACACGGAGTTGCTGTTACGCCGATGCCGCTGCTGTACGAACGGTTGACCGGGAAGATCGCAGTGGAGCACGCTGGCAGTCAGTGGCATGTGGCGCTGCCGTTGCAATCTCGTCCGACACGGACTGCCGAGGCGGTGTTGAAACGCATGCTCGATCTGGTCGGCGGTCTGGTTCTGGTGGGGTTACTGCTGGTTCTGCTGCCATTCATCGCGCTTGCGATTCGCCTCAACACGCCCGGTCCCATCCTGTACCGTCAGCAGCGCGTTGGCTGGCGGGGACGTGTCTTTACAGCGCTCAAGTTTCGTTCGATGGTTCAGGATGCCGAACCGGATGGCGAGGCGCAGTGGGCGACGAAGGACGACCCGCGTGTGACGCGGGTTGGGCGCTGGTTACGGCGCACCCGCCTCGATGAACTACCGCAGGCGTTGAATGTTCTGCGTGGCGAGATGAGCCTGGTAGGTCCGCGTCCCGAACGACCGGAGTTTGTCGAGCAGTTGCAGCGAGTCATTCCTTTCTACCGCGCGCGTCTGGCGATCAAACCGGGGCTGACGGGGTGGGCGCAGATCAACTATGGCTATGGCAATAGCGTTGAAGCATCGCTTGCCAAACTCCAGTACGACCTCTACTATCTGAAGCATCAGTCGTTCTGGTTCGATCTGCTCATTCTGGCGCGAACGGTCTATGTCGTGCTGTTGATGAAAGGTCAATAACCGCAGAAGAGCCGAAGCATACGCTCAGGGATGGACAGTACAGCTGGGTAGTGTATCGTATCGGTTGCAGGGTGATTGCTCCGGCGCTTCTGTCACTGTTCAATGATGGCGAACTTCGCAGGAACAGCAGTTCCACGTCTGCCATGCAGTCTGCATCAACGATCAACATTTCTCACTCGCGCACGGAGGCGCGTTTTCGGGCTGCGTCGGTGCAGCACATCGCGCTGGCGACGCTTCTGGCGGTCATCGCCTTTGGCATTGGTCTGGCGTGTGCACCTTATTCGTTGCACTTCGATGCGGCAGACTCAGCAGCGGAAAGGCATCTGATCAGGTTCAGCGCCGTCGAGTCAAATGAACATGAACAGTATCGCTGGTCGGAACGGGGCGCCGCTGTGCGTCTGTTCGGTCTCACCCGGCGCCTGCTGATCGTCGATCTGCGTATGACCTCACCGCGCCCGCCGCATGCTGCGCCTGCCGAGACGCGCCTGGCGCTCCGATCCTGGCGCAGTAATGCTTTTGTTGTCGAAGGGGACTGGCGGCGTTATCAGGTGTTGCTCCCGCCGCGTCCCGGCGCTCCTGATCTTCGTCTCGATATGCGCACCTTTCGTCCCGCCAAAGAGACCGATAAGCGCGATCTGGGCGCAGCATTGACCCACGTGGCGGTTTATCCCATCGATGGTCTTTCGGCGCCGGGTGGAGCAGTTGCGACGCTTGGCGGAGTCCGTGCTGTCGTGCTGCTGTTGCTGCCAGTCGCAGCATTCGTGGTCATCTCGCGGCTGGCAGGCGGAGTGATGCCGTGGTTTGCCGCTGCCGCCGTTGCCGTCCTTGTCGCTGCCAGCGCTGCGCGTCCGGTCGATGCCGTTGCAATCCTGCCCGATCTGTGGCTCATTCCGGTCGGAACTGCAGTAGGTGCAGGCATCGCTTTGGGAATGCAGTCGTACCTGTCGCCAGCGCTGACAGGTGTGCGGGAAGCCCTGGCTGCGGATACGGTACGGCTTGCATGCGTGCTGGTCGTCGCCGGTGTCCAGGGGGCGATTTTTCTGGCGCTGGTTCCGCCCTGGCAGCACTATGATGAACCAGCGCACTTCGAATATGCCTGGTTGCTGGCATTCCACCCATCCTGGCCCACGATAGGGACGGTCAACCCGGCAATTGCCTGGATCGGTGGTGAAGGGCGCGCACTGTCACACTTTCCAACGTATCATCTGCTGGTCAGTCTGCCGCTTCGCCTCACCAGCGGGTGGACTGTTATCGAACAACTCTACGTGGCCCGCAGCGTATCGCTGGTTATGTTCGTGGTTACAGTCGCCATTCTTGGCGGCATTGCGCGCACGCTGTTCCACGAAGGGCATCACATGCGCTGGTTGATGCCGCTCACGGCGACGCTCATTCCCCCTTTCGCCGACATTATGACAGCAGTGAACAATGATGTTGGCGCAATTTTGGGATTCTCGCTTTTTCTGTGGGGCGTAGTGCGGATTATCACGCTGGGATGGAGCGTTCGACGCGCGGCATGGGTCGCTGGCGCTGCACTGATTGCTGCAGCAATGAAGAACGTCGCAGTGGCGGCGATCTTCATTGCCCTGCTTGTGCTGGTGATTGCGGTTGGTCTGCGCCGCCGGTGGCGCTGGAAACCTCTCATTGCGGCACTGGTCGGGGCAGGCGCAGTCATCCTCGGGAGCGTGCTCGCGTGGGGCGATCCTGCCGGGTGGTACCGCTACGGCGCAGTATCCATCGATGGCGCAGCGCGCGCGGCTGTTTCCGACACGCCGCACGGACAACAGGCGTTTCGTCTTACATCCGGCGTCTCTCCATACGATGAGTTTTCCGGGCTGGCGACTCCTGTTGCTTCCGCTGCTCTGCCCCTGATCGCCGGGAACCCGGTCACTGTTGGCGCGTGGGTCTGGGCGTCGCGCCCGGTAACGATCGCCGGACCAGGGGTTCTCTACAATGATGGGACGCGCCCTGTGGCGATGATGACGCCGGTTATCGAGGCGGATACAACGCCACGCTTTGTTGCGTGGACATTCGAAGCACCGGAAGCCTTAAGCTCGTTGCAGGTTTTCATTCCGGCGCCACCGCCCGCTGCCGAATCTCCTGTTACCCTGTTTGTCGATGGCGTTGTGGCAGTACAGGGTTCGTTCTCCGCCGATACTCCGCCGATTTTCGACCGTTCAGCGACCGGCGGTTTCTGGGAGGGGCGTCCTTTCGTCAACCTTGTGCGCAATGGCTCGGCGGAACAGGCGTGGCCGTATGTCCGTCCTGGCGTTGATCGCGCCGTCTGGCCCATTGTTCGCCGCTCGCCAGCACGGATCGTCACATCGATGTTCGATATCGGGCGCACCGGACCGATTGTGGCCTTCGATGTCGCGCCTGATCTGGTCTTTCGCGCTCTCGCTTCGTTCGGGTGGGGAGAGGTGATGCCGACGGGTCAGAGCATGCGCCTGGCGTTGCCGTTGGTGGCGCTGGCGACCCTTGCAGGGTGCATCCGTCTGGCTGTGACACGCAATGACTATTCACCTCGACATATCGCCATCATACTGTTTCTGCTTATTGGTGCGCTCCTGTGGGCGAATGCGGCAATGCGCATCCTGCCTGCGCTGATCGTCCAGCCGCCTCCTTTCCCGCGCTATGGCTTCCCTACCATTGGTCCGATGGCGCTGGTTCTTGCCGCCGGATGGCTGGCGTGGTGGCCCGCACGGTGGCGCACAATCGGCATTGTGACGCTGGTGCTCGGCCTGATCATGCTGAACGCGCTGGCGTATGCAACAATGTGGTGGCACTGGTACGTGTAAGGGGCGCGAGAGAAAGTTGGGGGTTGAAGGTTGAACGTTGAAGGTTGAACGTTGAAGGTTGAAGGTTGAGCGTTGAACGTTGAACGTTGAACGTTGAACGTTATTCTCAGTTCGCGGTTCTCAGTTC
>Ga0209227_1001844_pt1 | contig 15871 bp, 12 predicted proteins | sample YNPBryantNP2012_FD_185815 | JGI IMG/M metagenome (GOLD analysis project Ga0209227, IMG submission 185815) | Anoxygenic and chlorotrophic microbial mat microbial communities from Yellowstone National Park, USA - YNP Bryant NP 2012 (SPAdes)... ...
GTGGCCGTCTGGCGGGCGGCGTCGTGGCCCCCGTAGACGGTGACGCCGGGGATGTTGAGCAGGCCGTCAATGAGCCGCTGCGTCAACATCATCTCGTGGGCGCGGATGGCGTCCACCCCGCGTTCCCGCACCCAACGCAGGCCGGCTCCCAGCCCGGCCAGCCCCACGGCGTTGGGCGTGCCGCTCTCACACATATCCGGCAGAAAGTCCGGCTGCTCCTCCCGCTCCGAACGGCTGCCGGTGCCGCCGCGCTTCAGCGGCTCCAGGCGGCTCACGTCCACTCGCTCGCCGATGACCAGCCCCCCGGTGCCCATCGGCCCGTACAAAGACTTGTGCCCGGTGAAGGCCAGCAAGTCTATGCCGTCGGCCTGGACGTGGATGGGATAGGCCCCGGCCGTCTGCGCGGCATCCACCAGCAAGAGGACGTCGTGCTCACGGGCGATCCGGCCCACCTCGGCCACCGGGAGCAGCGTGCCCACCACGTTGGAGGCGTGGTTGAGGGCGATCAGGGCCGTGTGGGGCCGGATCGCCGCCGCCACGTCGGCCGGGTCCAGGAACCCGGCCGACGTGCACTGGACCACGGTCAGCTCCACGCCCTGTCTCTCCAAAGCCCGCAGCGGCCGCATGACCGAGTTGTGTTCCATGCTGCTGGTGATGACGTGATCGCCGGGCCGGAGCAGGCCGTTCAACGCCAGGTTGATGGCCTCTGTCGCGTTCTGCCCGAAGACGATCCGCAGCGGGTCCGGCGCGCCGAACAGCTCTGCCACCGCCTCACGGGCCTGATAGACGATGCGGCCGGATTCCACCGCGAGCCGATGGCCGGAGCGACCGGGGTTCGCGCCCACCTCATTGAGAAAGTGGACCATCGCCTCGGCCACGCCGGGCGGCTTGGGCCAGGATGTGGCGGCATTGTCAAAGTAGATCATCGCCAGTCAGTCCTCAGTCTTCAGTCGGCAGTCGGCGGTCACCAGTCGGCGGTCTGCGGTCCCAATCTACCAGCTCCCAATCTACCAGCTCCCAATCTACCAGCTCCCAATCTACCAGCTCCCAATCTACCAGCTCCCAATTTACCAGCTCCCAATTTACCAATCCCCGGGCTACTTGCCGATAAGCAGACGGAAACCGTCGCCGGAGCTTTCCACCTTTACGGTGTAGCCTTTGGAACGGGCCATGCGCTCCACGTTGTTGCGCGAGGTGACGGTATCCACCAGCACTTCGAGTTGCTCACCGGCTGGCAGGTCTTTGAGGGCGTTGCTCGTGCGCAGCACCGGCTCCGGGCACGACAGCCCCCGTGCGTCTACGGTGTTCATGAGATTCCTCCCAGATTCCTTATCGTGTCTTGTGTCATTGACCGCCGACGACCGACGGCTGACCGCAACTGGTGTCGGCGGTCGGCGGTCGCTGGCCTGCGGTCTGCGGTCTATTTCCGCCGCATCAAGAAGCCCAGAGCCAGGCAGACCACCAGCCCCAGCACCACGGCGATCTGGCCGTAGATACCCGGCCCACCCACGGTGAGCACGCCTTCGGCCAGCTTGTCTGGCGAGCCGGCCAGGGCAAAGTTATGGGCAAAGCCGGCGCCCACGATCATCCCGATGACAAAGACGGCCGCGTCGCCGTCGCCCTCGCCGGAGAGAAAGAGCTGTCGGCCTGGGCAGCCGCCGGCCAGCGCGAAGGCCAACCCGGCCAGCATCATCCCGGCAAAGTTCCACAGGTGGTTGCTGTGGGCCACCGGCTGGGCCACAAAGCCCAGGTTGAACTGCCCCAGCACCAGGTTGGTGAGAAAGGCCACGACCAGCAGCGCGCCCACCCCGCTGATCAGGTGCGTATCGCGCATCAGGATCACGTCGCGGACCGCGCCCATGGTGCAGAAGCGGGTGCGCTGGGCCAGGAAGCCGATGAGCAGGCCCGCGCCCAGGGAGACGAGCACCGGCGCGAACTGGGAGCCGGGGCCGCTCTTGCTGAAGAAGATCGGCCCGCCCTCGCTGAACTGCGGGGCCAGGATCAGCAGGGCCAGCAGGCCGATCATGATGACCGGCATGATCCAGCCCACCACGGCCGGGGCCGGGTACGAGCGACCCAGCGTATAGCCGCGCTTGAGGAACCACACGCCGATGGCAATGCCGGTTGCCAGCCCCAGCAGGGCGGTGATGCCGTTCAGGTCGCCGCCGGCCAGGCGCAGGAGCGCGCGCCAGGGGCAGCCCAGGAAGGCCAGCGCGCCGATCATGGCGAACATGCCCAGGACGAAGCGGACGATGGGCGCGGAGCCGGCCCGGGCCTTGAACTCGCGGAACAGCAGCGCGGCGATGGTGGAGCCCAGCACAAAGGCGATGATCTCTGGCCGAATGTACTGGACGACGGCGGCCCGGTGCAGCCCCAGCGCCCCGGCGATGTCTCGCTCGAAGCAGGCCACGCAGATGCCCATGTTCTTGGGGTTGCCGAGCCATTGCAACAGCGGCGCCAGGAGACCGATGACGGCCCCGGCCAGGACGATGCCCCGCCGGGAGGCAAAGAACCGGGTAAGACGTTCGAGCATAACACTACCTCCTGAAAAAAGTATTTTTCAAAGCCCAAGTCCCAAGTCCCAGGCCCCAGGTCACAGGTCACAGGTCCCAAGTCACAGGTTCAAACTCTGGATTGGGCTTTGGGCTTTGGTTCTTGGTTTTTGGGCTTTGTTCACACGACTTCGATGCCGACCCCGGCCGCCACGTCACCCACCACCCAGTATGCCTGGCCGACGGCCCGGAGCGCCGCCTCCAGGTTGGCCAGGCGGCTCGCGGCCACGGCGATGAGCAGCCCCCCGCTGGTCTCTGGCGTGTAGAGGATCTGCTGTAGCTCCTCGCGCACCTGGGGGCCAAAGCTCACCCGGTGGCCGTAGTAACTCTCGTTGCGGCAGGTGCCGGCCGGGAACAGCCATTGCTCGGCATAGTCCAGCGCGCCGGGCACGAACGGCAGTCGGTCCACCCGGAACCGCAGGCACGCCTGGCTCTGCTCCGCCATCTCCGAGGCGTGGCCCAGCAGAGCAAACCCGGTGATGTCCGTCACGGCGTGGATGCCGTCTGGCAAAGTCTGCAAGGCCTGAGAGGCGCGGCGGTTCAATTGCGCCATCTGCTCGATAGCGGCCGCCAGGTGGGACTCTTGTGCCACGCCGCCTTTGGCCGCCGTCGTCACCAGGCCCACGCCCAGGGGCTTGGTGAGCACCAGGGCATCGCCGGGCACGGCCCCGCCTTTGGTGCGCACCTTCTGCGGGTGGACGATGCCGGTCACGCACAGGCCGTACTTGGGTTCCTCATCGTCCACCGTGTGCCCCCCGGCGATGACCCCACCGGCCTCTTTCACCTTGTCCGCGCCGCCGCGAAAGATCTCGGCCAGGATCTCGCCAGGGAGCCTGGGCGGGAACGCGGCGATATTGAGCGCCAGCACCACCTCGCCGCCCATGGCGTACACGTCGCTCAGCGCGTTGGCCGCGGCGATGGCCCCGTACTGGTATGGGTCGTCCACCACCGGCGTGAAGAAATCCACCGTCTGGATGATCGCCACCTCGTCCGAGATACGATAGACGGCCGCGTCATCGGCTTTGCCCAGGCCCACCAGCAGGTCCGGGTAATCGGCCATACGAAAGGCTTCCTGGAGTGGACGCAGCACCTGCGCCAGGGCCTCTGGCCCCCGTTTGGCCGCTCAACCGGCGGCGGAGGTGAGGGTGGTGAGGCGGATGGGCATGTCGGTCATGGGCACTCCTCAAGCAAAGCGTAAAGCGCAAGGATAGCGATGCGGGTTACGTTTTACGTATTTACGTTTTACGCAGCATGTGTTTCGGGAGAGAGCAAAAAGTCCACAAGAGCCTGGGCTGCCGGGGAGAGTGGCGCATCCCGGCGTTGCACGACGTACAGGTGCCGGGCGATGGTCAGGCCGGGCACGGCCACCGCCACGATGCGGCCGGCCGCCAGGTCCGGCCCCGCCGCCCAGGGGGAGACAAAGGCCACGCCCAGCCCGGCGGCCACGGCGTTGATGACGGCCGAGGTACTGCCCAGCCGGGCGGTCACGCGCAAACGGGCCGGGTCCAGGCCGGCGGCGCGCAGAGCTTCATCGGCAGTAGCCTGGGTGGCCGACCCGGTCTCCCGCGCCACAAAGGATTCGGCGGCCAGTTCGGCCAGGTTCAGGGTGGGGCGATGGCCCGGCGGGGCCACCAGCACGAGCTGCTCGGTCAGGAACGGCGTGCCGATCAGATCGGGATGCCGGGGCGGGGCACCGGTGAGGGCCAGGTCGCAAGCCCCGGCCATCAGCCGCTCCACCACGCCGGCCGTGTCCAGCGTCTCCACCTCCACGGCGATGGACGGGTGCTGCTGGCGGAAGCGGCCCAGCACACGCGGCAGGACGTAGGTGCCCGGCACGGTGCTGGCGGCCACACAGACGCGCTGCCCGGTGACGGCGCGAACCCGGGCCTCGGCCTCTTGGGCCAGGGCCAGGATGCGGTCGGCATAGTCCAGCAGGGTCTCACCGGCCAGGGTCGGGTGCAGTCGCCGGCCCCGGCGTTCCAGCAGTCGCACGCCCAACGCGCGTTCCAGCTCGTGGACGCGGGCCGCCGCGCCGGCCTGGGTGATCCCCAACGCCCGGCCGGCCGCCGCGTAGCTCCCCTCCGCCGCCGCGATGCGCAATGCCTCCAACGCTGCCAGGTCCACACGCACCTCCGGCGCGTAGTATAACAAAAAATCAGCTTGCAGTCAACACAAGAATTTTTTGCATTTCGGGGTCTTGCCAGCCCATATCTGGCTGTGGTATAATCCGCCATGTTCACATTTCGCTGGTCTGGGAGCGTATCATTGGCCATCTTTGAGCAGGTACGGGACCTGGTTCGCTATCGGGATCTGGTGCGCAACCTGGTGGTGCGGGACCTGAAGGTGCGCTATCGGAACTCGGTGCTGGGTTTTTTGTGGTCCCTGGTGAACCCGCTGCTGATGATGGTGGTGTTCACCGTGGTCTTTACGGTGCTGGCCGGTGACGCCGGTATTGTCAACTTTCCTCTCTTTGTACTGTGTGCCATCCTGCCGTGGAACTTTTTCTCTGGTTCGGTCATGGGGGCAGTGGGAAGCATCGTGGGCAACGCCCATCTGATCAACAAGATCTACTTCCCCCGCGAGATCCTGCCCCTGTCCACCGTGTTAGCCAACCTGGTCCACTTTTTGTTGGCCCTGATCCCGCTATTTGTCATGATGTTACTCTTCCAGGCGCCTTTTACCCCCTATCTCTTACTCCTGCCGGTGGTGATATTGACTCAAGTGGCGTTTACCCTGGGCATCGCCTTTTTTTTGTCCTGCCTCAACGTGTTCTTTCGGGACACCGGCGTGATCATGGACGTGGTCTTGATGGCCTGGTTTTTTCTCACGCCGGTGTTTTATCCGATGGAACGGCTACCCCAGTCAAAGGAGTTCTTGGGGTTGACCCTGGATGTCCAACGGATCATGTACATCGCCAATCCCATGTCCTCCATCATCGCCACGTATCGGAGCCTGCTTTACTACGGCACTCCGCCGGCGCTGGACTTTTTCTCTCGTACCGTGGTGACGGCCCTGGCCGTCCTGGCGATAGGGTACCTGTTCTTCAACCACTATGCGCCGGTGTTCGGCGAGGAGGTGTGAGGCCGGGTCAGGCTTGCACGGCTGGCGGCCCGGTGCTATAATGCTTCCCGTTGACCCCAACTGGGGGCATGCCGCCATTCTGATATACCCCAGGAGGTTCAAGTTGGATATTGAGCACATTGATCTGCGCACGTCTCTGGCTGTTCTCTGGCGTTGGAAATGGCTGATCGCCGGGGCTTTCATACTGACGATCATAGCAGCAACTGTTGCCACCTACCTCACTCCCCCCGCATATGAGGCATCGGCGTTGGTGGTGCTCAGCAAACCGCTCTATCTGGTGCAGTTCGACTCCCAGATCACGTCGGACCAGGCCGGCGTATTGCCCAAGTCAACCAAAGCGTCTTATGAATTGTTGGCCAAGGACCCGGCTTTGCTGCAACAGGTCATCAGCGTCATGGGCCAGGATCTGCCCCCCGAGAACCAGACGGTTAAGAGTTTGAACGACCTGCTCCATGTGCGCGAGGTAACCCCGGAAGGCATCGTTCGTCTCATCGCTACGCACCCGGATCCGGGGACGGCCCGGTTGTTAGCAGATACGTGGGCTCGACTATATGCTGAACGATTGAATCAGTTATATGGTCATAACGAGCAAGATCTGACCACGATCGCCACCCAACTGGAGAGGGCGCGCCAGGACTGGGAGACCGCGCAGGCGAAACTCACGGATTTTCTCCTGCACAGCCGCGGGACCAGCCTTCAGATACAATTGACGGTGCGGCAAAATACCCTGAATACACATCTCGGATCCCAGGACAAGCTGGATCTGATCCTCAGGGATGCGCAGGGATTGCGAATACGGCTTCAACAGACGAACGTGCCCAGCATGAACCTGTCCACCGAACTGGCGATCCTGTATCTCCAACTGGGGGCGCTAAGCGTTGACTCTCCGGCGATCACCCTGCAGATGCCCGTGGATCAGCCCTCCTTTGCTGGGGCCAGTGCGGCGGATCAGGTCCGTTACCTGGATGAGTTCATCGTGGCGGTCCAAAGAAAGAAGGCCGAGTTGGGCGCGGATGTGTCGCGGCTGGAGGGGGAGATCTTGGCTCTGAGGGCGGAGATCGAGAAGGAATCGGCTATCCAGAAGCAACTCACCTTAACTCGAGACGTGGCCTGGGATACATTGGACAGCCTGTCGCGCAAGGCGGCTGAGGTGCGCGTGGCCTTAGAATTGCGCATGACCGCTGGCGCGGCACGAGTGACGGGATCGGCGGTGTGCCCCGATGAGCCGGCCTCGCCGAACCTGTGGCGGAATGTGGGCCTGGCGGCTATCTGCGGGCTGCTCTTGGGTGTGGGCTGTGCGTTCACTATCGAATACCTGGCCCTGTTGCGAGGAAAAGGGCTGGCCGCGACGGATGAAAAACGAGATGGGACCCACGAAGGATAGGTCATGAGCACCTGGAAATCCGCAGCCCGCTGGATCGCCGATCACGAGCTATGGTTGCTGGCGTTGATCGCGGGTCCCCTGATGTTCCCGGAACGGTTAGGGAGGGCGGCGGCCCTGGCAGCTTTGTTGGCCCCGCTCCCCTGGTTCTGCCGGTGGTGGGCGCACGGTTATCTGACGCGCCGGACACCGTTGGATCTCTGCATCCTGGGCCTGATGATCATGGTGCCAGTGAGCGTTTGGGCCTCTGTTGACCTGACCCTGACCGTGCCCAAGTTGTGCGGCATCTTTCTGGGCTTTGTCACCTATTATGCGGTGGTGAACGGACTATGCAGCGCGCGAGCGATATGGCTCGGCGCCGGATTCCTGGTCCTGATGGGTGTGGGGGTGGCCCTGCTCAGCTTGTTGGGCACAGACTGGGGCACCACCAAGCTGTTCGCCCTGCCGGGCCTGTACGAACGATTGCCCCGCCTGGTTCAAAATGTGCCCCGCTCAGTTCAAGGGGGCTTTCACCCGAATGAGGTGGGAGGGACGCTGACGCTCTTTGTCCCCTATGCCCTGGCTCTCGCCCTGGGCACACTAGAGCAACCCGGTGGTCGCCGACGCTGGCTGCTCGCCGGCGCATGGCTCGCGGTGATCGGACTATTGGCCGGTGTTCTAATCATCACCAAATCCCGCTCATCGTATATCGGTGTGAGCATCGGCCTCCTGGCCTTGTTGCTGATCTGGTACAGAAGACGGTGTTGGGTATTGATCCCCGTCGTGCTCGTGGCGGCGTTGGGCGGCATCTGGTTCGTGGGACCGGAGCGCCTCTCCGAGTTCCTGTTCACCCTGGACATCACCGACTCGGCTCAGGGCCGCTTTGAGGTCTGGCAACGCGCGGTGTACATGATCCAGGATTTCCCGTTCACCGGCGTGGGGCTGGCAGCCTTTTCCCGGGTGGGGGATTTGCTCTATCCGCTGTTTCTTGTCAGCTCCTATGAACCGGGGATCCTGCACGCCCACAACCTGCTCCTCCAGGTGGCAGTGGATCTGGGCCTGCCGGGGCTGATCGCTTATGTGGGCTGGCTGCTCGGCTATGGGGCGATGACGGTGACGCTGTGGCGGCAAGGCCCAGGAGTGGAGACGCGGGCGCTGGCGGTCGGATTGGGCTGTGCGATGCTGGCGATCCAGGCCTTTGGCCTGACTGATGCCACCGCGTTTTCTTTGGGCGCAAAACCGGGCCTGGCCTGGTGGGCGATGGCCGGCGTATTGGCGGCGGCCCTGGCCCAACTTTGTCCCCCGACCACCGCCGTCCCAGACCCTGGACCAGGTCCATGAACTCCCTGGGGCGGCAGGTTCAACGGGCGGCATCCAACCCCCTGATTCGGCACGGGCTTACGGCCGGTATCAGCCTGGGGGCCTTGTTCCTGGCGTTGCGCGGCTCAGACCTGAATGAGGTGCTACAGGTCCTGGCGCAGATGGATTGGCCCTTGTTGGCTCTGGCCGTCAGCCTGGAAGTGCTGACCTGGTGGTTTACCGCCCTGCGCTGGCGACGCATCTTTGCGCCGCGACCGACGCCCGGCACGATGCGCTTCTTCTGGGCGTTGACGGTGACACAACTGGCGAACACGATCCTGCCGGGTAAGGTGGGCATCCTGGCTCGCATCTGGCTCATCGGCGAGAGCATGGGCAAGACTGCCACCGCGTGCACCGTGATCCTGGAAAAGGCGTTGGAAGCGATAACCCTGGTGGGGGCTTTTGTGCTGCTCATCCCGTTCCTGGGCAACGCCGGCTGGCTATGGTCCGACGTGTTGACCAACACCGCCATCGTGATCCTGGGGCTGATCGGCGTAGTGGTCGTGGTGCGGTGGCGACAACCCCTCCTGCGCTGGGGGCAACAATGGCGCTGGGGACGTGTACTGGCTGGGCCACTGGTTGCGGCGTTGGATACGCTGGAAGCGGCGCGTCGGCCGGCCGTGCTCCTCGAACTGCTCGGCTGGTCAGCCTGGATTTGGGTGCTCACGGTGCTGCGCGCCTATGTGTTGTTGCAAGCCACCGGCATTGTGGTGCCGCTGGCGGCGGCCTGGTTGCTCAACGTGGCGTTGCAGGTGGGGATCCGTATCCCAGCCCTGCCAGCCAGCATCGGGGTCTTTCACTACGCCGTGGTGGTGGTGCTCACCCAGTTCGCGGTCAGCGAGAGTGCCGCTCTGAGCTACGCGGTGATCCTGCACGTGTTGATGTTCCTGGCCCCCAGCCTGGTCGCGGTGGGCTATTTGTGGCGCACCGGGTACGATTGGCGCACCTGGCGGCGGACTGGAAAGCCCGCTCTGGAAAAAGACACCTATGGCTGAACGCGACCACGTCGCCGATACTCCGCCGGCCGATATGCCCCCGAACACACCGCTTCCGCGCATCTCGGTGATCATCCCGGCCTACAACGCGGCGCACACGATCGACCAATGCCTGACCGCCCTGGAGCACCAGACGATCCCGCGTGAACACTATGAGATCATCGTCGTAGATGATGGCTCTACCGACGAGACCCGGGATCGAGTCTGTGCCCGGCCGGGGGTTCGTCTGCTCACCCAGGCCCACGCCGGGCCGGCCGCCGCCCGGAACCTGGGCGTGGCGCACGCGCGCGGCCCGATCGTGCTGTTCACCGATGCCGACTGTGTGCCCGCCGAGAACTGGATCGCGCACCTGACGGCGCCTTTCCATGCCCCGGCCATCGCGGGTGCCAAGGGCGCGTATCTGACCGATCAGCGGGCGTTGGTGGCGCGGTTCGTCCAGCTCGAATACGAGGATAAATACGATCGCATGGCCCGGGAACGGCAGATTGACTTCATAGATACCTATGCAGCGGCGTATCGGCGGGACATTTTTCTTGCCAACGGCGGCTTTGATACGGCGTTCCCCACGGCCTCCGTGGAGGATCAGGAGTTCTCTTTCCGCCTGGCCCGCCAGGGGCAGCGCCTGGTATTCGTGCCAGAGGCCCGGGTTCGCCACCTGGGACATGCCGACACCCTGGGGGCCTACTGGCGCAAGAAGTTCAAGATCGGTTACTGGAAGGTTCTGGTGCACCGGCTGCACCCCGACAAACTCGTGCGGGATTCGCACACGCCGCAGATATTGAAAGCCCAGATCATATTGGTGGGGCTGGCCGGGCTTTTCCTGGTCGGGGGCCTGCTCTGGCCGCCCTCCTTCCTGGTCGGCGGGGCTATGGTGCTCTTGTTCCTGCTTAGCACGCTGCCATTCGCCATCAAGGCCTGGACCAAAGACCCGGCCGTGGCCCTGCTCTCGCCCGGCCTGCTCTTCGTGCGCGCCCTGGCCCTGGGAACCGGCTTTGCCTGCGGGCTGGCGATGGCACTCTGGCGTTCCCCAACCGAAGGAAACCGATGAACACTGACCTGCCCAGGCGGCGGTGGCTGTTCGTCCTCCTGGACCTGGCCCTGACGCAGGGGGCTTTATGGCTGGCCCAGGAACTGCGCTTCCGGCTCCCCCTGGGTATGAACATCGAGCCGGACACGGTCTATCTAAGTCCCCTGGTCTGCATCGTTGTAGCGTTGATCTGGTTGACGGTCCTGACTGTGACCGGCGTCTACGAGCGGCGCAAGCTGACCGAGGCGGACCTGGGCTGGCCGCGCGTGGCCCTCTCCATCACCTTCGCGTTGTTTGCCCTGGCCAGTGGCTTTTATTTCTTAAAGATCCAGGACTTTTCGCGGCTGCTGTTCCTGTACTTTTATATCCTGGACCTGGCGGCCCTGGTGGGCTGGCGGGTGATGGCCGCCCGGCTGATGAGGAACCGGCGAACAGTCCGACGGGTCCTGGTGGTGGGCGGGGACGGGCTGGGCTATTTTCTGGCCAGCCAGGTGGCGAGCTGGCCCGGCTACGAATTGGTGGGGATGGTGGCGAACGACCCGGAGCCGGGGCCTTCCACGCTCCCACGCCTGGGTAGCCTGGCCGATGCCGCGGCCGTGGTGACGGAATACCAGGTGGACGAGGTGCTCGTCGTGCCAGGGACGATGGACCGCGATGCGCTGGCGGAACTGGTCATGGACCTGCGCGGACGCTCCGCCCGGGTCTACATCGTCCCCGATCTGCTGGAGATCCTCACCAGCGGGGGGACCGTGGCCGGCGTGGAGGGCGTGCCCCTGGTCAGCGTGCGGGCCTCAGAGATCACCGGCCTGGACGGCCCGGTGAAGCGCGCCATGGACGTCATCGGGGCCGGTGTGGGGTTGCTCCTGAGCGCGCCGCTCTTCCCCCTCATCGCCCTGGCGATCAGGCTGGACTCGCCGGGGCCGGTCTTTTTCACTCAGGAACGCGCGGGGAAGAACGGCACCCCGTTCAAGGTCTACAAGTTCCGCACCATGGTGGTGGGGGCCGAGGAGCAGTTGCACGAACTCGTTGACCTGGATAGCCTGCCAGAGCCGGTCTTCAAGATCGCCAACGACCCCCGGGTCACCCGCGTGGGGCGCTGGCTGCGGCGCACCAGCCTGGATGAAATACCGCAATTCTTCAATGTCCTGCGCGGCGAGATGAGCCTGGTGGGACCCCGGCCCGAAGAGGTGCAACTGGTGCAACGCTACGACTCCTGGCAACGGCGCCGGTTGGTCGCCAAGCCGGGAATGACCGGCGTCATGCAGATCAGCGGCCGGGGAGACCTGCCCCTGGCCGAGCGGGTCAAGCTGGAGTTGGCCTATATCGAGCATTATTCGCTGTGGAACGACATCCTCATCTTGCTGCGGACCATCCCGGCCGTGATCCGGGGCACCGGCGCCCATTGAAGCCGTGGGGCAGGCTTTCCAACCGGGGTTGTCCAAACGGGGATTTTGTGCTATACTACCGGCTCCCATTGAAGCCGTGGGGCAGGCTTTCCAACCTGCCCGCGCTGACGATCTTTGTCGTCGCGCTGGCCGTCTATCTCGCCACCCTGGCCCCCACGTTGACCTGGGCCCACGACGGCGCCGATGGCGGTGATCTGATCGCGGCGACCTGGGTGTTGGGCGTGCCGCACCCGCCCGGCTACCCAACCTATGTCCTGCTGGGCCGGCTCTTCCTGCTCTGGCCCCTGGGCGACCCAGCCTATCGGCTCAACCTGATGTCAGCGGTGGCAGCGGCCGGGACCGTGACACTGGTCTATCTGATAGCAATCGAGATCACGGCGGCGAACTGGCGCGACCACGCGCTGGCCGCGACCGCAGCGAGTGCAACGCTGACCTTTGCCTTCTCGCCGTTGTTCTGGTCTCAGGCTGTCATCGCCGAGGTCTATGCCCTCAACGCGCTGTTCGCGGCGCTGGTGATATACCTCCTGCTACGCTGGCAACGCGGGGCCGGGTGGGGGCTGCCCCTGGCCGCCCTGGCGCTGGGCCTGGGCCTGGGCAACCACCTGACGCTGGCCTTCGTCGGGCTGATCGCCGTCGCCGGGATCGGATATAGTTGGGCGCGTTCTCATACGCGCTCTCTGGATAGCCGCCCTGCGTGGGTTGTCGCGTGCTTCCTGGCCGGCCTGACCGTCTACCTGTACCTGCCGTGGCGCGCGGCGCAGGCCCCGCCGGTGAACTGGGGCGACCCGCGCACGTTGGACCGGCTCTGGTGGGTGGTCTCCGGGGCGTTGTACCGGGGTTATCTGTTCACTGTGCCCCTGGAGCACCTACCGGCCCGGCTGGCGGCAACGGCTTCGTTATACATTCAACAATTCGGCCCCTGGGGGGCGGCCATCAGCCTGTTCGGGCTGTGGTGGTTATGGGGGCAGCGACGCGCCCTGGCCGGGGCCTCGTTGATCGGCATGGCACTGTACACGATTTACGCGATGGGGTATAATACCCCCACGTCATACGTCTACCTGATCCCGGCGTTCCTGGCCGCCGCCGTGTGGCTGGCAGCCGGACTCCAGGCCCTGGCGCATCGTTGGCCCGGACTGTGGCCGCTGGCCCTGCTTCTGCCCGCCCTGGCCTTGATCCTGAACGTCGCCGGGGCCGATCTGCACGCCGACTATGCGGCGCGCGATTATGCCCAGGCGGTATGGGCAGCCGTGGAACCCCAGGCCATCATCGTGACCGGCGCCGACGAGCACACCTTCACCCTGTGGTATGCCCAACTCGTGGCCGGGCAACGACCAGACGTGGTCATCGTGGACCGTGATCTGCTGGCGTATGACTGGTATCGGGCCGGCCTGGCCCGGCGCTACCCGGACCTGAACGTGCGCGACGCGCAAGATGAGGCCATGCTCATCACCGCTCACATCGCTCAGCGACCGATCTATCTGACGGACCGGCCCGGCCCGGCGGGCTATGAGCTTGCGCCGGCTGGCCCGATCTGGCGCGTGGAATCGCCCCCGGAGGTGCGCCGCTGATGTCCAACCGACGTATCGCGGCTCTGGCGCTCCTGGGCGTGCTCGTGTTGGGTCTGGCGTTCCTGGGCTACAAGGCCGTCAAGGTTGTGCCGCCACTGTTGTCGCTGCGCGGTCACCTGGCGACGCTGGAGATGCTGGCCTCGTCTGGCCGGGCCGACGGCGTTAGCGAAGCAGAAGTGCATACCGGTGTCCAGGCCCTGCGGGGCGTTCACAAAGACCTGGAGTGCCTGTACGGCGAGTTCGTACTGGTCCTGCCGCTGCTGCGCGGCCTGGGCTGGGTGCCGGCTGTGGGAGGCGATCTGGCGGCCCTGCCGGACCTGGCGGAGCTGGGCCTGCGGCTCACCGATGCCGCGTCCACCCTGGCCGAGGCCGCCGAACCATACGTAGCCGGCCTGCTTCAGACTCAGGCCGGTGGCGAGGGCCGCGAACTTCTGCCCCGGTTCCTGATCATCCTGCCGACCTTGCAGCCAGCACTGGCTCAGGCTCAATCTGAGGTGGACGCTGCCGCCATCGCCGGGGCACGTATTGACCGCCGCTCGCTATCGCCGGGGCTGGCCCGGCAGATCGAGCGGCTGGATCGCTACCTGCCCCTCCTGCAACTGGGCCTGACGGTGGCGCAGAAACCGGAGCTCCTGGGGGCCAACGGCCCGCGCACCTATCTGCTCATCGCCCAGAACAGCGACGAACTGCGGGCCACCGGCGGCTTTATCAGCGGCGTGGGCGTGCTGACCCTGGACCAGGGCCACATCACCAGTCTCAAGTTCTACGATTCGTACCAGGTGGACGATCTGCGGCAGTGTTACCCCGATCCGCCGCCGGCCCTGTACACCACCATGCTGGCCGAGTTGTGGCTCTTCCGGGACGGCAACTGGTCGCCGGACTGGCCTACCTCGGCGCGCACGCTGGAGAGGCTCTACGAGATCGGGCAAAAGCAACCGGTAGATGGTGTCATCGCCCTGGACCTGTACGCGGTGCAGATGCTGGTCGAGGCCGTGGGGCCGTTGCAGGTCGCCGGGTTCACCGAGCCGGTCACCGGCAAAAATGTCCTGCGCCTGATCCGCCAGGCCTGGGAGCCGGACCCGGGGCAGGCAATCGGCGAGTGGTGGCGGCAGCGCAAGGACTTTATGGGCACTGTCGCGCAGGCCATGCTAGATCGGGCGTTGGACGACCCGGGATCGCTGAACCTGAGGCAGGCGGCGATGGCTCTGGAACGCGCGCTGCGGGAAAAACACCTGCTGGTCTACCTGCATGACCCGCAGATGGCGCGTTTCCTGGCGGACCACGGCTGGGATGGGGCTATGTCACGCGCCGGGGGAGATTTCCTGGTCGTGGTGGACAGCAACGTGGGATTCAACAAGGTGAACCCCCTCATCGAGGAGCAGATCGCCTATCACGTGCGCCTGGGCGACGAGGGCCGGCCGCGCGGGCAGGTCACCCTCAGCTACACGAGCCGCTCAACGGGCGGCGCGCCGTGCCTCCAGGAGGGTCGTTATCTGCCCACCTACGCGGAGATGATGCATCGCTGCTACTGGGACTATGTGCGGGTCTATGTACCGGCGGACAGCGTGCTCATCCAGGCGACGCCGGCCCCCTTGCCGGAGGGCAGCCTGTTGGCGCGCCAGAAAGGCGGCACGCCCGGCCAGGACACGGTCCGGGCGATCCCGGCCGAGGCCGACAAAACGGGTTGGAGCGCGTTCTTTGTCCTGCCGCCCCAGGGGAGCCGGGACCTGGCCTTCACCTACGAATTGCCGGGCACTGTGCTGCGTCGTGAGGGCGACCGGGTGTATTATGACCTCTGGGTCCAGAAGCAGGCCGGCACCGACGCCTGGCCGGTCATCGTAAGAGTAGAGTTGCCGCCGGGGGCGCAACTGCTGGCCGCCGACCCGGAGCCGGCATCCGTGCAAGGCCACATCGTGACGTTCGAGTTCCGCTTATCCGAGAATCGCCATGTGGGATTGAGCTATCGCCAATAGAGCGTCAGGGAGGAGCTACCCACGCGCGGGGCGCGCCCCGTGGCACGAAAATACGCCGGTGTGCTCGCGCGGGGTCTGCGACCCCGCGCCGGCGGCGGGTTACACTCCCGGTGGTCGCCGCCGCGAGCCAGGCCGGGGGGCTATTTTCGAGGGAGGTTACCCATGCCTCGTAGAATTATACTCAGTAAATGGAAATTTGTGCTCCTCGGCGGTCTGCCAGGCCCAGGCCTGACTGGGCGACAGCCGAGCGCACAGCGCGCGGGTCGCAGACCCGCTTTGAGCGACTTTTTCCATCTACTGAGACTTGTTGAGCGACTACTCATCGCGATCCTGGGGGTGGGGCTGGCCCTCGCGTTGCTGAGCAGCGGGGGCGGGACCTGGGCTATGCCGGCGCAGTGCGCCTCCCGGCAGACGATCCCCACCAGGACACCCACCCGGCCGCCCGGATCGCCCACCCAGCCGCCAGCCACCCAGCCACCTCCTACGCAACCACCACCGTTCACGGTTACGCCGGCAGCGACGAGTATGGCGGGCACCGCGACCGTCACCG
>Ga0209227_1001846_pt1 | contig 15865 bp, 15 predicted proteins | sample YNPBryantNP2012_FD_185815 | JGI IMG/M metagenome (GOLD analysis project Ga0209227, IMG submission 185815) | Anoxygenic and chlorotrophic microbial mat microbial communities from Yellowstone National Park, USA - YNP Bryant NP 2012 (SPAdes)... ...
GTAAAGCACCATATTTCCTCAGTAGCAGATCAGCTTTCCTTGTTTTAATATTGTTTTTCATGAGTGGAGCATCAACAGCTATGATATCTGGTTTAAAATTGTTTACAATATCTATTATCTCCTCATCCGTGTACACTATCTTGAATTCAATGGTGGGTTCATTCATCATGCATACGCCTGTTGGATGTGTTATTTTACCAGCGAGATCTAAACCTAGGATCCTCATATCTAACCAGATTTGTAATAAAAAACAATGGATATTAGAGTAACGTCTCATCATCATTTGTTTGCTTTCATTCATGATGATTCTCTAAAGTGATCCTTTTCTCAGGAGGCGTATCAGTTCTCAGTTGTGGTTCACAGGTATAAAGCACACGTGTGAATCCTGTATACTCAGGCGTATAAAACGCAAATCAGAGGATGAAGGTTTATCAGTTTAAAAGATATTATTCATTGTCAATTTGAACAGTGGAATCACACAGGGTTACAATCAGTATCCTCTCAGAGGGGAGAGGAAGATGCTTATACGTTCAAAATGAAAATGTTTTTTATTGTGGCGGCGCCTCCTGCTCAGGTGTTGCCTCTTTACCTTTACATAGTATACCTAGGGAGACTGTTGGTCTGTCACCATTCACAGGTGTACATGAAACACCGTCAACACCGTAGACCCTCTCTATACCTTTATGGATGTAATGCACGAGCCAGATAGGCACATGTATTAGTTCACCTTCACCTATCTCTGTTTTTATATCGAACGTCTGTATACGGTCAATTTGATGGGATAAACGCCTACGTATTTTATTATAGTCTTTGGAGTTATAATACAACAACAAAATTATATAGTGAAAGAGCAACATTGGCAGATTTTTTTATTTTCAGTATAAATGTCTATAATGCAACAACAAATACAAGTATAACAGGGTATTCTGTTCAAATCACAGATATAACAGGAGAAAATATAAAAAAATATGGTAAAAAGAGGGAAATAATGGCTTTAAATTTATCTTATATAATATGATGAGTATAAATGATACAGGCGTGTATAATGGATGTTGATGAACTAGCTGATGAATCTATAAAATCACCTGATACCGTTAAGAGTATAACCGCTGAGGAGGTTACATCACTACTGGATTACACAACTATTATCTTATCAGAGGAACCTGTGTTAATCGAGGTTAATAAACCTGTTGTATTCATTGGTGATACACATGGTGACTATGAGACGACTAGAGCGGTTGTTGATCGTTACCTCAAAGAGGATAAGATCATTGTATTTCTAGGTGATTACGTGGATAGATCACCTGTACAATGGGGATCAGTATATAATATAATCTACCTGTTTCTCCTTAAATATAGGTATCCTGATCGTTTTATACTTCTACGTGGTAATCATGAGGCTAATAATATAATACCATGTTATCCTTATAGTTTTGATTACGAGGTTGAGCAATACTTCAAATCACCCAGGGTTCATGATGAGTTCGTTAAAGCATTCTCCATGCTTCCTCTAATGGTTATATCCCATAGAGTCTACGCTGCTCATGGCGGGTTCATACCTGGTTTCAACAAGGGTATGCTTACTAGTATAGATAAGAATGATAGATGTTTTGTTGAGATGATCGTGTGGAGTGACCCGGTTTTATCACCTACTCTAAGAGGAGCAGGTTACCGTTTCAAAGAAGATGAGCTTAGAAGTTTCCTTACAGGGGTTAACAGTAGGGTTTTTATCAGAGGGCATGATTACCATACACTAGGTTTATCAATATATAATAATCAATGTTTAACTATTTTCACATCAAGGACTTATAAAGATATGGGTAATGGCGGTGTACTAGCAGCTGAGGTTAACCAAAACGTTAAATCTGTTGATGACGTCAGAGTCATGGATTACTCAACAGGGGAATGGCGTCTCTATAAAGTAAAAAAAAATTGTAGATTCATCATATAAAATAAGGGAGGAGGGATAAGCGGACAAGGTAAAAAAACCTGCTTTAGATGCTCTCGATGATTCTGACTACGTACCTGTAGAATCTCTGCACTGAGCTTATAGACACTTGCTCATTTGGTGAATGAAGGTGTTTTATCGTAGGACCTACTGATATCATATCCATACCTGGGAATTTCTCACCTATTATACCGCATTCTAAACCTGCGTGTACCGCTTCAACCTTTGCATCCTCGTTGAACATTTCTTTGTACACCTTTCTGCATAACGCTAGTAGTTTAGAGTTCATGTCAGGTTTCCAACCAGGGTAAGGTTTATCCTCTGTTATCTTTACTTTAGCTAGTTTCGCTATAGCTTTTATACGATCCCTTGTATCATTCAACTCTGATTTAACAGCGCTACGTGAACTCATCAGTATCATTATACTCTTATCCTTAGGTGTTACGACAGCTAGATTAGTAGACGTCTCTACAAGACCTGGTATATCGTAGCTCATTTTTATTACACCATGTGGTAGGCTATGTAGCAGGTGCAGTAGTTTAACTTGCAGGTTTGAGTCGTAGATCTTTTTTATCTTATCTGTTTTTTCTATTATCATTGAGCAGTCAGGATCAACAGGTTTGATCTCCTCTGTTATATCCTGCATCTCTTTTTTTAATAGTGATACGAAATCATTGTAGTCCCTATTTTTTACACCAACTGTTGCAAAAGCCTCTCTTGGTATAGCGTTGTGTTTATCCCCGCCGTGTATATCTGATATGTAGAATTCATAGTTCTCTGATGCTCTCCATAGTAGACGTGTCAGTATTTTTATAGCATTTCCTCTTTGTTCTTTTATATTGACTCCTGAGTGCCCTCCTTTTAGACCTGTTATCTTTATGTTTAAAGCTGTTATATTACGTGGCGCTGGTTTGTACTTTAAAGGTATTTCTATCCTTGATTCACCTCCACCTGCGCATCCAACAGTTAAAACTCCGAAATCCTCGCTATCCAGGTTGATCATTATCCTGCCTTTAAGGAAATCTGGTTTGATAGCGAAAGCCCCTGTTAACCCTGTCTCCTCGTCAACAGTGAATAAAGCCTCTATAGGACCGTTTTTTATATTATCATCCTCTAGGACTGCTAATGACACTGATAAACCTATACCGTTATCAGCTCCTAGTGTTGTACCCTGTGCTGATAGTATATCACCGTCTCTTTTTAGTTTTAAAGGGTCTTTGCTGAAGTCATGGTCAACGTCAGCGTTCTTCTCACAGACCATATCCATGTGGCTCTGCAGTACGATTACAGGTTTATCATTTAGATTCTTGGATGATGATGGTTTAATCACGACTATGTTACCAGCGTCATCTGTCTTGTATTGTAAACCTCGTTGTTTAGCAAAATCTATAATGTATTCTCTTATCTTCTCTTCATGTTTTGAGCATCTAGGTATTTTACTTATCTCTTCGAAATGCTTCCAGACAAGCCTAGGCTCGGTATTATCAAGTATACCCATATATTAAAACCCCTTTTTCCCTGGTTCAACCTCGAAAATGGTTAAACCTTATCTGTGATGATATTAACCTACTATTGAAAGCCTGGATAGCATTAACCTCTATATAAATATTTTATATAGTGCTCTGTTGTTACCCTTAATTACTTTAAGATGGAAGAGGCGGTATGATTTATGGATTGGGGTATGAAGAATCGTTTATCAAGGATTATTAAACCTAAGGATGGGCGTACAGTCATGCTAGCGGTTGATCATGGTTACTTCATGGGGCCTACAACAGGTTTAGAGGATCTAGGAGCAACAGTGAAGCCTCTGTTAAGATACGCTGATACCTTGATGCTGACAAGAGGGGCGTTGAGGAACTACGTAGACCCTACGGTTGACATACCTATAGTTCTAAGGGTATCAGGTGGTACTAGTATAATAGGTAAGGAGCTACTGCATGAAGGAACTGTAGCATCAGTGGAGGAGGCTATAAGGCTTAATGCATCAGGTGTAGCGTATTCCATACTAGTAGGAGCTGATTTTGAGAGGGATACATTACTAGGTTTAACTAGTTACATAGATGAAGCTGAGCGTTACGGTATACCAGTCCTAGCGGTTACAGCTGTTGGTAAGGATATGGTTAGGGATGATAAGTACCTGAGTTTAGCTTCACGTATGGCAGCTGAATTAGGCGCTCATATGGTTAAAACGTACTACTGTAAGAACTTCGAGAAAGTGGTTGACACGTGCCCTGTACCTATAGTTATAGCTGGTGGTAAGAAGACATCTGAGCAGGAGGCTTTACAGATGGCTTATGATGCTTTGCAGGCTGGTGCGGTCGGTGTAGACATGGGTCGTAACATATTCCAGAGTGAGGACCCTGTTGGTATGATTAAAGCTGTACGCGCTATAGTCCATCAGAGAGCTACACCTGATGAGGCTTTTGACATATTTAAAAATGAGCAGAATAGAAGGAAAAAAGAGAGGAGGGTTAAATAAAAAGGGTAGAATAAAAAAACTTTTTTCTTTTTGTTTTTTTATACCCTTGTTTAAATTTTATGGTTTTTAAACCTTAAAAGGATGAATTTATTATTGCGAGTTGGGGTATCTTCATGGTGAGTATGAAGGTTGCTATGTATTATAATAATAATGATGTACGTATCGAGGAGATGCCTGTACCGTCTATCAGTGATGAGGAGCTGCTAGTTAAGGTGCATGCTAGTGGTATCTGCGGTAGCGATGTAATGGAGTGGTATAGGATAAAGAAAGCACCACGTGTGCTTGGTCATGAGATAGCAGGTGAGATCGTAGAAGCTGGTAAGAAAGTGAAAGGTTACAAGGAAGGGGATCGTGTCTTCGTATCGCATCATGTACCATGTGGTTCATGCTATTATTGTGTTAATGACCAGCATACACTTTGTCATATGCTTCATAATACTAATTTTTACCCTGGTGGTTTCGCTCAGTATATAAGAGTACCCAGTGTTAATATAAGGAATAAAGGAGTTCTAATGCTGCCATCTGATATGAGTTACGATGAAGCAGTGTTCATTGAGCCTTTAGCATGCGTTATACGTGGTCTCCATGTGGCAGGTGTTAAAACTGGTCAGAGTATGCTAGTGGTGGGTAGTGGTATCTCAGGTTTACTTCATGTTAAAGTCGCTAAGGTTTTAGGTGTTAAAAGGACTTTAGCAGTTGATATAAATGATTATCGACTCTCATTCGCTAAGAGGATGGGTGCTCATGCGGTTTTTAAATCATCAGATGCTACAGTTGATAATATAAAGATGTTTAATGATGGTGAGCTACCTGATATCGTTGTTGTTTGTACTGGTGCAGAGTCAGCTATAGAGCAATCCCTGGGTCTTGTTAGACCTGGTGGCGTAGTTTTATTCTTCGCTCCTCCTTCCCCTGGTGTTAAGATACCGTTCCCGTTGTTTGACTTGTGGAATAAGCAAGTTAAGATGGTTTCTACTTATGCTGGTGGCCCTGAGGATCTTAAAGAAGCGATGAATCTTATATCCTCTAAGAGGGTTGTTGTCACTGATATGATAACTCATAAGCTTCCTTTATCTAAGGCTGCTGAAGGGTTCAAACTAGTAGCCAAGGCTGATAAGTCAATAAAGGTTATAATAGAGCCTAATAAGTTGTAGATAAAAGAAAATGAGAAGCGGGTGTAGTATTTTTTAGTCAATATGTTTTTTTTATTTTATTATCCTTGTTAACTCCTCTTGCAGGTGTTTGATTGTTTCCCTCTTCTGTTTAAGCTCGTTCTCTAGCATTTTTATATACGCGTCTTTGTCATCCTCTTGTCTCTGCATCTCCCCGTAAGCGTTGATCCTGTCGTATGATGAGAGTTGGTTCTTTATGAGTTGTTTTTTGATGTCTTCTAGTATTTTATCTTCTAGTAGCTCAGCGATCATAGATGTTAATGATTCTTGCTTATGATGAAGTGACGCTGGTTTACTGTATTGTTTTATCTCATTATTTGTTAAATTATCATTTTTATCTTCAGATTCAGTTTTACACGATTGTTTAATATCATCTGTTTTATCTGATTTTTTAGCTATGTACTCCTCTTTGCTTAATCTACCTATGATTGTACTGTCTAATCTGTTTAGTAGATCTGTGCATCTTTTAATGAGATTATCTAATATTTTTATTCTTCTGCGTTTATCCATGACTTCCTCTGAGAAGACTCTACGGTTGATATCCTCCACTACTCGTTTCTTTATTATATCTAGTAGTTCATTGTTTAATTGTTCTCTCTGCTCGTTGTAAACATGTAGATTAAACAGTAGCGTCTTCCTCAGTCTTTTCCCTTCTTTTATATAATGTATGATCTCAGGGTCTATACTCATTAAAAAACTGTTTTTGTCATCATCGCTTATTTTAGATGAAGGCAGGTAGGTTAACTCAGGTGTTACACGTTCTTTGAATTCTATCCTCTCTATGGTTTTAACCGTATCAATGTACCATCTTGGGGTCAGGATTAACCCTCTTTTATCCTCTATGAACTGATCAATTGGGATTCGCAGACTCGTATTCGAATCCTCGTCTTTAACATCGTAGCCTATGATCTCATCACTGTTTTCATTGTATATCAATGATTGAATAAAACCTATTTTTTCACCGGTTTCCTCGAGGTAGACTGGTTTACCGAGGTTTCTTTTTTTCTGCCATTTGATTATACGATTAGTTTTCGATGAATGTTTTTTCCTGATGTGTTTTATTCTGGTTTTTTTATTTTTAGATGATGGTTCTGTTAACGCCTCATGAATGTTTTTTAAGAACAGGGTTTGCTCCTGGTTCTCTGAGTTATTAACGTCTAAGTTACTTATATACGCGCCAATATTTTTTAATCTGGTTGGCTCATAGTCTTTATAGGTTGTCTTCTCTCTTCTTTGTTTAATGATCTTCTCCTCGTATAATCTATCGATCTTCTCCTCTATATTCTCAGTGGTATTATGAGTCATATACTTAGTATCCTTATTATTGTTGTTTTTAACCCATCTTACTCCTTTTTATTTTAACACCCTATCCAGTTAGTGGTAGTAATATTCTTCATTGTTTTTAATATTTCGTGTTATGTATCTGAATATAATTTTTGAATGTATGAACTTATTTACTAAAAGAATCTGAGGCAGGAAAAAAATGGTTAACATGTTTTAACTTGTTTTTTTCACTAGTTTAACGGGAGACGGTTTTTTTGCAATGATGACATCAAATATTTATAAGAAGATGAGTCATATCGTTTACTTTGATGAGGAAAATAAAAGCCGCATGGGATTTAATGAGATTAGAGCATGGTTTCATGATTGCTTTAGCTATTCTAGTAGGAGCTGTTATCTCTGCTAGGTCATTCCCGCCGTTTGATGTTTTCATTTTTACTTTCTTTACTGCTTTGTTTCTTGAAGCTAGTACTTTCTCTTTGAATGATTACTATGATTTTGAGATAGATAAGAAGAATAATAGGGTTGACCGCCCTTTGGTTCGTGGTGATATCACGCCTAGATCTGCTTTATACTTATTCTACATTTTATTTCCTTTGGGTATACTGTTTTCCTACCTCGTTAACTTTTCATGTTTCATAATAGCTTCTATCACTGCTTTATTCGCGTTATTGTATGATACAGTTTTGAAGAAGGTTAAAATGATAGGTAATTTATTCATCGCTTACACGATGGCTGTTCCTTTTATCTTCGGTGCTGTATCAGTTTCAGAGGAGGGGTTATCATCTATGATTAATGCACCTGCTGTGTTTATACTTGCTTTGATCGCTTTCCTTGCAGGTGCTGGCCGTGAGATAATGAAAGACGTTATGGATTATAGTGGTGATAAAGCAGGTGGTGTTAGATCATTACCTTGTTATATTGGTGCTCACGCGTCTAATATAGTATCTGCTTTTTTTTACTTATCAGCTATCCTTCTAAGTTTTCTCCCGTATAGTTCACCTGTTTATGGTTCTTATTATAAGAATATGTATTATCTTGTTTTCATCTTAGTAGCTGACATCCTGCTTCTTAGTACATCGCTTCATCTTATATTAAAGAAACAACCTGATCTTTTCTTCTATAGGCGTTTCACGTTGTTTGCTTTATTTATCGGTTTAGTAGGTTTCCTACTCGGTGCTTTCATGGGATGAGATCGTCTATGACTCAGGGTGATACTCTAGGTGTCATCATCGTCTATGTTTACGTAGCATCTCTTATCCTTATCACTGATAGGGTTATATCTAAGAGGTACCCTATGTTTGGTCGTAAATTTCTTCATATCATGACTGGTAACATAGCTTTTATTCTACCTTTGTTTAACACACGTGAAATCATGGTTTTTCTAGCTGCTGCTCCTTTTATACTTTTCACTTTCATGATCAGTCCTTATTCCCCTGTTAAATCCATGCAGATTAAAGCGTCTAAAGCAGGTCATGGTTTAGGTCTTGTTTACTACTCTATTACGTGGACTGTACTAGGTTACTTGTTTTTTAACCATAAAGAGATCATAGCTGTAGGTATACTTGCTATGTCGTATGGTGATGGTTTAGCATCTGTTATCGGTGTGAAGTACGGTGGACGTACTTATAACGTATTCGGTGATGTTAAAAGCTATGCAGGTTCCTGCGTCATGTTTTTATCCACGTTCATCATCATGATAGTAGCGTTGATCTTTTACGATGTATCATTGTCTCATATTGTTTTGTTTTATCTGGTGTTTATTGCTTTTATCACTACCCTGGTTGAAGGTTTAACACCGAAGGGTATAGATAATATAACCGTACCATTCATCACCGCAGGTTTATATTGGTTATTTTACAATATCAGGTGGTTGACATGAAGCTTATCATTGTTGATGGTTTAGATGGTGTAGGTAAGGATACTCATGCTCAGCTTATTAAAAAGAAGTACGAGGATAAGGGTTTAAAAGTTATCATCCGTTCACATCCTGAGTCTGATAATTTTTATGGTAGAACAGCTAAGAAGTCTCTGTTAAAAACAGGCCTTATAAATCAGATAAAAGCTTCTTTGTTTTATGCTCTTGATGTTCTTTATTCATTGAAGCGTTACTATTACTCTAAATCCAACAGGGTTGACGTGTTGATCATGGTTCGTTATCTTATCGGTACAGCGTATCTACCTAAGAGGCTATCACCTCTAGCTTATCTGTTCTTCATTAAATTCGTCCCATTGTCAGATTACATGTTCTTCCTTGACGCTCCACCGTCTTTACTGGTTTCACGTGTTAGCAAGAGATCAGAGGTTGAGATGTTTGAAACATTAGAGGAGTTCATAAAAGTACGTGAGAAAGCCTACATATTGATTAACAAATGGCAGCATTGGCATATAATAGACACATCAGGATCAGTAGATGAAACATTTGCTAATATATCAAGGATATTAGATGAGATTGACAGGGAGAAAGAGTCAAAAGCGTAAGAGGTAGATAAGACTCCCTCTATCTATTAATCTAGTAAAGCCTTCCACTGTATCCACCTCCACGCTCCCCCATAAAAAACATGAGGATTCTACTTCGTGTTTACATTTATCATGCTTTGTACTATCTCTTTAAGATACGGGACTGTACGGTATCTGTTGATATCAGATGGTTTAATCCAACGGTACTCTGTATGCTCCCAGTCTATATTTATTTTATGTTTTTTTCTAAGTTTAAACATGAAAGGATGTATAACCCATTCGTATAACTGGTTCTCATAGGTATCCTCAACTTTAACTGGTTCACCTATTCTGATTAGCTCAACTTGGTCAGGGTTTATACCTGTCTCTTCTTTTATCTCTTTTAACGCTCTTATGTATGGTTCCTCATCAGGGTTTATGTACCCTGCTATAGCACCCCACCATCCTTTGTATGTTTTAACCTTTCTGCTTCTTTTAAGTAGAAGTAGTTTTTCTTCGTATAGGAGCAGGCATGAGACTACGTTAGGCATTTGGTCACTACTCTTAAGAGGAGGATGATTTTTTGCTTAGAATTTTTTACTTATGTATGATACGACTGATTCAAAGACTGCTTTACCGTCACCTATGTTACCGTCTAAACCTGTCTGCGTCCAGTTAGGATGCTGATGCTTGTAGTAGACGCGCTCAGGATGAGGCATCATACCGAACACGTTGCCTATATGGTTGCATATGCCAGCTATGTTCGATGTGGAACCGTTAGGATTCCATGGGTAGTCAGCGTATTCTCCATCTGGGTTAACGTATCTGAATACTATCTGGTCGTTCTCCTCTAGTTTCCTAAGGTAGGTTTCTTGTTCATCCAGTGGGAATAGTAGTTTACCTTCAGCGTGAGCACTAGGTATAAGTCTAACCTCATCTTTTTTAATCTTGGATGTGAATATGCATCTGCCGTTGTTCTCGTGTTTAAGTAGCGTTGGTCTACATTCAAACCTGTTAGAGTCGTTAATGGTTAAACATGCTGTTGGTGTATCAGTTATAACAGTGTCTATACCTGGTAGTAATCCTAGTTCTATTAGTACTTGGAAGCCGTTGCATACTCCTAGTATAGGGTATTCTTGTGATACGTACTCTTTTAGTTGATCGTAGAGTCTGCTTTTTATCCGTGCTGCGAAGATAGCGCCTGCGCGTATATAATCCCCAGCTGAGAAACCTCCTGGTATCATTAAGCATTGGAAGTCAAAGAGATCTCGTTTCTCATCCTTGTTGCAGTCAATATGCAGTAGTTGTTTTAGATGAACGAACTCTGGTTTCACTCCTAAACGTTTAAAAGCGTCATATGACTCCTGCTCGCAGTTAGTCCCTTCTATACGTATTATACCGATGCGTATATCCTTTATCTTCACTGCATGCTCCCTCTAATTAGTGTTTTTTTATCTATGATAGGGTTTGAAAATTATGAACTGTAAACCCTCATCGTTTATATATGTATTATGTTTACAATTTAACTTATTAATTATGATTGATAAAAGAGAACGTTGGGGTAGCAGAGCAGGTTTTATACTAGCGACTATAGGATCAGCAGTTGGTATAGGTAACGTATGGCGTTTCCCATCAGTGGTAGGGCAGAACGGCGGAGGAGCTTATCTTATACCCTATCTTATAGCTGTCTTCGTATTCGCTATGCCTTTGATGATTCTAGAGTTAACAATAGGGCGTTACTACCAAGGGGATGTTATCACAGCGTTCCGTAAGGTGAAGGAGCGTTTCAGGATTCTAGGATGGTTTATATGTTTAGTAGTACTCCTCATATTGAGCTATTATCTTGTTATAACTGGTTGGACCTTGGGTTATTTCTTCTCTTATTTAACCAATACGAGTATGGTATTCTCTGATTTCACATCATCTTATACACCGGTTTTGTACTTTTTAATAGCATGTCTGATAACAGGTTTAGTAGTCTCTCTCGGTGTGAAAAAAGGTATTGAAAGGATATCAACCATTCTGATACCTTTCTCTATAATAATATTATTAGCGTTAGCTATCTTTGCTTTCACTCTTGATGGTTTCAATGAGGGTGTAAGCTTCTTGTTTGCACCTGATTTTTCAGTTTTATCTAACCCTTTGTTATGGGGTGCTGCTTTTGGTCAATCCTTCTTCTCTTTATCAGTTGGTTTTGGCGTGCTTATAACATATGGTAGCTACCTTGATAAAGGTATTAATATACCTCGTTCATCTCTTATTGTAACGTTAGCTGATTTGTTAGTAGCTATGTTAGCTGGTTTAACTATTTTTCCTATAGTCTTCACTTTTGGTTTACAACCAGGTATGGGTGCTGAGCTTGCTTTCTCAACGCTGCCTAGGGCTTTTGACATGATAGCGTATGGTCGTTTTTTAGCTGTATTGTTCTTTCTTCTGCTTTTCTTTGCTGCTTTAACATCAGCTATAGGGATGTTAGAGGTGGGTGTATCAGCGTTTACCGATGTCTTTAAACTGTCACGTAGAAAAACCAGTCTTATACTCATGTTACTGATAATGCTCATTGGTTTACCTGCTGCTCTTAGTTACACATCAATGAATCTAAGTTTAGGAGGTGTTAGAGTTCTTGATCTAATGGATGACTCTCTTGGTACTTATGGTTTGTTACTCACAGCGTTTATCACCGCTGTAGTTTTTGCATGGTTCCTGGATAAAAGGATACTGATCGATGAATTAAAAGATTCAAAGAGATTAACTAGTGTAGTATACCCTGCGGTGAAGTATTTTATACCTGTTATCCTAGTTATAACATTACTCTCTCAGTAGATTACATTTTTTCATGAGTTTGTGGTAAAATAACTATTTGATCAGCCTTATAAAAATTAGGGATCACCTGTTTTTACCTGAGTTACGTACTCACGGATCTATCCTATGCAGAATTCAACGTTTCAGTGAGACGCTGTTCCATTGAAATACCACGTACGAAAAAGGGAGCACTCTCGTCAGGTGTGATTATAGTTACCTCAAAAGTGAGAACTGGTTCAGGTTATGACGGTAGATGGTGGGATGCTCCATGTTTGAAAGATCGGCTGGAGTAACCGGAGGAGGAATTGTTTGAACTGTTCGGTGGTGAGTTGTCTGAGGCGGCAAGAGATGGTTCTGAGTCCACTGAGAAACAAACCAACCATGCGTGCTTTCCCTTTGGGAGGTGTTTGTACATCACCGGTTTCCTCTTTTTTCTCTCCTTCAAGCACGCAGAAGATATAGGCGAAAGCAATGGGTATCAACAGGGTTTCTATTCGTTTTGGATCAGCCACCCTGGTTTTCTCCAGATCGAATGCGTTGCTTTTCCAGTCTTTATGCATGGGTTCAATGGTGGCACGTTTCCCGTAGGTTCTTTCAGCTTTGATAGGGCTTCCTGCTGTTGTTGCGATAACCAGTGGTTCATCATAGTCTTTGTTCCAGGTCAGCAAGACGTTCATCTTGAAACTACTATCTCGGGTTAACACCTGATTATAGAGGATATGACGAGAGCCTTTCTTCATCCTCTGTATCAAAGTAGCCACCTTTGTCTCAGGGGTGTCTTCACCTTTCAGGTACATACTGGATTTGATACGTAATGTCGCTGTAACGTCAAACTCGTTTTTGAGCCATTCTGCTAGCTTCGGGCTAGCGAACTCCCGATCTGTGACTACATGGATAGGTTTGTCAGAAAGCCAGCTCATCTGCTGGAGTACGATGATAACAGGAAACAGTACTTGTTTCCACTGTTCTAAAGAACTGTTTCCTTTCTCTCCGAATACCATCCAGTGTAAGGGGAGAGCACGGTTTTTGTAGCTTATTGCTACTGAGAGAATGTTAATGTATTTTTGTCGTTTCTCCCAGTCTGTCCTATCGATGATCAGTATGATTTCTGGGAGTTTTTCCAGAAGAGGGCGCATAAGATAGATTAATGGTTTGATAGTCAGCGAGGGTGATATACGTGGATTTGATAGAAAACGTCTGATATGTTGTATGCGTGACATCAATTTTATATCGTTATTTGATAGGAATTCACCTAGTCTTGAAATATGGGCTTTGTTATTGTCCAGGAGACAGACAATCAACTTCACCAGTGTGTTTCTCAATGGTTTTGATAGTTTCAAATTGACTGCTGTGAATAAGTTTAAAATAGTCATTTCAAGATATGCGTATGTGTTCATTTGGTGCATCCCTCATTAATGGAATGGGGGATGCACTAAAAAAATGTAACCTACTGAGTTATTGTATGCTTAACTTTAAAGGTTTTTTAGATTATTATTAGAAGAATGAGGGTGGTTTTTTATTTACCTCTATAATAGCAGCTACCTTTTTTATCATCAAAAAAAATAAAAGGTATGAAATCAAAAGATGAAGGGTTTTGACTATGATTTTTTAACGTTAACTGCTTTTAACCCTTTCTCAGAGTTCTCCACTTCGAACTCTACTTTATCCCCTTCCTTCAGGAATGTTCCACTAGGTACTGATGAACGATGAACAAATATATCTTTACCGTTCTCATCAGTTATGAAACCATACCCTTTTCTTGCATTGTACCATTTAACATTTCCTTTCATTTTACTATTCACTTATCCTTCAGACAATTATTTTACCCAACCGTCTGATTTATATCTTTACAAAAGAAATAAAAAAACAAAGTATATCCTAGAATACCCACTTATCTGAGGGCATCATTCATTATCTTTGTCTTTTTTTTCTTTTGTAACAGGTACATAAAATGATTTAGTATTTTATATAGATTTCTACAGTGATAAATAGGATGGGTAAAACATGTTTATTAGAAAATATCTGACTAAAAAAAGTGTTTCACCATGAGACGTAGATTATAGTAATAAAAAAACTTCTATTTATACAACAAAAAAATCAGGGTAACAATTAATAAATAACCTCCTCATTTTCTGAATAAAAGAACATATAAATAATGGTTCTATATTTCGATTTTTTGCTGCTTTATGTGCGGTATCGTAGGTATAATAGGGGACAAACCTGTATCCCGTTTGATATATCATAGTTTATTCGCGCTTCAGCATCGTGGGCAGTCATCAGCTGGTAAATTAACATATGATGGTAACATCCACATATACAAAGACGCGGGGTTAGTCCGTGATGTATTCAACGAGGAGAAGAAGATAGACACCCCGGGTAATATAGGTATAGGTCACACAAGGTACTCAACCGCTGGTTTAGATGATATTGAATCACTAAAAAGAAACGCTCAACCAGAATACCTAGTTAACCCGTTCCTAGCAGCTGTTCATAATGGTAACATATACAACTGCGCTGAGATGAAGAGTAAAACAAATAGAAAACCAAGAACTGAATGCGATATACAATGGTTACTATTACCCATGGCTGATCAGTTATTCAAAAAGGAGATAACTGTTGACGTGATCTTTGAAGCATGCAGAGAGGTTATGAGTCAGGTTAAAGGCAGCTACTCAGTGTTATACCTAGCAGACTCAGGGGATAATCCTTACTTATTCGCTATGACTAGCCCTAGGAAGATAAGACCATTAGTACTAGGAGAGTCAAACGGTATGTATTGTTTCGCATCAGAGACACGTGTGTTTAAACGCATTAACTTCGAATACGTGAAGGATATACCAGGAGGCTCTGTTGTAATCATAGATAAAGACGGTAACATATACGAGAAACAACTAGTTAAAAAACAAGAGATGCCTTGCATGTTCGAGTTTGTATACTTCGCTAAACCTGACTCAAGGATTAACGGTATCTCTATTCACCGTGTAAGGGATGAGATCGGCCGGTTACTAGCAAAAGAAGCACCAGTGGACGCTGACATCGTTGTACCTGTACCGGAGTCAGGTAGAAGATACGCTTTAGGTTTCTCAAGAGAATCAGGTATACCCATCGATGAGGGTATAATGAAGGATAAGGATGAACGATCATTTATACAGCAGACTCAGGAGAACAGGGATAAAGTAGTTGAAGAAGGGTTATCATACATAAGATCAGTTCTAGATGGAAAAAGAGTAGTACTATTAGACGACTCCATAGTGCGCGGTACAAATATAAGGAAGATCGTTAAAGGTTTAAGGAACGCTGGCGCTAAAGAAGTTCATCTAAGGATAGGATGCCCACCGTTGATAGCACCCTGCTACCTCGGTATAGATATGCGTAGCAAACACGAGTTCATAGCACGTGACGAAAAAGGAGAAATCAAAAAACCAGAGGTTATAGCCAAGGAGGTAGGCGCTGACTCATTAGCCTATATAAGTATAAAAGGCTTAGAGAAAGCTGTAGGTATAAACATATGTAAAGGATGCATACAGTTCCCTGATGGTTACCCGCCAGAGATGCGTGAAGATGTTCTTAGATTATTCATGAACAGTAGAAAAGATAGACGAGCATATGAATGCGTATAAGGAAAGAGGTCAGCCATGTGAAGTTAAAAGGATGGCTGGCCCATGTTCTATAAGGTTTTGTCCGTTCTGATGCAATGTTTGTGTGACACTCAACAGGATCTCGTAGTTTCTTGCACCTTGTTCT
>Ga0209227_1001852_pt1 | contig 15832 bp, 12 predicted proteins | sample YNPBryantNP2012_FD_185815 | JGI IMG/M metagenome (GOLD analysis project Ga0209227, IMG submission 185815) | Anoxygenic and chlorotrophic microbial mat microbial communities from Yellowstone National Park, USA - YNP Bryant NP 2012 (SPAdes)... ...
GCTTCGCCGGCCAACTGCCGCTCCGGCCAGCAGCCCACGCCCCTTCACCCGGCAGCTCCCTGAGCGTCTCGCGCTTCGCTACCGCTTCGGCCCTCCTCCCGCCTACCACGGGGGTAGAGGTGCCCCGTGGGCTGGGCTTTCGGGGCGGCGTTCGGCGATAATGCGCTGGGAGGTGGCCATGGGAAACCCCCCGTTTTCGCTGGTACCGCACCTGGCCGCCGCAGCCAGGCGCTTGCGGGCCCCGGTCACCGTGTGGGGGATAGACCTGGGGACCACCAACTCCGCCTTGGTGAAAGCCACCTGGCGCGCCCCCGGGGAGCCCCCGTCCCTGACGGTGCTGGACATCCCCCAGAGGACCCTGGAGGGCACCTGCTACAGCCCGTTGCTCCCCTCGGTGGTGGCGCTCTGGAACGGCCAGGTGTTCGTAGGGGAGGGGGCCAAGCGCTTGAGCTTGCGAGCCGGGGAGTTCCACCTCAAGCCTTACGAGACGTTCTTTTTCGAGACGAAAAACCACATGGGGCTGCGGCGCAGCTACCCGAGAGCCCCCGAGGGGTTTCGCTCCCCCAAAGAAATCGCTGCCCACATCCTCCGGGCCCTTCAGGAAGCAGGGGAGGCCGACGGGCCCGAGCCCTCCCGGGTGGTGGTGACGGTCCCCGCCTCGTTCCAGCTCAACCAGCGCCGGGACACCCTGGAGGCGGCAGCGCTGGCGGGGCTCGCGCTGCAAGGTGGGGAGCTCCTGGACGAGCCGGTGGCGGCGCTCCTCGACTACCTCTTTTCCGAACCCAGCGCTGCAGCGAGCTTTGCCGGCGGGAGCAAGAACCTGGTGGTGTTCGACTTCGGCGGCGGCACCTGCGACGTGGCGGTGATGGCCGTGGGGCTGGAGGACGGGAGGTTGGTGCTTTCCCAGCGGGCGGTTTCCCGCTACCACCGCTTGGGAGGCGGGGACATTGACGCTGCCATCGTTTACGAGGTGCTGCTCCCGGAGCTTTTCGCCCAAAACCAGGTAAGCCCCGATCAGGTGGATTTCTTCACGAAAAAGCAGGTTCTGGAGCCCGCCCTGCGGGGGATCGCGGAGTCGTTGAAGATCGCCCTCTCCCAGGAGCTGGAGCGGCTCGCCGGTTTCGGCGGCAAAATCCCCGAAACCACCGCCGCCAAGCTCTCCCTCACCCACGTGGTGCAGGTGCCCAATCTCGGTGTTTCCTGGAAGCTTGCGGAACCTACGCTCACACTCCAGCAGTTCCAAGCGCTGCTGGCGCCGTTCCTCGATCAGGAGTTGCTTTTCCTCCGGGAAACCGAGTACCGCAGCACCTGCTCCATCTTCGCTCCGCTGGAAGATGCCCTGGACCGGGCCAAGCTGGAACCTTCCCAGGTGGATTTTTGCCTTCTGGTGGGAGGATCCTCCCAGCTTCCCCAGGTGCAGCAGGCGCTGCGGTCGTACTTTTCCAGGGCGCAGCTGCTGGCGTTCCAGGGGCAGGAGGGGCTGCAGCTCGCGGTGGCCCGGGGTGCTGCCTGGCACGCCTTGGCCCTGGCGTTGGTGGGAAAGCCCGTGGTGGAGGTGCGCTCCCAGGCCACCTTGGCGCTGCGCACGGAAAAAACCGTCTTCCCCTTGGTCAGCCAGGGCACCCCGTTGCCTTTCCCTGCTCAGGGGTTCAAGCGCTACGGGGGGCTCCAGGTGCCGGTCACGGCCCTTTCCGGGGAGGTTCCGCTGCGGGTGGAGGTGGTGCGCCAGGATGGGGGGGAGCTCTCCCCGGTTTTCCAGGGGCTTTGGCGCATTCCGGCTCCGGTGACCGCCGGCACCCCGCTGGTGTTGGACGTGCGCCTGGACGAAAACCAGATCCTGGACATGGAGCTGCGCCTGGAGGGGGCGGAGGAAACCCAGTTCCGCTGCCAGATCGAAAACCCCCTTACCCACGTGGTGAACCCGGGTCGCACCCGCCTGGAGCTGGAGGAGCTGGAGGAAAGGATCCGCCAGGGGCAGGTGGCGGAGGACCACCTGCCGGAAGCCCTGGAGCGGGTGGCGAACCTCTGCAGCGAGCTGGGGCAGCGGGAGCGGGCCTTCGCCATCCTCAAGCGGCTTTTGGCGAGAAAGGCCCGCCCCGACGCGTACCTCCTCAACCGCTTGGGGATCCTCGCCGGGGAGATGGGGCAGCACGACACCGAGGAAAAGCTCTACCGCGAAGCCATCGCCGCGGACCCTGCCTTCGACCCCCCGCGCTTCAACCTGGCACTGGCCCTCTGGCGGCGGGGCAAGCTCCAGGAAGCGGAGCAAGCCCTGGCCCCGGCGCTTGCCCAGGAACGCATCGTCCCTAACTTGGTGCTGGCGGCGCGCATCGCCTTCGATCAACAGCAGGAGCAGCGAGGCAGCCAGCTTCTGGCCGAGGCGTTGGCGCAAGCACCGCGCCTGGGTCGCATGAGCGACTGGGAGCTAGGATGGCTGGCGGATGGGGCGAAGCTTGCCGGCGATGCAGCCCTGGAGCGGAAGTGCCGCGAGGAGCGGCAGCGCCGGGCGCAAGCGGGGGAACGGGGCGGCAAGGTGGAAGGAGTGCTCCCGGCGCTCAAGGACGATTGGCTGGCCTGAGATGGGTTGGCTCGTTCCCTTCGTGCAGCTTACCGATGCTCAGCGGCGCGCGGTGCAGCTTTCCCCGGAGCGGCATCGCATCTTTTCCGGGCCTCCCGGCTCGGGGAAAAGCATGGTTTTGCTGCACCGGGCGGCGTTCCTCCGGGACCGCTTCCGCATCCCAGAAAAATCCATGGCGGTTTTCGTCTACACCAAGGCGCTACGCAGGTACCTGCGTCAGGAGGCCCCGCTGCTCGGGCTCGATCCGCAAACCGTCAACACCTTCGACTCCTGGTGCTGGCACAAGGCCCGGGAAATCCGCGTCCGCGAGGCGTTCCGCAAGGACCCGGACTTTTCCACGATTCGCGAGAAGCTGGCGCGGTTTTTCGAAGCCGAAAAACGCGTGCTTTTCGATGCGGTGCTGGTGGACGAAGGGCAGGATCTGGACGAGCCGGCTTACCGCATCCTCCGTACGGTGGCGCGGCACGTGACCGTGTGCACCGACCCCAACCAGCGGATCTACGATCGGGGCAGCTCCGACGGGGAAATCGCCCGGTGGCTGGGGCTGGACCCTTCCCGGGTGGCGTTCCTGGATGCCTTCCGCTGCTCGCCGCTGGTCTCGCAGCTCGCCTCCCTGTACCTGGCTTCCCCGGAAAGCCAGGAGCAGTTCCTCCGCCAGGTGCGCCAGGGGCAGGGGGAGCGGGAAGTCCCGGTGCTCTTCGTGGCCTCCTCCCAGAGGGAAGAGCGGGAGCGGGTGGTGAGCGTGGCGAAAACGCGCCTCGCCCGGGGGGAGCGGGTGGGGATCCTCGTCCCCTCGAAATCGTTCTTCCGCCCCTTGGAGCAGGAAGCGGCCCGTCAAGGGCTGGGGATAGCAGCGTGGGAGGAAGCCGAGGGCGAGGGCCCCGGGGTGGTGGTGCTCACCTACCACGCGGCCAAGGGGCTGGTGTTCGATTCGGTGCTCCTGCCGGGGATCTGGCCCGGGGCGCTGCGCCACGGCGACGAGGGGGCTTGGGAGCGGCTTTTATTCGTGGGCATCACCCGGGCCAGGAGGTGGGTGTTCCTGGCTACCCAAGCCTCCCCCGGCTCCCAGCTCTTCGCGCCGCTGGTGCGCCTTTCGAAAAGCCCGGTGGTGGAAATCCAGCGCGGCGCCTGCGAAAGGCAACCCGCACCTTCCCCTTCCTCATCCCCGGACGACCTGCGAGGGTTGGTCTAGCTCGCACCTCCCCTGGCGGGGCAAACCCCCGCCACCCCGGCCCGCCTGGCCATCCCCAGCACCCCGCAGTCATCCCCCTGTCACCTCACCGGCGAAAAACATCCCCGTGCCGCTCCACCTGCTGGGCGAGCGCCGGTCAAGTGGTGCTTGACAAGGGGGGAGGAACTGCCGAAGTGTGGCGGCAGTAAAACAAGGCAGAGGCTGGGTGGGGTAGAATCCAAAGTCGGTGTCATGGAGGGTAGTGAGCCCATGTCGGAAAACCTGGAGAAGCTGAAGAAGCTGCTTGCCGAGGTGTTTCAGTTGGACCACGCTGAGCTCGACTTCGGCATCTACCGCATCATGAACGCCAAGCGCGAGGAGATCACGCGCTTTCTCAATAATGATCTTCTTCCGCAGGTGCGGGCGGTCCTTAGCGCCTACGAGCGCGAAAGCCGCTCGGCAATTCAAGCGGAGCTGGAGAAGGCGAAGGAACAAGCCAAGGCTCTCGGCTTCGAGGATCCAGCCCAGGCGCCAAAGGTCAAGGAACTTCAGGAGCGCTACGACGCTGGATTCGACCTGGAAGCGGCGGAAAACGAAGTCTTCTCCCACCTCTACAACTTCTTCCGGCGGTACTACTCCGAGGGCGACTTCATCTCCCTGCGCCGCTACAAGGAAGGCGTCTACGCCATCCCCTATGAGGGCGAGGAAGTCAAGCTCTACTGGGCGAACCACGACCAGTACTACATCAAGACGAGCGAGTACTTTCGCAACTACACCTTCAAGCTGCCTTCCGGCAAGCGAGTCCACTTCAAACTGGTCGAGGCCGACACGGAGAAGGACAACAACCGTCCCGCCAGCGGCAACGAGCGGCGCTTCATCCTCTCTCAAGAGCAGCCCCTCGGCGAGGAGAACGGGGAGCTGGTCATCCGCTTCGAGTACCGTCCGCATCCCGACAAGGCCAAGCAGGCAGATCTCAACGCGGCAGCAGTGGATCGCATCCTGAAGCAGACCACGGGATTCGACGAGTGGCGGCGGGAACTTGCGTCCCTCCGGCCAACGGAGAAGAACCCAAACCGCACGCTCATCGAGAAGTACCTTACAGACTACACCGCGCGGAATACCTTCGACTACTTCATCCACAAGGACCTGGGCGGCTTTTTGCGGCGAGAGCTCGACTTCTACATCAAGAACGAGGTGATGCACCTCGACGACATCGAAAACGAGACCGCCCCACGCGTGGAGCAGTACCTGGCCAAGATCAGGGCCATCCGTCGGATTGCCCACAAGATCATCGACTTTCTGGCGCAACTGGAGAACTTCCAGAAAAAACTCTGGCTCAAAAAGAAGTTCGTGGTGGAGACGCAGTACTGCGTCACGCTCGACCGCGTGCCGGAAGAACTCTACCCCGAGATCGCCGGGAATGATGCCCAGCGCGAGGAGTGGGTCCGGCTCTTCGCCATTGACCAGATCCAGGGCGACCTGACCACACCAGGGTACTCAGTGCCGCTCACGGTGGAGTTCCTCAAGGCCAACCCCTACCTGGTGCTCGACACCCGGCACTTCAGCGAGGACTTCAAGCGGCGGCTGCTGGCCTTCTTCGACAACCTCGACGAGCAGTGCGACGGGCTTCTTATCCACAGCGAGAACTTCCAGGCGCTCAACCTGCTCATGGAGCGGTACAGGGAACAGGTGAAGTGCATCTACATTGACCCGCCGTATAACACGGGGAACGATGAGTTCATTTACCGCGACCGCTATCAGCACTCCAGCTGGCTAGCAATGATGAGTAATCGCGTCATGAAGTCTTTTCCGTTGATGCAGAATGATGGCATCCTATTCGCCAGTATTGATGACCACGAGCACCGTAACTTGACTTCACTCCTCATTGAGCTGTTTGGAAATGAAAATTACATTGCCACCATTATATGGCAAAACAGTTCGCGGTCGAGCGGAAAACAAATTAGCACTGTCAATGAGCACATCGTTGTATTTGCAAAGGACGTCACAACCGTTGATGAGTGGAAACTGCCGCGGAAAGATGCCATTGATGTTGCGCGGCAGGTGTGTGCGCTATGGAATACTGGAAAACGTGAAGAAGCAAGAAGTAAGCTTGATGCGTTCATTGCATCTCAGCTTGAGGATGATCCGGAAGCGAATGCGTACCTGCGGAACTATGTCAACATAGACGAGACAACCGGGCGAGTTTTCTATGCAGTAGACCTCTCTGGGGACGGTCCCGGAGAGCGGAGGTATTTTCGAGACCGTGGCATATGGCTTGAATCTCCTCCAGGACGACATTGGATGAGTCAGGAGTACATAGACAGGCTTTACGACCAAGGGAGGATTGTGTGGCGAGGTGAAAGGCCATATAAGGCTGTCTTTCTTGAAGAAGCACTCGAAAGACCGCAGAACATAATTCGAATACCAACGCGAGCCGGACGGCATGAGCTGCGACACATTTTCGGCAAAGACATATTCTCAAACCCTAAGCCCAACACGTTGATCGAGCGCGTAACTGCTATTTCCACCGGAGAGCGGAGTATCGTCCTCGACTTCTTCGCCGGCTCCGGCACGACGGCCCACGCGGTCATCAACCTCAACCGCGAGGACGGCGGCAAGCGCAAGTACATCCTGGTGGAGATGGGCGAGTATTTCGACACGGTGCTTGTCCCCCGCATCAAGAAGGTGGTCTATTCCAAAGACTGGAAGGACGGCAAACCCGTCTCCCGCGAGGGCATCAGCCACATGTTCAAATACCTCCGCCTCGAGTCCTACGAGGACACGCTCAACAACCTGGAACTCAAGCGCACCGAGGTGCAACAGTCTCTTCTGGAACAACACCCCGCCTTCCGCGAGGACTACATGCTGCATTACATGCTGGACGTGGAAAGCCGCGGGAGTCCGTCGCTGCTGAACCTCGACCGCTTCGAGGACCCCTTTAGCTACGAGCTCAACATCGCCACGGGGACCGTCGGAGAGATCAAGCCTACGGCGGTGGACCTGGTCGAGACCTTCAACTACCTGATCGGCCTGCGGGTAAAGGCCATCCGCCATCTTGACGGCGTGTGCGTGGTCACCGGCACAAACCCGCAGGGCGAACGCATCCTCATCTTGTGGCGCAACACCAAGGAAATGGACAACGACAAGCTGGATAGCTGGTTCCAGAAGCAGGGTTACCACACCAAGGGCCAGGAGTTTGACCTGATCTACGTGAACGGCGACAACAACCTGGAGAACCTCAAGAAACCCGACCAGACCTGGAAGGTCCGACTCATCGAGGAAGAATTCCTGCGTCGGATGTTCGACGTGCAGGACGTGTAGAAGATGTCACGATGCAAACGACAGCCATTCACAAGGAGCAGGAAGGCCCCATGTCAAGGGCCGGTATTCATATACGCGTGTGGGCAGTCCATCTCAACGACAGAAATTAGCATGGAAGGCCGGAATGCCCATGGTCGCAGCAGATGCGATCGCACCAGTATTATAGGGAGACGGTTATGAAGGTATGTTACGTGGACGAAAGTGGGAACGATACAAAAGACCGATGCCTGGTGATGGTTGGAATTGTGGTAGATGCCTACCGACTCAATCGGACCCGTGAGGAATTCGGGGAGATCTTCGATGACATACAACAGCTGTTCCAGGATAATTTGAAGGAGCTCAAAGGGGCAAAAATGATCTTTGGCCGCGACAGGTGGCATAATGTAGACCCCGAGACCCGCAAGCGCATCGCCGGCTTTCTTTGTAACTGGGTAGCAAACCGCAAGCATTCCATTGTTCTGGCAGCGATTGATCGGCATCGGTTCATGAAGGCCGATGGGAGCCGGTTCCCAGAGGTGTCTACCGATCCGTGGTTGGCGTGTAGTCTCCACATTGCCCTGCAGCTTCAAAAAAATCACCAAGGCAAGAAAAAGAATAAGGGTCGCACGTTCCTCTTCATCGACGAGAATAAGCAGAAAGCCGACAAATTGAGCGAACTGCTCTTTGAACCGCCTGAGTGGACTGACTCCTATTATGGACGTCGCAAGAACCAGGCACGTCTGGATCAGCTGATCGACAGCTCATTTGCGGTCAAGTCCCATCACGCGGGACTTGTCCAAGTGGCAGACATGTATGCCCTGATCCTGCGGCGCTACGCTGAGCTGCACGAATACGGGGATCCCGAGCTTTGGGAAGGAGAGAAGTCTCTGATCAACGAATGCACCACAGCCCTCGAGAGCCGGCTGCTACCGAACGCGACGCGCTGGCCGGAAAAGGCAAAGGCACCGTGCTGCAAGTGGTACAACGATATTGCGCCGGCATCACTGCGGGCGTTGGGTAGCTGAGGTTGCCATGGGCGATAAACCTCGCCTTATCGAACGCGTGTTCCCTCTGGAGCAAGCCTCGACGGATTCAGTCCGCAGGAGGGAGGTGCGCTTGTATAAGGTCGGACTCTTTCAGTACGATACCTAGAAACCGCACGTGGAGAAGATGTAGAGATGCCCCCGCGAACGAATAGACAGAATCGAGAAACAACGCGCGCGGCACAACCCCTGCGCTTCGAGCAGCGGCTGGTGCTCTACCAGTGGCTGCTCGGCCTTTTCGGCGTGTCCAGCTTCGAGCGTCTCGCCGACAACCTGAAGGCGCCGGAGTTGGAGGGCTTCGACGAGAACAACGTGACTCGCTTCTACCACGCCCTTTGCCTCTATGTCCAACCGGAGCAGCGGCCGAATCTTCGTGATGACCTACTTTTGGCTTACGACCAGAACATCGTGCGCCATTGGAAGAGGATCACGGAGCGGCGAAACCACGCCGGGCCCTTCCTCTACCCGAAGTACTTCCAGTACCTGGCGCTGCTCTTTACCGAGATCTATCTCGATCGGTACTTCCGCGACCCGGAAAAGCTGCTCGCCGACCTGAACGTTCACGTGGAGCGCTTCAACGGCTCTGCGCTGGAGCCAAGCCGCATCGAGCCCTACGCCAGGCAGGACCTCAACAAGCTGGCCTTCTGGATGGCCACTGGCAGCGGCAAGACGCTGCTCATGCACATCAACATCCTCCAGTACCAGCACTACCTGCAAGCACATCACCGTCAGCATGAGCTTAATCGGATCATCCTGCTCACGCCGAACGAGGGGCTCTCGCACCAGCATTTGGAGGAATTCCAGCTTTCGGGGATCGAGGCCGAGATCTTCTCGAAGGACGAGGGTGGCCTCTTCACCAACCGCGCGGTGGAGATCCTCGACATCCACAAGCTGCGCGACGAGATGGGCGAGAAGACCGTGGCAGTGGACGCCTTCGAGGGAAACAACCTGGTCCTCGTGGACGAAGGCCATCGCGGCACCAGCGGTGCGGAAACTGGCGCCTGGATGCAGAAGCGGAACCAACTCTGCGAGAACGGCTTTTCGTTTGAGTACTCGGCAACTTTCGGCCAAGCGATGAAGGCCAGCGGCAATCGTACCCTGGAGCAGACCTACGCCAAGTGCATCCTGTTCGACTACTCCTACAAGTATTTCTACGGAGACGGCTACGGCAAGGACTACCGCATCCTGAACCTGGCCGACGATAAGGACGAAGACGTCCGCCGCCGCTACCTAACGGCCTGTCTGCTCTCGTTCTATCAGCAACTCAAGCTTTACCGGGATAAGCCTGAGGAGTTTCGACCTTTCTTGATCGAGCGTCCGCTCTGGATCTTCGTGGGCGGGAGCGTCAACGCGGTCCGATCCGAAAACAAACGCAAAGTCTCCGACGTCGTGGACATCCTTCTGTTCCTGGCGACTTTCGTGCGGGAGCGCGACGAAAGCGTAGCGTCCATCGAGCAGCTGCTCGCCGGGCGCTCGGGCCTCCTCGATGCCCAAGGGCGGGAACTCTTCCAGGGGACATACCAGTATCTGAATACGCTCGGCCTCTCGGCCGGTCAGGTCTTCGACGATATCCTCCGCGTGCTCTTCAATGCCCCCAGCGCCGCCGCGCTTCACGTCGAGAATCTCAAGGGGACAGATGGCGAGGTCGCGCTCCGGCTGGGTAACAACGAGCCCTTCGGGGTGATCAATGTCGGCGACGCCGCAGCCCTCTGCAAGCTCTGCAAGGAGCAGCCGGAGCTAGTTGTCACTGAAAAGGAGTTCTCCGGCTCGTTGTTCCGCACCCTGAATGATGAGTCCTCCACGATCAACATTCTTATTGGCTCCAAGAAGTTTACCGAAGGCTGGTCGAGCTGGCGCGTCAGTACCATGGGCCTAATGAACATCGGACGGAACGAAGGGCCGCAGATTATTCAGCTCTTCGGGCGCGGTGTCCGGCTCAAGGGAAAGGACTTCTCGCTCAAGCGCAGCCGGCGGCTGGAAGGACAGGCCGCGCCCAAGAACATCGAGGTGCTGGAGACGCTGCACGTCTTCGGCATCCGCGCGGACTACATGCGCCAATTCAAGGAGTACCTCGAGGACGAAGGCCTGCCGGCGAACGAGGACAGGATCGAGTTTGTGCTTCCCGTGATCAAGAACCTGGGGAGTAAGAAGCTGAAAATCGTTCGGATCAAGGAAGGGGTCGATTTCAAAAAGTACGGGCCGAAGCCAACCTTAGATGAGGCACCTCCTGAGCATTTTGTCCGGCATCCTGTCATAGTGGACTGGTATCCAAAACTCCAGGCCATGGCTAGCAGCGCGGGGCAGAGAAACGACCAGCGAGCGGAGCGGGATCAGTGCCACTTCGAGGAATCGCATCTGGCGTTCCTGGATTTTGACGCCATCTACTTTGAACTTCAGCAGTTCAAGAACGAGCGCGGCTGGCACAACCTCAATCTGTCGCGCAATAACGTGGAGACTCTCCTGGGACGTAAAGACTGGTACAAGCTCTTCATTCCCAAGGAGGAGATGGAGTTCCGTTCGTTCCGGCAGGTTCTCCGCTGGCAGGAGATCGCAGTGGCCCTCTTGAGGAAGTATTTGGATCGCTACTACAAGTTCAAGAAACAGGAGTACGAGCGTGAGTACCTGGAGTACCGCGAGCTGCCCGAGGACGATCCCAACTTCATTAAAGAGTACCACTTGCTCATCGAGCAGTCGCGCGAGGACATCGTCCAGAAGCTGGCGGAAATCAAGGGGCTGATCGAGGCGGGCAGGCTGCGGAACGTGAAATTCCAGTCGCTCCACGCCATCGCCTTCAGCCGCCATCTCTACGAACCGCTCATCTATGTCGGCAACGACCTCGTCGAGGTCAAACCCGTAGTGCTGGAGAACGAGGGCGAACGCGATTTCGTTCTCGATCTTCAGAAGTTCTGCGAGTCGAATGAGGGCAAGGCGTTCCTCAATGGCAAGGAGCTCTACCTTCTCCGCAACCTGAGTCGGGGGCGTGGCATCGGCTTCTTCGAGGCGGGCAATTTCTACCCCGATTTCATCCTCTGGCTAGTTGACCGGAACCGCCAGTACGTGAGCTTCGTTGACCCGAAAGGGCTTCGAAATGTGGGAGGGCCGAGTGACCCGAAGCTTAGTTTTTATCAAACCATTAGGAAAATTGAGCAGAGATTGAAGGATCATTCGGTGGTTCTGAACGCGTTTATCGTTTCTGTCACACCTTACGGAGAGCTAACTGGATGGAAGATGAGAAGAGAGGATTTCGATGAAATGCACGTTGTCTTCCAGAAGGAGGACGAAAAGTACATTCGAAAGATTCTCGAAAGATCTCTCGGCTAAGAGTCAAGAATCGCAGCTTAGCAGAGCGTGATGTTCGAGCCCTGCTTTGCGCGTCAAAAGAATTTCGGTTCTCCCGCTATGGGCCATGGTAAGGGGCGCCGGGTGGGCGGGGCGCGGAGGTGCGGCGCCCCGCCCACCACGGAAGCCGGGCCTCATGCCGCGGTTTGGCTCACTTCTGCGGCACCAGGTAACCCAAGAGCTCGCCTTTTTCTTGCGGATGCAGCTCCACAGCGATCACCAGCTGCGAGCTGGAAGCTTGCGCTGTGCTGGCTTTGGCGAGAGCTGCGCTCACCGCTTCGGGCTTGATCTTGTAAATGGCTCCGTCGGCCGCATCGATGATGATCCCGATAATCCCCCCGAAGATGAGGTTACCGAAGGCCCAGCCGGAGAGATGGCGGGTGAGCATGATCTCGTAAGGTTGGTAGCCGTCCAGCTCGATGCGGATGCGGTGATCGTGTTTGCGGGTGAGCTCCGCGAGAAGCGGTGTTTTACCGAGCATGGCACCGTTGTCGTAGACCGTCGCAGCCGTGGGGGTGCTCGTGATGCCTACCGTCTGCCGCGTCCCGTGCACGATGGTGGCGCACGCCGCCGCCCCGAAAACTGCGACCAATGCCAGGTAAGACCGAAGACGCCTCATGGTTCCCTCCTTTCGCGGGCAGTGTGGGGCGGGGGGCGGCACGGTACGTGCCCCGTCCGTGGGTGTGGTCGGTTGGCGGGTGCGCGCCGTTGGAGGGTGTGCCCCGTTGGAGGGTGTGCGCCGTGGGCAGGTGGGCGCCCTTGGTGGGTTGGCCCTGGACGTGGGCGGGGTGATGGCGAGGACGGTCAGGGGGTGGGGGTGGCGTACTGGGCGGCGGCGCGGCGGTGGGCTTCGGCCACCATGGCCGCGAGCTCCGGGGGCTCCAGCACGCGGCAGGCGTCCCCCCAGCTCATGATCCAGTGGGCGAGGTCGTAGGTGGGGGCGAGCCGAAAGACGAGCTCCACGCTGCCGTCGGCAAGCTGTTGGATGCGCTGGGAGGGGTGCCAGCGGGCTTCGGCGATGTAGCGCACCGCCTGAGGCGCGATGCGCAGCCGCACCTCCTTGGCGTCGCCCTCCGCGAGCCACACGTCCCACCCTTTTTGCAGCCGATCCAGCACCTCCCCCACAGGGACCGGCTCGAAGCGCTCCTCGGTGAGCGTGGCTTCCAGGACTCGCTCCAGCTTGTACACCCGCAGCGCCCCCGGGGGATCGGAGTGGCCCACGGCGTAAACCGCGTAGCCGAACATGGCTGGCTCCAGGAGGTACGGGTGGAAGCGGCAGGAGAAAGGCTCTTTCCTGGTGGCGGGGTGGTAGGTGCAGGCCACTACCCGGCGCAACGCCCAGCCGTAAGCGAAAACCCGGAACACCTCGGCGAAGGAGGAGCTCTCGCTGGGGGAGCGGCCCACCAGCTCCTCCATGGAGCGGGCCAGGTCCTCGGGGACCACCAGCGCCAGACGGCGGACAGCTTCCCGAACCGCGGGGTTGGGTTCGTCCGAATGGCGCAAGAGCAGCCGAGCCGCGAGGTAAACCGCGGTGGCTTGGGAGAGCTCCAAGCGCAGTGGGCCCACCTCCAGACGAGCATCGCTGGCCAGGCGCCACCCCTTGCCGTCGTGGTAGACGGGGAGCTTGCCCGCGGCGGAAAGCTCGGCCACGTAAGCGCGCACGGTGCGCGGCGCGATGCCGAGTTTCGAAGCGATTTCCTTGGTGCGGAAGGTGTGGTGGGGGGAGCGGGCGAAGAGCAGCTGCAGCTCCAAAAGCCGCGCCGCCTTGCTGAGCGCATCCGCGAACACCATCGCCACGATGATAGCAGGCCAGCAAGCGCTCGAGGCGGCGGGTTTGCGGCAGCTTTCGGGGTTGCACGCCGAGCGGGACGTGGTACGATCTTCCTATGAAAACGCCACGCTTCGCATTCGCTCTCGGTGCAGGAATCGTGGGTGCCGTGGTTTCCTATGGCGAGGAACCATCTTCGCTGGCGCGGAAGTTCATCACCATCGCCAACGAGTCAAAGATTGGCTACGTGATCGGTGTGGAGCTTCCGAAAGGGGCGAAGCCTGTGCTTTTGCCGCGCTGCGAGGATGATGCCGATGCCAGCCTGCTGCGCGTCGTGCTCCGCAGCGATGGCAAGCGGGAGCTGGTGCCCTGGGAAACGAAGAAGCAAGCTGCGGATTTGTTCTGGCGCGCGGAGGAGGCGTTCTCCAAGCAGGACTGGAAGACCGCCCAGGCGCTTTATTCCAAGGTTCTCGAACTCGATAGCGATTATGGCCCAGCGTGGCTTTTCTCCGGGGATGTGGCTTACCGGATGGGGGATTTCGAGGAGGCTTTGCGGCGCTACCGCAAGGCCATCGAGCTGGACAAAACCAATCCCACCGCCCACCTTTTCGCGGGAGATGCGCTCTTGCAGCTCGGTCGCCAAGAGGAAGCGCTTCGGGAATACCTCCTGGCCCTTGCGTACCGTCCCACCTACAAGCTCGCGGAGGCGAAGATTCGTTCTTTGGGCGCCAAGATCGGGTACTTTTTCTTCCGGATGCCGTTCGATCCACCGGATGGGGTGTTTCCTGCGAAGAAAGGGGAAAACGTGCACGTGCCAACGGATCCCAAGGCCAAGGATGCGGTAGCTTGGCTCAGCTTTTCCCTTTGCCAAGCGGTGTGGCGTTACGAGCCAGAGTATCGCAAGGATGTGGCCAATCGCCAGGAGCCGTTTTCTCTGGAGCGTGACGCGGAGTGCATCCAGGCGTTCTGGGACTCCTGGGGGGATGTGCTCAAGGAAGAGGCCGCGAAGAAGCTCGAGGAAAAACCCGAGGGGCAGGAGAAGCCCGCCATTACCGCCGAGGACGTGAGCGAGCGGGGCAAACATGTGGCCCGTGTTCTTGTCACGAACACGCTGCCGGGGTACGTGCTCGTGGAGTACTTGGGGATGCGCTGTTCCCGGGCAATGCGGTTCCTCCCGGATGCGGCCATCGAGCTGGCGGTGGAGTACCTGAGCAAAGCGTGCTTCGTGCCGGATGCCCGGCGCACCGGCACACCCTAGGGCCCGCCACTAGCAGCCTGCACCGCGCCCGGCCGCAACGCCTGCGGATCGAGCTTCTACGGCGTTGGCTGGCGGCCTTTGGCCCTGCGGTTGCCGACGCTTTGTGCCCGCGGCTTCTACCGGGAAGTGAACCGCTCGCTGCGCAGCCTGCCGTTGCCCTCGTGTCGGCCGTGGCCCGCGGGTCGCGCCGCCGCCCGAGGCGCCGATTCCCCGACTGCTGGCGGGCTGCTTTTTTGCTGCTATGCTTGCAGCGTGCAACGAAAGCGTGAAGGGTTGCTGGAGAAGCTTGCGGCGCTGCTGGAACCTTTTCCCCAGGTCCAGGCGGCGTACCTGTTCGGCTCGGCGCTGCATCGGGCCGATCCCCGAGACCTGGACCTGGCGGTGTTGGGGGAGAAGAGGTTCGCCCTGCCTGACCTCGAGCGCATCGGTTTGGCTTGCGAGGTGGCGCTGCGCCGGCGGGTGGAGGTGGTGGACCTGCGGGCAGCCGCCCCGTTCTTTGCGGTGGAGGTGCTCCGGGGCCAGCGTTTCTTCCTTCGTCGGGGAGCCGAGGTGGCGGTGGACGAGTTCGAGCTTTACCTCATGCGCCGAGCCGGGGATCTGGCGCCCGTGGAGCGGGAGCGGCGACGCATGCTCCTGGGGTTCGACCCCGAGGAGCTCGTGGCAGCTGCGCAGAAACAGAGGTAAGCGCGATGGTTCGGGCGATCCGCGCCAAGGTAGTGAGTAGCAAGGTGGCGGAGGTGCGAGCCAACCTGGAGGCTCTGGAATCCCTTCCCCTGGCGGACGAAAACGCCTTTTTCTCCGACCCCCGGAACCCAGCGGCGGCAGAAACCTATTTGTGCCGCTGCTTGGAAGCGCTTCTGGAACTGGGAAGGCACCTGGCCTCTCAGGGATTGGGGGAGGTGGTGCTGGAGTACGGGCTTATCGGCCCCACCTTGGCGGAAAAAGGCGTATTGCCGGCTCCCCTCGGGAGCTGCTAGGTCTCATGGGCCGGTACCGTAATCGCCTCACCCACTTTTACGACGACGTGCGTGGGGAGGAGCTGCGCCTGCTGGCCTTGGAGCACCGCGGAGAGGTGCCGGCTGTGCTGGAGGCCCTGGTGCCGTGGGTGAGGGAGCACCCCGAGCTGGTGGACTCTTCGCTCTGCAACGCGGGGGCGAGGGAATGGGAGTTTCCGTCCTTTCCACCCTCTGCCCTTGGGAGAGGGTAGGGTGAGGGGGCCGAGGCACGGCAAACACCCTTCGCTTTGCCCCGAGGCGGAGGGTGCGCTGCAGCCTCCGGTTGTACTTTGTCCTCCTCGGTAGCTCCTTGCTCCCACGGCTCGCCGCCCTTTGTTTGCCACGCTTGACATCGCCTCGTTTTTCCGCGAGCATAGTGG
>Ga0209227_1001854_pt1 | contig 15825 bp, 9 predicted proteins | sample YNPBryantNP2012_FD_185815 | JGI IMG/M metagenome (GOLD analysis project Ga0209227, IMG submission 185815) | Anoxygenic and chlorotrophic microbial mat microbial communities from Yellowstone National Park, USA - YNP Bryant NP 2012 (SPAdes)... ...
AAGCGACGATTCAGCCGCCGAGATCCGCAGCGTCTGGAGAGAACTCATCCAAGGGGAAAGCTGAATGACGAAAAGCAGAGGCAACCGCCCGGCCGAGATCTTTGGCTACCTGGTCGGAGACCAATCCACAGAAGCCCGAATCACCCGCGAGAAACACTTTTGTCCATTCGCAGGCAAACCCTGTAACAAAAAAAGCCGGTTGATCTCCTTCCCTTGTGGTGTCTGTACAGTGGAGTGTCGTGGTCAGATTCACACGGTTTGCCCCCATCGTTTCGAGGAACGCGGCATGATAGAAAACGTCCCCCGAGTCCTGGAGGACATTGCCCTGCCTCGTTCGCCGGGATAGTCGTCTGACACTGCTCCCGCGCCGCTTCATCTCGACCACCGTGGATGAAGTTTACCAGGCAATGCGAAATAACCCTGGCCTGCCCAGCAAGGACAGGGTTGTGCAGGGTCTAAATGCCAGGTTGCAGGCCGAACTGAGTGTTCGCTTTCGCTGAAGTGGTATGACCTCCAGCATTCTTGCCCTGCTCCGCGCCCATGGCCTGCGCCCCCGGAAGAGTCTGGGGCAGAACTTTCTGACCGACCCGGCCGCCCTGGGGCGCATCGTCGCTGCCGCCGGGCTGTCGCCTGACGATGCAGTGGTGGAGGTGGGGGCCGGCCTGGGCACGCTGACCCGCCTCCTGGCCGAACGGGCCGGGCGCGTCGTCGCCGTCGAACTGGATGAGCGGCTGGTGGGCATCCTCCACGAGCAACTGGGCGGCCTGCCCAACGTCGAGATCATCCATGGCGATATCCTGACCATCCCCGACCTGGGCTTTCCCCATCGGGGCTACAAGGTCGTCGGCAACCTGCCCTACTATATCACCTCGGCGGTGCTGCGCCGCTTTCTGGAGCAGGAGCCCCGCCCCCGGCTGTTGGTGGTGACCGTGCAGCGCGAAGTGGCGGAGCGGATCGTCGCCCATCCCCCTGACATGAGCCTGTTGGCGGTGAGCGTGCAGTTCTACGGCCGGCCGCGTCTGGTGGCCCGCATCCCGGCTGGCGCCTTTTATCCGCCGCCCCAGGTGGATTCGGCCGTGGTGCGGATTGAGGTGGGGGAGCAACCGGCCGTGCCCCTGGCCGAAGGGGTGGAGGAGGCAACCTTTTTCCATGTGGTGCGGGCCGGCTTTGGCCAGAGGCGCAAGATGCTGCGCAATGCCCTGAGCGCCGGGCTGGGATCCCCTCCGGCCCGTGTGGAGGAGGCCCTGATCCGGGCCGGCGTGGACCCTCACCGCCGGGCAGAGACACTCAGCCTGGAGGAATGGGCAGAGCTAGTTCGTCAGCTCGAAAACCACTAAGGACGCAAGTCTGTCAACCGGCGCTTTTCCCCATCTCGGCCAGAATTTCCTGCGCCCGGTCGAGGCGGATGGCGCGCTCCCTCACCAGTCGGGCGGCGACCTCTGCCACCTGATCGCCACTGGCTCCGGCGGCGATGGCGATCTGCCGGGCGTGAAGGGCCATGTGCCCCCGTTGGATGCCCTCCGTGGCTAACGCCCGCAGCGCCCCCAGATTCTGGGCCAGGCCCACCGCCGCCATCACCTCTGCCAGCTCGCGGGCGGTCTGCACCCCCAGGATCTTGAGCGCCACCCTGGCTCCAGGATGGACCCGCGTCGCCCCACCGACCGTGCCCACCGCCAGCGGCAGCTCCAACGTGCCCACCAGATGGCCGGCCCGGTCCCGCGTCCAGGTCGAGAGAGAGGTATAGCGCCCGTCGCGGGCAGCGTAGGCGTGCGCTCCGGCCTCGAGGGCCCGCCAATCCTGGCCACAGGCCAGGGCCACGGCATCTATGCCGTTCATGATCCCCTTGTTGTGCGTCGCCGCCCGGTAGGGGTCCACCGCAGCGAAAGTCCAGGCCTCGACGATCCCTTGCGCCACCTGTTCGCCGCTGAATTCGCCAAAAGCCAGCAGTTCCGGCGGGAGGGTGCAGCAGGCGCGGGCCAGCCGCCGGTCGGCCAGGTTCGACAGGATGCGCAGGTGCACCCGTCCGCCGCTGATCTCCTCCACCAGGGGGGCCAACGCCTCGACTGCGGTGTTGACCGTGTTGGCTCCCATCGCATCCCGCGTGTCGAATAGCAGATGCAGCACCAGCATCGGCCCCAGCGGTGTGTCGGGGAACAGGCGGACCTCCACCTGGCGCGCCCCGCCGCCCAGCGAGACCACCATCGGATCGGTCCGGTTCGCCGCTTCAAGCAGGCGTTGCTTGTGGCGCAGCAGTTCAAAGCGAGCGGCCCACGGGTTGGGCAGGTCGAGGATCTGCATCTGGCCGATCATCACCGGTTCGGTGCTGTCGGCGGCAAACCCTCCGGCCTCCCGCACGATGCGGGCCATAAAGCTGGCCGCAGCCACCACCGACGGCTCCTCGATGGCCATGGGGATCAGATAGTCGCGCCCGTTGATGAGAAAATTGGGGGCGATGCCCAGGGGCAGGGCGTGGGTGCCGACCACATTTTCGATCATCTGGGCTGCCCGGTCCACACTCAACCCGGCTCCGGCCAGGACCCTCTGCTCCGCTTCGTCCAATCCGGCCCAGCCGGCCACCCGGCCGGCACGCTCCTCTACACTCAGATCATAGAACCCGGGTAAGCGCGAACTCCTGTCCATCTCTTTCCTCCTGAATATGACACCTGCTCCTGTCTCACCTCAGTGCCTGCGCCGCCCGGTAGACCGGTTCCAGGCAGAGTTGCGGATAAAGGCCCAGGATCACCGTCAGAGCGGCGAGGAGCAGGACCAGCAGAGAGGCGATGACCGGCTGGCGGGCAATGTCGTCGCGGCGGGCCGGGCCGAGCATGGCGCTCAGGCCGCGCAACAGCCCGATGACCACACCTGCCGACGAAACCAGGGGGCCGATCAGGGTCAGAACCCAAATCCAATCCCGGCCCGGCGCCGCTTCGGCCATTCCCCGGGCGGCCACCAGGGGCTGCGCCCAGGTCCACAACGCCCGGCCGATGGCCCAGTGGGTGGGGAAGCCGGCTGTAAACGGGAAACCGGCCAGCGACAGGCCACCCAGCATCAGGCCCATCACCGCGACCGGCAGCCGCCGGGCAACCCCCTGAAGTCCGGCCAGGTGATCGGTGCCGACCCGGTGTCGCAGGATGGCCAGCGCCGCTGCCAGCAGGGTCATGGCCACAGCCCGGTTGATCAGGTGCAACAGGGCCAGGCTCAGGCCCTGGCTGCCGCCTGCCGGCAGGGCCAGCAGCAGGTAGCCCAGGTCACTCAGGGCAGCATAGCCGAACAGCCGCCCCAGGTCACGCTGTACGGCAGCCATCAGTCCACCCGCCGCGGCCGTCACCAACCCGACCAGACGGAGCAGGTCGGATATGGCCGGATCTGTCCAGGTAAAAGGCGTGCCTCGCAGAAAGGCCGACGCCAGAAAGAGGGCCATCGCCTGCCCGGTGGTCAGGACAAAGGCGGTCGCTCCAGGCGGAGCATCGGCGGCCAGGGCCGGCAACCAGGTGCCAAAGGGGAAAAGGCCCAGCAGCAACCCGAAACCCAGGGCTGCCGGCAGCAATGCCAGGCGAACCAGATTGGCCGTTTCAGGCTCAAGCGCCGCGCGGTCCACCAGCCACCAGGCAGCCAGCAGGAACGGCACGGCCAGCAGCGTGACGACCAGATAGCGCTGCCCCCCCCGGACCGAAGCAGACACCCCATCCTGGACAATCAAGACGGCCAGCGTGGCGCTGAGGGCAAAAATAATGGCGGCCAATGAAAAAACTTGAAACAGGGCAACGAGGGTGTACAGGCTCAGGATCACCAGGCCGATCGGGAAAAACAGCCTGCCTTGCGGCAGTCGCCAGGCGATGAGGGCCAGGACAGCAGCCAGGGCAAACACAAAAGCCAGCCACCCCTGCCCTGCCGGATCGAGCACCAGGGTGCGCCCCAGAATGACCACCGGCCGGCCAAACGCGACCTCCTGGCCCAGCACAAAGGCCGAGCGGTCCAGGGGCAGGCGCAGGCAGAGGAAAGCCAGGAACGCTGTGGTCAACGCCGCGACGGGCGCGGCCAGGGCAGCCCAACGCCGTACCAGGAATGTGATCCCGGCAGCCAGCAGCGGCAGAGCCAGCAGCAGGATCGGGCCGGGGATGGGGGTCATGATTCTGCCTCTTCTTCGTCGAGCGGACGGGCGCCCAGGCTGTGAACCGTCGCCAGGTAGGAGAAGGCCAGCGCCGCCAGCAGGATCAGTGCCCCCAGAAAGCCGGTGACCGCCAGACTGGGTTCCAGGCCGGTGTACACCAGGTCGAATCCGGTCAGGAGGGTCAGCACGGCCGGGGCGACGCGCAGCGGTTCTTCACCCAGAACCAACCCCGCCACCCCCATCCCTCCCAGCCACAGGGCTGCAAAGGCGATATCGGCGGGCACCAGCGGGCTGTGGTAGAGATCGAACAGACGCATGACGGCCAGGGCCACCAACAAGACCACCAGCAGGCGCAACGGCAGGCCCAGCGGCCCGGCTCCCCAGCCGATGTGCAACCCCAGGATGCGCCGGCCCATCCTTTCAACCTCCGGCTGTCCCTTCAGCTCCTGGATGTGCCGGGCGGTCAGGTAGAGGATCGAGACCGCCAGGACGCCGGCCAGAATCTTGGCCAGGGCCACTTCGGGCTGGATGAAGCGGGTGAGAGCTGCCCCCAGCAAGAGGTACTGGACCAGCAGGCCGGTCAGCGCCAGCCGCCAGTCTGACGTGAGAAAGATGGTGAGGGCGGCCAGGAGCAGGCCGGCCAGGGCCGGGAGGCCGGCCAGAAAGGCCAGGAGATCTGCCAGTGCATCCATCTGCTTCCTCAGCGGGCCGTCAGAAAGATTGTGGCCAGGGCCAGGATGATGAGCGCCCAACCCCACCAGCCATCCCCCTCGCCCACCCGGCTCAGCCAGTAGAGGCCGCCGGCCAGCCCCCTCCCGGCCCAGGCAGCGACGCGATAGAGCCAGTCCAGGTTGATGACATCCCGCACCAGATCAAGAAAGCGTCCCAACCCGCTGCCGGCATGGGCCAGCCACAGCCCCAGCAACCAGGGCAGGCTGTAGAGCAACCCCAACCCCCAGACCGAGACGGCGGGCCTCACCGGCGCTTCAATCATCAGGCGACCGCCCAGGCTCCCCGCCGAGATGCCCCCCCACAACATCCCCACCGCCAGGGCAAGCAGGGCCAGGAGGCTGGCCGGTCTGGGATGCCGGTCGGCTGCCTGGTGGAAGAAGGCCCGCAGCAGAGTCCACAGCCCGGCGACCAGGAAGGTGTCGGCCAGCAGAGCGGCGATCAGCAGGGTTGACCGTTGCTGGCGGAGCAGCTCCGCATAGAAAGACCATCGCCCGATCGCCCCGGCGGTGAGCGGCGCTCCGGCCAGCGAAGCCAGGGCGATGGCCGGCAGCAACGCCTGCCCTGAGCGGAGGCGGAGGGCCCAGCCGTGCCGGCCCGACCACCCACTGCGCCACCGTTCCAGCGCAGGGACGGCCGTAGCCACAGCAGCACGCGCCTGCTCCCAATACGGCGCGAGCCACCGGCCAACCGGCTGTAGCCAATCGGGCCAGAGAGCGGCTTTCTGCGCCAGGTTGCCGTCCCACCAGATGGCCAGAGCCGTCAGGGCCAAAGCCAGGCTCACCAGCGGCCAGGGGGCCGGGTTTGCCCCAAGGGCCACAAAGGCCAGGGCCAGCCCTGCCTGGTGGACGGCCAGGCCGGGCCAGGGGCCTGGGCCGGCGGCGACCGCTGTCCCGGTGACCGATCGATCTGCCAGACGGGTGCCCTCCGCCCAGGCCAGCACCCCCCCGGCCACCAGGGCCATCCCCCCCACGGCCAGCAGCCACGGCCGGTCGGCCAGGAGGGGGGCCAGGGACTGCACACGGGCCAGCAGATAGAGGCCCAGGCCGGTTGGCAACACACAGGTCACGACCTCTTCCGCCGTGGCCAACCCCCTGGGATGCAGCGGGAAGGCCATCAGGCGCAGCAACCCGGCCAGACCCAGCGGGGTGAGCACCTCGACCGGAAAGGCGCTGGCCGAAAGCAAAGTGGTGCCCACCTGGCTGCTCATCTGCACCGCGCTCAGAAAGAGCAGCAACGTGGAGGCCGCACCGGGCACAGCCATCCGCCAGGCAATCCGGTCCGATGGGCTGGCCGCCGACGCAGCCATGGCCATCAGCGCCAGGTCCAGCAGGCCGCTGCCCAGCGCCAGAGTCAACAGGTCGGCGGCCAGCAGCGTGAGCAGACAGCCGGCCAGCGCGATCAGCACCAGGCCATGCCAGGCGGTCCGGCCAGCCCCGCGGATGCCCGGCAGGCCGGCAGCCGTACTCCCGGCCAGCAGGATGCCGACGGCCAGAGACAGAGGATGAGGTCGGAGGGCAGGGCCCAGGCGAAAAAAGGTGATCGGCTCCCAGAGCCATCCGACATGATCCGGCGCGCCGCCTGGCAGGGACCAGAGCGTTGCCAGCGAGGCCGCAGCCGCCGCGGCGGCCAGCAGGCGGCGGAGCCAGCCGGGCAGCAGGCGCCCGACCGTCAGCGTGACGGCCGCTCCCAGCAGAGGCCAGACAATGGCCCGCCAGAGAACCGGAATCGAGTCCGGCATGGCCTCCCCGTTTCAAAGAGTTGCCGCCCCCGGTCGCACCGGGTGGAACGACGGGCGGGCGGCACGGGGCTATTCTATCACAAAAGGATGAGGGGAGCAAGCGTCAGCGCAACCGTTGACAACCTGTCATAAAAATACTACAATAAGGGCCGGCACTTTCGCCTGGCAGCGGCAAAAAACGATGAGGGAAGAAGGAGATGAAGCCGATTGTGGAATGTGTGCCCAACTTTAGCGAGGGCCGCCGACAGGAGGTGATTGACCAGATTGTGGCGGCCATGGCCCAGGTGACCGGTGTGCAGGTGCTGGATGTGCAGTCGGATCCGGACCACAACCGCTCGGTGGTGACCCTGGTCGGTGCGCCACAGGCGATCGTCGAGGCGGCCTTTCAGGGGATAGACCGGGCTGCCAGGTTGATTGACATGAACCATCATCGGGGCAGCCACCCGCGCATGGGCGCCACCGATGTCGTGCCCCTGGTGCCGGTGCAGGATGTGACCATGGACGATTGCGTGGCCCTGGCCCGGCAACTTGGCGAGCGGGTGGGCCACGAGTTGGGCATCCCGGTCTATCTGTACGAAGCCGCCGCCACCCGGCCCGACCGTCGGAACCTGGCCGATGTGCGGCGTGGGGAGTATGAGGGTCTGAAAGAAGAGATCGCCACCAACCCTGACCGGACGCCCGATTTCGGCCCGGCGGCGATGGGCAGCGCCGGCGCTACGGCCATCGGTGCCCGCCCCCCCCTGATCGCCTTCAACGTCTACCTCAACACGCCCGACCTGACCGCCGCTCAGGCCATTGCCAGGGCCGTGCGCCATTCCAGCGGCGGCCTGCGCTATGTCAAAGCTCTGGGGCTGCTGGTCGAGGGGCAGGCCCAGGTCTCCATGAACCTGACCGACTATCGCCACACGCCGATCCACCGCGTGCTGGAGTTGATCCGGGCCGAAGCGGCCCGGTACGGCCTCAGCGTAACCCGCTGCCAGGTCGTAGGGCTGCTGCCGGCTCAGGCCCTGTTCGATGCCGCCCGGTTCTATCTTCAACTGCACGATTTCTCGATCGATCAGGTCCTGGAGAACCGCCTGGCCGGGCTGGAGCATCCATCCGGGTAGCCGACGACAGGGCCATCGGCTGGCCGACGATCGGCCGGTGAAGTCGTAGTACCCTTGGGGGATTGTCAGCCGCTGAGCCTTGCAGTATAATGGAGGCAGGCACGCGCGGCGTGTGCGATGTGCCGGGACCAGGCTCCAGAACAGGCCAGGTGAGCCGGCTGCCTGTCAAAGGGGCAATCTGGAACCCTCCCGCCGGTTAGAAAGTAGCTGGCCACAGGGCGAGCAGTTCATTGCAGCGCACTTCAAGCGGAGATTGCGCCCAACCCTGCGGGAGGGTAGGCAGTGACAGCAGGGGACAAAAGAGGTGCCGATCCTGATTGATGGCCACAACCTGATCGGTCGCCTGGCGACACTCTCTCTGCAGGAAGCGGATGACGAGGAGCGGCTGGTCAGACTGCTCACCTCCTACCGGGCGCGGACGGGCAAGGCGATTACGGTCGTGTTCGATCCGGGGGAGGCTTTTGCTTTGCCGCAGGTGTGGCAGTATGGTGGGATCGAGGTCGTCTTTGCCCCGCCCGGCAGCAGCGCCGATGCGGTCATCATCCGGCGTGTGGCCCGCAGTCGCAACCCGCGCGACTGGCTGGTCGTCACCTCCGATCGAGAGCTGGCCGAGACGGTAGCGCAGCAGGGAGCCAGGGTGCGCAGCGCCGCCGAATTTGCAACCGAGTTGGATGTCCGCCGCGACACACCATCCGGGTGGAAAGAGACTCCGCCTGCGCCTGAAGAGGTAGAGTGGTGGTTGAGGGTGTTTGAGAACCGGGATTGACCGATGCCCTGGCTGCTGTTGCTCAACGGAACTCTGTGGGCTGTGACCCTGGCCATCTCGGTCTGGCTGGCCTGGCAGGTTTCTCGGCGCCCTGGCCTGCCGGCCCGCCTGTTCCTGGGCATGGTCGCGCTGCTGGCAGCCCCCCAATTGCATTCCCTGGTTGGCACCCTGGCCATCCTTCTCGCCTGGCTGTTTTCCCCGGCCCGCACCGAAAGGGTGGCCGACTCTGTGGCATCCCTCTGGCCGCTGGACATCGCAGCCGTCGTTCTGTTTGCCTGCCTGACCCTGCACCTGTTCCTGCTTTTCCCCACCGAAAGCCGGCTGATCCGCGCCTGGCGGTGGAGTCCCCTGCTCTTCTATCTGCCCGGCGGCTTCCTGGCTGCCATGTTGTTCACCCACCTGGCCTGGGGAAGCGAAGCCTATGTCGCATTCTGGGGATTGGACAGGTTGGGGTTGAGGGCCGATGGCCTGCAGCTTCTGTTCATCCTGCTGACCACCGGTGTGGCGCTGGTGCGCCTGTTGACCATCTACCTCTCCCATTCCACCCCCCTGCTCCGCCAGCAACTGGCCTGGATCCTGGGCGGGTTGACCTTCGGCGGAGGCATGATCCTGCTGACCGATTACCTGCCCAGCCTCCTGGGCCGCCCGCCGCCGATCATATTCTTCCCCGGCCTGCGCCAACTGCCGGTCCTGATCATCCTGGGGACCTTTGCCCTGTCCATGCAGCGCCACCGCTTCCTCGACGTGGCCGTGATCGTCAACCGCAGCGTGGTCTACTCGGCCCTGATGGCGGCCACCACTCTGCTGTACCTGATCCTGGCTACGGTGCTGAGCAGCCTGCTTCGCTCCCTTTCCCCCGGGATGAAGCTGCCCACCATCGCCATTCTGACGACGTTGTTGACCGTTCTCGTCGCCCTGCCGTTGCGCGATGCCCTGCAACGGGGGGTGGACCGCCTGTTTTATCGCCGTCGGGTGAGCTATCGTCGGCTCCTGCAGGACTATTCCCGGGTACTGACCACTCTGATGTCCCCGCCCCGGTTGCTGTCCAGGATGGCCGACCAGGTGGAGGAGGTGTTCCATCCCTCAGGGCTGGCGATTGTCCTGACAGAAAATGGGGAAGGGTATCGGGTGGTGCTGAGCCGTGGCCGGCTGGCGGCGGCTGAGCCGTGGCGAGAGGGGACCCACTTGGCATCTGACCATCTGGTTCCGGCTCATCTGCTGACGCGCCGGCGGCCTTTTTATCTGCCCTGGCATCTCTACGATGTGCCGGAAGAGCGGCGGGGAGAATGGAAGGTGCTTCAGGCCTCGGACGCCTGCCTGTTTGTCCCGATGTCCCTGGGGGGCAACCTGGTCGGTTGGCTGGCCCTCGGCCCGCAGGGTTCCGAGCTGGTCTACACCCGGGCCGATCTGGAGTTCCTGAGTGCGCTGGCCGATCAATCGTGCGTGGCGCTGGAGAATGCCCGCCTGTACAGCGCGATGCAGCAGCGGGCCACCGAGCTGGCGGTGGTGGCCACCGTATCGGCGGCCATCTCCTGCTCCCTGGACCAGGAGCAGGTGTTGCAGACCATTGTCGAGTCGGTGATCCAGGTCATCGGCTGTGACAAATCGGCCATCTTTGAGCTGAGCGAAGATGGCAGTGAGCTGCGGCTGCGGACCGCCAAAGGGCTGAGCCCCGATTTTGTACAGCACTCCCAGCATCTGCGAGTCGGGCAGGACAGTCGGGCGCAGGCTGTGGTGACCGGCCAGCCGCTCATTGTGCCCGATGTCTACCTGGCACCCGACCTGGCCGATCTGGCCCGGCTGGCCCGGCAGGAGGGCTATCGGGCGGTGGTTGACATGCCGCTGTGGGGCCGCGAGGGCCTGTTGGGGGTCTTGAGTGCCTATTTCGCCGGGGTCCATACCCCTTCCGTCGGCGAGATGGAACTGCTGACCACCATTGCCAACCACGCCTCCATCGCCCTGGAAAATGCCCGCCTGTACGCCGCTGTGGCCCGCGAGCGAGACCGGGCCAGACGGCTCTACGAACAGACCGACGCCACCCTGGCGCGGCGGCTCGAAGAGCTCACCTCGATCGAAGAGATCAGCCGCCAGTTGACCGGCACCCTGGATCTGCAACAGGTCATGGACCTGGTGCTGGAGCGAGCGTTGCAGGCCACCTCCGCGGCGCGAGGGGTGATCGCCCTCTGTGAACAGGACCGGACCTCCCTCCATCTTTTGGCCCAGCGTGGCTATCCCCCTGAAGTGGATCGCTACCGGACGGAACCGTGGCCGGCCGACCGGGGCATTACCGGCCGGGTGGCCCGCACCGGCCTCCTGGCCCTGGTGCCAGATGTCGGCCATAACTCCGATTATGTCGCCGTGTCCCCCACCAGCCGTTCCCAACTCAGTGTCCCGATCAGGCACCAACAGCAGATCATCGGCGTCATCACCCTGGAAAGTGACCGGCCGGCTGCCTTTACCACCGAGCATGTCCGGTTCATCCAGCTCCTGGCCGATCATGCGGCCATCGGCATCCGCAATGCCCAACTGTTCCAACAGGTGATAGAGGGCCGTGACCGGCTGCAGGCCATCCTCAACTCCACGCACGACGCGGTCATTGTGTTCGACACAGAGGGCCAGGTGATCCTGATCAACCCACGGGTGCGCGAACTGTTCGGGCCGGAGATCGAGTCGTGGCTGTGGACCCTCAATGTGCTGGACGTGGAGGCTGTGGTGAGCAACCCGATCCTCCAGATCAGCGATCTGAATCTCGACCATCTGGCGCAGACGATCAACCGGGTGCAGGAACAGCCCACGATGGTGGTCAACCTCTCCTTCAGCTTTCAGATGGACGGTCAGCGGCGATATGTGGAGGGGACTGCCTCGCCGGTGCTCAGCGCGACAGGAGAGGTGCTGGGCCGGATCGCCATGCTGCGCGACGTGACGCATCAGCAGGAGCTGGAGCAATTCCGCCAGGACCTGACCAGCATGATGATCCACAACCTGCAAGGACCGCTGGCGGCCCTGATCAGCAGCCTGGAAATGCTCCAGGAAGAGGAATGGATGGATCCGGCCATGACCCGGGAACTGCTGCGCATCGCCCTGGACGGTGGGCGCAATCTGTACACCCGGATTGAATCGGTGCTCTGGATCCGGCGTCTGGAAGACCGCAACATCCCGATCAACCTCCAGGAGGTGTCGCTGTCACAGGTCATCTTGCCGGTGATGGACGAGTACCGGCCCATGGCCACAGCGATGGGGTTGAACCTGGAAGCGAATCTGGCGGCGGACCTGCCTCCGGCGCTGATAGATGCCGAGGTGATCGGCCGGGTGTTCACCAACCTGCTGGACAATGCCTTCAAGTACACTCCGCCTGGGGGGCGGATCACCATCCAGGCGGTGCGGGCCGGCGATCCGGCGGGGTCGGGCATCCTCTGTTCGGTGGCCGACACCGGCCAGGGGATCGCCGAAAGCGCCCGCGAAACGATCTTTGACAAGTTTCGTCGCGGCGACGGGACCCAGGAGTCCCGGCGCAAGGGGATGGGCATCGGCCTGCATTTTTGCAAGCTGGCCATCGAGGCACACGGCGGACGGATCTGGGTGGAGAGCCAGAAGGGGCGGGGGAGCACGTTCTACTTTACCCTGCCGGTGGCGCGAGGGGTAAAAGGTAAAGAGTAAAACGTAAAACGAAAAATGGGTCAGGAGAGAGGAGCGAGATGACCGAGTATGTTCTGGCCCTGGACCAGGGGACCACCAGTTCCAGGGCGATCCTGTTTGACCGCGCCGGTCGGATCGCGGGCGCGGCCCAGGAGGAGTTTCTTCAGATCTATCCGCAGCCGGGTTGGGTTGAGCACGACCCGGAGGCGATCTGGAACACACAGTTGAACACCGCCCGACAGGCTCTGGCCAGGGCCGGTGTTGAGGCCTCGCAGGTGGCGGCCATCGGCCTCACCAACCAGCGGGAGACGACCCTGGTCTGGGATCGCGAAACGGGCAAACCGTTGTCCAACGCCATCGTCTGGCAATGCCGGCGCACGGCCCCCCTGTGCGACCGGTTGCGCGCCGACGGGTGGGCTGACCCCATCCGTGCCAGGACCGGGCTGGTGGTGGATGCCTATTTTTCGGGCACCAAGCTGGCCTGGCTGTTGGAGCATGTGCCCGGCCTGCGGCAGAAGGCCGGGCGGGGACAGGCCCTCTTTGGCACCGTTGACACCTTCCTCATCTGGCGTCTGAGCGGGGGACGGCTGCACATCACCGACGTGAGCAACGCCTCGCGGACGATGCTCTACAACATCCATACTCTTGACTGGGATGAGGAGATCCTGGCCGAACTGCGCATCCCCAGGGCCATGCTGCCCCAGGTGCGGCCCTCGTCGCAGTTCTATGGCCTGGCCGACGCCGGCCTGCTGGGGGCAGCCGTACCCATCGCCGGGGCGGCCGGTGACCAGCAGGCAGCCCTCTTTGGTCAGACCTGTTTTGCGCCGGGACAGGCCAAAAACACCTATGGCACCGGCTGTTTCCTGCTGCTCAACACCGGCCGGCAGGCAGTGGCCTCCCAGTGCGGCCTGCTGACAACGGTGGCCTGGCAACTGGCCGATGGGGATGCCGTGACCTATGCCCTGGAGGGGAGCGTATTTATCGCCGGGGCAGCCATCCAGTGGCTGCGCGATGGCCTGGGGATCATCACCCATGCTGCCGAGAGCCAGGCCCTGGCCGGAGATGTGGCCGATAGCGGCGGCGTCTATTTCGTCCCGGCCTTTGTCGGATTGGGGGCGCCCTACTGGGATGCCTACGCCCGGGGGACCATCGTCGGCCTGACGCGCGGCACCGACCGGCGGCACCTGGTCCGGGCGGCGCTGGAGGCCATCTGCTATCAGAGCCGCGACCTGCTGGAGGCGATGGCTGCCGATTCCGGCATCCGCCTCCAGGCTCTGCGGGCCGATGGCGGTGCGGCGGCCAACGACCTGCTGCTCCAGCTTCAGGCCGACCTGCTGGGGGTGACGGTGCAGCGCCCGGCCATCACCGAAACGACCGCCCTGGGGGCGGCCTACCTGGCCGGGCTGGCTGTGGGCTACTGGTCGGGGCTGGATGAGATCGCCACCCAGTGGCGGGCCGAAGCCGAGTTCATCCCCGCCATGCCCGCCCAACAGCGAGATGCCCTCTACGCCGGCTGGCAGCGGGCTGTGGAGCGGGCGCGGGGTTGGGCGGTGGGGGAACAACCATAGCGTCCTTCGTGGTGTTCATCACCGGTCGAGTGCTATTCCACCCGCCGGGCCACGGTGCGCAGGGCCAGCAGCGCCGCCGCCAGGCTGAGGGCGGCTAACGCTGCCGCCTGCGGCCTCAGTTCCTCCCACCCGGCTCCTTTGAGCATGATGCTGCGGATCATGACCAGGTAATGCTGCAGCGGCACAAAGCGGGACAGGGCCTGCAAAAGGGGGGGCATGTTTCTCACCTGCACGATAAAGCCGGAGAGGGCGATGTCCACCATGGCCTGGATAAAGACGAACAGGATCGCCTGCTGCTGGGTGCGGGAGATGGCCGAGATGAGCAGGCCCCAGTGGACCTCGGCGGTGATGAACAACAGGGTCAGGGCAGCCAGCAGCAGCGGTGAGCCGTGCATCGGCACCCGGAACAGGGCCAGGCTGATCAGCCACATGACAGCGAAATTCAGCGCACCGACGGCCATGGCCGGGATGCCCTTGCCCAACGCCAGCTCGATGCGGCGCAGCGGCGTGACCATCAACTGCTCCAGGGTGCCCAGTTCGCGCTCGCGGGCCAGCCCCAGCGAAGCCACCGCCAGCGTGACCTGGTAGGTGATAAAGCCCAGTTGCGCCGGGATGGAAAAGTCGCGGAAATTCATGGTCGGGTTAAAGCGCAGGTCGGTGCGAAAGTCTATCAACTCTGGCACCACCAGCCCATAGCCCGCCGCCAGGTCGGAAGCCAGGCGGTTCACCACCCCACTGACCGCACTCAGGGTGATCGCGGCGGCGACAGTGTTGGTGCCATCGGCAATGACCTGGATCGGCTGCGGCGACCGGGCAAAGCCGGCGGGGATGACCACCGCCAGCCGCACCTGCCCTCCATCCAGCAGGGAGCGCACCTGGTCCATGCTCCCGGCGTAGAAACGCAGGCGCAGTTCCCTGGTGTTGTCCAGACTGAGGACCAGTTGCCGGCTCAGGCGGCTGCGATCCAGGTCGAGGACGGCCAGAGGTTGCTCGTGGATGCCCCGCTCGATGGCCTGGGCCAGCAAGAGGAGCTGCAGGGCCGGGGCCAGCAGAATGAACAGGGCCAGCAGCCAGTCACGCCTGAACTGGGTCAGCTCCTTGACAATCAGCGTGCCGATGCGGACCAGCATCAGGCCACCTTTTTCCTGAACAGGCACAGGCTGATGGCCAGCGCCCCAAGCCCCATGCCTGCCAGAATGAGGGCCGGCCGGGCCACAGCAGCCAGCCCCAACCCTTTCAGGAACAGGACGCGGCTGATCTGGACAAAATGGGTGCTGGGCAGAGCATAGGAGCTGAGCAGGGAGGGCAACGATTCGGCGCTCACCGGGTTGATCAGTCCGGCCAGGAAAAAGCTGGGGACGATAAAGATCAGGAGGACGGCGAACATGGCCGTCTGTTGGCTCCTGACAAAGCTGCCGATGAGCACCGTCACCCCCATACAGGCCAGGAAATAGATTCCGGCCAGCAGCAGATAGAGCGGGAAGCTGCCGCGAAAGGGTACCCGGAACCACAGCACGGCCGCCAGCGAGGCCAGGATGGTGCTTATCAGGCCGGTGCCGAGATAGGCCAGCAGCTTGCCGGCGATATATTCCGGCCCCGATATCGGGGTGACCATCAGCCCCTCCAGGGTACCGCTCTCCTTCTCGCGGGTCAAGGCCAGAGCCAGAGCCAGGGTGGGCATGACGAGCACAATGGCCAGCAGGCCCGGCACCATGCTCAACAGCGATTCCAGGCCGGCGTTGTACCACACCTGGCTGCGCACCTCTATCGGTTTGCTCCCGACCGGTTGGCCGGCCGTGCCGGCTACAAACATCCCCGACCGGCTGCTCAGGGCGGCGAGGGCCTGGCTGGCGGCAAAAGGGTCGGTGCCATCCACCACAGCCTGGACCTGGGCCGGCTGGCCGCGCTGGACGGCCTCGGCAAAGCCGGGCGGGATGATCAGCGCCCCGTCGGCCTGGCCGTCCACCAGCAGGGGGAAGATGGCTTCATACCGGTCCACGGCATGGGTCAGCCTCAACTCCCGGTCGGCGGTCAGGCTGGCCAGATAGCGGCGGGACAGGGGGCTGCGGTCCAGGTCCAGCACCGCCAGGTTGAGCTGGTGCACTTCAAAGGAAAAGATGTAGGAGAGCAGAAAAAGCAGGAAAGCCGGTGAGAGGGTGACCAGAAAG
>Ga0209227_1001857_pt1 | contig 15822 bp, 16 predicted proteins | sample YNPBryantNP2012_FD_185815 | JGI IMG/M metagenome (GOLD analysis project Ga0209227, IMG submission 185815) | Anoxygenic and chlorotrophic microbial mat microbial communities from Yellowstone National Park, USA - YNP Bryant NP 2012 (SPAdes)... ...
GAGGCTTCGGGGAGGGGGGCAGGCCGTCAACGAATGGGGGAATGGACGGTGGATGATTGGATGGACGACGGACGAGTGGACGGGGAGGGCAGTAAACGGTGGTAACTGTTCAGTCTTGCATCAAAACTGTTGTGTTTGTCATTGCGAGGAGCGTTCTTTGCGACGAAGCAATTCCCAAGCGGTCAAGCTGGCCTTATAAACGGGAGATTGCTTCGCCAAAAAACGGCTCGCAATGACATGGCTGAATAGTTACAAACGGTGAACGATAGATGGACGATAGAGGGCAGCAGCGCGGGTTTGCCAGGCTGTCAGGGGCTATGCGGGATCGGAAGGGGTGTGGGGGGCGCGCTCTGGGAGAGGCGTTTGCCGGGGCGGCAGGCGAATTCGTCGCTTCAAGGGCCGCCTACGCTACGGGCGCGGCAGCGGCGCCGCAAGTCCTGGGGGAGGCGCATATTAAAGCGCATGGCCGATGGCAATCACTCCATCGGCCGGTGCACTCGCTTTATCCGCAAGGCGCCTATGTGCCTTCTTCCCAGGAAGAAAGATAGCGTTGCTGTTCTTCCGTCAGGGTGTCAATTTCGATCCCCATTGCCCGCAGTTTCAGACGTGCGATCTCCCTGTCTATTTCTTCCGGGACGGGGTAGACGCGCTTTTCGAGTTTGTTGCCGTGTTTGACCATGTACTCGGCGGAGAGTGCCTGATTGGCAAAGGACATATCCATCACCGAGGCCGGGTGTCCTTCGGCTGCTGCCAGGTTGATCAAACGCCCCTCGCCCAGCAGGTGAATACGACGGCCATCCGCAAGCACGTATTGCTCGACGAACGGGCGTACGAGCTTTTTCTCCACTGCCATCGCCTCCAGCGCCGGGATGTTGATCTCCACGTTGAAGTGCCCGGAATTGGCCAGGATGGCCCCATCTTTCATCACTTCAAAATGCTGGCGGTCAATGACGTTAATATCGCCGGTGACCGTGCAGAAAATATCGCCGATGCGTGCGGCCTCGCTCATCGGCATTACTTCGTAGCCATCCATCACTGCTTCGAGGGCTTTCAACGGGTCCACTTCGGTTACAATGACGATCGCTCCCATGCCGCGCGCTCGCATGGCCAGGCCGCGCCCGCACCAGCCATAGCCGGCGACCACAAAGCGTTTCCCGGCCAGGAGCACGTTCGTTGCCCGAATGATGCCATCTATGGTGGACTGACCGGTGCCGTAGCGGTTATCGAAGAAGTGTTTGGTCATGGCATCATTGACAGCAATGACCGGGAAATGGAGCATCCCATCCACGGCCATGGCTCGTAAGCGGATCACACCGGTCGTTGTCTCTTCGGTTCCGCCAATGACGTTTGGCAACAGTTCGCGGCGTTCCTTGTGCAGGGTGGAAACGAGGTCTGCGCCGTCATCCATGGTCAGGTGGGGTTTGTGATCGAGCGCGGCCGCAATATGCCGATAGTAGGTGACATTGTCTTCGCCTTTGATGGCGAAAACCGGGATTTCCCAGAAGTGTACCAGCGCGGCAGCGACATCATCCTGGGTGGAAAGAGGGTTGGAGGCAGTCAGGACAACCTCTGCGCCTGCCTCCTGCAGCGTGCGCATCAGGTTTGCCGTTTCTGTGGTGACATGTAAACAGGCCGAAATGCGAATGCCCTTCAGGGGCTTCTCGCGTGCGAAGCGCTCTCGAATCTGGCGCAGGACCGGCATTTCGCGCTCGGCCCACTCGATCCGTCGGCGTCCACCTTCTGCAAGGTTAATATCTTTGATGTCGTACTGATTCATAGGGCTCCTGAGCAATTGGGGATGGTTGTTGGGGTTTGAGCGGGGTGTTTTGGAGGAAAACATCCAGTCGGCCGCCATCGTCAAAATGCTGACGGAAGCGGGTGACAAACTCTTGCGGCGTATAGAAATGGTTTTGTGTTCCCTGCTGTTCCAGACAGTAAACGGCCGCTAAGGCTCCCACCTTTCCACAGGTTTCCCAGTCCAGGTGGTGGCTATAGGCGGCCAGAAATCCGCCGCGAAAGGCATCTCCCACGCCCGTTGGGTCTACCACTTGCCTTTCTAGAATGGGGGGGATGAAGTATTCCTCATCGGCGGTGTAAATATTTGCGCCCTCCTTCCCACGGGTGACGACGACCACTTTGACGTGCTGCAGGATGTGTTTCAGGTCCCAGCCAGTTTTACGGGTGATCAAGCCGAACTCATAATCGTTGACGAAAAGGAAGTAGGCTCCTTCCATATCGCGGGCCAGTTCGTGCCCTTCCAGGCGCAAGACCTGTTGACTGGGATCGTAGAGATAGGGAATGTCCAGGGCGCGGCATTCTGCGGCAAAGTTTTTCATGGCGTCTGGCGCATTCGGGGAGATCACGACCATATCCGGACGTGGGGAGACTTCCCGGATGGATTGCGTGGCGGCAAAGGCCATGGCGCCGGGGTAGAAGCTGGCGATCTGCGCATTGGCGCGATCCGTGGTGGCGAAAAAGGAGGCGGTGAAGACGCCGCGAATGGTTTTGATCAGGGAAGTGTCAATTCCCTTTTCCTCCAGCCATTGACGGTACTCGTCAAAGTCCTCGCCGACCGTCGCCATCACGCGCGAGCGCTTTCCGAGGAGCGCCATGGTGTAGGCGATGTTCGGGGCGACGCCTCCCCGCTGGCGGGTCATTGAATCCACCAGAAAGGAAAGACTGATGGCTTCCAGACGTTCCGGCAGGATTTGCTCTTTGAAGTGGCCTGGAAAAGTCATCAGATAGTCATAGGCGATGGAACCGGTCAGCAGGATGTCCATAGGCGATTTCCTCCTCCTTCCCAAAAATCAACGGCGCACCATGCGGGGCAGGTTTTCTTCAAAGGGTGGATAGACAATGCCATTTTCCGTGACAATTGCCGAGATCAGGCGCGCCGGTGTGACATCAAAGGCCGGGTTGCGGGCTTTGGCTCCCTGCGGCGCGATGGGTTCTCCTTTGAATTGCAGGCCCAGCACTTCTTCGGGAGAACGCATTTCTATCGGAATCTCTTCGCCGCGGCGCAGCGAAAGGTCAATCGTCGAGGTGGGGACGACGGCATAAGCCGGGACGTTGTTATCTCGCGCCGCCAGCGCCAGCATATATGTGCCGATCTTGTTGGCCACATCTCCGTTCGCTGTCACGCGATCGGCGCCGAAGAATACCTTTTGCACCTCTCCGCGGCGCAAGAAGAAGCCGGCTGCGTTATCTGTGATGATCTCATAGGGGATTCCGTATTGTTCCAGCTCCCAGGCGGTCAGCCGCGCGCCCTGTAAGCGGGGACGGGTCTCATCCACCAGGACGTGAATGCGCTTCCCCTGTTCATGCGCCATACGGATCACCCCCAACGCGGTGCCCCAGTCAACGGTGGCCAGTGCGCCGGTGTTGCAATGATGGATGATGGTATCGCCATCTTCTATCAGTGTGGCTCCATACTCGGCCATGCGGCGATTGACTTCCACGTCCTCATCCGCAATCCGCTGGGCTTCTTCCAGGGTCAAGGCTCGCAGTTCGTGGACGGGCGCCGGCGAATCCTGCACCACGCGCAGGATACGGTTGACCGCCCAGGCCAGGTTGACGGCGGTGGGACGTGCGGCTTTAAGCACTTCGGCGGCCTGGTGCAGGTCTTGTAAGAATGTGCTTCGTTCGCTTGCCCGCGAGGCCAGGGCAGCCAGCGCCATCCCGAACGCGGCGGCGGCCCCGATCGCCGGCGCGCCGCGCACCACCATCTCGTGGATCGCTTCGGCGACCTGCCGGTAATCCTGGAAGGCCACTATTTCAAACCGCGCCGGCAGGTGGCGCTGATCGATCATCTTCAGTTGGTTGCTCGAATAATCCCAAAATACAGAGCGCATCTTCAACACCAAAACGCGCTCCCTTGCCGTTCAGAGAGCGCAGGATTTGAAACGGCCTAAAGTTTAACATGGATTGACTGGTTTGTAAACCTTTGGGTGGCAGGCTAAAGCCTGTCCTGCGTGATCTGCCGTCTGCGCTCTATCCCCCGCCGTCCGCGGTCTGCGGTCCGCCGTCCATCGTCCACCATTTTGCCCTCCGCCGTCCCTTCTGCTTTCTGGTACAATAAGCGCATGGACACTCCGACTCGTGATCGCCTTCCTGAAGCAGTTGAAGCGCGCCCTTTGCGGCGACCGGAATGGATTCGTGTGCGTGCGCCTGCAGGAGAGACGTATCAGTGGCTGCAGGGGTTGATGCGTAGCAAGGCGCTGCACACGGTTTGCGAAGAAGCGATGTGCCCGAATCTGGGGGAATGCTGGGGCGCTGGCACGGCGACCTTCCTGATGCTGGGGGATGTTTGCACGCGCAGTTGCGGCTTCTGCGATGTCAAGCATGGACGACCGTTACCCCTGGACTGGCTGGAGGCCGAACGCGTGGCGCAGGCGGTGAAGGCGATGAATTTGCAACACGCCGTGATTACCTCCGTCAATCGCGATGAGCGGCGCGATGGCGGCGCGCCCGTTTTCGCCACGGTCATCCGACGCATTCGCGAGCTTTTGCCCGGCTGCTCGGTCGAGGTGCTGATCCCTGACTTTAAAGGCTCCCTGGAGGCATTGCGCATTGTCATGGATGCACGCCCGGAAATTCTCAATCACAACGTCGAGACGGTGCCGCGCCTTTTCAAGCGCGTGCAACCCCAGGATAACTACCGTTGGGCGGAGCGCATCCTTTCCAGCGCCAAGAAGATGGACCCCGAAGTGCTGACCAAATCCGGCATCATGGTTGGCCTGGGGGAGAGCATGGAGGAAGTCAAGGCCGTGATGCGCGATCTGCGCTCCTGGGGGGTGGATATTCTCACCATCGGTCAGTATCTCCAGCCCAGCCGCAAACATTTGCCGATTGAGCGTTATTACACGCTGGAAGAATTCGCAGAGCTGAAACAATATGGCCTGGAGATCGGCTTCCGCTGGGTGGAATCAGCGCCCCTGGTGCGCTCCTCCTACCACGCTGCGGAGCAGGTGCGCGCTCTGAGCCTCATTCATCGCCGTCTGTATTCGGGCGATCCGCGCCGCTAAACACCCGCGGCACACGCGCTGAAATGTTCGTCAGCACCTCGTAGGGGATGGTGCCGGCCCAGGCGGCCAGCTCCTCCGGGTGGATGCCTGCGCCCTGTGCGCCTTCACCCATCAGGATCACCTCTTCGCCGCTTTCGATTTCATCTTCCCCGGCGTTCACCATGAACTGGTCCATGCAAATCCGCCCGACCTGGGGATAGCGCTTGCCGCGGATGACGACCTGGGCGCGGTTGCTCATCTGGCGGAAGTATCCGTCCCCATAGCCACAGGGGATGGTAAGGATACGACTGGGCTGGGACGCTTTCCACGTGGACCCGTAGCTGACTGGCCTCTCTGGCAGGGTGATCTTGGCATGTACCACCCGCGAGTGCCAGATCATGGCCGGGCGCACCGCGACGCTACGCTGCGTCTCAGCGCCCGGATAGATGCCGTAGAACAGGATGCCCGGCCGCACCATGTCGAAATAACTTTCCGGGAGCTGCAGCACAGCCCCGGAATTTGCCATATGGCGCAAGGGGGGAGGCGGTAGACTGCGACGTTCATAGAAGCGCAAAACTTCCAGGAACCGTTCAAGCTGTAGCCTGGCATGGCTGAGATCGGCGCGTTCGGAGTTGGCAAAATGGGAATAAATCCCCTCGATCTCCAGGTGCCTGCACGCCTGTGCGCGCAACAGGAACGGTTCTGCCTCGTAATCGTGAACTCCCAGGCGCTCCATGCCGGTATCAATCTTCAGGTGTACCTTGAGCCGTTTCCCGTGGGCGGCAGCGATCTCTTCCGCCGCCTCCAACAGCCGCCAGGAGCCAATCGTCAGGGTCAGATCGTAGCGCAGGAAGTAGGGGATTTGTTCCGGGAACATGCCCCCCATGACCAGGATGGGCTTCTGGATTCCCAGATGGCGCAGGAGCACCCCTTCTTCCAGCAGCGCTACGCCGAGGTAGTCGGCATAGGGGGCGATGAACGGCGCCACGCCTTCGATCCCATGACCATAGGCATTTGCCTTGACAACCGCCATCACCCGCGCCGGGGAAACTTTTCGCCGAATGGCCTCCAGATTGGCGCGCAGCACATCCAGCCGCACTTCCAACCAGGTGGGGCGCAAGGGGAGAGCTTCGGGAGGGAGCATGTGCTGAATTATATCCCGCTTACATATTCCAGCACATCTATCTTGGTCAGGATGCCCACCGGGCGACTGTGCTCTACCACGATCAGCGCGTAGCCCTGCGTCAGCCAGGGCATGGCCTCTTCCAGCCTGGTTTCAGGGGGGAAGACAGCCTGTGCATGTTGTACCACGGCGTCAATCGGTTCCTCGTGGTGATGGTCATGACGCTCCAGAAGGTGATTGAGCAGGTCTACTTCCTCCATCAGTCCCACGAGTGCCCCATCTTCACCGACCACCGGTAGCTGTGAAACCGCGTGCTGATGCATCAGGTGGATGACTTCGCGCATACTCTGTCCCAATCGGGCGGTATAGAGGGCGCGTTGACGCTTGCTCAGCAACAGGTCTGCCAGAGTAATCTCGCTGAAATCGGTGCCCAGGAAGCCGTTTTCGCGCATCCATTTGTCATCGTAGAATTTGGAAAGGTAGCGCGAGCCGGAATCCGGAAAGATCACGACGACCAGGCGATCTGCGCTCAGGGAAGCGGCGTATTTCATCGCTCCGGCCAGCGCCGCGCCAGAGGAACCGCCGGCGAAGATGCCCTCCTGGCGCACCAGCGCACGCGCCCACAGGAAACTCTCGCGATCATCCACGCGCACGATCTCATCTACGACGGATAAATCGGTGGTTGAAGGCAGGAAATCCTCGCCGATGCCCTCGACTTTATAGGTCTTCGGAAAAGCGCCTTCGGGAATGCGTCCGTTGTTTTTCCAGATTTCCAGCAGAATCGAGCCTTCGATGTCTACCCCGACGATGCGGATGGCAGGGTTCTGACGCTTCAAATAGCGTCCGATCAGGGCGGCAGCAATGGCCAGCCCCACGCCGGTATTGCCGGAGGTCGCTTCTACGATGGTGCCGCCGGGTCTCAATTCGCCCCGCGCTTCTGCCTGCTCGATGATATACCAGCCGACGCGGTCTTTCACCGAGCCGCCAGGGTTGAGCAGTTCTAATTTTGCGTAAAGCGTGGCCTGTAAATGGGAAGCAATGCGTCCCAGGCGCACCAGTGGGGTATTCCCGATGACGCCCTGGATGCTGTCATAGACTCGGAGTGTGTGAGAGACAGGAAGGACGGGCATAGAGGCCTCAGTAGATGGGGAGGGATGGATCCACTTCCCGCGCCCAGGCGTTGATGCCGCCTTTCAGGTTCTTCACCTTGCGGAAGCCGGCGCTGACCAGCAACTCCAGGGCGCGCGCGGAACGGGTTCCCGCTTTGCAGAAGACCACCATCTCGCGCGCCGAATCCAGCTCGGAGAGGCGGGCAGCCAGTTGACCCAGTGGGATATTGAGGGCGCCGGGCAGGCGGGAGATTTCCAGTTCGTGCGGCTCGCGCACATCGAGCAACAGGATTCCGTTCGTTTGCAGGCGCTCAGCCAGCTCCGCCGGGGTAATATCCCAACCGCTTCCAGCCGATCCTTCTTCACGATCGTGCCCAGGGACGCCACAGAACTCTTCATAGTCAATCAAGGTTTTAATGTCGGCGTTGGGCCCGCAGACGCGGCAGTTGGGGTTTTTCTTCAGCTCAACGAATTCAAACGACATGTCGAGGGCGTTGTAGAGCAGCAGCCTTCCGATCAGCGGTTCGCCGATCCCCAGGAGGAGCTTCAGCGCTTCGGTGGCCTGCAGGCTGCCGATGACGCCAGGGAGCACGCCTAACACGCCACCCTCCGCACAGGAGGGTACCAGGCCGGGGGGTGGTGGCGCCGGGAACAGGCAGCGATAGCACGGCCCTTCTCTGGCATAGAAAACGCTCACCTGTCCATCAAAGCGGAAGATCGAAGCGTAAACGTTCGGTTTCCCCAGGAAGACGGCCACGTCGTTGCTCAGGTAGCGGGTGGGGAAATTATCTGTGCCGTCCACGATCACGTCGTAGTCGGCGGCGATGCGCATGGCGTTTTCCGAGGTGAACGGTTCGTCATAGGCGATGACCTCGATATCCGGATTGAGGTCGAGCATACGCCGGCGCGCCGATTCGACCTTTCGCTGTCCCAGGGTGGATGTGCCGTGGATGATCTGGCGCTGCAGGTTGGAGGCGTCCACCACGTCGTAGTCCACAATGCCGATGCGCCCGACGCCGGCCGCGGCCAGATAGAGCGCCACGGGGGAGCCAAGCCCCCCGGTGCCGATCACCAGCACCGAGGAGGCCTTGAGCTTTTGCTGCCCTTTCAGCCCGATCTCCGGAATCAGCAGGTGGCGCGAGTAGCGCAGGATTTCTTCGTGTGTAAGGGGTGGAAGCATATTCACCTCCCCATGTTCAGCATCCGCCGGCGATGGAGGGGATCAACATCAGCTCATCCTCCTCGGCCAGCGGTGTCTCCAGCCCTTGCAGATCGCGAATGTTTTTGCGGTTCAGAAACAGGTTGACGAAGGGGCGAAGTTGCCCATCTCCGTTGTAGAGGTGTGGCTTCAAGGCTGGATATTGTGCGACCAGGGCCTGCATCGCTTCAGCGACTGTGCCGGCCTGGACGGTGACTTCGGCTTGCTGATCGGTATAGTAGCGGAGCGGAGTTGGGATTTTGATTCTAGGCATCGTCTCCTCCTCAGCAGCCGGCGCGTTCGACGACGGCCTCGCAGAGAGAGGCCGGCAAAATTTCGACGCTACCGGCCTGCGCAAAAGGCGCCATAAACTGTTCGACATATTCTTTCTGATCGGCTTCCAGGATCAGCACCAGGGTGTGCTGTCCATCCAGTACGGCCTCGCCATGCAGTTCGATCCCGAATTTGCGGGCGTTCGCTTTGCTCAAATGTTGCAAGAGCATTCGCCCCATTTCAGGATTCTTTGCAGGGCAAGTTTCTGCTGCGTGTTGATGACGCACAAAGTAGAGAGACATGGCTACTGGTTTGTCAACCGTTCTTTTGTAGACTTTTCGCTCATCATGTCTGCAATCTTAAGCCACAAATCCAAAATTGACATACCACTACGCTACCTCCTGTTCAATTTGAATCGTTTCTTCAAGAAATTGTTGACGGTTTTCGTCCAGTCGCCAGCATCGGGTGGAAGTGGCCTTTCCGTTCTCCACGCTGACGATCACGTACGAGAAGAATGGTTGTGCCCATTCGCGGTCGTATTCCGAGGGGATGTTGGGATGATCGGGATGGGAATGAAAGACGCCCAGAAGGCTCATCTTCCAGCGGGCTGCCAGGTCTTCGGCATGGAGATAATCCAGCGGTTCGATCAGGTAACGATTGTGGCGGGAATCCGGGCGGGCATTCTGGATGGGGAGGATGTGCTGAACGTAGCGCGGCTCGCCGTCCGTTCCCAGCAAAAAGCCGGCGCTTTCTTCAGGATAGGCCTTTTCAAGGTGGAGATGAATGGCCTGAAGCTGGGCCTGGGTGAGGATCAGGGTCATGCCGGGTCTCCTTTCCAGAGCGCGCTATCGCTCAGATATTTATAACCAGCGTCCGGGAAGACGGTGACGATCAGGCCGCTTTCCAGCGTCTGTGCCAGGCGCAGGGCGGCGACGGCAGCCGCCCCGGAGGAAATGCCGACGAACAACCCCTCTTCGCGCGCCAGTCTGCGCACCATCTGATAGGCCTCTTCCGTGCTGACCTCGAGGGTGCGATCCGGGAAGTCGGGATCGAAGATGCCCGGCCGCAGGGCGGTGGGCATGTGTTTGAGGCCTTCCAGGCCATGGAAGGGCGCATCGGGTTGCACGGCGACGATCTGTATCTGCGGGTTCCACTCGCGCAGCGCCCGGCCGGTGCCCATCAGCGTGCCAGAGGTGCCCAGCCCGGCCACAAAATGGGTGATCTGCCCTTCGGTCTGGCGCAAAATTTCCGGCCCCGTGGTGTGGTAGTGGGCCTGCCAGCAAGCGGGGTTATCGTATTGATTGGCGTACCAGAATTGCTGCGGGAAGCGTTCGGCGAGCTGACGCGCCTGGCGGATGGCGCCATCGCTGCCCTCCAGGGGATCGGTCAGGATTAGCTCGGCGCCATAGGCGCGCAAAATGGCGAGGCGTTCGGGGCTGGCGTTGGCCGGTATGCACAGGGTGACGCCGATGCCCATGGCTGCACCGAACATGGCATAGGCGATCCCCATGTTGCCGGAGGTGGAATCCAGCAGGCGGCGACCCGTCTGGAGTTGACCTTCGGCCCAGGCCTGGCGCAGGATGTAAAGCGCGGCCCGATCCTTGACCGATCCACCGGGATTGAACCATTCCGCCTTGGCCAGCACCTGCACCCGTGGGGAGAGGCCAGCGGTCACCCGTCGCAGGGGGATCAGCGGCGTGTTCCCGACGTGAACCTCGAGCGGGGAGAGCGGTTGAAAAACGGTTTGTGTTTGCGTTTGCGTCTCAAACATGTGCCTCCTTCTACATCTGACAAATAAAATACGGCCAACACCGAAACAAAGAGGACGGCAGACATCCACCCGGCAGAAATGTTTTGTATGCGGGGCTTCGTCCACCGTCCTCAGCGGGTTGGCCGTATCGGTCTGTTCTCTGAGGCGGTGGTTACGAACCCCGCCTCAGACAGGAGCACTTCAAGATCAGCATGGGTACTCGTCCAGAGGGAATTTTGTAGAATTTTGTGATACAAATTATATCCAGGTAGTGGGATTTGTCAAGGTTTGGGAGGAGACCGCAAGACCGCGGACAGCAGACGGCAGGATGGACGGCGGACCGCAGACCGCGGACGGCGGGGATAGAGCGCAGGCGGCAGATCGCGTAGGACGGGTTTTTGAGCCTGTCAGGGAGGAGGGCAGACCGCGTGGGGGGAGCTCAATCTGCAATCGCTACGGCGCGAGGAGCAGCGAGCGCACGAGGGGCTGAAGGGAAGCGGGTAAAACGGGTAGCGCCTGGCGCAGCGAACGGCGCAGTTGGGAGGATGGGTTCTCCTCTAACCAGCGCTGGAGGGTGAAAAGGGTTTCCTGGGGAAGACGTTGGAAGAGTCGTTGCAGAACCTGGCGGATCTCGTTCTGCAGCAGGGGCGGGGCGTTTTCCAGCACCGGTCGCAACAGGCTGAAAAGCTCTGGGAAATTCTCAAATCCACCCTCATCGAGCAAGGGAAGCAGCGCCTGCAGCCCATTTTCCCACAGGTTCGGGCGTTCCGGGTGCAGCCATTCGGCGATCAGGGAGAGGAAGGCACGCGGAGATTCGCGGCGCAGGCGCCGCAAACCGTTTTCCAGGAGGGAGAAGCGCAGCGACGCATCCTGTACCTGGTTGCTCCAGGCGGTCAGGCGCGGCAGGAGCCATTCTTCACGCGCTGGCACCTGTCCCAGCAGGTAGGCCGCGAGCTGGCGCATTTCCAGCACCTCCTCTTTCCACAGCGCATCGGCCAGGTCAAGCGCATATTCGGGATAGGAGGCGGCCAGATCGCGCAGCGATTGTTCGATGGTGCGCAGGACAATGGGCGAGAGACGATAACTGGGAAGCGCAAAGGGGGTGGAGGCCTGGGTGAGGCGCCAGGTGGGGTTGTGATAAGTCTCCAGCAACTGGTGCAAATGCTGGACGAATTCCGAAGGCAGGAAGAAGAACTCAGTCAGGCGCGCCACTTGCTGGCGCAGGCGCATCAGATCAACCGCCGGCACGACCTCGCCTCCACGCTCCGAAAGCGCTCCTTTGCCCCCCCTGGATGCGGCCTAATACGCGCGGGCGAAATAGACCTTTTGATCTGCTTTCTCGCCGCAGACGATGCAGCGCCCGCTGCCTCCCGGCTGCTCAAAGGGGATACAGCGAGAGGTGGCTTTGGTGTCCTCTTTGATTTTCGCCTCGCATTCTTTCCGTCCACACCACCAGGAAAAGGCCCAACCACGCTGCACCACTTCCTGAAACTCGGCATAGTCTTTGGGATCAAAGATGTGCGCATCGCGGAAGGCCGTGGCGCGTTCCAGCAGCGAGCGATGGATGTCGTTCATCAGGGCGCGAATGGTTTCGGGCAGCCCCTGTTGGGAGACGGTGCTTTTCCCTTCGCGTCCCGGCCGATCGCGCCGCGCCAGGGTGACGCTGCCGCTCTGCACATCCTTTGGCCCGATCTCCAGGCGCACAGGCACGCCGCGCAATTCCCATTCGTAGAATTTGTTGCCGGGGGTCATCTCCTCGCGCCCATCGAGCTTAACGCGCAGGCCGGCGGCTTGCAGTTCGTGGAACAGGCGCTGCGCTGTCTCCAAAACTGCGGAGCGCTCCGCGTCGTTCTTGTAGATCGGCACGATCACGACCTGGATCGGAGCCAGTTTGGGAGGCAGGACCAGACCCTGATCGTCCCCGTGAGTCATGATGATCGCTCCGATGAAGCGGGTGCTCAATCCCCACGAGGTTGTCCACACATACTGGAGCTGATTGTTCTGATCCAGGAAGCGAATCTCGAAGGCGCGGGCGAAGTTCTGCCCCAGGAAGTGGGAAGTGCCGGATTGCAGAGCGCGCGTATCTTGCATCATCGCCTCAATCGTCGTGGACATGACCGCGCCGGCGAACTTTTCGCTTTCGGTCTTCTTCCCCTTGATGACCGGCACGGCTGCATCGTTGATGGCAAAATCCGCATATACATCCAACATGCGCAGCGTTTCTTCAATTGCTTCCTGCTCTGTGGCATGGGCGGTATGCCCTTCCTGCCAGTAGAATTCCAGCGTGCGCAGGAAAAGCCGCGTGCGCAATTCCCAACGCACGACGTTGCCCCATTGATTGATGAGGACAGGCAGGTCGCGATAGGATTGAATCCATTTCGCGTACATGTAACCGATGATGGTTTCGGAGGTCGGGCGTACCACCAGCGGCTCACTCAGTGGCTCCCCGCCGCCATGGGTGACCACGGCCAGTTCCGGCGAGAATCCCTCGACGTGCTCCTTCTCCTTTTCCAGAAAGGACATGGGGATAAAGAGAGGGAAAGCGGCGTTGACGTGCCCGGTCTCTTTGAACCGCCGATCCAGCGCCTGCTGGATGTTTTCCCAGAGCGCCCAACCATACGGGCGAACGACCATACATCCGCGCACCGGCGCGTAATCGGCCAGCTCCGCGCGTAGCACGAGCTGGTTATACCATTCGGAAAAATCTTCGCTGCGGGAAGGCAATTTCTCAGGCATGGACAAGACCTCAAGGAGAAGTTTCGGAGAGAAGGGAAAGTGCAACCAGTTCGTCTGATGCAAATTTTAACAGCGAACGTTGTGAAAGGGGAGTGTAAGCGCCCAGATCGTTGAACATGTGCTCGAACAGCGTTTTCCAGGCCTTGCCGATCAGGATCAGCGGGCGGCGCGGGATGCTGCCGATGATCATCAGGTTCCATGTCAGGGCGATTTCCGTCAGGGTGCCGGGGCCGCCGGGTAAGGCTATCGAGGCCTGGCTTCCCAGGATCAGGCGTTGCAGGCGCTCCAGCAACGTCTCGCAGCGCCATTCTTCTTTGACCCAGGGATTCGGCCCGACGGGACGCCAGCGTTCGATCTCGGCGCAGGTTACGCCGATCACGTGTCCCCCGGCTTCCGCTGCACCGCGGCTGACCGCCTCCATGGTGCCGATATAGCCGCCGCTCAGCACGGTATGCCCCTGTAATGCCAGGCCGCGTCCCAGTGCATAGGCCTGCCGATAGGCCGGGTCACCTTCCTGCGGTTGTGAGCCACCAAACACAGAAACGAACATGGCGTTGATTATATCATCTCAGCGTGCGAGGCGACATAGCGATCGTAGGCCTCGCCCAGGGCGCGGGTGTGTGGGCCAGGCTCACCCTTTCCGACCCTTTGACCATCTATCGCCACGACTGGCACCACCCCGCGCGAGCTGGAGGTGAGAAAGGCCTCCTCAAAGTTCTCTCCCAGGCATGGGCGGCGATAGAGGATTTCCAGCCCTTTTTGCCGTGCCAGTCGCAGGACGATGCGGCGCGTGATCCCTGGCAGGATGCCTTCTGCCGCCGTGATCAGGGTCCTCCCGCGCAACACATAGAAGTTGCTGGTCAGGCCTTCCAGCGCTTCACCGCGCGGACAATGCGGCGTCAGGCGCACGCGAATCGCCTCGTAGGCCTTCCCCTGGGCCAGTTTCTGGCGGATTTCTGCGCTCAAAGCGATGAAATCGGTGCTCTTCAGGTGCGGATGGCGGCGCGGGATGGGGACGGTGATCACCGAGACGCCTTTTTCGTAGAGATCGGGGGAGGGTGGGGAAAAGGCCTCTGCCAGGATGTAGAGTTCGCCGGCTCGCTCTTCGAGGAGCAGGATCGGCCGCAGGCGACATTCCCCTGGCGCAAAGCGGGCGGCGATCTGACGCAGGGCGGCGCGCAGCGCTTCCTCGCCGACCTGCGGCTGAATGCCTTGGGTCAGCGCTGGCCCATAGAGTCGCTGCAGATGGTGGCGCAGGTCGAGGGCGCGTCGTCCGTTCTCGAAGGTGCGGAAGGTGGTATACAGCCCGCGCGGTAACCGCTGCGTCAGCGTGTCCAGGGTGCCCTGTTCGATCCCTCTCTGTTCGAGATGGCCGGCGGAGAAGGTATAAATGTGAATTTCTGGCATAATCCCATCAGTCACAAGTTAAGCATTTCTGACGGATGTCAAGGAGCAATTTTGATGCAATGAATCCTGCAGATTGTAGTTTATCGGCAATTTCGTGGCTCAAAAATCGCACTTTACTTGAGAATCCGACCAGCCAACCAGCCTCTGCTCATGCAGTTTGGTATTTCTGACCAGCAAATCCGCTTCAAAGATGCCCTTGACACGACCCAAAAAACTTAATACCAATCACGATTCTAAAGGCCATATTCTGTACGCAAATATATATGGGCGCGTCAAACATGGTCTTTGAAGACCTGTTTGGTATAACTTGTGACCGATGGGCTAACGGCTGGCGCTTCACCTGCGCCGCGAAGCGCAGCGAAGCGGCGTCAGGTGCAAGCGCGTGTTAGCCCGCTTTTCACTTTTTACCAACAGAAAAACCGTCCGATTCTGTCACAATAAGCGTGCCTTTTACTTTGGGCCAAAGTTCTGGATTCATTGGGACACAAGTTTGGCCAGGTATTACTTCCGTAGCAGTAAATTTCCCTTTGCAAATGTTTAACCCGACGAAATTATTTCCAACATTTACTACTAATTTGATGTTTTCTCCCTTGACTAATCTCTGAAATAATTCTCCTGCTTGTCCAACCATTTCACAACCTGGAGAACCAGGTGGAAGACCTATCCAAAGATAAGAACCATCGGGCTGTAATGCCCAATCTCTTTCCCAATTGCAAGTTGGAATATAACCCGTCGTTAATGCTTGTTGAGTTGGGATTGCTGGTGCTGTCTGAATAGAGGGTAAAGTGGATTGTAGAGATAACCCACATCCCAAATCCCGACTTGAAACTTGCTCCACCGAAACAGGGATACGCACTTCATACGTCCCGCTATTGCCATTCACCTGAACGTTACCAGCCCGCACATCATCAGACCAGCGTAACACAAACTCCATATTCGTCCCAGGCGGCGCAACCAAACGCTGGCTTACGGATGTGTTTCGGTACTCGCTGTATTTGGCGGAAAGGCTACCTTGCACAATGGACTGATACCCCGCAGAAACGCCTGCTCCAAACTCAACAGTGGTTGCAAAGTCCCGTGACTTGGTTTGTTCGCTGTCGCCTTTGCCGCCGCAGTTGTTGATGCGGACTATCTCATCATAGACAACAGTGTTTTTACTGAGTTCAACCAGTTGAACATCAGGGTTGGAAGCACATCCGCTCAAGAGGAGTACTGCTAATGCG
>Ga0209227_1001861_pt1 | contig 15788 bp, 14 predicted proteins | sample YNPBryantNP2012_FD_185815 | JGI IMG/M metagenome (GOLD analysis project Ga0209227, IMG submission 185815) | Anoxygenic and chlorotrophic microbial mat microbial communities from Yellowstone National Park, USA - YNP Bryant NP 2012 (SPAdes)... ...
CAAAGACTGAAAGCCCGCCTTGAGGTCGCGAAGGGCGCGGTCTTCCGGTAGCCCACGGCTCAGCTCATGCGCCTCCATAACCTCGCTCGCCACTTTGCCGCGATACAGGTCTACCGCCAGCGCGACATACCCCTCCTTCGCCAGCGCATCTGCCTGTTGCTTGACCCAATCGTTTAGCCCCCACCACTCGTGGATGACCAGCACGCCGGGAGCTGCTTCCCTGCGCCTGGGAGACGCCAGATACGCTCGAACGGTGTCTCCGTCGCTTTTGAACTGCACAGTGCGGACTTCTATCTGCTCAGCCATCTTGCCCACTCCTTTCACTTGCTAGATCCTTTTACCTGCTAGATTCGTCATCGGATACGGTAAATCCCTGTCTTGACGTTTCTGACCAAACCTGTTAGAATAACACAGGCAAACTATACAGGAGCGCAAGGTTCCGCATGGCGGTGGAAGAAGAGGAGATTACCCTAGCTGACCTGATTGTAATCATCTGGCAACGCAAATGGACCGTCGCGATGGTCACTCTGCTTTGTGTTTTTATCGGCGTGCTGGCGACCTGGCTGCCCAAACCGGTCTATGAGGCGTCCTCTACCCTGCTCTTCCCGGCCGGAGGCACCTCCGTTCTCGCTGGAATAGCCCAATCACTGGGCATCTCCGTACCCGGCGGAGGGACGGCGCCTTTAAAAATGTACCGTGCCGTGTTGGAGAGTGCGCGCCTGCGCGAAATGATTTCGCAGGAAACAGGCATCGAACTGAAAAAGCTGGAGACGATGACCACGGTTAAAGACGATGCACAGGCGAGCCTTATCACCGTGTCAGTCAGACACGAAGACCCCTCCACCGCACAAAAGGTGGCACGGCTCTATATCCGATCGCTGGCTCGGCTGAACAAGGAGCTGAACCTACCGCTGGTGCGCAATCAGGTGAACTTTCTAGAGAAGGAGCTTGCTTTACGCACGAAGCAACTGCGCGAAGCCGAGAGCCGACTGCTCGAATTTCAACGCCGCATGGTAGGGGAAGGCGGTGCGCCATCTGCTCCGGCATCGTCTCTGTCTTCTGGAGGCATACCTGGGCTTTCGTCTCTGCGTGCGTCTAGCGGAGCGTCGGGGCTGGATAGTTCCTATCTGCAACAGTTGAACTCTGCGCGACTGCAGCTGAATCAGGTGCAGCAACAAATCACCGCCGCCCGCGAAGCGGCACAGCGGGTGGCGAAATCGGCCACGGACCTGCCTGCAGACCTTCCGCCCGCTGCATCATGGCGGGCGAAACTCACCGAACTGGAATACGAACTGCGCGTTGCCGAACTCACCTACGGTCCCGATGCGCCCAGCGTGGTCAGGCTGAAGAAACAGATTGATCTGACCCGCCAGCAGCTGCGCAGGGAGATAGAGAACTACTTGAAAGCGGTGAACATGAACGTGGACCCGAGTCTGGCTCCACTGGAATTGCAGAGGGTGGGGCTGGAAGCGCAGGTCAGCGCATTGCAACGGCTAGCGGCGCGTGCGCCTGAGGACACACTGCAGCTACAGCGTCTGGCTCGCGAAGTGTCGACCCTGAACGAGCTGGTGCAGCAGCTGCGTGTCAGCCTGGAACAGGCACGGATGGAGATGTCGCGCGACCCCAACCGCTGGGAGGTGCTGGAAGACGGACGCCTGAAAGAGGAACCGGTAAACAAGAGGTGGAAGCTCCACATCGCGCTTGCGTTGGCAGGCGGAGGGATGCTGGGTGTTTTAGTCGTTTTGCTCACCCTTCCCCGTGGTGAACGACAGCGGTGATGGTTCATGCGTACTCTGTTGCGTCATAGCGCGATTTACCTCATTGCACGCGGTGTGCCGGGGGCGATTAACTTCCTGGCTATCGCCATCTACACTCGTCTGCTTTCCCCACAAGAGTACGGGCAATATGTGCTGGTCATCGCCGCAGTCGGGTTTACCAGCGTGCTTTGCTTCCAGTGGATAAACCTCTCCCTGCTACGGTTCGTGCCCTCTTCTGAATTCGGTATTAGCGACCTTCTCAGCACGGTAAAAGCGACCTACTGGGCGATAGTGGGGTTCACTGCTCTGGTGGGAACAACAGGCATACTGGTTCTTGCCCCAGGGGACCAAAGATGGCTTATGCTCATCGCGCTTCCTCTGCTGTGGCTGCAAGCCTGGTTTGACATGAACCTGGAGCTCGCCCGCGCGAGGCTGCAACCTGCGCGCTACGGCATAGCAGCGGGGCTCAGGGCGGTTTCTGCAATTACACTCGGCACTGCCCTGGTAACCTTGAAACTTGGAGCATTCGCACCGCTTCTGGGGCTGGCAACCGGATATGTTCTGGGGGGAATGACCCTGCAAGCACTGGACTGGAAAACATGCCGGGTGCGTTTGGTCACCCCTGTACTGAAGCAACTCCTTCGCTATGGGTTGCCCCTTGCGGCAACGCTCGCGCTCAGCTACGTCATCAGTTCCTCCGACCGGTTTCTCATCGCTTACTACCTCGGAGAGCAGGCAGCTGGCATTTACGCCGCAAGCTACGATATGGTCTCTCAGTTCCTTGCTATGCTGATGATGATAATCAACATGGCCGCGTATCCTCTGGTAATCACCGCTCTGGAGCAATCCGGCGCCGAAGCAGCACGGGTACAGCTTGCCCGAAACCTGTGGCTCCTTCTGGCAGCTTCCGTTCCCGCCACGCTCGGCATGGTACTCTTCGCTCCACAGATAGCGTCTCTCGTGCTCGGCAAATCGTTTCGGCAGGCAGGAACAGTCATCATTCCGTGGATTGCAGCTGCGACCCTGCTGGCAGGCGTTCGCTCTTACTACTTTGACCTGGCATTTCAACTCGGAAAGCAAACCACAGGACAGCTGTGGGTCGTCGGCTCATCGGCGGTAGTGAACTTTGTGTTGAACATGGTGCTGATTCCGCGCACAGGCATGCTCGGCGCCGCCTGGGCAACCATTGCGGCTTACGCGGTAGCACTCCTTCTGAGTGTACTGCTGGGACGAAGAGCCTTCACCGTGCCGTTGAACTGGAGAGGCGCGGGACAGGTACTGCTGGCGGCAGCCGCTATGGTGGCGTGCTGGTACCTTCTCCCGTCCGGTGAGACACTGTGGAGCGTTGCTGGTCAGATTACTTGTGTGGTCCTGATTTACTGCACCACACTGTTTCTATTGCATACACACTGGCGACATCGCTTCCCTTTCGCGATGGGAGGCAGGCGCGAGTGAGATGATTAACCGTATTCATGCCATGCTCTATCGCCCGGAGCGAGGCTGGGACCCCGTGCCTGCAGAGTATGCGCAAAGGTATGCAACCGTCCAGTGGCAAAAGCTGGATGAGAAACTGCTGGATACGCTCGAAACCTGGCTGGGCAGCTGGGGAGGCAAGAACGTGCTTGACCTGGGGGGAGGACCGGGACAATATACCGTGGCTTTTGCACGCAGAGGTGCAAGGGTCACCTGGTATGACGTTTCACGTAACTATCTGCAGATTGCACAACAGAAGGCGCGGGAGCACGCGGTGGATGTCGAGTTCGTGCTGGGCTATATGGACGAAGCACCCAAACGGCTTGGCAAACGGTTTGACCTCGTTTTCAACCGGGTCTGCTTCTACTACGGCTGGTCAGACAGATCCTTTGCCAGGGTGATTTACGACCTGGTAACTCCCGGCGGCTGCGGTTATATTGAAGCAAACAACTCGCTGTTTCGTCGCGAGCAGCTGTCCGTGGGAAACCGTTTCCGAACATGGCTGAACGAGCATACTGGCATCAAAGTCGGGCACCCACATCCACCCCGTGGGCGGATTGCACAGTTGCTCCTGAAATACCCGCTGGAACGGCTACTGGTGGAATATGATGAACCTGCCACAGACCGTATCTTTTTTCGGAAGGAGAAGTGACTATGCACGCAAGGTATCTGGTGCGGTTTGATGACATCTGTCCCACGATGAACTGGAGCCTGTGGGCGTCGATCGAGGAAGTGCTTCATGCGTGTGGGGTTCAGCCTATCCTGGCGGTAGTGCCGGACAACCGAGACCCCAAGCTGCAGGTTGAGCCGCCTCGCCCTGATTTCTGGGTATGGGTGCGCGAAAAACAGGCGGCTGGCTGGAGCATCGCCATGCACGGCTACCAGCACCTTTACGAGACGACAGACGCCGGACTGCTGGGCATCAACGCCCGGAGTGAGTTTGCTGGACTGCATTTCGAGCGGCAGCGCGAGAAACTGCTGCGGGCGGTGGAGGTCTTCCACTCCCACGGCATCCGTCCGGAGGCGTTCGTGGCGCCAGCGCACAGCTTCGACCAACACACCTTGCTGGTGCTGCAGGAACTCGGTATTACCGTTATCAGCGATGGCTTCTTTCTCTACCCCCGTGTGCATCAGGGGATGTTGTGGGTGCCGCAGCAGATGTGGCAGTTCCGCCCGGCACCTCTCGGCGTATGGACCGTCTGCTTCCATCACAACCGGCTCGGCGCGCGTGACCTGCGACGACTGATTGTGGACATTCAGCGCTTTGCCCGCTTTACCACAAGCTTGCAGGATATCGTGCACACTTACCGGAACCGCGGTTCCCGACCGATCGACATCCTGTTTGCGCGCTTATGGCGGCTGGTGCTTCGTGCGAAACTGGCTGCGAAAGCAGCGCTCGCCGCTACGTCGGAGGCAGTGCTATGACCGCGCGCCCTACGATAGCTCTGTTCCTGCCCTCGCTGGCTGGCGGCGGTGCCCAGAAAGTGTTCCTGCACCTCGGGCAGGGCTTCGCCGAGCGCGGTGCAGAGGTGCATCTCGTGCTGGCACGCGCAGAGGGACCCTACCTGCCCCTCGTTCCCGATAGCCTGCAAGTCGTAGACCTCGGCGCCTCACGTGTGTTGCGGAGCCTGCCTGCGCTGGGGTGCTACCTGAGAAGAGCGCGACCAGTCGCGCTGCTCTCCGCGCTGGACCACGCCAATGTGGTGGCGCTGTGGGCGCAAAAACTGGCGCGAGTGCCGATGCGTGTGGTCGTCACCGTACACAACACTTCCAGCCAAGCCACCGCACAGGCACGAACCCTGCGCGCCCGCTTGATGCGCTACTGGGTGAAGCCGTTCTACCCCTGGGCGCATGCGGTAGTGGCGGTCTCGAAAGGGGTCGCCAACGACCTGATAGACTGGGTAGGCGTGCCAACGGACAAGGTTCGGGTCATCTATAACCCTATGGTCACGCCTGACATGCTCCGCAAAGCAGAGGAGCCATTAGACCACCCCTGGTTCCAGCCGGGGCAACCACCGGTTGTTTTGAGCGCGGGCCGGTTAACTACTCAGAAAGATTTCCCCACTCTGCTCCGTGCCTTCGCGCTGGTACGCGCCCAACGACCCGCGCGGTTGATGATACTTGGGGAAGGAGAGTTGCGCACCGAGCTGGAGCATCTCGCCGCACGGCTGGGTATCGCCGAGTACTTCGCCCTGCCCGGCTTTGTCCAGAACCCTTATCCGTACTTGAAACGGGCGGCGGTCTTCGTGCTTTCTTCGCGTTGGGAAGGACTGCCTTCCGTCTTGGTGGAAGCGTTAGCCTTGGGAACCCCAATGGTAGCCACCGATTGTCCAAGTGGGCCGCGGGAAATCCTTGCTGACGGCAAATGGGGGCGATTAGTACCTGTTGGTGATGCTGGGAAATTGGCGGAGGCTATTCTGGAAGCACTAAGACAGCCGAAGACCAGGGTCGACGAGCAATTTTTGCACCGCTTTACAGTCGATTATGCTGTGCAGGAATATGCTAAAGTGTTAGGGTTGCACTTCGACGCACGGCAAGGAGATGATAGTAGTGCAGAATAACTGCCGAAACACCTCGTTATACGCGAAGTTCGTCATACCGTTTGCTTACGCCCTCACTTTATCAGCTTTGCCCGTGCAAGTCTTTTACGACCGTCAGAGTTATTTCAACTATGTCACCGATTCCTGGTTTCTCCTGCTAAGAAACTGGCAGCAGGGTATTTTGCCGTTGCTTGCGAACGAACCTGTTTGGCTTCTGCTCAACGCTCTGTTGGGCAGCTTCCTCTCACCCGAAAACACCATTCGGTTGATTGTTTTTGTCGCGGCATTCATAGTTTCGAGGTATGTTCTCATCTGCTCGGCATATCCACTGACCATAAGCATTTTGCTGCTGCTGTTCCCCGTGTTGCTGCGAAATCATTTATGTACCCTTCGCAACGCACTGGCGACCTCCCTTTTCCTCATCGGCTGGTACTCCAACGCAACTCTGCGCCGCTGGCTTTTTCTCCTATTGACACCATTCGTTCACATTGCGTTTTTCTTAATCCTCGTGCTGATAGTAGTTAGCAAAACTTTAGTTCGTCTCCGTTTTGGAGCAGATGTTCGTCAGTTAGTATTTATCATCATAGGCATCCTGGTTGCTTTGGGCGCAGTAACTGTTGCTCAAATGGTCGGCGCCCGACACGGATACGAATACCAAGGCGTTGTGAGAGCAGGTGAGGTAAGCGGTTTGGGATTTTTGTTCTGGTTCTTCGTTCTGGGATTAATGTTTTTGGAGGGTAAAACTTACTTGCGGGAGAACGTGCTGTCCGTTGCTGCGATTACCTTCTACCTGACGTCTTATTTATTCACCGACATCGGCGCACGTGCATTTGAGAGTGTCGTCGCGCCTGTGCTGGTTACGTGTACCTTCTTAACAGGTGTCCGACGCAGGCTGTTTCTTGCTGTCATATCGGTCTATATGGTGGTATTTTATGTGACGCGCAGTGGTCAGCCATGGCTTGGATTTGCGGCATGAAATGGGATAACAGCAGGGATGTGTAGACTGCTTTTTGTCATCACCGGCTTAGCGGTCGGCGGGGCGGAGACGCAGCTGGTGCGCGTCGCCAAGCGGCTCAAGCAGCGAGGATGGGACGCGCGAGTGGTCACGCTCATGTCCCCGCGAGCCTATGTGGACGTCTTGGAGCAGGCAGGTATCCCTGTAGACACGTTGGGAATTCGCGACAAACGCCCCGCCGTGCGCCCTGTCTGGCGGTTAGCACGCATCATCCGCGAATGGAAACCTGTGGTTGTACACAGCCACATGGTACACGCAAACCTCCTGACGCGCCTGACAAGCCTACTTGCACCGGTACCCGTGCTGGTGTGCAGTGCGGAAAGTATCCGCGAGGGAGGACGCCTGCGCGACTGGCTGTACCGACTCACCGATCCCCTTTGCGACCTGACGACCCACGTTTGCGAGGCAGGAGCGCAACGATACATCCGTGAGCGAATGGTCCCGTCGCACAAGATGCGCGTGGTCTATAACGGTGTGGATGTGGAGCAATTTCGCCCGGACAGGCAAAGACGAGAGCGTATGCGTCGGGACGCACAAATGGACGACCGCTTCGTGTGGCTGGCGGTGGGACGGATTGAGGCGCCCAAGGATTACCCGACGCTGATACGCGCCTTCGCACGGGTGTCTCATGCGGCAGGGGATACACTTCTGTGGATCGTGGGGGATGGACCCTTGCGGGAACAGGTAGAGGCGTTATCGCGCGAGATGGGCTTGCAACGGCACGTGCAGTTCTGGGGAGTGCGCGCCGATATCCCAGACCTCATGAACGCCGCTGACGCCTTCGTCATGTCTTCCAACCGCGAGGGGCTTCCAAATGCATTGATAGAAGCACAGGCTTGCGGACTGCCCGCCGTAGTGACCGACGTGGGCGGGAACGCCGAGGTGGTCGTCCATGAGGAAACTGGCTTTGTCGTGCCGCCGCAGAACCCGGACGCGTTGGCGGAGGCGATGCTGCGCCTGATGAATCTGCCCGCGGAGATGCGTCAACAGATGGGCGCGCTGGCACGTCAACGAGTCGAACAGCAGTTCAGTCTGGAGAGCGTCGTTACCCAATGGGAAAACCTCTACTACGAACTGCTGCAAACGAAGAGCAGGCGATGAAGGTACAGTTGGTTCATATCTCCACCTCCCCTCTCTTTCTGAACTTCCTGCGCGGATTGCTCCTTGACCTGCGCGAGCGCGGATTCGAGCCGTCTGTCATCTGCTCGCCCGGCGAACTGCTTGACCGCTTCGTGCAGGAAACGGGAGTGGCGGGATTCGGTGTGGAGATGCCGCGTCGCATCACGCCCCTGCACGACGTTATCGCGCTTTACCGGCTGGTCATCCTGCTGCGTCGTATTCGTCCCCATATCGTGCACGCCCACACGCCCAAGGGGGGATTGCTGGGCACGACAGCGGCATGGATGTGCAGAGCTCCCGTACGCATCTACCATATCCGTGGGCTACCGCATCTCACCGCTTCTGGCGCCAAACGCCTGTTGCTACGCTGGAGCGAAAAGGCAGCGTGCCGGCTGGCGCACCAGGTACTGTGTGTGGGCGAGTCGATGCGGCACATCGCGGTGGAAGAAAGGCTGTGTCCTCCCGACAAGATAAAGGTGCTGGCACATGGCAGCGGGCAGGGGGTAGACGCCGAACGTCGCTTTCATCCTGGGCGGTTCACTGAGGCGGAGCGTGAGCGGTTGCGTGCGGGGCTGCAGATACCTCCCGACGCGACGGTTATCGGTTTCGTAGGGCGAATAGTGCGTGACAAGGGCATGCAGGAGCTGGCGCACGCATGGCAGCACCTGCGCGAGGACCACCCCCATCTGCATCTGCTTCTCGTTGGCGAGTACGAGGAGCAGGACCCGGTGCCCGCATGGGTAGAGCAAACCTTTGCCGGTGACCCGCGTGTCCACATTACCGGCTGGGTTTCAGATGCCGCACCGTACTATGCCATCATGCACCTTCTGGTGCTGCCATCGTATCGTGAAGGCTTCCCCAACACCCCACTCGAAGCCGCCGCGATGGAGCTGCCCGTGGTTGCGACCCGTATCCCGGGCAACGTGGACGCCGTAGAGGACGAAGTAACCGGTCTGCTGGTACCGCCCAGGGATGCTCAGGCACTGGAACAGGCTATCCGTCGCTATCTGGATTGTCCCGAGTTGCGCCAACAGCACGGCAAAGCGGGGCGGGAGAGGGTGCTGCGACTTTTTCGGCAGGAGGTCGTCTGGGAGGCGTTGTATAACGAGTACATGGATTTGCTGCGGCAGCGGGGGATTTTGCTGGCGGAGGAACATGCCCGGTGAGGTCGCAGGCAATCAAACGTGTTGTCGATATCGTGGGGGCGAGCGTGGGGATTATCCTCTTCGCGCCGGTGATGCTGGTGGTCGCGCTACTGGTGCTGCTGACGATGGGCAGACCGGTGCTGTTCCGACAACAACGTCCTGGGCTGCGCGGCAAGCCTTTCACCCTCTACAAGTTTCGCACGATGCGCGATGCTCGCACGCCTTCCGGTGAACTGTTGCCCGATGAGCTGCGTCTGACAACCTTCGGAAAGTGGTTGCGCAGTACCAGCCTGGATGAACTGCCGGAGCTGTTCAACGTGTTGAAAGGGGAGATGAGCCTAGTGGGTCCGCGCCCGCTACTCATGGAGTATCTGCCCCGCTATTCGCCCGAGCAGGCGCGCCGCCACGAAGTGAAGCCGGGCATCACCGGCTGGGCGCAGGTCAACGGACGCAATGCGCTGAGCTGGGAGGAAAAGTTCCGCATGGATGTCTGGTATGTGGACAACTGGAACCTGTGGCTGGACATGAAGATTCTACTGCTAACCATCTGGAAGGTGCTCAAACGAGAGGGTATCAGCGCAGAAGGCTCCGCCACGATGCCCGTCTTTACCGGCAACACCACACAGGAGAATCCCTGACCGGTGCGCGGCAACAGTCCCATAGCTGTGATCGGCGCAGGCGGACACGCCAAAGTGGTGCTTGCGACTTTACAGGCGGCGGGGTTCACGGCGTTTGTCGTGTACGATGACTCACCCGATAAATGGGGCACCGAGATGATGGGAGTGCCTGTCCGCGGTCCGGTAGAGCGTGTTGTGGAGGACGGTGTTCCCAGAGCGGTGATTGCAATCGGTGATAACGCCATCCGTCGCCGATTGTCCATAAAATTACGGGGGATAGAGTGGCTCACGGTGGTACATCCCTATGCGTGGGTGCACTCCTCCGCGAAGCTCGGGGTGGGGACGGTGGTGTTTGCAGGTGCGGTCATCCAGCCGGAGGCGCGAATCGGTGACCATGTTATTGTAAACACCGCCGCAACCATCGATCATGAGTGCGTGGTGGCAGACTACGCGCACATCGCGCCCGGCGCACACCTGGCAGGTAGAGTAGAAGTTGGAGAGGGCACGTTTATCGGGATGGGATGCAACGTCATCCAGTGTTTGCAAATCGGGAAGTGGTCGACCGTCGGTGCAGGAGCTGTTGTCACCAAACCCATTCCCGACCATGTTACCGCCGTCGGCGTACCTGCCAGAGTTATTAAACGGCACATGCGAGGAGAATCAAATGGCAACCACAACGACTCGACGAGCTGAGCATAAAACGACAGGGAGATTCGCCCCCTGGCCCTACTTCGCCGAGGACGAAATCGAAGCGGCGGCGCGCGTGCTGCGTTCCGGCAAGGTGAACTACTGGACGGGTCAGGAAGGGCGGCTGTTCGAACAGGAGTTCGCGCAATTTGCGGGCTGTCGATACGCAGTCGCTCTGGCAAACGGCAGTGTGGCGCTGGAGCTGGCACTGCTCGCTTTGGGAATCGGTGAGGGCGATGAGGTGGTGGTCACCAGCCGCACCTTTGTGGCTTCCGCCAGCTCGGCAGTGCTTCGCGGTGCGAAACCCGTTTTCGCCGATGTGGACCCCGATAGCGGCAACATCACAGCCGAAACGGTACGGGCGGTGCTGACTCCCCGCACGAAGGCGATTATCGCCGTCCACCTCGGGGGCTGGCCCTGCGAAATGGACGAGCTGATGCTGCTGGCACAGGAGCACCATCTGTGGGTGATCGAGGACTGCGCGCAAGCTCATGGCGCGACCTATAAGGGGCGTCCCGTCGGCAGCTTCGGACACGTCGCCGCATGGTCGTTTTGCCAGGATAAAATCATGACCACTGGTGGCGAAGGGGGAATGCTCACCACAAATGATGAGCGTGTTTGGGAAAAAGCCTGGTCTTACAAGGATCACGGTAAGAGCTACGAAGCGGTATACCACCGACAACACCCTCCGGGCTTTCGGTGGCTGCATGAATCGTTCGGCACAAACTGGCGCATGACCGAGATGCAGGCGGCTATCGGGCGAGTGGTTCTGCGTAAAGTACCCGAATGGGTAGCCACGCGCAGACGCTATGCACAAATCCTTACCGAGCGGTTCCGGCAACTGCCCGCGCTGCGGGTGACCGTACCCCCTGCGCATATTCAGCACGCCTACTACCGCTATTACGTGTACGTGCGTCCGGAAAGGCTCAAACCGGACTGGAACCGCGACCGCATCATGGTGGAACTGAACCAGATGGGCATCCCCTGCATGGTGGGCAGCTGCAGTGAGGTGTATCTGGAAAAATCGTTCCAGAACGCAGGGCTGGCTCCAACACATAGGCTCCCTGTCGCCAAACAGCTGGGCGAGACCTCACTTGCTTTTCTGGTGCACCCCACGCTAAGTGAAGAGGACGTGCAGGAAATCGCGGATGCTGTCCATAAAGTAATGCTTACAGCTAGCCGATAATATTGCTTGTGAGGAGGGTTATGACATTGGCAAAGCGTGGCCGCGTAGGTATTGGGTTGTTGTTGCGCGTGACTGCCGATGCACTGTTGGTGAACTTAGCACTGACAGTCTCGCTGCTGGCGCACTACCTGTGGGTGGTGGGCATCAAGGCGGTGGTCAGCGATGCTCCCGCGGCACTGCAGGAGCACGTGGGTATCTATCTGCGTTCCAGCAGCATATTGACGCCCCTTTCGGTACTGGTATTCGCACTGAGCGGCTTCTACACCCACAGTCGGCTATACCAGGGGCGGTACAAAGCCATCGTGATTACTCAGGCGGTGTCTGTGACCTATTTGCTGATGCTTCTTGCCGCTTATCTGCTACCTTCAGTGCCTTCCCTGTACCGTTCGGTCTACCTGATGTCGTGGGGACTTACGCTTTCCCTGCTACTCTCCGTACGGATCGGGCCCCGATTGTGGAAGGTGCTTTCCGCTGCTGAAAAACGGTATCTCGGCACGCCTCCGCCAGACCGCCCCATCCGCAACGTGCTGGTCATTGGGGGGGCAGGTTACATCGGCTCCGCCCTGATACCCAAGCTGCTGGAAAAGGGATGCTTTGTGCGCCTGCTGGACCTGTTCCTGTACGGCGAAGAACCGATACAGTCTTTCGCCCGCCATCCGCGGCTGGAGATTGTAAAAGCGGATTTTCGGCAGATAGATAGAGTGGTGGAGAGTATGCGGGATATGGACGCCGTGGTGCACCTCGGCGCGATCGTCGGCGACCCCGCATGTGCTATCGATGAGGAACTGACCATCGAGGTGAACCTGATAGCCACCCGCTTTATCGCCGAAATCGCCAAGGGGTTTGGCGTCAGCCGATTCATCTTCGCCAGCACCTGCTCGGTGTACGGGGCAAGCGATGAAGTGCTGGATGAGCGTTCTGCCCTCAATCCGGTGTCCCTGTATGCGCGCAGCAAAATCGCCTCGGAGCGGGTATTGCTCAGTCTGGCATCGTCGCAGTTCGCCCCCGTCATCCTGCGATTCGGCACCATCTACGGCTTGTCCGGACGCATCCGCTTCGACCTGGTGGTGAACCTGTTGACCGCCAAAGCGGTGACGGAGGGAAAAATCACCCTCTATGGTGCCGACCAGTGGCGACCGTTCCTGCACGTGGATGATGCCGCCGCTGCCATCGTGAAGGTACTGGAAGCACCGGTCTCGCAGGTGCGCAATCAGGTGTTCAATGTCGGCTCGGACGAGCAGAACTATACTCTCCAGCAGGTGGCAGAAATCATCCAGCGGCTGGTGCCGACGGCGGAGATTATCCACATGGGCTCCGATGGCGATCGGCGCAATTACCGCGTGAACTTCGGCAAAATCCGACGCACCCTCGGTTTCAAACCGAAGTGGACTCTGGAGGAAGGGGTCCGACAGGTCATCGACGCCTTGCACAGTGGGTTGATAGCCGATTACCGCGACGCCCGATACAGCAACGTGAAGTTCTTGAGAGAAGAACAGGTTCCCCGCGGATTCCGCCCGCAGAACGGCTGGGCATACGCACTGGTCAATGACGTGTCCAGCAGCCGCGTGCTCGTGTCTCATGAGATCGAGTGACGTGCTTGTCGTGGGCGGCGGCATCGTGGGGCTGGCAACCGCCTACCAGCTGAGCCTCCGTTATCCACAACGGCACGTGGTGGTGCTGGAAAAAGAGCCTTGCCTCGCCATGCACCAGTCCGGGCGTAACTCCGGTGTGCTGCATTCCGGCATTTATTACAAGCCCGGCAGCGTCAAGGCGCAGACCTGTCGCCGCGGCAAAGCGCTGATGCAGGCGTTTTGTGAGCGCGAATCGATCCCCTATGAAATCTGCGGGAAGGTCATCGTTGCTACGCATGAAAGAGAAATCCCCACTTTGCACACTCTTTGGGAACGCGGGCAGGCAAACGGCGTGCACTGCGAGATAATCAGCGTGGAACGCCTTCGCGAACTGGAACCTCACGCAGCGGGCATCAGCGCAATATACGTGCCGGAAGCGGGCATCGTGGACTTCCGTGCGGTTTGTGAACGGCTGGCTCAACGTATTCGCGAAGGAAACGGTGAAGTGCTCACGCTCGTACGGGTACTCGGTATCCGCGAAACGTCCGCAGAAGTGGTTGTCCACACCACGCACGGCGAGTTCGCCGCGCGCTATCTGGTGAACTGCGCCGGGTTGTATTCCGATTACCTTGCCAGAACAAGCGGGCTTACTCCCCCCGCCCGCATCGTGCCCTTCCGCGGAGAGTACTTCCTGCTAAAAGAAGAAGCCCGCTCCCTGTGCCGAAGCCTGATTTATCCCGTGCCTGACCCGCGCTTTCCTTTTTTGGGAGTGCATTTCACCCGCACCATCACAGGCGAGGTGGAATGCGGACCCAACGCTGTGCTTGCCTTCGCCCGGGAAGGTTACCGGAAGACAAGTATCCATCTGCGCGAACTGTGGCAGACGCTGACGTACCCGGGTTTTTTGCGTCTTGCATGGCGTTACTGGCGCACTGGACTGGGCGAAATGTGGCGGTCAGTAAACAAGAGGGCGTTTGTCCATGCGCTGCAGCGGCTCGTGCCGGAAGTGCGAGCGGAACACCTGTGCCCTGCGCCCGCGGGCGTACGCGCCCAGGCGGTAGACCGCTTTGGGCGACTGGTGGATGACTTCCTGTGGGTAGACACTGCGCGTATGGTGCACGTGGTCAATGCCCCATCCCCCGCTGCGACCGCGTCGCTCGCCATCGCGGAAAGGATTGTGGACAAACTGGCAGAAAGATTTTGATATGCGCACGCTTCTAATTGCCTGTCTGATACTTTTTTCGGCGCTGCCTAGACTGTGGGCAGACGATATTGCCCCCCTCAACGCGCCAGAGAACGACCTCGTCGCTTCCGTGCTGAACGGCGCTGTTAGGCTCGCCCCGCTGACGCAGCGCGTGTGGAGCGAAAACGACCTGCTGCGCCTGTCCGCGCAAAGCGATGCCGCACAGGCAACCGCCCTGCGCAGGCTCCTGCTCGGGCAACAAGCCTCAAAAGCACATTCCCTCTCCGCACTTGCTGTGCTTACCGCTGAGAGCGAACCGCGTCTCGCCTGGCGACTGTACGGGGTTTACAGTCTGGGCAGAGATGTCGATTTGGTATACGTCGCCGACACCACACGTTCTCTCTTCGAACGTCGCCCGCAGATGCCCTGGGCGTATACGGCTCAGCTACGGGCGTACACCTCTCTGGGCGAGTGGCGCATCGGACAGTCGCCGATTCGCTGGGGTGGTGGCTATTCGGGCGCCATGTTGCTTTCCGATAATCCCCCGCCCCTCTTTCACGTTGACTACCGCACCACGTGGCATCTCGGACGGCTCCTGCGCACGTGGCGTTTTGAGCAATTGGCTGCTGCCTTTACCGAAGACGGCGAGCGCAGGTATCTGATGGCGCGACGCCTGCACCGCGAACTCTCGCCCCGATGGGAAATCTCGCTGGCGGAAGCCTTCAAAGCCAGCAAGCTTCCCTACGGGATGACCGCGTTCATACTGCCTTTTTACCTGTATCAGCATATCTATACGTGGCAGCTATACGACCGCAACGATGATTGGTTCAACTACATGGCGGAAGTGCAGGTGCAGTATCGATTCAATGACCAGATGTTCTATTTCAATCTACTGCTGGATGACATTCAGGCGCCGCGCTGGCTCACCCGCTTCCGTTACACCACGCCGCGCAAATCGGGCGTCCTTGTTGGATATCACGTGCCACTTCCTGGCAATGGGCAGTTCGCTGTGGAACTGGCACACACCGACGGAGACCCAGGAGGCGGGGTGTATAGCTTCAAGAGCCCCGCAAACCGCTGGGTATACCGCGATGCCGTGTTGGGACATCCAGTTGGAACGAATCGAGATATGCTGTGGCTGAGACTGGACCTGCCCATCGCCAGCCGCACCTATCTGGCACTTGAACATGTCAACACCCGACGTGCCAATGCGAGCCCGGAAGTGCCTGTTGGCAAAACGTGGAAGGCTCATCTACACTGGCTACTGCACGAAGGGTATTCACTGGGCATCAGCTGGCAGCAGGACACCACCCGCGACGACCACACTGACCGCTGGCTGCTGCAGGTTGGCAGGTTTTTCTGAGTCATGTAGAACTGTTCGTCTATGTTACTGCCTCAGCCACGTAACCACTAACACAAAAAGCCAGGCTCACCTGCGGTGAACCTGGCAAGCATGGCGATTACAACGTTTCGTTCCGTTTAGAAGTCCTCACCT
>Ga0209227_1001874_pt1 | contig 15769 bp, 14 predicted proteins | sample YNPBryantNP2012_FD_185815 | JGI IMG/M metagenome (GOLD analysis project Ga0209227, IMG submission 185815) | Anoxygenic and chlorotrophic microbial mat microbial communities from Yellowstone National Park, USA - YNP Bryant NP 2012 (SPAdes)... ...
TTCTCACGCCAGGGGGCGACGGCGGATTTGATTTTGTGGTCGAGAGGGATGGTAACCATAGTCTTTACAGTTGACTCAACATCGCCAGCACTTGTTGGGCCAGTGTCATATCCCTCACCGTCATCGTATCGAGGCGTGGCACCGAGTCTTCGTGGTCCGCCTTATTGCGGTCTATCCGTAATCGGTTCAGATTTTCGCCTATCTGCTTGCGTCTCGAATCAGGACTGTCCCTGAACTGGTCACGCACATAAGCATGGACTTGACCGTCTCCAGGAAGGGGGTGTCCTTCTTGATCGCGCAGGTGATTGCGCGCCTGACAGAAAGCGGCATAATATGCGCGACTGATAGCCGAACGTTGACGTGCCTCCTGCCCTGCCGGAGTCCCAGTCTGTCCGACGAGTTCTTGCGCCAGATTGAAATACTCCAACCAATTGAAGCTCATTGCTACTCCAGATGAATACACAGTTTCCCCCGGCTTCTATGTGACACCTCCAGCCACCAACTCTTGTCAAAGCGGTCAAGACTGGCGAGGGCTTCAATTGGATCAAGATCCGTTCGGATGAAAGCAACTAACTGGCGATCACCAATCGCTTCCGGGTCCGTGACAACCTCCAGAAACACCGGAGATGGTCCAAAATGCTGAACGATCTTGTCGTAAGCCTCCAGGAGTAGTGGGACAAGAAATGGATAGGTTTCGATAAAGCCGATTACCTCATTTCGCCTTCGGAGGACGTACCTTTGCTCGACCAGTGACAGGAGATTTGGCTGCTGCCATACCGGTATCATTTCGCGGTACACAATTGAGCTTGCTGAAGTAACCCCCATGATTGGCTCTTGTGCCCTCTGCGCTGCTGTTTTTGGCAGCGTGGTTCCATAGGTCATTTCTCTGTCACCTCCCGAACATCTGCCGTAGCCGGTCGGTGATGCAGGCCTCAAATACTTCTTCAACATGGGCGTGAGCGATTTCTATCCACTCAAACACCTCGTCTTGTGATGCTCCGCCAGCTCGAACCAGGAAATAGTCCAGGTCGAGCATCACCGCGATCGCATCCGGTGTCTCCGGAGCTGCGTTGGCCAACTGCAACCTGAGAGCATCGCGAGAGCCCTCAAAGGGAATTTGGATGCCTACAATAAACGGACCGTAATCCTGAGGGAGCCTCTCGCCCACAAAAGGCCGGAATTCAAAGTACTCTGCCAATTCGACGCGCTCGCCGGGAAGCTCGATACGGTTGATATATCGCAACCCGATGCGCTGGATCCCCCTGGGGTTGGCCGCAGACAGGTAGGCCTCAAGCCCTTGTCGGATCAATGGCACGAACTCTTGCCAGGTAGGATAAGGCTTCAAGTGGTTGACGGCTAGCAGATTGGGCCCAACCTGAATAAGAGCCTTTTCATCCTCGCGCAAGAACTGCATTCGATCGGCGGTTAGGACTTGTTGTTCGACGCCTCCTGGACCGGCTGCGACGCTAACTTCAAATGCCTTCCCCTGGCGTCTTATGGGAAAGCTATCCCGGATCTTCCCGTAGACCAGGCCCGGGACAGCCATATCCCAAGGTTCACCCGGTTCAAATCGGAACTCGCAAAAAGCTTCAACAATCGGTGGATTCCGGTATTTCTTGCCCATGAATCAAGCCTCTCTTTCAGAGATTGTGATCTCTACCATCTTCGTCGTATCGTTGCCGAAGATATCTACAACCTTCACCAGCACCTTGTAATCACCTGGCTCGTCGCACGTGAAGACCCAATTTGGATCAAAGGGAAACTCGGCGGCCTCGGCCTGGCTCCAGAAGCACCTCTTGCTAGGCCACAATTGTCGAGCGAGCTTCTCAGTCCTCTGGGCCTCCTCCGTTATCCCTTGATCCTATTTGACCGTATCTACTCCTCTCCCTGCCTTATAGCCCAAAATGCTCAGAGGGCCAAGCTCAAGATCGATGGGAAATCTGCGGGGGGCGACCTCCCACCCAGAGGACTGCTCATCGTAGGATCCGCGCGAAATCCTTTTTCACGAGGCACTTCACGTTTTGACGGGTATCCAAATACCCTCTCTGTATATCAATCGGGAGAAAGGCTCCAGAGGGTCGACTTCCGATGGCTTGGACTTGGGAGAAGGAGATCTCGTTTCGTGATACTCAGGGTCCCATGGCATGAGGAGCAATGGACCCCAGCGCGTCCTGACCGTCCTGGGCAATCTAACCTCTCCCCAGGACGTTCTTTCGAGAAGACTCCCCAACCCTCCCTCCTCCTCCAATCTCATTATCTCCCACAGGGTGACCAGGGTCGGAGGGCTCAATGGAAGGATCCCCCTGTGGTTGCCCAGCAAGGCCTCTTTCGGCTTTGTCCATTTCCCATCCACGGTCTCAACGGGGTCGGGACTGCATACTTGTCCCTCGGGGTGAAGGGCAATGAAGAACCTCGTGTCGAACCTCATCTGCTGGATGATAGGGGTCACCCAATGGGCAAAGGGAGCAAGGGCGGAGACGGAAAGCCTCAAGCCCTCATCCAAGACCATGTCCCTGAACCAGCGGGCTGAATGGTGAAAAGCGCCCCTCCTCCCTCTCCATACCTGACAAGGGAGAACGTTCTCGCACATTAGCACCCCGGCCTCCTCAAAGGTCTCCCTTATGGCACAAATCACATGGCCAATGGCATCCTCAGGAAGGAGCCCCTCGCTTAGCCTCCTCAGCGCCTCTTCTGGGTCCTGATCCAGGTGGTCTTGCCATATGGAGGGATCTCGATCGAGGGGGTGTACCGTTCCCCCGGGGAAGACGTAAAGATTGGGCATGAAGCGGCTCTGAGGGCTCCTCCGTAGGAGGTACACGAGGGCTTGGCCCCATTCATCCGTGCGAAGAAGAATGAGGGTCGATGCCAGCCTCGGGACCTGTGGAGATGACTCCTCCCCATCCATCACATAGAAAACCTACCACGTCCCTTACTCCAGGGCAAGGAAAACGCTCCCCCAGGGGAAAACATGGGTTCCAAAGGCCCTCTAACTGTGGGAGCTCGTAGAACCTCCCCCTTATAGGGAGAGGGGTTTTTGAGTGGAGGAGTTTTCATTTGACAAAAGAGCCTTTAGGTCATAATCTGAAGCTTGCGGCCTTTTGGCCCGCCAAGTGATATGAGAAGGGAGCAAAGAGATGTCGAGGAGTGCAATATTTGTGGGTGCCCTGCTTTTTTTGGGGGCATGGGGGGTGGCAATGGCGTCGGAAGACAAGAGTGAAAAGCAGGGCGATGTTCCCAAGGTCGTCGCGAAGGTCAATGGCAAGAGCATAAGCGGAGAGGAATACAAGAAGCTCTTCAAGCAGATGGAAGCTTCCCAGGCTCAGCAGGGCCCTGGAGGACAGGTGCCAGATCCCAAGGCCCTGAAAGAGCAAGTTATGGATCGTCTCATAACCATAGAGGTTCTTTCCCAGAGGGCTGAGGAACTCAAGATAAAACCTGACCCCAAGGAGTTGGACCAGAAGATGGAGGAGATAAAGCAGAATGTGGGTGGAGAAGAGGCCCTCAAAGAGGCCCTGAAGGCCCACGGAATAAGTCTCCAGGAGCTGAGAGCGGATGTGCAGAGGTCCATGAGCATTCAGAAGCTCCTGGACCAGGAGGTCTTCGAGAAAGTGACAGTTGACAAGGCCGAGGCCAAGGGGTTCTACGACTCCAACCCACAGGTTTTTCGCATACCGGAACAGGTGAGAGCCAGGCACATAGTGATAAGGGTGAAACAGGGGGCAAGCGAGCAGGAAAAGAAACAGGCCCGGGCTGAGATAGAAAAAGCAGCTGAGAGGATAAAAAAAGGGGAGCCTTTCGAGAATGTGGCCAGGGAGATCTCCCAGGACGGCTCTGCTCAAAGGGGCGGAGATCTGGGCTACTTTAGCAGGGGGCAGATGGTCCCGGAGTTCGAGAACGTGGCCTTCAGCCTCGAGAAAGGCAAGGTGAGCCCTGTTGTGGAGACCCAGTTCGGCTACCACCTCATAAAGGTGGAGGACAAAAGGGAAGCTAGGACACTGGGGTTTGAGGAGGTAGAGCCAAAGATAGAGGAGTTCCTGAGACAGAAGAAAGGAGAGGAGAGCCTGAGGGTATATGTGAATGGTCTCAAAAGTCAGGCCAAGATCGAGAGGGCAAGCTTCTGAGAAAGGTTCGGAACTGCAGACCTCAGGGGCCGAACCAAAGGCCCCATGGCTGCATAGGGGTGTCCGGGGCATCTTGTAAAGAAGGGGAAAGGAGGTGTGTTGATGAGAGGAAAGCGGATTGTCATTGGGTTGATGGGCCTTTTTCTAATTGCCGGATGCGCACCGACTCATATGGGTGTGCCAGACAGGGCTCTCATAGTTCCTGGGGAATTTTCCCAGACCGAGGCTGCCATAGCCGCCTCCGAGCAGTCCGCTGGGGCCAAACACTGCCCCGAGAAGATAGCCAAGGCCAAAGAGCTAGCCAAGAAGGGTGTAGAGGCTTACTGGGCGTGCAGGACCGGTGAGGCCATGAAACTTCTCGCTGATGCCAGGAACCTGGCCAAGGAAGCGGAAGGTTGCCAACCTCCTCCGCCTCCTCCAGCTCCCAAGCCCGCGCCTGCTCCTGCGCCGCCGCCTCCTCCCAAGAAGGAGCCAGTGAGTTTCCATTCGGTGTACTTCGATTTCGACAAAGCCACCTTGAAGCCCGAGGCGAAAGCCGAGCTCGACAGGGCAGCGAAGATCCTCCTCCAGAATCCTGAGCTCACCCTCGAGCTTCAGGGCCATACGGATTCCATTGGAACCGATGCTTACAACAAGGCCCTCGGAGAGAGAAGGGCCAAGGCAGTGTTCGAATATCTCAAGGCCAAGGGAGTGGCACCCCATAGGCTGAAGGTAGTGAGCTACGGAGAGTCAAAGCCGGTTGCGCCCAATAACACGGAGAAGGGAAGGGCCAAGAATCGTCGTGTGGATCTGACCATAGTGAAGTGAATCCAGAAAGGCCCCAGGTACACCCCAAGGGGGCGGCCTCCAGGCCGCCCCCAATGACAGTGATCCTCTACTTCCAGACAATCGCCACGTTCGTCTTCGGAGAGCTTCTCTTCCATGCTGATCCAAAAGGGGGAAGTGCCTGGCGAAAGGGGAGAGAAGACCTCATGGGGCTTTTGACACCCAATGGAGGAACGGAATCATGAGGGGAAGCCCCAGTGGAATTGACCTGATGAGGGGACAAAGGTCACGAGGGCCGGGATGATGGTCTTATGAGGCTCGACTCCAAGAGGGCGAGCAAAGATCGACATGGCTCGGCAAGGGGAATCGGTGGAGTCGATCCGTGGAGGGGATGGAAATGACCGTGGAAAGGTTGAGGCGAGGAGAAATGGCTGTGGGGACCATGATCCGCACAGTTGGAACTTCCACCATAGCAATGCTCGCTGCCAAGGCTGGTTTGGACTTCATCATGGTGGATCTGGAACACGGGCCCATGGACATGGAGACACTGGAAGACGTGTTCAAGGTGGGAAGAAGTCTGAAATTGGCGTGCTTCGTGAGGGTCCCCGAGTTGACCAAGGCATATGTCTCCAGGTGCCTGGATCTCGGGGCTACGGGGGTCATGGTTCCCATGCTGGAGTCGAGGGAACAGGCAGAGAGATTCGTTCACTATGCCAAATACCCCCCACTGGGTGGCCGTGGTTTTGGCGGAATAGGGGCCCACACCCATTACACCCCAATTCCCCCAGATGAAACCAGTGGTTTCATGGAGAGGGCCAATCTGGAAACCCTCACAATAGCTCAGATCGAGACAAAAGGGGCCATCGAAAACATAGATTCCATAGCTTCCGTGCCAGGATTGGACGCCCTTCTCATAGGACCAAACGACCTTTCCATATCCATGGGATGCCCTGGGGATCTTCTGGGAGCCAGGCTCATGGAAGCGATCTCTCGGGTAGCAGAGGCTGCAAAGGCCCATGGGAAGATATTCGGGATGCACGCCCCTGATCCCCTCCTCGAGAGGTGGATACCCGAGGGTCTCAAGCTTGTCATGAGCAGCCTTGATACAAACATTCTCCTTGCCGGAATGAAAGGGATAGCCAGTCGTTACAAGGCATGAACACACTTGTCAAAGGAGGGGTCTCATGCCGAAATTCTCAGCAAATCTCAGCATGCTCTTCACTGAGGTGGATTTTCTGGACAGGTTTCAAAAAGCCGCCTCTTTCGGCTTCAAGGGAGTGGAATATCTCTTCCCCTATGGCTGGAAAAAGGAAGTCCTCGCTGAAAAGCTGCATTCCTCAAACCTCACACAGGTCCTCCACAATCTCCCAGCGGGTGATTGGGAGAGGGGAGAGAGGGGCATTGCTTGCATCCCAGGAAGAGAGGGGGAGTTCCAGGACGGTGTTGGCCTCGCCGTAGAGTACGCTAAGGCCCTTGGTTGCAAGCAGCTGAATTGCCTCGTGGGAATACCCCCAGCCCATGAATCCCCGGAGAAGGTGAGGCGCACCCTTGTGGAGAATCTCAAGTTCGCAGCAGAAGCGCTTGAAAGGGAGGGCATTCGCTTGCTCGTAGAGCCCTTGAACAGCAGGGACATCCCGGGCTTCTACTTGGTCCACACTCGGCAGGCCCTCTCCATCATGGAGGAGGTCGGACATCCCAATCTCTTCCTCCAGTACGACGTGTACCATATGCAGGTGATGGAGGGAGATCTCATCAATACCATCCGCTCCAATATATCGAGGATCTCCCACATCCAGATAGCTGACAATCCTGGAAGGAACGAACCCGGAACAGGGGAGATAAACTTCCCCAATCTCTTCAAGGCAATAGACGAAGCTGGTTACAAAGGGTGGATAGGCTGCGAGTACAAGCCTTCCTCCAAGACCGAGGAAAGCCTCTCCTGGCTCCTGCCATATCTCCGTGGTTGAGCCTGGATAACCGAGCTAGGATCCTATCCCTGCCATCTGCTCTATGAGGATAGCTAGGCCCGAGTGGTCCAGCTCCCCCTTCCCTTGTGCCAGAAGGGCGTCCATGAGCTCGGCTGCTTGAGCTGTGGCAAGGAGGGCCACCTTCGTCTCCTTGGCTGTCTGAAGGGCTATGTTCAGGTCCTTCCTGTGGAGCCTCAGACGAAAGCCTGGCTCGAATGTCCTCTCTATCATTCTCTTTCCATGGACCTCTAGGATCCTGCTCTGAGCGAACCCACCCAACAGGGCCTCCCTGACCTTGGCTGGGTCCACCCCGCATTTCCTGGCGAGGGTGAGGGCCTCCGCCACAGCCTGAATCGTGAGGGCCACTATGATCTGATTGCAGGCCTTGGCCACTTGACCAGCCCCTGGGCCGCCTATCAGCACTATGTTCTTGCCCATGGCTTTGAGGATGGGAAGAGCCCTATCGAAGGCCTCCCTCTCTCCTCCCACCATGATGGAGAGGGTGCCCTCCTTGGCCCCTATCTCCCCCCCTGAAACAGGGGCATCCAAGGAGGAGACCCCTTTTTCCTTGAGAGCATCGTGTACCTTTATGGCTGTGGATGGCGCAACTGTGGACATGTCGATGAAGAGCATTCCCTCCCTCGTCCCCTCGATAACCCCCTTTGGACCCAGGACCACTTCCTCCACATCCGGAGAATCGGGGAGCATTGTTATGACCACATCCGTCCTCTCGGCCACCTCTTTGGGACATGTGGCTCCCTGTGCCCCCTGGGAACAGAGCTCCTCCACCGAGGCCCTGCTCCTGTTATGAACGACCAAGGTATAGCCAGCTTTCATGAGATTTTTTGCCATGGGCTTTCCCATTATCCCCAGACCAATGAAGCCGATCCTCTCCATCCTTCTCCCTCCTTCCTATCATCTCTCACCCCTCGAGAATATCCTCTGAGTCCTCTCGCGGGCTTCCATCCCTTCAGTAGAGGAACATGGGCTTTCCCATAACGTGGCGCACCTTTGGTCTGTACTCCTCTATGTCATATAGCTCCCTCACATCCACCCTCTTCTGGCCTGTCGTTATGGTGCTCAAGGGAATGTCCGTGTAGATTCCCTGGTGGAGGGCGACGAGCCTGCCGTAGGTCCCCTTGATGGCCAGGCTCACAGCCATATTGGCATAGTTGACAGCGACCATTAAGTCGAGTGAGTCGGGAGCCCCGCTTCTCATGAGGTACGAGAGCTGCTGGAAGATGATCTCCTCGCCGGTGAGCTTCCTCAGGATCTCTCCTGTCTCCAACCCTATGCCCCCAAGCTTCTTGTGGCCGTAAGCATCCTCCTCTCCCCTTTGGATCATGGTGCCCCCGATCATCCTCGCTCCTTCAGAGATGGTCAACATTGCGTAATTGCTGGGATTGTTCCTTTTGTCCTCCATTATCAGCCTGGCCAGCTTCTCAGGATCGAAAGGGACCTCGGATATTATTGCCCTGTCCACACCAGCCAGGTATGCGGAGATGAGGGAAGTTTCCCCACAGTATCTCCCGAAGAGCTCTATCACCGCTATCCTTTCGTGGGAGCCTGCAGATGTCCTCAATGCGTGGATGAAGTTCACGCTCCTCGTCACGGCCGTGGAGAAGCCTATGCAGTAGTCAGTTCCGAATACGTCATTGTCCATGGTCTTGGGGATGGCGATTACGGGAAAACCCTCTCTGTGGAGCCTTTCGGCGAAGCTCAAGGTGTCATCCCCGCCTATGGGGATCAAGCAGTCTATCCCCAGATGGGACAGGACCTTGAGGATATGTTCCGTGAAATCCACCTTCTCCTTCCCCTCGGAGAAGCGGTCCTTGAGGAAAGGAGGCGCCTCCTTGATCCTCACAGCTGCTGGGTTCGTCCTGGAGGTGTGGAGGTAAGTGCCACCTGTGCGGTCTATGGTCCGAACAAGGGGTTTATCGAGCCAAAGGAGGTTCTCCTGGAAGCTCTCAGGGTCATCGGGGTTGAAACACAGCAACCCGGCCCATCCCCTCCTTATACCCAGCACTCTGAGCCCCTCGTCTATCGCCCTGTAGACTATCGTCTTTATGCAGGGGTTGAGACCAGGTACGTCCCCCCCGCCAGTCAGGACACCGATCACTTTGGGCTTCATGTCCTCTTCACCTCCGAGTCCCTGGTCATTCCTTGAAGGTCTCCTCAGCCCGTTCCCCATGCAACGGTCTCGATTACGATTCTTTCCCTTTTAGCCCCCTGTCGTCAAGGAGGCCAGGGGTTGAAGAGGACCGGTCTCAAGGCTCCTGCCTGAAAAAGGCGTTGTATAACCCCAAGAAGCGGCGTCCTGCCCTTTCCTGGGTGAGAGGAACATGTGTTTCCCAAGGACAAAGGGCCGCAGTGGCTCAATAAGAGGTCCCCAAGATGATGAGGCCCTAAAGCCGCGCACTCCAAGGAATGTCGTGGCTTCTTGGGAGAAATATCGGAGGAGATCCTCAAAGCTGACATGCCAGAACAGTTCGGGACTCATTCTCACAGTCACCCAGAAAGGCGCCACGGTCATGCCTTCGAAACCAAAGGAGGAACGACCGTTGGAGTCCCCGATAGGTGGGCTAGGTCTTGAGGTCACCCAGCGGATGCGCTGGGTTCGCAGGGGACATTCGCGCCCTCTCAGTGAACGGGATGGGCTGGCTGCTAACCCCAGATGGGCATGGCGGTCCAGGGGGAATGGGCGCGGGGAACCTCATGCCTCCAACTTGAAAGGCCTCGGGACCAGCGATGAAGGAAAAAGCTGCTGGTTGCGAAGCCAAAGCGCATTTTTGGACTAAACAACTCAGCGGGAATTGTGGGGATGACCTGGCTCGGGCCATGATTCTTGCTTATTGGCAGCTCTTGCGGCCCTCTTGATCCGAGATGGGATCGAAATATACGGCCCGCTCGGCTGCGGTGAAGACCCCTTGGGCAATTCCTGCAACCGCCCAACTTCCTTCCGGGCTTCCCTAACTCATCCACCCTTTTTCCTAGTCGTCTCCCGAGGACCCGACAAGCTGTGCATACGTCAGCCTTCGGGCGGCAATTTGGCGCTTTAGGCCTCCGACTCGCTTCTGAGCTTTCAGCAAGCTGACGTACACTCCCGCCCCCTCCACCTCTCCCACGAAGAGCACGCCTGCGAGCGTGTCGCCCTTGAAGACCAGTTTCCGGTAATTCTCGCCCTCCCTTCTCTCAAAGACCTCGTAGCCGTTACCTTCCATTGCGACGAGGCCTGCCGCTATCACCGGCAATCCGCCTATCTCCGCAGCGCTCATGACTGGGAGGAATTCTTCGCATCGCATCTTTCCTCCAGCGATATTCGTCCCCGCCACCTTTCCCGTAGCGACCGCGGTAGTCCAAAGGGGGCTCACAATGGGTTCGTCTTCCAAGAGCCCCAGGTATTCCACCACGTCGCCTGCGGCGTAGATATCGGGTTGCGATGTCTGGAGGTAAGGGTTGACCAAGATGCCCCGCCGGCAGTCAACCCCGCTGCCTTCCAAAAATCCCACGTTCGGCCTCACCCCCGTTGCTACTACCACAACTTCGGCGGGGATTTCCCCAGAGGCGAGGCGCAAGCCGGCGACCTTGCCATCGGAGCACAGGACCTGCTCCGCCCTCGCTCCCACAATGACCTCCAGGCCCGCCTTCTGGAGGCGAGACGCCACGATGGCGGCCCCGACCTGGTCGACCACGGGATAGAGGATTGTAGGGAGCCGCTCGACCAGCGTGACGGCCAGCCCCCTGCGCCGCAGCGCCTCGGCAGTTCTTACGCCCACAAGGCCGGCTCCGATCACCACTGCCTTGCTCACATCCGTGCGTTGGAGATAAGAACAGAGCCCAAGGGCGTCCTTCATGGTCCGCAAAGTGAAAACCCCTTCCGCGTCCAACCCTTTTATTTGAGGGAACGAGGGACTGCTCCCCGAGGCCACCAGGAGCTTTTCGTACCCGAGAACGTCCCCCGAGGAGAGAATAACGGTCTTGGCCGCACAGTTGACGCCCTGAACGGTCCCTTTTACCAGTTCAGCGCCAAAGTCGGCCACGGGATCTACCGTGAGAAGGATTTCCTCCATGGTCTTGGAGCCGTCTATCAAAGAGGGAAGCATGGGCCGGTAATAGAACGGCGGCTCGTCGTTCGTAACCAGAGTGACTTCCCCTTCGTACCGGTTGGCCCGCATTGCCTGAACTGCGGCCACCGCCGCTATCCCGCTTCCAATGACGACCACTCCCATCCCCTAGGCCCCCTCCGCCTCGCGCAAGACCACTTGCCTTCGTTTCTCCTTGGGCAAGGCATCCACGTCTACCAGGACAAGAGCTCTTGTGGGGCACGCCGCCACGCAGGCTGGAACGTCGAGTTCGTGGCACCGGTCGCACTTGACAGCTGTCCGCTTCCGCCTGTCCCGAATGATAACGCCGAAAGGACAGGCCATTATGCAGGACCAGCATCCGATGCATCGTTCTATCTTTCTCCTTACAAAGCCCTTCTCGTCCCGGTACAGGCACCCGGTAATGCAGGCCGCAAGACAAGGAGCATCGTCACAGTGCCTGCAAAAAACCGGCATCCGGATCTTCTCGGCCGCTTCGACAAAGATCCTCTTCTGGGGGAGGGGCTCCTCCCGTATCGCTCCGAAAAGCGTTTTGCTCCTGGAATGTTGGACGGCACAGGCTATCTCACAGCTCCGGCAACCCATGCAACGCTCCGGCCGAACATACACCTGGTCCATAGTGCCACCTCCCTTAAGCCGCCAGACCGAGAGCGCGCCGCCTCTCCTTTATAGCCGCGAGAAGCGCTTGCGCGGCCTTCAGCGGGTCGCTCTCCGCGATGAAATAACCGCCAAACAACTCCTTTATTCCGGCCGTCAGAGTCCCTGCCACAAGCCTGCTTCCGTGGATCGGTGGCACAACACCCACATGGGTGGGAATGCCCAGGGCCACAGCCCACGTGCCGATTGCCACGGCCTTCTCCGTAACGGGCTCTGGTGCCGACGCTACGACGGGCAGCTTGTCCATGTCAACGCCTAGTTTTCCGGCCACCGCAACCGCTATGTCAACGGCACGAGAGTTGTCCACGCAGGAACCAAGGTGCAGCACCAGCGGTAGGGGACCACCCAAGCCAGCAACTTCTCCCACCGCCTCAAGGACTCCTTTGAGGCCGGGTCCTGCGTATTCTTCCGTGGCCTCTGGCCGCATGAGACCGTGGCGGGCGAAAGTTCCCGCCGCACAGCCCGTGCACAAAATCAATACGTTGTTCCTGGCGAGTTCCCTCACCATGGCGAGGTAGTTGGCGTCTTGGGTCACCTTGACGGTATTGCAGCCCGCAAACAGACAGACCCCCGCAATGTTGCCGGAGACAATGTTGTCCAGGAGGGGCTTAAGTGGGCCCTCCCCACTGACTTGGGCCAAGGCACCGACAATGGCCTCCGCCGAGAAGCCGGCCACCGCGGAGTAGGACACGTCCGGGATGTTTACCCTCGCCGGGTCCCTCCGGTGGAAGGCTTCTATCGCTGCCTCCACGATCCGCCGCGCTGTCTCCTTTGCGCTGGCCTCGTCGAATTGGAAGTGTTGGGCCCCCGCTATTTTGGCTATTGGCATGGTGGTGATGAGCTTGGAGTGGTAACACTCGGCCACGGAGGCCAGGGAAGGCATGACGCACTGGTAGTCCACTACCATGGCATCCACAGCGCCCGTGAGGATCGCTGTCTCCTGGGACACAGAGCTTGTGGCCAGTGGAACTCCATGGCGCATCAATACCTCGTTGCCTGTGCAGCAGATTCCAACGAGGTTGATCCCTCCGGACGCCCCCGCCGCCCTTGCCCTGTCCAGCAGCTCCGGCTCCCTAGCCACCTGCACCATTATGTCGCTCAAAAGGGGATTGTGCCCGTGGAGGGCTATGTTCACCGCGTCCCTTTTTATGACCCCGAGGTTTGCCCGCGCCGAGACCGGTCCGGGCGTGCCGAAGAGAATGTCGGAGAGATCCGTGGCAATGTGGCAAGCGGTGTAATCCGCTATTGCGCACTTCACGGCGCCCAAAAGGATATTCAGCGGTTCGGCGTCAACCCCGTAGGTGGTTCGGTGCATGACCTCGGAAATGGCGCTGTCCACTCCGTAGGGGAGAACGCCGAGTTTCTTGAAGATAACGATGCGCTGCTCGGGAAGGGTTGAAAGAGTCCAGGCAAGGGGCGCCTCTCGTTCGGAAAATTCTGCAAGCGCTTTTTCCGCTACCTCTAGCGCTATAGCTTCCGGTGTCTTGTCCTCGGTCGCGACGCCGGCTTTTCTTGCTACCGCCTGGAGCTTCGCCGTATCCTTTACGAAATAATCCTTCGCTTCGCCTCTTGCAGCCCGCAACAAGGTGTGAGCGACATGCTTGGCGTGGCCAGCATGAGATGCCGCTCCCGCTGCGACCGCCCGGGCCACACCCCGTGCTACCATCACGTCAGCCGTGGCCCCGCAGACGCCGTGCTGGGGTCCGTCCCCGAAGGGGTCAATCCTGCAAGGCCCCTGAAGACAATGGCGGCAGCAGAGGCCGAGCTCGCCAAAACTGCACTGGGGTAGTTGTGCCTCATAGCGTTCCCAGGCCAGTGGGAATCTGTACCCGGCCTTCTTGACGCCGTCAATCACCACCATCACCGCGCGGTCCTTTGATTGTTCCATGGACACACCTCCACGACTTATCTTTCATCCCAAAGGGTAAGAATCGACGTGGCGCATCAAACGTCGAATTCGGGGCCGTCCTGCACCGGCCCGGCCTGAAAGACTAAGAGTATGAAAACCCCGAATGTTTTTGTGTGCGTGAAGTATATCGGTCGATGGGCGACGTCGTCAACATTTCCGTCAACCTATACCCGTCGCCGTTGTTTCCCGTGAATCGGTGCCATCCTGTCCCCTGGGTTCAACGGGTGTCGGTGGCGCTCAAGGGCCCACAATGCACCAAATCTTGTTAACTGCCCTCCAGGGAGAGGGGACGATCGGAAAGGCTCCCATCAACGCTTTTCGAGTGCGTATTCGTGAAAGCAATGTAGGGATCGCAGTGGGCGAGATGCGATGATTCTCAAACGGTCTTCCTGGTCCCCGCTGAGTAACATGGCTCCTTCGCTTCAGGCAGAGGGTGCCGCGGTCTTTGGGGCCTCGGGGTGGTGCCCGGCATGGAGGGCCAGCTTCACGAGCTCAGCACCTTTTCGGCCCTTCCTGAAGGACAGTAGTAGCTCAGGTCCATGGGTCTTCTTCCCATCGTCCCAACACCTTGGAGTTTATAAGGTCGGAAGAGGGGACCCTCCGAACTACCCTTATGGTTCTCGTTGTTCCCCGACTCGCCTCTTTTCGCTACCTGAGCCCCGTGGTGGCCAATTGTTCGTCCAAGGCTTTTCGGAGCGTGAAGATTGTGTGGGCCTCAAACGCTCCGTAAGAGTCCCCGAAATCCTGGCGATGTCCTTCTCGCGGTCTCCGTCCCTAGACCGCTTCCAGTGCAAAGATACCGCCCCATGGATGCTCCTATCTTGACCCGCCGCTTCCCACCTGTCTGGCCCATGTTCCCTTGCTCTGCTTTTTTGGAGAATTGGGCATTGCTGGCTTCGAAGAGGGCCTGTGCCTTCAATTGAGGTCCCAAGAATTCTACCCCCCTTTTCCATAAACCCAGACCTGGGGTCTGTCCAACGGCGAGTTTTTTGAGCTTAAACGAGAAGAGTCGACCTGGTGGGATTCTCGCACCGAGTTCGAGGGGTAGTACCAGGGCTAGCTCGGAGACAGGGTTCCTGCGGGATGCATACCCCATTGGTCTCCGGGACGCTCTTTAGCGCCTCTGTCCCCTGGATGGGTCCAATCCTGCCCGCGAGCGTTTTCGTTGCAAGGCTGGAGATGTGACCTTGGCTTCCGTCTTTCCCTTCTTGAAGAGCCAATTTCCAGAACATATAGTATGGGCAATCTTTATCTGGAGGGGGCTGGGCTTGAAGACGATTTTGATAGTCTTTCACTCCCAAAGTGGCAATACGCGCAAGATGGCAGAGGAGGTGGCAAGGGGGGCATCCTCGATCCAAGGGGTGAAGGTGGTTTTGAAAAGGGCCTTGGAGACAGAGGCCCAGGATTTGATAGATTGCGATGCCCTGCTACTGGGTTCCCCCGAATACTTCGGATATATGGCAGGGGCCTTGAAGGATCTCTTCGACAGGACTTATGAGTCCCTGAGGGGGCATCCGAGAATCTTCAGGAAACCCTATGCCGTGTTCATCAGTGCTGGAAATGACGGGGAAGGTGCTTTGAGGAGCATAGAGAGGATCTGCCTGGGATACCAATTCCGAAAGGTTCAGCCTCCCCTCATCTCTCGTGGAGCCCTAACGGAGGAGATTTTGGCCAGGTGCAGGGAACTGGGCCAGACAATGGCAGCTGGTCTGAATTTTGGAATCTTCTGAGGCAGGAGGGGGAAACCCTCACCCCTCCAATTTGAGCTCAGGAAGCATGGCACCATATCTCATGAGGTTCAAGTGGAGCTCAAAGCACCTTTGAAGGTCGTGTTTTATGTGGCCAGTTGGGGATCGATGGAAGTAATTCCATAGATAATCCCGGTAGGCTGGGTGGGCGCATTTCTCTATTATCTCCTTTGCCCTCTGGGCGGGTCCCAATCCCCGCAGATCAGCCAGACCCTGCTCGGTCACCAACACCTGGACCGAGTGTTCGTTGTTGTCCACATGGGGACACATGGGAACTATATGGGAAATCCTGCCTCCCTTGCTGATCGAGGGGCACATAAAGATGGAGAGATATCCATTGCGGGTGAACTCAGCGCTTCCTCCAACGCCATTCATTATGTATTGCCCGCAGATGTGGGTGGAGTTGACATTTCCATATATATCTGCCTCTATGGCGGTGTTCATGGCTATCACGCCGAGCCGTCTTATTATTCCTGGGTGATTGCTTATTTCCTGAGGC
>Ga0209227_1001875_pt1 | contig 15768 bp, 8 predicted proteins | sample YNPBryantNP2012_FD_185815 | JGI IMG/M metagenome (GOLD analysis project Ga0209227, IMG submission 185815) | Anoxygenic and chlorotrophic microbial mat microbial communities from Yellowstone National Park, USA - YNP Bryant NP 2012 (SPAdes)... ...
CCGGGTGTACAACGCCTCGTGAAAGCCATAGGTGCGGATGTCGCGGTTATAGAGCACATAGACCTGGGCTTCCGGATTCTGCTCCTTGAGGCGCAGGGCATTCTTGGCTGCAACCGAACAGCAGATGCGGCTACAATAGAAGGGACTGTCGTTGCCCTCCTCATCCCACGGGCCGACGCATTGGAGCATGACAACGGTTTCGGGGAATCGGGTATCAGGGATCAGGCTTCCTGCTCCCTGCTCCCCGATACCCGATACCCGTCTTTCCAGATCGCCCTGGGTGATGACGCGCGGGTCGCGGCCCAGGCCGTAGACAGGCCCGCGATATTCCTGCCCGCCGGTGGCGATCAGGGTCACGCCATGCTCGATCAGGCGTTGGGTTGGGTCGGAGCGGCTGGCAACGGTCGTCTTGAAATTGCCCACAAAGCCGCTCGATTTCACCACCTGGTGGTCGGTCAGGACCTGGATGCGGGGGTGGTCGGTCACCCGGCTGATCAGAGAGTACAGCAGGGCCTGCACATCGCCGCCGTCGCCGGTGAGGGACAGGATGCGGGCCTGGCCTCCCAGCTCTTTCTCCCGTTCAACCAGAGTCACGTCATACCCCTGGTCGGCCAGGTTGAGGGCGGCCGTCATGCCGGCCACGCCCCCGCCGATGACCAGCGCGCTGTGGAACAGGCTCTGCTGTTGGGTGTAGAGCGGCTTTAATTTCCGCGAGCGGGCCACAGCCATGCGCGTCAGGTCTTTGGCTTTCTGCGTCGCCAGATCGGGCCAGCGGGCATGGACCCAGGAGTCCTGATCGCGGATGTTGGCCATTTCGAACAGGTAAGGGTTCAGCCCGGCCTGGCGGATGGTGTCGCGGAAGATCGGCTCGTGGGTGCGGGGTGTACAGGAGGCGACGATGACCCGGTTCAGCCCCTTTTCGGCGATCCGTTCCTGGATCAGCTTCAGCGAGTCGGCCGAGCAGGTGTACAGGGTGTTCTCGGCGTGGACGACGTGGGGCAGGGTGGCGGCATAGGCCGTCACCCCGGCCACGTCCACCACGCCGGCGATGTTGCTGCCGCAGGAGCAGATGAACACCCCGATCCGTGGCTCCTCCTCCGGCTGCACCTCCTTTTCGGGCGGATACTCGGCTGGTCGGACCAGGGTGCCCCGGGCCTGGCCGATGGTCGCCAGGGCAGCAGCGGCTGCGCCTCCGGCCTGGATGACGCTGTCGGGGATATCTTTGGGTCCGGCGAAGGCGCCGCAGACAAAGACGCCGGGCCGGCTGGTTTCCACCGGATGGAAGGGGTTGGTCTGGCAAAAGCCATACTCGTCCAGTTCGATGCCGGTGGCGGCGGCCAATTCCCGGACCCCGGCCGGGGGTTCCATGCCGACGCTGAGCACGACCAGGTCGAAGCGGTCCTGTTCCAGCCTGCCGTCATCGGTGACAGAATGGATCAGGAGGTCGCGGGAGCGGGGGTCTTCTTTCAGGCTCGACACCTTGCAGCGGTGATAGTGGATGCCCTGGGCCCTGCCCCGCTCGAAATAGGCGTCGAACCCTTTGGAAAAGGCGCGCATGTCAATCTGGAAAATGTGAATCTCTACACCGGGCAGGTGCTCCAGGGCCAGCATCGCCTCTTTGGTGGCATACATGCAGCACACCGCTGAGCAGTAGCCATGTTCTCTATCCCGCGAGCCGATGCACTGCAGGAAGGCGATCCGCTTGGGCTCCTGGTGGTCGGCGGGGCGGATGATGTGGCCCTGGGTCGGCCCGGAGGCGCTCAACAGCCGTTCGAACTCCAGGGCGGTGAGGACATTGGCATAGCGCCCATAGCCGAACTCGCCGGCCTGTTCGGCGTCATACAGCTCGTAGCCGGGGGCCAGCACCACCGCTCCGACCTCCAGTTCCTGCTCGTAGGGAGCCTGTTGGTGGTCAATGGCGTGGGCTTTGCAGGCCAGGACGCACTGGTAACATTCGGAGCAGAGGCCACATTTCAGGCACCGTTGCGCCTCGGCCAGCGCCTGCTCCTCACTCAGGCACAGTTCCACTTCCCGAAAGTCGCCCACTCGGTCGGCCACCGGCGCCTTGGGCGTCTCCACGCGGGGACGCATCTCCACTTCGCCACGGGCCGCCATCCCGGCTATCTCGGCCTCGGACAGTTCGTGGGTGGGCAGGGGGGTGAGCTCTCGCGGGGTGAGCAGCGGCACACCGCGCAGATAACGGTCTATCGAGAGGGCCCCCCGCCGCCCGGCGGCGATGGCCTCGATCAGCGCCCCCGGTCCGGCTGCCGCGTCGCCGCCGGCAAAGATGCCCGGCCGGTTGGTCTCCAGCGTCTGTGGATTGACCTTGAAGGTGCCCTGGCGGGTGATCTCCAGGCCGTGGTCGGGGTCAAGGAAGCTGATCTCCGGCGCCTGGGCGATGGCGGCCACCAGTCCGTCACACGGGATGTCGAACTCGCTGCCCTCAATGGGGACAGGCCGCCGCCGGCCGCTGGCGTCGGGCTCGCCCAGTTGCATCCGCACGCAGCGGATGCCGGTGATCTGGCCGTTGGAGTGCAACACTTCCACCGGTTGGGCCAGGATCTCCAGCCTGACCCCTTCCTCCAGCGCCTCGTCAATCTCCCAGGCGTTGGCCGGCATCTCGGCCCGGGTGCGGCGGTAGACGATGGTCACCTCTCTGGAGCCCAGGCGCAGAGCGGTGCGGGCCGTATCAATGGCCGTGTTCCCGCCCCCGATCACGACCACCCGTTCGCCCAGGTAGGCCTTTTCGCCCAGGGCAACGGCCCGCAGGAAGGGCACGCCGTGGTAGACACCCCGGGCTACATCCTCGCCGGGAATGTGCAGTTTTTGCGGTTCGTGGGCACCGATGGCCAGGAAGATGGCGGCAAACCCTTCTTCAAACAGCCGGTTGATGTCCCGCACCGGGTGGTTGAGCTTTAACTCTACCCCAAGCTTCAAGATTTCGTCAATCTCGCGGTTCAACACTTCGCGGGGCAGGCGGTAGGCAGGAATGCCGACGCGGGCCATGCCGCCGGCCACCGGCAGCGCCTCGAACACAGTGACCCGGTAGCCCATTCGCGCCAGGAAGTGGGCCGCCGACAGCCCGGCCGGTCCGGCGCCGACAACCGCTACACGGCGCCTGTCCTCCGGTGGCAACTCTTCTGGCGCCCAGGGGAAGGGGGTCAGCTCCCGCAGCTCCCCTGGTCCTCCGCGTTGGTCCCAGCGGGCGTAGACGGTATCGGCCACGAACCGCTTCAGGGCGCAGATGGCGACCGGTTGGTCCAGTTTGCCCCGGTTGCACTGCGTTTCACAGGGGTGGTGGCAGACGCGGCCCACCGTTGCCGGGAAGGGGTTATACTGCTTGATGACCTCCAGCGCCTCTTCGTACCGGCCCTGGGCGATGAGGGCGATATATCCCTGGGCGCTGGTATCGGCCGGACAGGTCGCTTTACAGGGGCTGGTGCCCCGCTTGGAGATGACATAAGCGCTGGGCACAGCCTGGGGGTAGGGCTTGTAGATGGCGGTGCGGGTGTTCAGGCCCTGGTTGAACTCGTTGGGCACATGGACGGGGCAGACCTGGGCGCAGTCGTTGCAGGCGGTGCATCGCTCCAGGCTGATATAGCGTGGGCGGCGGCGGATGGTGGCCCGAAAGTGGCCAGGTTCACCTTCCAGGCGGATCAGGTCGGATGTGGTCAGGATCTCGATGTTGCGGTGGCGGCCGGCCTCCACCAGCCTGGGCGACAGGATGCACATGGCGCAGTCGTTGGTGGGGAAGGTCTTGTCCAGTTGGGCCATCTTGCCCCCGATGGCCGGCCCGCGCTCCAGCAGATAGACCTTGACATCCGATTCGGCCAGGTCCAGGGCGGCTTGAACGCCGGCAATGCCACCGCCGACGACGAGCGCCGCGCCGATCGGTTGCCTGTTCAGCGATTCTGCCATCGGTTTCTCTCCCACAATGCTCTAAACGTGTGCCAGATTGGGATCGTCGCGGATATAGGCCAGTTGTTGCCCCAGATAGGGCAGGGGCGGCAGGTGGTGCCAGCTTCGCAGCAGATGATAGGTGGGTGAGGTCAGCAGGCGACAGGCGTCCACCGCCTCGCGCCATGCCGGCCGGCGGATCTCTGCCACCGTGTCGGATTCAGGCAGCAGGCCAAAGTCCCAGGCGGCGCACAGGCGCGCCAGAAAATCCACCCGGTCGGCCAGAGTTTCCAGGCTGGCCGGTGGGGTCCTGTCGGGATAAAGGGCACCATCAGGCCGGAAGCTCATCCAGAAACTTCTCCGTGAACCAGCGTCGCACCGTCTCGGCTTCTGCCCGCTGCTGCGGATCGGCGATCTGCGTCAGGGGGCGATGTTGCGCAATGCGGGCCAGATGGGTCTCCACGGCCAGTCTGGCCCGGCCGTGATCTGGATCGCTGCCGGCCAACCGTTGTCGCTCTTGCCAGAGGGTCCAACATTGTTGGGGCGTGACCAACCCGGCCTGGTTTAAGGCATAGATGTCGCGGAAATCGCGTGGGGCACCACGTTCGATCAGGGCGACCATTTTGCCGGCCACCAGATCGGCGAGACTATCCAGTTGAACCTCGGTCCACGGAGCCGGGGCAGAAGGCTTCAATTGCGCAGAACGGCGCGCGATTTGAAAGCTAAAGATCGTCTGTCCGCCAGGTGCCAGCTCGATGCTGACCACATCCCCCCACGTTCTGGTTTTGACGGGGCCAAAGGATTGAAGCCTGGCCTCGACGGTCTGGATGACCTGGCGTTGGTCCTCAGCCGTGGCTGATGGATCCCACCAGGCGTCCACATCATGAGTGGGGCGATAATCGAGATAATGTAACAGTCCCAATGCGCCGCCCACCGAGATCTTACCACCCAATCCGCGTTCGGCCAGGGCCTGCAAACAGGCTTCGGCGTACTCAGACAGATGGGATGGACAACGGGGCTGCAACTCGTCGTTCGTCCTTTGTCTTGGGTCGTGACTCAACTTCCCTCCCGCTTTCGCAGCGGGCTTGGCCCCAGCCTGCGGACGCGCTCGGTCATCTGGGCTGCCGCGTTGGCAAAAGCATGGGCCTGGCTGCCCGACATGTAAAAGATGCCCAGCCGATCCCCTTCCAACCCCACCTGTTCCAGCAATTGGCGGGCGTAGGCCAGGCGTTTGGTGGCCCGCACGTTGCCGTGCAGGTGATGGCAGTTGCCGATGGAGCAGGCCACGATATAGACACCGTCGGCCCCCTCTTCAAAGGCTTTGAGGATATATTCCACATCTACCTTGCCGGTGCAGGGGAAACGGAACAGCTTGACATTGGCCGGGTAGGAGACCCGCAACGCCCCGGCCGTGTCAGCGGCCATACTGCCGCAGTAGATGCAGGTAAAAGCGGTCAATTCAGGTTCGAATTCGTTGTTCTCGTGATCGCTCATCTGTTTCTTTCTGTCAGTTACCTGGACTGGTTACCAGCCACTGCCCCAGGATCGGTTCTTCGGCCAGCACCAGTTGATCATCGCGGTAGTGGCGCAACTGGATGGCGTTGGCCGGGCACTCGCTGGTGCAGGTGCCGCAGCCGGTGCACAGCGACGGTTCGATGTAGGCTGCGCCGACGATCGCGCCCACGCCGATCGAGCGGGGATCGATTTTGGGGATGTGGAAGGGACAAACCCGCACACAGGTCAGACAGCCGACACACTTGCTCTGATCGACAATGGCGATGGTCCCGCCCACTTCCAGGCGCTCTTTGCTCAGATAGGTCATCGCCCGCGCCGCTGTCGCCAGCGCCTGGGAGATCGTCTCTTCTATAAACTTGGGATAGTGAGCCAGGCCGGCCAGGAAGATCCCCTCACGGGTAAAGTCCATCGGCCGCAGCTTCAGGTGCGCCTCCATGAAAAAGCCTTCGCTGGACAGCGGCACGCCCAACAACCGGGCCAGGGTCGGGTTGCTCTCGGCCGGCATGGTCGCCATGGAGAGCGCCACCAGGTCGGGGGTGAGGGTTAGCTGTTGATTCAGGATCACATCTTTCACCTGCACCTGGAGATGGCCGTAATTGACCTGTACCTGAGGGGGATCGTCCGCCTCGTAGCGCAGGAACAGCACGCCGCGCTGTCGCGCTTCGGTGTAATACTCCTCGCGGAAGCCGTAGGTGATCAGGTCCTTGTACAGGACATACACCTGGCAATCCGGGTTGATCTGCTTGATGCGGATGGCATTTTTCATGGTGTTGGTGCAACAGGTGCGGCTACAGTAGTGGATCTCCTGCGCCGGCGGGGTGACGCACTGGATCATGACCACCTGCCGCAACTCTCGCGCTGCGTCCACATTCTCCCACAGCCGTTTCTCCAGTTCCAGTTGGGTGACGACACGGGGGTCCTGGCCGTAGAGGAAGACATTGCCTTTGTATTCATAGCCGCCGGTGGCCACAACCGTCACCCCATGTCTGATCTCCCAGCAGCGAGGGGGCTCGCCGTTGCCGGCGCAGCTCAGGCGGGTGCGAAAGTTGCCCACATGTCCCTCAAAGCCGATGACCTCGGTGTTGTAGTAGAGGGCGATCCGTTCGTGGCTGTGCACCCGCTTGATCAGGGTCTTGAGCAACCGCTGCGGGTTGGGGCTTTCGGCCGTCATGTACAGATGGCGCAGGTTGCCGCCCAGCCGGTCGCTCTTTTCCACCAGGTAGACATCGTACCCTTCGTCAGCGATGGACAACGCAGCCGTCATGCCGGCCAGCCCCCCCCCGATCACCAGGGCCGAGCGCTCAAAAGCTCTCTTTTCCTTGCTGTAGGGTTGCAGATGCCGTGCCCGCGCCACTCCGACCCGCATCTCCTCCCTGGCTTTGCGGTTGGCCCCGACCGGATCGTCGCCGTGGACCCAGGCGCAGTTGTCACGCAGGCTCACGAACTCCAGCAGTTGAGGGTTCAGTCCTTCCTGGCGGAGGAGGTGGCGGAACAGGGCCAGGTGGGTGCGGGGTGTGCAGGCGCCGATGACCACCCGGTTCAGGTCGTGGTCACGGATGGCCTGGCGGATGGCTTCCGGTCCGCCGGCCAGGCAACCATATTCCAGGGCCTGGACGTGGACCACGCCGGACAGGTTGCGGGCAAAGGATAGCAGGCCGTCTACGTCTATGACCCGGTCAATGGTGGGATGGCAGTAGCAGGCAAACACGCCGATGCGGGGCTCCTGGCCGCTCACATCCCGTTCGGGCGGGTAGGTGGGGGCCGTGATCTCGGTGCCCGACTTGCCCGACAGGAGGGCCATGCACCGGGCTGCTGCGCCGCTGGCGTCCATCACCGTTTCGGCGATCTCTTTGGGGGTGGCAAAGGCCCCGGCCACAAAGACGCCCGGCCGGCTGGTGTCCAGCGGCTCGAACTTGTCGGTGCGGCAGAAGCCATATTCGTTCAGTTCGATCTGCATGTCCTCCGCCAGGGCGATGGCCTTGGGCGGCGGCTCGCTGCCGACCGATAGCACCACCATGTCGAACCGCTTTTGCCGCAGCACCCCTTTTGTGTCCTGGTAGTGAAGGATCAGGTCGTGGGTGACAGGGTCCTCTTTGATCTCGGAGATGCGGCAACGGGTATACTCTACATGCCATAGCTCTTTGGATTGATCAAAGTAGGCGGTGTATTCCTTGCTAAAGGCCCGCTCGTCCATGATAAAGATTTCGCAGGTGACGCCGGGCAGCCGCTCCTTGGCCAGAACGGCCTCTTTGGTGGCATACATGCAACAGATGGAGGAGCAATAAGGGTGCTCCTGATCCCGCGAACCGATGCACTGCAACCAGGCGATCCGCTCCGGAATCTTGCCATCGGAGGGGCGTTCGATCACCCCTTCTGTCGGGCCGGACCGGCTGGCCAGGCGCTCGAATTGCAGGCCGGTGACCACGTTGGGATAGCGGCCATACCCCAGTTCCTCGGCGGGTGTGGGATCGTACAGCTTGTAGCCCACGGCCAGGATGATCGCCCCAACATGGATCTCTTCCAGCCACGGCTCTTCATCCAGGTTGATGGCCCGGGTGGGGCAGATCTGCTCGCATTTGCGGCAATCCAGACAGTAGGGGCCTTTTTCGATGACATAGGCGTTGGGGATGGCCCGGACGGAGGGTTTATAGGCCGCCTTGCGTGTCACCAGGCCGGCCTGGTAGCTGCTGGGCAGTTCCACCGGGCAGATGTTGGTGCACTCGTTGCAATTGATGCACAACCTGGTATCCACATGTCGTGGCTGGTGATGAACCTGGACGGTAAAGTCGCCGGGCAGGCCCCTGGCCCCGACCACGGTGCTGTTGGTCATGATCTCGATGTTGGGGTGCTGGCTGTGGTCGAGCAGAAAGGGGGAGATGGAAGGCCGGGAGCAACCGTAGCCGTGATCGGAGGTGCCCCGGCACAGAACACAATCGTGCGTGGGGAACATAAAGCCCAACTGGGCGACGATCCCGCCGATACTGGGAGCTGAGTCCAATAGATACACCTTGTACCCGGAATCGGCCAGGTCCACGGCGGCGCGCATCCCTCCTACTCCGGCGCCGACTACCATCACCGAACCGAGCATCCTTCGTTGAACCACCACGTTCCTCCTGTCCACGAGATCCTGGCTCAAGCCTGTGCTCCTGAAAAGAACAGAGCCCCTACACCTGGCAAGGGGCTCAAAGGGAATAGAATCCTGGGCAGCGCCCGGCATGACCGGCCTGTCTGGGTGCCTGTTGTCTCAATCCTGTGCATGAGCGTCACCCTTTCCAACTCCCCTTTGAGTCAGTTCCGATTGGCAAGTCAGGCGCATTATACCTGATTTTTGGGGGGAATGCAAAAGGCAGGTTAGCCGGGGCAACTTTTTGCCGCCCGTTGATTTTTGGAGTATAATCGGTTGGGGATGGAACGGATGAACCGGACAGGAGCTGGGCAGAACACCGCTTTTTGGATGGTGGTTGCGTTTCTGGGGGCGCTGACCTTCCTGGGGGCCTGTGGCGATCCCAGGCCGATCCTGGTCAGGCTGCGGGCCGACGGTCAGGAACAGATGTTGCAGGTGACCGGCCGGCCGCTGTCGGTCGGTGAATTGCTGGAGGCCGCCGGTGTGACGCTGGGGCCGCTGGACCGGGTGGCGCCTGACCTGTATGTCCAGGTGGCCGAGGGCATGGTCGTGACCGTGACCCGCGTCCGTGAGACGTTCGAGACCGAGCGCCAGATCCTCCCCTTTGCCCACCAGACGATGCGCAGCGAAGCGATCCCGGTCGGCCAGCAGCGCCTGTTGCAACTCGGCGCCAATGGCCAGGTGGAGATCACCTACCGGGTGACGCTGGAGGATGGCGTCGAGGTATCGCGTCAGGAGGTGAGCCGCGAAGTCCTGGTCAGGGCGGTGGACGAGATCCTGCTGGTGGGGGTGCAGGGGGAGCTGGCCCCGGTGCCGATTTCGGGGACCATTGCCTACCTGTCGGGGGGCAACGCCTGGGTCATGCGCCGCTCGTCAGACCTGCGGCGCAACCTGACCGGCTCCGGCGATCTGGACGGCCGGGTCTTTGCCCTGTCGGACGATGGCAGCCGGCTGGCTTTTACCCGGGCGATGGTCGGCGAGGGGGAGACCCCGCTCAATTCGCTGTGGCTGGCCCGCACCTGGCTGGTGGGTGAGGAGCCGGAGTATCTGGGGGTGACCGGCGTGATCTGGGCAGCCTGGTCGCCCGACGGCACACGGCTGGCTTATTCCACGGCCGGACGGAGCGGGGGGGTGCCAGGCTGGAAGGCCAACAATGACCTGTGGCTGATGACCCTGCCGGAGGAGGGGACCGATGCGGCGGCCACGGTCGAGCTGTTGTTGCCGGCCACAGCCGAAATCCCCTATGCCTGGTGGGGTCGCACCTATGCCTGGTCGCCCAACGGCATCTACCTGGCCTACAGCCAGGCCGACCAGGTGGGCATCCTGGCTGTGGCCGACAGGGTCCTTCTGCCGCTGGCTTCCTTCCCCCCCTTCCGCACCCAAAGCCACTGGGCCTGGATCCCCGACCTGTCCTGGTCGCCCGATGGCTACTTCCTGGCCTTTGTCCGGCATGAAGGGGACCTGGAGGGGCTGAGCGATGAGGATAGCCCGGTGTTCGGCCTGTGGGTCGTCAGCGCCGACGGCGCGTTGCAGGTGCGCCTGGCCGAGGAGGTGGGGATGTGGTCCGGGCCACGCTGGTCGCCGACGGGGGAACTGTTGCTCTATGGCCAGGCGCAAAGCCCACGCAACTCCCAGGATAGCCGCTATGAGCTGTTTGTGGTGGACCGCGATGGCAGCAACAGCCGCCGCCTGTTCCCGCCGGAGGGGTGGATGGGGCTGATCGCCCCGGACGTGGCCTGGTCGCCGGCGGGAGATGCCCTGCTGATCGAGTATGAGGGCAACCTGTATCGTCTGGATGTGGAGACAGGGACGCCGGTGCAGTTGACCGGCGATGGACAGAGCTCACACCCAAGATGGGCACGATGAGAGAGGGGCGGGGGCAGGGTCTGGCCTGGCTGGTGCTGGGGGTGGGGCTGGCAGCTCTGCTGGCCGGCGGGGCGGCAGCAGCCTGGCTGCGGTTGCCCCCCGTCGAAGGGCCGATGCCCTTCCTGCCGCTGGCGGCCGACAAGTCGCTGGGAGTGAACGCCGACCTCAGCCGCTATGATGCCGCCGGCCGCGAGCAGGCGCTGATGGCTATGGAGGCGGCCGGCTTTCGCTGGCTGCGGCAGCGTTTCCCGTGGGATGTCATCGAACCACAGCCGGGCGCCTATGACTGGACGGCCTGGGACCTTCTTGTCGAGGATGTAGCTCGACATAATCTAAAGCTGATCGCGGTGCTGGACGGCTCGCCGGCCTGGGCGCGGGCCGGGGAGGATGCCGACAACCCGCTGGCTCCGCCGGTTGAAACGCGCGATTTCGGTGAGTTTGTGGCAGCTTTTGCAGCCCGCTATGGGGGTTGGATTGATTACTACCAGCTCTGGGACGAACCGAACATCGCCCCGCATTGGGGGGCGCGGGAGATTGACCCGGCGGCCTATGCCCGGTTGCTGCGCGAAGGGGCGATCCGTCTCCGCGCGGCTGACCCTGGGGCGGTGGTTTTGCTGGCCGCCCTGGCTCCGAACGTGGAGGCGGGCGGGGCCAATCTGAGCGACCTGCTTTTCCTCGACGCTCTCTACCGGCAGGGGGCGGAGGAGTGGTTCGATCTGGTCGCGGCTCAGCCCTATCCCTTTGAGGACCCGCCTGACGCGCCGGCTGAGGCCGGGCGGCTGACCTGGCGGCGGGTGGCCTTGCTCCGCCAGGTGATGGAGGCCCACGGCGATGTTGAAACGGCGGTGTGGGCGGTGTCCTTTGGGTTGACCGGGGCGACGGCCGAGGCGATTGCCGCGGCTGTGGCCCAGGCCAGGGCAGAGTGGCCCTGGACCGGGCCGATGTTGTGGGCGGCCTGGTCACCTGCCGATCCCCACGGCCAGTATGCGCTGGTGGATGCCGGTGGCCGGCCCGGCCCGACCTACCAGGCGTTGCGGGCGCAGGCTATGGCGCCGATTGTGGCCTGGCCCGGCGTCTATCCGGCTGACCACCCCAGCGGGCGCTACGAAGGGGACTGGCGGGTGACACCGTGGGGCGCGGACATTGGCGGCAGCGGTGACCGGCTGGCGATTTCGTTCCACGGCACGCGGCTGGACCTCATCGTCCGCCGGGGCGAATACCGGGCTTTTCTGTTCGTTGCCGTGGATGGGCAGCCGGCCAATGCCCTGCCCCGCGATGAGCAGGGCCGTGCCTATGTTGTCCTCTATGACCCGCTGCTGGAGACAGAGGCCGTGACCCTGGCCCGTGACCTGCCCGACGGCGACCATCTGGCCGAGATCGCCGCCGAGCGCGGTTGGGGGCAGTGGGCCGTCGTCGGCTGGAGGGTCTGGCGGGAAGCTCCGCGCCCTCTGCCCTGGCTGCCCATCACCCTGAGCCTGGCCTGCGCCATCGTCCTGGCCCTCACCGTCTGGCGGGGACGGTCTGGCCTCTCCTCTCTCCCTCCGCTCCTGTCTTCTCTCCTCACCCGCTACCGTGCCCTTGACGATCGCCTGGCGCTGGCGCTCACGGCCGGGGCGGCCGTCCTGTTGTATGCGATGGTGGGCACCCTTCCCACTCTGGCAGCCCTGGGGTTGCTGGCGCTGCTCCTGTTCCTCCGCCCGGAGATGGGGTTGCCGCTGATCGCCTTTGCCTTACCTTTCTATCAGCCCGGCCGGCCGTTGCTGGGAAAGCTCTTTTCGATGGTTGAGATCCTGACCGTGCTGACGGCGGTGGGGTGGGTGTTGCACGGGGCAGGAGGCAGGAGGCAGGGGGGGGCGCGGTTTACGGCTTTGGACTGGGGGGTCGTCGCTCTGGTTGGGGTGGGAGCGGCTTCGTTGCTGTGGGCTGAGCATCTTCGGGAGGCGGCGCGGGAGTTCCGCACGGTGGTGCTGGAAGGTGCGATCTTTTATGGCCTGCTGCGGGTGATGGTCCGTGAACGGCATGATGTGTGGCGTGTGACCGATGCCTGGCTGTTGGGGGCGGCGGCCATCGCCCTGGTCGGGTTGTGCCAGTGGCTTCTGGGCGAAAACCTGATCGCCGCTGAGGGGGTATGGCGGGTGAAGGGGTTCTACGGCTCGCCGAACAACCTGGCGTTGTACCTGGGGCGGGCCTTGCCGTGTGGGATCGCGCTGGCCCTGTGGGGACAGGACCGGCGGCGGCGGTGGTGCTGGGGCCTGGCGGCCTTGTTGATGGCAGCGGCTCTCTTTCTGACCTACTCGCGGGGGGCGTGGCTGGTGGGGGTGCCGGCGGCGCTGCTCTTTCTGGCGGCGATGCGCGGCCGGCGGGCCCTGGTCATGGCCGCAGGGGGGTTGCTGGTGGCTGCTCTGGTTGTGGTGTGGGTGGTGGGGACCGGGCGGCTGACCTCGCTGTTGGACAGGTCGGAGGGGACGACCTTTTTCCGGCTGCAACTCTGGCGCTCCTCGTTGACCATGATCCGGGACCATCCGCTGCTGGGCGTGGGGCTGGACAACTTTTTGTATCAATATCGCACCCGCTATGTGCTGCCCACGGCGTGGGAGGAGTTCAATCTCTCCCATCCTCATAATCTGGTGTTCGATTTCTGGCTGCGGCTGGGGTTGCCGGGGCTGGCCGTGCTGCTCTGGCTGCTGGTGGCCTTTTTCCGCACCGGCTTCCAGGCATATCGCCACCTGCCGGCGGGAGATCAGCGGCTGCTGGTCCTGAGCCTGATGGCCGGTATGGTCAACTTTGTGGCCCACGGGCTGGTGGATAATGCCTTTTTTCTGGTCGATCTGGCCTTTGTCTTTGTCCTGATGGTGGCCCTGGTGTGCAGGGCGGATGAGGCACGAGGGAGGATGGAGGAAGGAGGAGACAGATGCGCCTCTTGATCACCGGTGGGGCAGGGTTTATCGGTTCCCATCTGTGCGACTATTTGCTGGAGCGGGGGCATGAGGTGATCGCGATGGACAACCTCAGCACCGGTTCCACCGATAATATCGCCCATCTGGCGGGCAACGAGCGGTTTCACTTTATCAAGCACAATGTGACCGATTACATCTATGTCGCGGGGCCGCTCGATGCCGTGTTGCACCTGGCCTCGCTGCCCAGCCCGGTAGATTATCTCAATTTTCCGATCCAGACGCTGAAGGTGGGGGCGCTGGGTACCCACAAGGCGTTGGGGCTGGCCAGAGCCAAGGGGGCGCGTTTTCTGCTGGCCTCGACCTCGGAGGTGTATGGCGACCCGCTGGTCCATCCACAGCCGGAGGACTATTGGGGCAATGTCAATCCGGTGGGGCCACGCGGGGTGTACGATGAGTCGAAACGGTTCGCCGAGGCGCTGACGATGGCTTATCACCGGTATCATGGCCTGGAAACGCGCATTGCCCGCATCTTCAACACCTACGGCCCCCGGATGCGGTTGGACGACGGGCGGGTGGTGCCCAATTTTATCCGCCAGGCGATCCTGGGCGAGCCGCTGACGGTGTATGACGAGGGGACGCGGACCCGGAGCTTTTGCTATGTGTCGGACCTGGTGGAGGGCATGGTCCGGCTGCTGGGGTCAGATGAGGTCTACCCGGTAAACCTGGGCAACCCGGAGGAGATGACCATCCTGGAGTTTGCCCGCAAGGTGCTGGAGGTAACCGGCAGCCGGTCGGAGATCCGGTTTGTGCGTCCCAGCGATGAGCGGACGCAGGATGACCCGATGGTCCGCCGGCCGGATATCCGCAAGGCGCAGCGGGTGCTCGGCTGGGAACCGACCGTGCCGTTGGAAGAGGGGTTGAGGCAGACGGTTGAGTGGTTCCGTCGGCGCCTGGGGCAGTGAGCGGATGAAAAGCCTCGATGTCGCGCTTGGGGGGCTGGCCGGGTTGGTGGCCCTGGCTGTGGCGCTGTTGCCCCTGACCTGGGCGGTGCTGTTGGTGGCGGGCGGCATTGTCCTGGGGGTCACCCTGCTGCGCCCCCGGTTCGGCCTGCTGCTGATCGTGCCGGCCGTGCCCTTTAGCTCGCTGCGCCAGGTCCAGGTAGGGGGGATGAATGTCGGCGCGACCGAGGTGTTGCTGGCGCTGGTGCTGGCGGCCTGGCTGATGCGCCGGGTTGCCCGCCATGAAATCCGGCTGTCCCTCCCGCCGCTGACATGGCCGCTGCTGTTGTTCCTGGGAGCGCTATGCCTGTCGCTGTTGGCGACCACCTCGTTGCTGCACAGCCTCAAGGAGGTCCTGAAGTGGATCGAGGTGTTGGCGCTCTACCTGGTGGTGGCCAACGAGCTGGATGGACGTTGGCTCAGGGCGCTGCTGTTTGTCTTCCTGGGGACAGGGGCGCTGGCGGCCCTGCACGGCATCTACCAGTTCCTGTTCCAGGTGGGGCCGGAGGGGTTTGTCCTGTTTGGCCGTTTTATGCGTGCCTACGGGACCTTTGAGCAACCGAACCCGTATGCCGGTTACCTGGGGCTGACGTTGCCGCTGGCGGTGGGGCTGTTGGTGGCCGGGATCGTGCGGGTCGGGGAGCGGGTAAGGGGCGGCTGGCTGGTCTGGGCGGCGGGCTGTGGGGCGTTGATGTCTGCGGCGATGATCATGTCCTGGTCACGGGGGGCGTGGTTGGGCCTGGCTGTGGCTGTGGCCGTCATGGGGGTCGCCGTTGTCGCCCGCAGCGGACGGGCAGCGGTGCGGGGCATGGTCCTGGCCCTGCTTGTTGTTTCCATCCTGTTGGCCGGCGAGCTGGCCCGCATACCGCCCTCTATGGTCCAGCGTTTCAGGGACCTGGTGCCTTATTTGACCGTGACCGATGTGCGGGGCGTCGAGATCACCGACGCCAATTTCGCCGTGCTGGAGCGGATGGCGCACTGGCAGTCGGCCCTGGCGATGTGGGCCGACCATCCGTGGCTGGGGGTGGGGATCGGCAATTATGAACCGGTCTACCCGCGTTACGCGTTGCCGATGTGGCCGTTGCCCCTGGGCCATGCCCACAACTATTACCTGAATATCGGCGCGGAAGCGGGTGTGGTGGGGCTGGCTGCGTACCTGCTGCTGTGGGGGGTGGCCCTGGTCGGGGCCTGGCGGGCCACGCGACGGACCTGGGGCTGGCAGTGGGGAGTGGCCCTGGGGGTGCTGGGTGTGCTTGTCCACCTGAGCGTCCACAATCTGTTCGACAACCTGTATGTCCACGGCCTCTACCTGCATGTGGCGATCCTGGTGGGGATGGGTGGCACAACTCATGGGCGAGATGGAGGTGGCGTTGCTTCGCATAGTTACCACGATTGAAACCGATCCTCGTTTGAGCCGCTGGTCCGCCAGGGTGGCGCGGCTGCCGCTGCTGGGCCGCGTCTGGTGCAGGTT
>Ga0209227_1001880_pt1 | contig 15729 bp, 11 predicted proteins | sample YNPBryantNP2012_FD_185815 | JGI IMG/M metagenome (GOLD analysis project Ga0209227, IMG submission 185815) | Anoxygenic and chlorotrophic microbial mat microbial communities from Yellowstone National Park, USA - YNP Bryant NP 2012 (SPAdes)... ...
GCACGGGGCTGAGGTTTGCCAGACCGGGGATGCCACCTTGTGTAGCGCACGCGCCAAAGGCGACGAGGATTTGCGATTTGCGGCGGAGCAGATGTGCGATGTGTGCGTTCTCGTCGTTGCGGATGGCACCGTTGAAGAGAGAAAGGAGGATGGAATTGTCCTCCATCGCTTCGAGGTCTTTGTATTTGGCGTCCATCGCGACGGGCCAGAAGGCGATGTCAAAGTGGGCGTCCATGTCGAGGATTTTCTCGTGGATGTTGAGGACGGCGATTTCGCAGCCGCCGCAGGCGGCAGCCCAGTACATTGCGAATTTGGGTTTGCCGTTGGTGCTCATTGTGCCCCTCCCGTGACGGCTGTCGGCTGACTGCCGACCGCTGACGAGTGTCCTTCATCCTTCATCATTCGTTGTTTCCAGTTCAATGGACCCAGCGCGCGAATTTCCTCGGTCATCTTGGTCACCTCTTCTGCAAAGATCGCACCTTCGGCGGCAGATGCCCACAGGAGTTTAAGACGTTGTGGTTCGATGCCCATCTGTGCGAGTAAACGACGCATCAACAGAAAACGGCTCTGGGTCTTGTAGTTTTGTTCGAGGTAGTGACAATCGCCGGGGTGACAGCCTGAAATCAACACACCATCCGCGCCATTCGCAAAAGCGCGCAACACGAATGCCATATCCAATCGTCCTGAACACATCAGACGAATCAAGCGAATGTTCGGCGGGTATTTCATTCGTCCCAATCCTGCCGAATCTGCGGCGCGATAACTACACCAGTTGCACGTAAAGCCTATGATCAATGGTTCGAATGTATCTGTCATAGTCTTCCCTCTTTGACGATTTTCGATTTGCGATTTTGGCAATCGGCAATCTAAAATCCTTCGTCTTCCTACGCTGGCACTGGCTCTGCCTCCACGCGCGCACCGTGTCCATCGCCGCCCGGTTTCAACGATGTCAAGCCATCAATTTGCGCGATGATTTGTTGCGTACTGAACGCGGTACCGTGAATCGCGCCCGATGGACACGCGGCGACGCACGTGCCGCAACCCTGGCACAATGCCGGATTCACTTCCGAGTAGGCAGGTTCGTTCTCCGTCGCCTCGACGAAACGAATCGCCTTGAACGGACACAGGTTGTTGCAGATGCGGCACGCCGAGCAACGCTCTTTGTCAATGCTGGCGCGAATCGGCTCGATAGAAATTTCTTTCTGTTGAATCTTGCCGACCACGCGCGCCGCTGCCGCCGCGCCCTGTGCCACACTCGCGGGAATGTCTTTGGGACCCTGACATGCGCCAGCGATGAAAATGCCCTCCGTCATCGTAGCGACAGGATCGAGTTTCGGGTGGCGCTCGATGAACCAGCCCGCTGCCGCGCACGAAATCCCGAACAGTTTACCCAGTTCTTTGGCATCGCGGCGCGGCTCCAAGCCGACCGAGAGAATCACCATATCCACAGGAATTCGACGCTGCTTGCCGATGAACGTATCTTCGACCTGAATGATGAGTTTGCCTTCCTCGCCTGGCAAGCGCGCCGCGTCGGTCACTTCGGCGACGCGCCCGCGCACAAAGAGCGTACCCTCTTCCAGTACGCGCTGGTAGAATTCGTCATAGTCCTTGTACGCAGTGCGCATATCCATATAAAAGTTATAGACCGTCGCGCCCGTGCGCTCTTTAACCAGATGCGCGAACTTTAAACTCTGCATACAACAAATCACCGAGCAGTAATTGTTGTAATGCTTGTCGCGACTGCCAACGCAATGGATGATGCCGACGGTTTGCGGCACCGTCACCCCATCGCGCAAGACGATTTTGCCGCCCGTCGGACCCGCCGCGTTCGAGAGTCGCTCGAATTCCAGACTGGTAAACACATTGGCGAGACGCCCATAACCGTACTGTGAAATCCGTCGCGCATCAAAAACATCGTAACCGGTCGCGAGAATGCAGTTGCCCACCTGAAGTGTGATGTATTCATCTTTTTGATTGAAATCAATCGCGCCGGTGGGGCAGAATTTTTGACACGCCTTGCACGTGCCTTTCTGGAAGAAAGTGCAATTCTCGCGATCAATCACCGGATATTTCGGAACGGCTTGCGGGAACGGGCGATAAATTGCTTTGCGATACCCCAAGCCTGCTTCAAAGACGGTATCAATCACTTTCTTGGGACATTTTTCCTGACACAGACCGCAACCGTTGCACAAATCGGTGTTGACATAGCGCGCCTTTTTCTTCACCGTCACGGTGAAATTACCCACATACCCATCCACGTTCGTCACTTCCGAGTAACTGAGGAGCGTGATATTCGGATGGTTGCCGACCTGGACCATCTTGGGCGTGAGGATACAGGCAGAGCAGTCGAGCGTGGGGAAGGTTTTATCAAACTGCGCCATATGCCCGCCGATGGATGGCTCACGTTCGACGAGATAGACATGCGTGCCTTGATCCGCGATTTCGAGCGCGGCTTGAATGCCGGCGATACCGCCCCCCACGACCAATGTGTTTGGATTGATGGGCACGCGCAACGGTTCGAGCGGTTCATTGTAAATGACTCGTTCGACGCCACCTGCAATCATCGCTTTTGATTTTTCGGTGGCGGCGGCTTTGTCCGTATGCACCCACGATACTTGCTCGCGAATCGAAACCATCTCGCACAGGTAAGGATTCAAGCCCGCGCGTTCACAGGCGGTCCGAAACGTCGGTTCGTGCAGGTGCGGCGAACATGCCGCAACGACAACGCGCGTCAAACCGAGTTCTTTGATGTCCTTCTGGATAATCTCTTGCCCTGTGCTCGAGCACATGAATTTATAATCGCGCGCAACGACGACACCGCGCGAGGCTAACTTTTCGCCCGCCCATTTGGCGACCTCGGCTACATCTACCATCCCGGCAATATTGCTACCGCAGTGACAAACGTACACACCGATACGTTCTGTCATAGTTCGACCTCCTCTTCTTCTTCCGGCATCACGGGCATTGGCAGTGCTTCTTTGGGGCGACGCGCGCGGCGCGCGGGTCGGGCTTCTTCCACCGGCGGCACTTCGACGCCGATGCGTGAAAGGGCAGGACGCGCATCCACAATTTCTGCTCCAATGCCTAACGCGCGTGCCGATTCGCCAAATGCCAGACCTATCATTTGCGTAAAGTACAGGACAGGAATGCGATAGTCGGTCTTAAAGTAGCGATTCATCGCGTTCTGGAAGCCATCGAGATTCATCTGGCACATTGGACAAACGGTCACGATGAGATCTGCCTGGGTGTCTGCCGCGCTTTTGATCAGGCGACGAATCAGATCGAACGCGGTGGCTTCGCTAATCTGGGTCATATGCCCACCGCAACAGTGTGCCTTGACTGGATAATCCACCACTTCGGCGCCCAGCACGCGCAGCAACTTGTCCAGTGTGACCGGATATTCGGGGTCGTCAATCTGTCCGTAAAACGCGGGACGTCCAATCAAGCAACCATAGTACGGTGCGATGCGCAAACCCGTGAGCGGTTTGGTCACTTTTTGCGCGATGGCTTTGTACCCCACGTCATTCACAATCACATCGAGCAAGTGTCGTGTCTTGACACTTCCCGGGTGATAGTGCAAACCACCTGCCGCCAGCGCGCGATTCACTTTCTCCGCCAGAACACTATCCTGAGTCAGATAGGTATCGGCTTTGGAGAGATTGAGATAGCACGCGCTACACGGGGCGACCATCTCGCGCAGTCCATCGGTCTTGGCAGCAAGCGCGAGCGTGCGCGCCACCAGCGCGTACGCCGCCATTCGATTCAGCGCGATATACTCGGTAGCACCACAGCAGTTCCAATCGTCCACCTCGACGAGTTCGATGCCTAGGTGGGGTAGAATCGCTTCGATGGATTGCCAGTACGGGTAGCCAATCGCGCCTTTTTCCAGCGAACATCCCGGAAACACACTATATCTCATTCCGCACCTCCCAGAATCCTGGCATCGTCTTCGGCTTCGATTTCTTTGGCTTTTGCCAGAATGGCGCGCAAGCCGTCAATCCCCTTGATGCGTTTGGGCGTGAAACTGATGCGCCCTTTGGTGACCATCCCGACACCCATATCGGCAATCCGAAACACACCAAAGGGATTGTGGCGTAGCATATGTTGCGACATCAACCCCAACTCAAACGAGCGTCCAAAGTTTTCTACCCAGAAGATAAAGGTCTTGGAGAAATTGGCAGCGATGGCTTCATCGTATTTTTTGAGTTTGACGGACATTCGCTTGAGGGTGTACATCACATCCGTGATGTGAACGTCCTGAGGACAACGCACCATACAATAGTAGCAGGAGACGCAATACCAGGGGGTGTTGCTCCGCAGGACTTGATCTGGCATGCCTGCGCGAATCATTGCGAAGAGTGTGCGGGGAGTGTGATCCATATCGGGACCGGAGGGACACGAACCGCCACAGGTGCCGCATTGGATACACATTTCCAGGTGGCATTTGCTAGGAGTTGCAGCAACCACCTGATCAAGGAATGTCCTGGGTGCTCCATTTGACACGACTTCGGGCATAAAGTGACTCCTTCCAGTGATGTGATATAAAAAAACGGAGCAATAGCGTGTAGCGTTCTACACTACAGCGATTGCTCCGTCACAGGTCAATCGGACACAAGCCCCTTCGCTTGAGACAATGTTAGCGCAAACCCAGCCTATTTTATCGGGCGTGAGTGCTAATCTAGTGACGCACCAGTCAAAATTCGGTCAAAATTGCTCGGGGCGCCGAATGACCTCGACAGGACAGAGATTCAGTTGTTGCAAGTGTGAGATCGAACACGCTTACGCGTGGTGGAGGGCGCGCCGTTTTGCCCAGAGCGCATCAGGGGATTCACGATGCATTGGATCAAGTTCGATGGCATGCGCGGCACAAACGGCACGACAACAGGGTTTTGCCAGATCAACGCACTCGGTACAGCGCATTGGGTCAATGGCGTACGCATCGCCTGGAGTGACGTAGATGGCACGGTTCGGACATTTGTTGATACACATCCCGCACGCGGTACAAGCAGTGGTAATGCGATAAGCCATAAGCGATTCCTCACCACGCGTATGCCTCGGGGGCTTCGCCACCGGGTCCCGGGAAAATCTGGTCGAGACGTTGCACCGTTTCGTCGGCAAGTTTGAGTTCAAGCGCGCGCAGACTAGTGACGAGTTGTTCCACAGTGCGCGGACCGATGATCGGTGCCGTGACGATCGGGTTGCGCAATAACCACGCCAGCGCCACGTCGGCGGGTTTCTCCCCCAGTTCGCGGCACAGGGTTTCGTACTGTTCCAATTTGGGACGGAACTTTTCGATGGCTTGCAGGCGCGATTCTTCGGCGCGTCGCCCTGTGGTGGCTTTTTCGAGCGCGCCGCCCAGGATGCCGCCTCCCAGGGGACTCCACGGAAGCAAGCCCATACCGTACGCGCGACACGCTGGAATCACTTCCAATTCGATGGTGCGCGCGGTCAGGTTATACAAACTTTGCTCCGACACCAGTCCCATCAGATTGCGTCGTCGGGCAGTCTCATTTGCCTGCGCGATGTGCCACCCTGCAAAATTGCTGCTGCCGATGTAAATCACTTTGCCCTGTTGAATCAACACCTCCATCGCCTGCCAGATTTCTTCCCACGGCGTGGCGCGGTCAATGTGATGCATCTGGTAGAGGTCAATGTGATCGGTTTGCAGACGACGCAAACTGTCCTCGCAGGCGCGGCGAATGTGTCGCGCGGACAATTTCGATTCGTTGGGCCAATCGCCCATACTGCCGTACACTTTGGTTGCCAGAACGACTCGCTCGCGGCGTCCACCGCCCTGGGCAAACCAGCGTCCGATGATTTGCTCGGTGATGCCTTCACCTTTCTTGCGCCCGTACACGTTCGCGGTATCGAAAAAGTTGATGCCGACTTCCAGCGCGCGGTCCATTATGGCAAAAGCATCGCGTTCGCTCGTGTGCGGACCAAAATTCATCGTGCCCAGACACAAGCGACTGACCAACAGTCCTGTACGTCCAAGATGGGTGTATTCCACTGTTCCCTCCATTCGGTACGACGAAGGACAAAGGCACTTTGTCCTTCGTCTTTGATCTAGAGATTAATCTCTGCCCTGACAAGTCCTTTTTCCCCCAGCGGGGTCAAATGAAAACCATACTTTTGGCACAATCGCTGCATCATCACGTTGTCGGTGAGTATGTGCGCGACGATGCGCGACAATTTTTCCGCGCGACCAATCTCCAACAGGTGTTGCATCATCAGATGCCCCAGGCCCTGCCCTTGAAAACGATCGCTGACCAGCATCGTCAAGCGCGCAGTATTCGGTTGATGCAGGCGACTGAGACGACTGACGGCGACAATTTGCCCCTCGCGTTCGGCAACAATCGGAATTTCACGATTGTAGTCAGCAAAGCAGACGCGCGCGAGGCGTTCGTGCGTGACGCGCTGAGACAGCACCAGAGGACTAAAGTAGCGAAGATACACGCTGCGATCCGAAAGTGTTTCGTGGAATTTGCTGATGAGGGGTTCATCCTCTGGACGAATCGGACGCAGAGTGATGGGTACGCCGTCTTTGCCCTGCACCACTTTGACGTACTGCATCGGGTACGGTCGGATGGCGAGTTGGGGCAGGGCTTCTTCGGGAGTGTGAGGATCGTGAAGGACGACGCGCGCGTCGAGCGCGAGAAGGCGTTCGGGCGAAGCCAGCAAAGGATTGATGTCAATTTCCTTGATCCATCTTTGTTCGGCGACGAGCTGACTGAATTGCACCATCAACACTTCGAGCGCGGCAAGGTCAATCGGTTTGCGCCCGCGCACACCTTTGAGCGCGTGGTAGATTTTCGTCTGCTCGATCATTCGTCGCGCGAGCGTGTTGGTGAGCGGCGGCAGACCCAGCGCGCTATCCTTGAACACTTCGACCAACTGTCCGCCCGAGCCGAACAAGAGCACAGGACCAAATTGGGGATCCACCGTGCTACCCAAAATCAATTCGTATCCATCGAGTTTGACCATCGGTTGCACGGTGACCCCTTGAAAGTGTTTCGCCCCCACTTTGTTGCTCACCGATTTTTTGATTGCCTCGAACGCCTGGGTGACCGCATCGGCATCCATCAGGTTCAGCACCACGCCACCCACATCGGTTTTGTGCGTGATCGTCTCCGAGTAGAGTTTGAGAACGACAGGATACCCCAGATCGCGCGCGTGCGCCACCGCCTCCGCGCTATCCTTCGCGATGCGTGTCTCGACTGTTGGGATGTGATACGCGGCGAGGAGCTGTTTCGATTCAAACTCCGTCAGGATGGTGCGTCCTGTCGCGCGCACAGCGGCGATAATTTTTTCGGCTTGTTCGAACGACGACGCTGCGCCATTGCCACGCCAGTGCGGCGATAGGGTGGGGGTCTCGTACAAACTGCGCAGGTTTTGCGTGTATTGCCACATATAACTGAACATCCGTACCGCATCGTCCGGGTATTCAAAACTGGGAATGTTCGCGTGGTTGAGAATTGCGATGCCGGCGGCAACTTCTTTGCCGCCCATCCAACTCGCCAGAATCGGTTTACCGGTGCTGGTTGCATACGGTTTCAGTTTTTCCGCCGTCGTGGTCGGATCGGTCATCGCTTGAGGCGTGAGGATGACGAGAATGCCATCGCTGTTCGGGTCCTGGGCAGCCGTCTCCAATGCTCTAGCGTATCGCTCCGGTGTAGCATCGCCGATAATGTCCACAGGGTTGTTGTGACTCCACACGGGCGGCAAAAATTCGTTGAACGCCTTCATTGTTTCTTCAGAGAGCGGCGTCAATTCACCACCACTTGTCAGCAACGCGTCGGTAGCGAGCACGCCCGGACCGCCGGCATTGGTGATGATCGTCAAACGTGGTCCCCTGGGGCGTGGTTGCTTGGCGAGCACTTCTGCCATCGCGAACAAATCGCCGATGCTGTTGACTCGCAAGACGCCAGAACGTTTGAACGCGACATCGAGCACTTCATCGCTGCCGGTCAGCGAGCCGGTGTGCGAAGCCGCTGCTCGGGCAGCCCCTTCGGTACGACCGGGCTTGATGATGATAATCGGTTTGATTTGTGCGACCTCGCGCGCGGCAGAGAGGAACGAGCGCGCGTTGCCAATCGTTTCCATGTAAATCACGATGCTTTGCGTGTGCGGATCATCGCCGAGATAGTAAATCAAATCACCCCAGTCCACATCCAGCATCGAGCCGATGGAGATAAAGTGTGAAAAGCCGACATTCTCTTCAAAACTCCAGTCCAGAATCGCGGTGCATAGCGCGCCACTCTGACTGATAAAGCCGACGTTGCCGGCGCGTGCCATGCCGGCGGCAAACGTCGCGTTCAATCCACTCACCGTGCTCATCACGCCCAGACAGTTGGGACCGATGATGCGCAGATTGCCGCCGCGCGCAATCGCCAGGATTTTTTGCTCCAACGCCGCGCCTTCCGCGCCAATCTCTTTAAACCCTGCCGAGATGATGATGGCGCCGGGAATTCCCAGATCAACGCAATCTTGAATGATGCCCGGCACGGAGGGCGGTGGTGTCACAACGACCGCCAAATCAATTTTTTCCGGCACCTCTTTGATCGTTGGATACGCTTTGATGCCCAGCACGCCGGGACGTTTGGGGTTGACGGGAAAGACGGTGCCGCCAAACGGATTGCTGATGAGATTCCACAAGACAGTACGTCCAACCGAGCCAGCCGTTTCGGTCGCGCCAATCACGGCGACGTTTTTGGGTTTGAAGATCGCGTCGAGCGCGCGCGGTTCGTACCGATAAACATCGTGTGCTGGATCAAACAATGAGGATGTCGTTGTTACCTTGTTGTCCATTTTTCAATTCTCCAGATTGAACTTGAATTCACAGCAAAAAAAACGTAATTACTCGGATTGTCATTGCGAGGAGGCGTTTTGTGCCGACGAAGCAATCTCCACACAGCGAATTTGGAGATTGCTTCGCCGCTGCGCGGCTCGCAATGACAAACGGGCTGAGTAGTTACAAAAAACCCAAGCCAAAGAGTCGCCTCGGCAAGACAAGCATTGCGATTGCCATCCCTCCTTGAACTTGGGTTGTGTGTGATTGAACACGCTATATCGTTGCAAGCTGTGTCACAGTGAACAGGTATGTTGTTGCCCGGGGTATGCCCCCCTTGCCATAACACCCAGGCTATCTTCTACCTGTGCGATTTCATTATACGCTGATTCGATGATTTAGGCAATTTCGTGTTGACGTCATCTTTCCGCTGATTGTTGTCCGCAACAATTTGCCCTGTGTGGCGATATATGCTATTATCTCGATGGTCTCTGATCGAATGTATACTCCAAACGGTTGAGACTTTTCAGCCCGAATCATGGCGGTTTACGGGCGTGGTCTCCATTTTGAAAAGATCGTTCCCTGGTCGTGCCGTCCATCGCAAAATAACCCCACCCCCTGGCCCCCTCCCCACGCCGCTCTGCGGCGTGGGGAGGGGAATCCAGGGAGAACGGAGGTGTGAGCGGACGGCGAAGCCGTCCGCTCACACCTCGTCCCCCCCATCTCCCCTGCTCTCCCCGCAAAGCGGGGAGAGCAGGGGGCAGGGGGATGAGAGGGGGTGTTCCTAGGGAACGACAGCACACTTGAGACTCCGCCATCGGCGCGCGTGAGCCGTCAGTGTAAGCGATTGCAGACGGATGTCCAGGCAGGGGGCTTAAAGTTAAAAACCTGACTGTTTGGAGTAACCTCTGTCAAAAGACGAGTGACGAAAGACGAATGATGGATAAAGATACCAGATGTTAGACCTTTGTCCTTCGTCCTTCGTCGTGAAGGGAGTTGCCTATGCGTTCACCATTCGTTCGCGCACTGACCTTGTGGCTCATTCTGGCAAGTCTGGGCGTGCTCGCGTGTGATTTGAGTACGGTGACTGGCTTGTTGGGTACGGGAACTACCTCCAAACCCCGTGTGACGATTCTCGCACCGACAAACAACGCTCAATTCAAAGAAGGTGACGAAATTCAGGTTCAATCTACCTCGACCGACTCGACGGGGATTGTGCGGGTAGAACTGCTGGTGGATGGTGCAACAGTCGCTACCGATGTGCCGCCGATTCCCAAGGGACAAACGCTGTTCACGCTCATTCAACGCTGGAAGGCGACGCCTGGTCAACACACGCTGGGCGTGCGTGCTTTTAACGCGGCTGGTGTCGCAAGCGATCCAGCACTCGTCACCGTGGTCGTCACTCCGCTGGCGGTGCTCCCCACACCGCTGCCCACGCAGGTTGTTTTGCCACCCCTTGGCGTCAGCCCAACCGTCCCACGCCCTACGGCGACTGTGTCGCTTCCGACTCTCACGCGCGCGCCCACGCGTCCACCGGCTTCGCCAACGATTTCTGCGCCGCCCGGCGTTTACGCCACCGCGATTCGTGTGGAGCCTGCCTCACCCAAACGCAATCAGCCGGTCATGTTTCACGTCACTTTTTTGAACACCACAGGCGCACCGCAAATGTATCGGTGGCGTGTCATCATCTTTCCACCCGATAGCAAGAATGCCAAAGGCGATACCGCGTTTCTCGACAGCACCATTGCTCCTGGCACAAGCACACTCACTTCGCCAGACAACTGGACGATTCGCGGACCGGGTCCCTGCGAAGATTACATCGCGCGTGTCTTTTGGATTGATGAAAATAAACAGCCGGTCGAATTTCTCAAACCCGATCGCAGCGGCGGTCCTGCCGTTGGCTTTCAAATTTGTCCGTGAACCCAAGGTGAAGGGATGACCAGTGAAATCCACGCGCGTGACTATCTCGATGTGCTGATTCGGCGGTGGTACGTTGTCGTGGCGATGCCGCTCCTTGCCGCGCTGGCGGCGGCACTCGTCACCTTCACGCTCAAGCCGACGTACGAAGCGACGGCGACGATCGCACTCGCGCCCTCCACCGTCGCCGTCTCGCTCTCGAATCTGCTGCCGCCGTACTATCTGATGGTGGACGAGCCGCGCCATCTGCCGACCGCGTACACGCCGGCGTACTACATCGCGATTCTGCAGGGCGCCGATGTGGTGAACGCCGCCAAGCCGCAAGCCGCCATCACCATCACATCGGACGGGAATGATCGCGCGCTGATTCGCATCACTGCGCGCGGCGATGACGCGCAACGCGTCGCCGACGCCGCGAATGCGTACGCGCGCGCGGGCATCGCGCGCATCCAGCAACTCATTCAACCCACCGACGGGGAGGTGCGCGCGGCGCGGCAGCGACTGGACGATGCGGAGAACGCGCTCATCGCTTTTGCGCGCGAAAACAATTTCTCGTACGATCCTGCTGCCGCCGAAATTCCCACGCATCTCGCGCGCGACAAGGTGTTGGAATTCCAACACCTCTTGCGCACGCGCGATGTCGCCGAATCGGTCTATCTCGATTTTGCGCGCGAAAATGAAAAGCGCGCGATTCTTGCCACCACCGCGTATCGTCCGATGCTCATCGAGGCGACGGTGCCTGCAACTCCTCTTGCCCCCAAACTCGCGCCGAATCTGCTGATTGCCGCGGGGCTGGGATTGCTCGTTGGTTTGCTCGGCGCGTTCACTCTCGAACTTGTTGCCCGACGATGAAACACTTCCTTCGTCGTTCGTCTTTCGTCCTCCGTCGTTCGTCCTTCGTCGTCCGTCTTTCGTCCTTCGTCCTTGTGCTGGGCATCGCCGCGTGGATTTTCCCCACTGCCGCGAGCGCGTGGTTTCGCAATCAAGCCAACGCGCAGATCGCGCGCGCAGTCGCGTTCAAGGATGTGTCGGCGTTGAATCAGGCAGACGCGCACCTCGTCCAAGCCGAGGCGTGGTCACGCGACGCGCTCATCGAGTTTGCGCGCGCGCGTGCCTCTCTCGCGCGGGACGATGCGCCGCGTGCGGTGGCGGCAATGAGCGCGACGGGCGAGGCGTTGCGCGACGATAGCATCGCGCAGTTCGTCTGGGCAGAAGCCGAGTGGCGGTTGGGCAATGCGTCGGCGGCATTTGAACACTGGCGCGCCGCGGGCGCGCTCACTTTTTTTGTGAACGCGATGCATCGCGCGCAATTTGCGCATCAGTGGGACGAGGCGGCGCGGCTCGCGCGCATCGCGCTGGGCATCGCGCCGGACAATGTGGAGGCGCAGTACGCGCTGGGCGATGTGTTGGGCTACCTGGACGCGGATGCCGCGTTGCGCGAACTCGCGCGCGCGGAAGACTTGACGCGCGATCCTGAACTCTTGGCAACGATTTATTCGCGCCAAGGCGAAATCTTGGCGGCGCGCGGCGAAGAATTCGCCGCGCTCGCGCTGTTTGAGCAAGCGATGCAGATTGCGCCGCGCGATGCGCGCCCGCGCACCGATGCCGCGCGCGTGTTGTTTGCAACGCAGCCCGGTGCGCGTGAGCGTGCGGTTGCGTTGTTGCACGAAGCACTTGCCGTCGCACCATGGTACATCGCCGCGTACATCACGCTCGCCGAGATTGCCGAAGCCGATGGCGATGTGCGGACGGCGGAGGATTGGTACGCCAAAGGATTGGCGCAGAATCGAAATAATCCCGATTTACTTTTTGCGCGCGCCAAATTTTATGCGCGTCAGAATCGGTTGGAGCAAGCCAAAGCGGATTTAATTCTCGCAATGCAGAACGAAACTCGTGCGGACGAAAGAGCAAAGATCGCGCGCGAGTTGGAGGCGTTGAACGCGCGATGAAGACCGCATCGTTTTCGCCAACCCTCAACGACACGACGCGCGAACGCGTCATCATCGGCGTTTGCACGCTGCTTGCTATCGCGTTGGGCATTGTTGCCGCGTCCAGTTCCATCGAGTTGACCGCCGCGCTGTTCATCGTTTTGCTCTTTGGCACCACGGCGTTTGTCTTGCCGCGCGCGTGGTTGGGCATCGTCCTCATCGCGTTGATTCCGCTCGAGTTTTATTTTCCCATCACCGCATCGTTTTATCTGCGCGGCGCGCTCGTTTTTGTCCTCGCGGCAACGTTGCGCGTCGTCATCTTTCGTCCTTCGTTCTTCGTCCTCCGTCCTCCGTCCTGGCTTCTCCCCGCCGCGCTCTTCCTTGCCATCGCGTTCATCGCCGCGCTCGGTGCAAGCAATCGCTACGCCGCGCTCAAAGGTATCTACGACTACTTGCCGATTTTCGCCGCCGCGTTCGTCATCGGCGAGATGATGCGACCGCAATGGCTCAAACGTTTCCTCATCGCGCTCGTTACCGTCGGTGTGTTGGAGGTGTTGCTGGGTTTGCTACAAACGCGGTTCACTCCAACGCAAATCGCCGAGATGTTGCAGTTCGGTGTGAGCGAGTGGTTTTATCAACCCAACCTGTTGCGCGAACGCCTCGCCGATTTTTCGTTCAACTGGATTTTGGGAAACCGCGTTTTGCCGTTCGGTACGTTTATCAACGGAATTGATTACGCGCTCTTTCTCGCGGCGATGGTGGGGCTGGGGGTAGCGTGGTGGCTTGAGGCGATGACCGTTGACCGCCGACCGCCGACCGCTGCCTCCTCTCTGTCAACCGATGCTCACTCAGTAGGCATCACGTATCACGTATCACGTATTGCGTATCACACCTTTTGGCTCATTGGTTCATTGGCTCATTGGTTCATTGGCTCGTTGGCTCATTGGTTCATTCCCACAATTTGCTTAGCACTCATCAGCATTGCCTTGTTGCTGACGTACAAAGGATCGGGGCTGTTGGCATTAGCCGGCGCGGGTGCAGTGCTTGTGTGGAGAGTGGGCACGACGCGCATCACTGCCTATCGTCTATTTCTTATTGTTTACTGCGTAATGATCTTGTTGGTAAGCGTGATTTTTTTTGAGCCAATCATTCAGCGCGGGGCATTCTTGATTCGGCGTGAAGCCGGCGCATCGTACGAGACGGGACGTTTGGAAATCTGGAGTCAAGCGATTGTCGCGTTGCCGCAACGGCCGCTCTTTGGATTTGGGCTGAACAACGCGGGGCAACTCATCGCGCCGACGCAAAGTTTGCGCGGTGGCACGTTCATTGCTGTCTCGAATTCGCCGGAGAGCGCGTACGTGGCGATGCTCGTCGAGACCGGCATCGTCGGTTTTGCGGCGTGGCTGTGGTTCATCGGCGCGATTCTCGTGCGCGCGTATCAACGGGCGCGCGCTTCGATGTTGTACGCGGGCGTGCTGGCGGCAATCGTCGCGCTGTTGTGTGGCAATCTCACCGTGAGCGCGTTGACGACCGATCAAAACGGTTTGTTGCTCGGCGTGCTTATCGGAATGGTGTTTGCGGACGATGAGCGTGCCTGCCTCTGAAATTCAAATGCGCCGCGTTGCCGCGTTCACGGCGATCACCGCGTTCGGTTTTGTGCTGGGCAAACTGAGCGGTGTGGTGCGCGAGATGGTCATCAGCGCGCAGTTCGGTCTCTCGTCCGAACTGGACGCGTACCTCGTCGCGCTCACGATTCCGACGATCATCAACAACATCGTCGCGGGAAGTACCATCGTCGCGGCGATGATGCCGACGCTGGCGCGCTATCTGACGAAGAATGATCGCGCCGGGTTTTGGTACGCGGCGAGCATCGTTACGAACATTGTGCTGTTGATCACCGGCGCGCTGACTGTTGGCGTGATGCTGTTGCCGATGCCGATTATCGCGCTGGTCGGTGCTGGCTTTGCCGAGTCCACGCAACGCACAGCGGCGCAACTTTTGGTGATTGTAATGCCCACGCTCGTGCTGGGCGCGCTGCTGAACATGCTGCTCGTCGTTCTCAACGCACTCGATCGGTTTGTGGCGCCTGCGCTGATTTTTCTCGCGCTCAATCTGGGCATCATCGTGACGGTTGTCTTGCTTGCACCTGCGCTGGGCATCTATGCCGTCGCGTGGGGATTTCTCATCGGCGTCGCGTTGCAGGTGGCGATTCAGTTTGTCGAACTGCGACGCGAACAGCCGCGATACTTTTTGCGCCTCGATTGGCATCATCCCGTCCTGCCCGAAGTGTGGCGCGCGTTCGTGCCGATTGCCGCGCTCTCCGTCGTCGCGCAAATCAATCTGGTGGTGGATAAAATGATGGCGACGACGCTTCCCCCCGGCAGTGTGAGCGCGCTCTACTATGGCGATGCGATTCTGGGGCTGTTCTACATGCTGGGCGTGAGTCTGGGGATTGGCGTCTTTCCCAGTTTGAGTCGTTCGGTCGCGGCGGACGATCTGGCGAGCGCCGCGCGCGCGGTTACCACATCGCTTCGTATGTTGATTTTTGTGTTGATGCCGTTGACATTGCTCCTCATCGCGTTCGCCGAGCCGATCATCGGTTTGATTCTGGGGCGCGGCAAGTTCGATGTGAACGCGGTGGGAATGACCGGCAGCGCGCTCGCGATGTACGCCATCGGTTTGATTGCGATGGCATTGCTCAACATTTTGCAGCGCGCGTTCTACGCGCTCTCGGATAGTGTTACGCCTTTCGTCGTTGGCGCGGCAACGATGCTCTTGCACATCGTGCTCAACTGGGTGCTGATGCAATCGTTGCTGCACGCCGGCATCGCGCTCTCCGCATCGCTGGCTACGATTCTGGGAACGATTGGGTTGATTGGTTTGCTCGCGCGTCGTTTGCCCAACATCCCCGCGCGCGATCTGGCGATGTATCTCGCGCGCTGCGGCGCGATCGCGCTCATCAGTGCGCTCGTGGCATTTCTCGTGTTCGATGGATTGAATGTGGGCGTCGTTACGTGGACGGGGCGAATCGCTGGCGTGCTGTGCGCCGCGCTGGGTGGCGCGATCTATTTTGGCATCGCGCTCACGCTGCGCATT
>Ga0209227_1001886_pt1 | contig 15698 bp, 15 predicted proteins | sample YNPBryantNP2012_FD_185815 | JGI IMG/M metagenome (GOLD analysis project Ga0209227, IMG submission 185815) | Anoxygenic and chlorotrophic microbial mat microbial communities from Yellowstone National Park, USA - YNP Bryant NP 2012 (SPAdes)... ...
TGCCGGTGACTGCTGAACCAAACAGGTAGACTGCCTGAATATCCGGGTATGTTCTGAAGATGTCAGACAATCGTTCCAGTTCGGGAAACATATCTGGTTTCATACGCGCACGGGAGAGAACACACCGACATCAAAACATTCAACGTTCAAGGTTCAACGTTCAAATGTTCAAGGTTCAACGTTCAAATATTCAATGTTCATCATTATATCTGGTTTCGAGCACGCACCAGAGAGAACACACAGTCATCAAAATGCCCCACGCCCAACCTTCAACGTTCCGACGTTCAACGTTCAAAAGTTCAACCTTCATCATTATAACTGGTTTCATACGCGCAGTTACTGGCAGTATTACACCAGCGGGGTGACAAACTATGTCCTAGCACCGACGAGTTTTACTGCTGCGCAGTGGTACAGCTTGGTACATCACCCAACTTATCAAGAACAATAGTTAGCGTCTTGGTTGCCGGGGTATCAGATTCTATTTCTCCAAGAACTTTTGAATCCGGTTAATACCTTTGATTATACTCCACAATCTATAGAGACTATCCCAAAGCGGCTTTTCTGATGGGAAACTGTCATGAGGTCGCCCAGGGCGGCTGATGTATTTCTCGAGTTGATCATTTGACCAACCCATTTTTTTGACAAAGTACCGTTTATCTTCTTCCAGAGCTCGCGCGGAAGGATAAGGGGGGTCTTCTAATATTTCCAAAGCTTCACCACGACTCATTTGATTTGAAACGATAAGTGTGCTGAAATGCAACCGACGTTTATCCACGCCAAATTTCTCAGGTAGAATGTATCCCTGATAAAACCTTGTGAAAATAGACTCATAATGTTTATAAGGATAAGGCTTGAATCCAAAGTCACGCTGGAGCATTTGCAAAGCATCGAACTTATTGTATTCGAAGTAGTCTAGAAAAGAAATCCACTTGATACGCCGCACAAATGTATACCAAATGAAATCCCATGTGCCTATGGCAGGAAATGTCCTGAATGAAACGATTCCTTCCTGGCGAGCTATTGCTATAATATTTCTTTTATCCCACTTAAACCAATTCCATGTCGAAGGAATACGCATGCCTTCTGTGCTTTGGTTTGTACCGGCAAGAATGTAATGTATTCCGTATTTAGCTGCTTGTTGGTAGTTTACAGCTAACATTGCATTATCATATAATAACTCAACATCGATCACATCTGCATTGAAAAAAGCCTGCATCAGATCGCGATATTCATCCCAGTCAATTACATAAGTAAAAAGATCTACACCAAGACTCCGCACCAAATTTGTAATGTTATTTTGTGCTAATTCTGAGTCCCATCCGTTATCCATGTGGACAGCAAGTGGACGTAGCCCCAGCTGCGTTGCATACACTAATGCCGTAGAACTGTCTACACCTCCCGATACACCTACGATGCAATCGTAAGGTTTATTTTTTCCATGCCTTTTTATCCTTTCCACTAATGATTCTTTCTCACGTTGCCGCTGAAACGCATCCTTGTATAGAATATCGGATGATTTAGACAGAAAATCAGTGCAATAATTGCAAATTCCATTCTCATCAAATGCAATATCGGGCGCACTGGTGTCCATAACACAACGAGTACACATTTGATAAGACCGGGTCTTTATTACTGTTTCCATAAGTCTTCCAACTCCTGATAACGTGGATAAGAAATCAGAACAGCACGATGCGGACCGTGAAACACAAAAAACGCACCAGCGGCTACAGCGCTGGCGCCAGCGTCGGTAGCTGCTTTGATATCTGCAAGACTACCTACTCCCCCGACCGCAACCAGAGGCACCGATAGCTCAGTAGCTGCTCTGCGAATGAGGTCGAGATCCATACCTGACATTGTACCGTCGCAATCAACTGAATTGAGTAACACCTCGCCTGCACCGGCTGATACTGCACTATGCAGGTAATCCAACCAATGACGTCTTAGTGTCTTGCCGCTCGCTGCTGCGTAGAGTTGAGGTAGACCTCGCCAGTTTCGCTTTATATCAATAGAAACAACAACGGCCTGACTTCCAAAGCGATCCGCAAGCTCGGTAATAATTGATGTATCATGCAATGCTGCCGTTTGCAGGCAAATTTTCTCTACTCCCAGCGCAAACAATCGTCTTGCCTGTTCGACCGTTCGAACTCCCCCGCCATAACAGAGCGGCATGAAGCATTCACCGGCAATTCGCTCAATCATTTCATAGTCCGGCTCGCGCGGCACTTTGCTGGCCATGATGTCGAGAACCATAAGCTCATCGACTTCTTTTTCGTTAAAAATCCGAACGACGTTAATCGGATCTCCAACATACCTGGGATCTTTGAACCTCAATGTTTTGACTAAACCTCTATTTCGCAACAGTAGACATGGTATAACCCGGTGCTTAAGCATCTATAGCCTCATAAAGTTACTTACGAGCCGCATACCAAATCTATGACTTTTCTCCGGGTGAAATTGCACACCAAAGATGTTGTCATGATTGATAGCCGCAGTAAATTCGTAACCGTAATATGCTGTAGCTAAGACATCGTTTGGGTTGTTACAAACAACATGATAGGAATGAACAAAGTAAAAACGCTGTTCATCATTACCAATCTCTAACAAAGGGTTAGACTTAACGATCTTAACAGTGTTCCAACCCATATGTGGAAGTTTGAGATTGAGATTCGATGACCAGGAAAACCGCCTAACCTTAGCATCAATCCAACCAAGACCAGGCAAATGTCCTTCCTCGCTAGATTTACACATCAGTTGCATTCCCAGGCAGATTCCAAGAATTGGGATGTGCCGTACAAGTACTGCATTTTCCAATTCCTCACGCCATATGCTATTAATACTCGTCATTCCGTAATCAAATGCACCAACGCCAGCCAATATAATCTTATCCGCTCTTCGAAGCGATATTGGAGAGTCTATCAACTCAGCGTAACCGCCACACTTATCGATGATCCTTAATATCGAAGCAAAATTACCAAGTGGCAATGCGGGTATAACAATCATAGTATATCCTCTGTTTACTTACTTAGGAGTACGCAACCGTGATATTAGCCATCTCTGCGTGCACTTCCCAACATCCACTCGGCTGCGGAAGTCCAGTCACAGTCACTGCTTGAATTGAACTGAAATGGCTCGAGCCTCCGGTCAACCATTCGCACCCATTCCAGAATAGTCTGTGCATTTAGTGAACCAAGTGTAGCATAGCCTGATCCTAATAAATCCTGAAACATACCATAGTAAAAACCACCAAATCTGAGGGTTGGGCATAGCAACAATGAAGGAACACCCTGAAATGCTGCGTCGTATGCTGTCATACTCGACATTGTGATGTGACCGTCTGTATAATTGAGGAGTAAGGGTAATGGCAGCTTTGAGGATTGCTGCCACTCACAGTTGCTAAGTTGTTCACAAAGATTGCGTACAAATTTATGATGACGAACGTATCTGCTTTTTCTTAACTGAACGGGATGGAGTCTAATCAACCACATCACAGTCTCCTGAGTCGCTGAAATAGCACTTAGCACTTCATCATGTATGATACCATTTGGCAATATGCCGGAATACTCTTCCAACTCGCCATCATATCCCCATTGTAATGACAATAAAACTCTCTTTCGTTGTTCGCCAAGCAACCATTCAGGAACAACCTTCCATTCTTCCGGTAAATATCTCATCGCCTCAGGATTAAGAAAACGCTTAAGCCAGGGATGGGGGATCTGCTTTATAACTACCCCTTTTGCATTAAGGGCCGAGAAAGTCTTCGTACTAACATCGTCCAATGATAGGATACCTTTTGGAAGCAACTCCGGTCCTTGCTGATCCCACCCCCACGGTATCTTTGTGTACCCGATGCCGTGCAACAATTCGACGACAGGAAGGCCCCGACTGTGCGCTGCTTTGCACATAGTTGGAGGTGATCCTATTGTGATTATAACACGACATCGAGTACGATCAAATAGTTCGTCATAAAACCTTTGCTCATAAGATGTGATCCAGTTAACCGTTTCGGTACTTAACCTGATACCTGTTTTCTCTACTAACCGGTGGAGCTTTAGTAGAATCCTACCTAAGAACAGTCTGCGGTTTGCAGAGACAGGCTTGCCCCAGGCTTTATTGCCGACTAGTACAGATGGGGGAAGGGCAAATTGTGCACACTTCCATCCATCTCGGATCAATTCCTCTGCTATGCTGTCAATAAGCCTCGAGTATGCTTGTCCTTCAAGCATATCACTGCGATCAACATCATGACAACACAGCAAGACGTCACAAATCTCTATATTGTGATAGGAATCGTTGACAAGGAGTGCGCGTAGGTGTTCAAGAATGGTCTCTATCTTGTTTTTGAAAGAAGACATTCGTGATAACATAAAACATCCTTAGATACAGAAACAAGGCCTGTTATCTTACTAAATACTTTTACCAGTCCCAGGTCAGGAAAATTCCCCGACGAACGTCTTTGATAGTAAAGAGTGAGACTTCCGTACGAACAAAAATAAAATCAAATTTCGAGCTATTTACAACTTCGGACAGTATATCATTGTTGAAATCATATTTTAACGCTTCGACACCCAGATATTCTATCATTGCATCTGCCACCTCTTTTGCGAAAGCTGTTACGACCACTTTGCTTGCCAGAGACTTCACATCAGATGCAAAAAAGCCAGGTTCACCGCTTACATCAAGTATTCTCTTGCCCTGAAGCGATAATCCTAACTCGTGTAACCTTTTGGTAACCGCCTCTAGATCACCAATCCATTTTCCGCGATTTCCTGACACTATGAAGTCTATATAGTACTTGTAGAAATCAACCCCTTGAGCTTTTCTTCCAAGAAGAGGTATCAGACCTCTAACCTTTGGGATTGGTTTGATTAACGGCGCTAAAGAGTTGATAAAACTTTCAAGAGGATACCTCTGCTTTTGTCTTCTTTCATAGTTACCTGTTGACAGGTCTTGTATCCATGTACTCTTGTACGTATTAAACACTTTTTTGTTACTCATAGCAGAACTCCTTTCGCGTCTCGTTATTTCATCAGGCTAAGACGTGTTTGCAGTTTGGCAACGAGCAATTGAATCTGCTGTTTTTCATTGTCTGACAAGAATCCGGATATCGTGATCAAGAATGGGAATAGACATAGAATGATGGACTTACCCGCAATCTCGAACCCAATCGTTGACCAGGTAATCGAGTTGCCGATGATCCACAAAGTCATTGTAATGACAAACAAGATTGCCAGACGTCTGTATTCGTAGACATCCAGATATGTTTTGCGGGCAAACCACCATGTCAAAAGAAGCATGATCCCGTAACTGAGAAATGTAGTCCACGCGGCTGCTATGACACCATAGATGGGTATCAGGCAAATGTTCAGGATGATGTTTACAACCGACGAAATACCTGTAATCTGAGGCACGATGGCTGTTTGCCTGCGCAAAAATAGAAAGTTAACCGGGAAGTAATAGAGACTGGACAAAAGTATCCCTGCAACGATCCATGATGCAATTTTACCTGCATCATGATACTCAGGAGGGGTTAGCAGAACAATGGTTGGTTGTGCTGCCAGCCCGAGGGAAAGAGCCGCTAAACAAAGAGTCGTTGCAAAATATGTGCCCATCTGACCTAATTGAGGGGCAATTTTTGTGCCTCTTTCAGCATCAATTCTAAACAGATACGGAACCCATGCCAGGTTCATTGCGTACGCAACCAGGTTAAGAAGTGTACCGTAAGAATAAGCTAATGAATATAAGCCTAGATGGTCGAGTGGAACATACCATTGCAAGATTGTGCGATCTGAGAGTTCAAGCAGCCAACTTGATAGCGAATGAGGAACGAGAGGCAATGAAAAGACCAGAGCCTGCTTTAGAACATTCGCTTTGAAGGATAATGTTAGAGTACGCAGAGCCAAAGTTGTATATGGAACCGTCATGATTAGTGCAGCGATCAAATATCCTGTCAATATTCCAGTAACTCCCCAACGTAGACGGGCTAAGAACCATAATGCCAATCCTATCTGCAAAAGTGAGCCGAGAAGAGAGAATATGACGTATAAGCTGCTACGCTCTTGAGTCTGCAGCAATCTGAGAGGAATTAGCCCCCATGAAGTCAGGTATGTCGTCCAAATTGCAAGGCGGATATATGGGTGAAATGGCACGTCACGAACCACTATCGGCAATAGCAATGAACCTAACTGATCTAATAAAAGAGCAATAGCGCCACCTAAAAGAACAACGCTGACAAAAAGTGCTCCGATGTTTTCTCGTCGTTCCTCTTCGCCTGACTTATCAAAGTAAATAACCGGAATAAATCCGTGAATGCTAAGAGAAATAAAAATAGACGCCACACTGGAAACAACATTGGCTAATGCCCATATTCCATAGTCTGACGGATTCAATAAGCGAGTATATAATGGCAATAGGAGAAATGAAATTGCTTTGAGAAAGAGATCTCCTGCTCCATAAATGGCTGATTTTGTAGCCAGGCTCTTAATCTCTGAAAACATAGGCGACTTGTAAACAACACTTACGACTTATTCCGTCATAACCAGGTTCCACCTCAACGGCGTCCCCTTTTCAATATCCCTCGCCGCCCGCCGACCCAAAATCTCTGGCAGATATTTCGGCGGTAGTCCATACTCTGGCCGAATAGACCGCACATTTTCTTCTGTAAACACCTCCCCTGTTTTCATGTCCTTTACCACAAACAACGACCGTCGGAAAACCCGACTTTTTGCCTCTCGTTCATTTACGCCGTAGTGTACCTCTCCTAACGCCTTTTCAACAGTCCGAATTGCCTCAACCATAGCCTTGAACTCATGTGGCTCAAGTGAAAATGCACTGTCAGGACCAGGGATATCACGGGATAACGTGAAATGCTTCTCCACAATGCAGGCGCCTAATGCTACGGCTGCAACCGGCACTGAGATACCCAGGGTATGGTCTGATAGACCTACTGGAACGCCAAATGCTTCTGCAAGGTGCGGAATTGTCCGCAGATTCATCTCCTCGGGTGGAGCGGGGTAGGCGCTGGTGCACTTGAGCAGTGCAACTTGGGTCGCCCCGGTACGGCGAGCAGCCTGCACCGCTTCTTCTACTTCACCCAATGTCGCCATCCCGGTAGAGATAATCAACGGCTTGCCCGTGCGCGCCATCTTCTCTATGAGAGGGATATCTACAATCTCAAAAGATGCCACCTTATGAACCGGAACCCCCATCTGTTCCAGGAAGTCAACGGCTGTAGGATCAAAGGCTGTAGAGAAAAGGCCTATACCGATTTCATCGGCGATTTCCTTTAGCTTAGGCTGCCATTCCCAGGGCATATAGGCCTCGCTGTAGAGATCGTAGAGGGTGCGGCCATCCCAGAGCGTTCCCCCGCCGATACGGAAGCACTCTTTGTCCGATGGGATGGTCAGCGTATCGGGCGTGTACGTTTGGAGCTTGACGGCATCCGCGCCTGCCTCTTTGGCAGCGTGAATCAGCGCAACCGCCTGCTCGAAATTCTGATTGTGGTTGGCGGATAGCTCAGCAACGATGTAGACCGGCTCACCCCAGCCAATATGACGGCTTCCCTCTATATCCATATAGTTCATCATCGTTCACCTCTGCCCTGCTTCTGGAAAACCAAATGCACCGCTTGATGGCCACTAATCATAGTTACACCGCTCTCTTTATACCCAGCCTTCATAAATGCGCGAAAGGATGCCTCGTTGTTTTGCTTTATATATGCATGGATTACGTTGATCTCGGTAAGGTCACATAGCTTTTGAGAGGCAAGCCGAATGATTGTGCTTCCAAAGCCTTTGCCACGGTTCTCCCGATCAACAGAGACCGAGATCACTGCTTCATTCTTCCTCACTACATCGAACCGCACCTGTCCAATAGGTACGCCTGCGCTATCCTCGGCGATAAGGAGGAGGCAACCGCTATTACCGAGTTTTGCGTTGAACCACCGAAGATGCTCTTCCCATGGTATTGACTCTGATGAAAATGAAACTGCTCGCACCTCTGGATCGTTTGCCCACTCCCAGAGCAGCCTACAATCATCTTCGCGTACTCGCCGCAACCTCACGCTTTCGCCTCTTATGTGCATCAGAGCCCTGTCGACTCCGTCGCCATCCACCAATTGCCTACCGTGCTTGCTCATCTCAGCGCGTGTCCCTGGTGCTCTCAGCAACTGCGTCAACGCTTGGGCCGTTTCCGTGGGAGAAACATCTTCATACCATCCCAAGTTTACAGCACACCCTATTGCGTTAAGACTTTCAGCAATGGGATACTGATTACTGGCGAGAATTGTGACGAGAGCAGGCACTCCCATAAAAGCCAGCTCCCAACTTGTGCTTCCTCCACCTGATATGGCCACATCAGCCCAGGCCATCAGTTCGGGCATGTTCGTCACGTTGCTTTCCAGCCGGATGGGAAAGCGCAAATCCTGAACGGCGGATTGCAGTTCTTCATAATGGGGGTTGCTACCGCCCACCACAACGATTGCCTCCAGTCCATCCACGTCCACCCGCTGCAATGCCTGAACCACCTTAAGGGTCACATTGTCGGGGTCGCTGCCACCCATGGTGACCAGCACCTTACGCGCCACCTCCGGTATTTCCCGCTTCCAGTCCCGCCATTTGAGAAACTCTCTTCGCAGGAGCACATAACGCGTCCCCAACAACAGTTGAGTATAAGGCTCTCTGTTTTGGTACAGGCCTTCATAGGCGTGGATGTTCTGATTCAAGACCAAATCCGCAGAGTAATGCCCGGCATGTCCGTTATCGTCAATAAATAGCAGACGTAGCCCCGATCCTTTAATAGCCCGCTGGTAGTCGGTACCAAAATGATATCCATCCACTACAACCCAATCAGCCCCAACCTGGCGTGCATAGTCTGAAGTCTGGATCGCATCATCTGCGCTTCCAGGCTGGACCGACAGGTGAACCACTCCCATCCCTTCCGAGTGCGGGCGGGACTCTAGCGCTGGTGCTTCTGTAGCCATCAGAAAAACCGCCCGACCGCCAGCATCCTGCCAGGCCTGGGCAAAAGCCAGGCAGCGCATCAGGTGGCCTGTACCACTCTGAGCGCTGGCATCAGTGCGAATAAGCAAAGGTTTCACGCCAGACTCCATTCAAACCACTTTTTGCTGTACATGCCGGTTGATTTCCAACCACGCGGGGTGCTCTTCCAGCACCTTGAGCACCTTACGCCAGCAGAAGTGATCATGTCCAAAGTAGTCATATATCTGGCGCACGAAGGTAAGATCTTCGGGCGTATCTACTGTCCAGCGCAAGGCAGAATAGTCCGCCTGGCTGAGGACATTATGAATGCGAAACCGGTCGGGATTGCGATAGATATAGGGAGTGACGTGCTCACGCCAAGTCGGATTGCGATCTTCACGCCAAGCCCGATCTAACGCATCTATGCGCATAACTTCGGTATCCAGACCGCGCGGGAATGTGCGTTGGGGCCATGTGTTACTGGCATAATCTAACTCCGGCTGGCGTTCCAGGAACTCTTGCACCACTTGATCTACAATCTCTGGTTCTATCAGTGGGCAATCCGAGGTAATGCGAACAATGAGATCGGCCTGATATTTCTTGGCCGCCTGATAATAGCGATCAAGAACATCCTCCTCACTCCCACGAAACCAGGACCAGTCGTGAGCCTCACATAATTTGATAATTACATCATCCAATGCATTTGTCGTCGTTGCTATTACTACTTCCTGGAGAGTTTTTGCCCGACCGACACGGTTAACAACTCGCGCCAGCATTGGCTCGCCAGCCAGGTCTTGCAATACTTTCCCTGGAAGCCGGGTACTGCCCATTCGTGCTTGAACAATTGCGATATTCTTCATCTCTCTTCTCGACTGAAAGCCTTCTCAAGCAACCACCAGTGTGTCCTATCGAAGCCATCTTCAGACCTTAAGTATCCACTCCGAATAAGCGTCAGGTCGGAGAATCGGCTTTGGTAGTGCTGGAGAAAATCTCGCTTCCATAACAGGTTATCATGCCCTCGGTAATGCACGACCGTCTCTTCTTGGGCAAAATACTCGATTGCCAGAATGTAGCGCTTGCTGACTCGATAGATCTCGCTTAAAGCCAATGGAAGATCTTCAAGCGGGATATGGATCAATACTCCGGAAGTAAACACCAGGTCGAAATACCCGTCCTTGAACGGCAAGTCAAAAGCCTGACCGTACAGCACGCCCACCTTTACACTCGATGCCCTGGCAAGCTCCAGGGCGTAGCGGTTTGGTTCCACACCAACGATATCGCTCTCCTCTCCAAGAAGTTCGGCAAGGCAAACAAGATTGTGCCCTCGGTTGCATCCAACCTCAAGTACTCGCTTGATGGGCATGCTATCCAACATCTGTTGAAAAGCAGGTAACCGGGCGCGCCAATCAATCTCGTTACGATCTGTATAGGCTTTACCGAACTCGCCTTCCCAAATTTCCAACGGATGTGTCATCTCTACCTCCAGATACGCATTCTCATTAAGTCGTAAATGCGCTTATGACTTTATGCATAGCTTCGATAACATGATCGAGATCGGCATCCGTCATCTGCGGAAAGATGGGGAGTGAGATAACCTGCTCGTAGGCCGCTTCTGCTACAGGACACATACCTGGCTTCGTACTGAAACGCTCACAGTAAAAGGGGTGCAGATGCACCGGAATATAGTGGACATTGACCCCGATCCCTTCTGCCCGCAAAGCAGCAAATATCTGCCCCCGAGTCGCCTGGAGCCTGGCCAAATCAAGTCGAATCACGTAAAGGTGGTAAGCGTGCGAAACTTCTGTACGAACGCCCAATGGCCGAATGACCGAAATTCCAGCGAGTGCGGCATCGTACCTCTGTGCAATCTCCTGTCTACGCTTTACCCAGGCAGCGAGTTTTCGCAACTGACTTAATCCAAGCGCACACTGAATATCTGTGATACGGTAATTATAGCCCAAATCCACCATCTCGTAGAACCAAGACCCCTGTTGCTCGCGCTGGCGGTGGTCGCTGGTAATACCGTGGTTGCGGAAGATACGCATTCGACGAGCGAGTTCGGGATCATTGGTAGAAATCATTCCTCCTTCGCCAGTGGTGATATGTTTTACTGGATGAAAGCTAAAGGTATTTAGATCGGCCAACTGACCGACTGGGCGACCCTTGTAACTGCCACCCAGCGAGTGACAGGCATCAGCGATCAGCTTTACATGATATCGATCAGCAAGTTCACGGAGGGTATCGTAATCACACGGTTGACCTGCGTAATCTACGGCAATGATCGCCTTCGTTTTCGTTGAAATATGCCTTACAACCTGTTCCGGATCAATAAGCAGTGTGTCAGGATGTACATCAACAAAAATTGGACAGCCACCCTGAAAGACAACACTATTGGCTGTTGCAGCGAAGGTTATAGCCGGAACAATAACCTCATCCCCCGGTTTAATATCAATTGCATACATTGCTGCGTGCAGCGCAGCAGTACCGCTACTAACCGCTACAGCCTCCCGAGAACCTGTCAATGTCGCAAAAGCCTGTTCAAACTCCGGAATCTTCGGGCCGGTTGTGAGCCAATCTGAACGAAGGACATCAACAACCGCCGCAATGTCATCACTCTCAATTAACTGCTTTCCATACGGTAGCAGCTTCTGCCTAACAGGAGTACCACCTTGGACAGCAAGTTTTCCAAGATTGTTTTTCTCCATTCCATAGCCCTTTTATTAATATCAAGGTGATTCAGTCCGAATTCAAATACGAACGTTGAATCCCTCCGCTTTGAGAAAGCTTTTTGCTTCTAAAGGCGTTTGATGAGTGAAGTGAAACATACTAGATGCTGCTACTGCTGAAGCATTGCTTTCTGCTAATACCTGAGCCATATGTTTGTAAGTTCCTGCTCCGCCGGCTGCAATTACTGGTATAGACACTGACGCACTCACTTGACGAACTAAGTCAATATCATATCCCAACATCGTACCGTCACGATCTATGGACGTGATAATAATTTCACCTGCCCCAAGCATTTCTGCTCTAATCGCTGCAGATACAGGATCTATTCCAGTACTGACAGTTCCTGAATGAGTATAAATCTCATATACACCGTTATCTTTTCTCCGTGCATCTATTGAAACTACGATACACTGGGAACCGAATTTTTGAGAAGCTTTACAAACTATGTTGGGGTCTTCAATGAAAGCCGTGTTAATTACCACTTTGTCGGCTCCTACTGCAAGTAGATTTCTCACATCGTCTATGTCAGATACACCACCTCCTACTGCAAAAGGAACAAAACATTCGTCGGCTAATTCATCTACGATTTCGAGGTCGGGATGTCTTTTTTGTATCGTGGCTGTTATGTCTAAAAAGATTAATTCATCGACTTCCCGCAAATTATATACCTTGATCGCCTGCATAGCAGAACCTACCCTTCGCCACGAGTCAAACCGCACGCCCTTAACCAGGCCAAAATCTTTATATAACAGAATAGGAATTACCCTTATCTTTGTTGGCATAAAATAATCCTCCGACCAGGGAAAATCTCTCGATAAACAGGCAGATCGCAGGTTAAGGTAATTTACTGATAATCTCGTACATTGAGAAAATTCTTGATTAACTGAAACCCAAACCGCAGACTTTTCTCTGGATGAAATTGTACGCCAAAAATTAAACCTTTCTGAACTGCAGACACAAAGCCATTTCCATACATTGTTCTTGTAATAATGACGTCATCCTCCATCACGCAGAAATGATAACTGTGGATAAAATAAAAGTCTTTTCCGGAGGGGATATTTCTGAATAGGGGAGATTCTCGAACCAAGTGTACTTCATTCCATCCCACATGTGGTATTCTGCTATCAGAGTCAAATGGTTCTAATCGTTTCACTTCACCAGAAATCCATCCTAAACCTTCAGTTTCTGACACCTCCCAACCTTTTGTTGCCAACAACTGCATCCCTAGACATATGCCCAGGAAAGGAACATTTCTCTCGATAACTTGCTCGTACAATATCTTGTCGAGCGACTTATTCTTGATGTTTTCCATCGCTTTTGGAAAGGCACCTACACCAGGAAGGATAATCGCATCTGCTTGATTAATGTCTCGATATTTATCTGTGACGACTGGATTTCCCCCACATAGTGCTATCGCACGTGCTATTGAGTCTAGGTTACACATGCCATAATCTACAACTGCAATGTTCCTCATAATTCCTCCACATTATCATAATTTATCTTCGTTAAGCTTCCATCCTTATCTTTAACCAACCTGCCTTGTGAGTCGCAGACGAATAACCTCTTATTAGTAAACCGATCACACACACTTATGAACTCTTCGAGACTCATATCTATCTCCTTGAGAACGTCTTCGATAGGGACACCCAAATAAGTCCATGGAAACTTACCATCTCGCATCTTAACCATTTTTAAACCTTCTTCTCTTGATACACGACCCCTACGGATATGTAAACACGCTATATCTGTCGCCCTGCCAAATCCGTACTTAAGAAACTTGAAGTAATCGTGTATGCCAGTCTGCACGTTATCAAGGTTTTCATAGTTAGCAAGAGAACCTTCCACTGCCCTGTGATACGTTTCAAATCCATAAGACTGTGCAATTAGGGCGTTCTGATATCCATCCCAAGGCAAATAGTAACCAAGGAATAAGCCGGTAACCCCTACTTTCTGCAGCTCTTCATCAGACGGATATGTATATTGGATCAAATGCCTGGTCTCTATACCACTCTGGCCTATCAAATCAGACACTCTAAGCCCTAAAAGTCCCCCAAACTCTTCAAGCCATCTTCTTGTCAATGTATTATTTTCGGCAGCCGAGGCTGGACCGCCATACTCGTTTTGAGAGTTCTCACCCCAGATGATCAAAGGTATCTTCATTTGGACGGCAATTCGAACAGGTATTGTAAATATCGTCACGTGTTCAGGCCATGATATATCCCCAATTTCGGTAAGAGCCATTCGATTGATCTTTCGACGAACGACAGGGTTAGTAGTCACCTCAATGTAATCGACGCCTAATCGCTTGAGATTCTCAATATTCCTTCTCCCGATGGGAGACAACATGTCTGTTGTAGCGGTGACGCAAAGTGGGTTTACACCTAGTTCAAGCATTCTGATAACCTGGTAGTGGCTATCTTTTCCGCCACTTACGGGGATGATACAGTCATAGTTACTTCCACTGAATGATCGGTATCTATCGAGAATGTCTAAGAGCTCTTGTTTCCTCTTTTCCCAGTCAACTAGAGTTCTGCGCTCAAAACTTCTACAGGCACTACAGATACCTTCCTCATCTATGTACAGATCGGGCTTGGTTTCTGGCATAATACATCGTTTACAATATCTGATCCAACGAGTTCGCATAGCGTATACCTCCTCTCGAGGATAGTAAAACATCAATAAAGTTGTAGCTCACAGGAAGTTTTTAGCCAGTTCCCTCAACTCGTCTACTGAAAGCCATTGAGAATTCGTGTTACTGGCATAGCGAAATCCTTCAGGAAGGGGTTTTCCACTGTACTGCTTCTCTTCTTGCCACCAGTTGTAAATCGGCTGAATAACGTACAGATCGCCTATATCTAAAGCATGCCTTGACTCGTCTTCAGAAAGTAATACCTCGTGAAGTTTCTCACCGGGTCGCACTCCAATGTAATCGACCTTACAATCAGGAGCGATTGCTTTAACTAAATCCATGATGTTCATACTAGGAATTTTAGGAACAAACACCTCGCCTCCGCGCATTGTATCGATACAGCGTATCACGAACCTCACACCCTGCTCCAACGTGAGCCAGAATCGTGTCATTCTCGGATCAGTCACAGTGACTCGTCCAGTTCGACGCTGCTCTAGAAACAATGGGATCACACTGCCACGACTACCAACCACATTTCCATACCGTGCACAACTGAACTTAGTACCATGGGCGCCACTGTAAGAATTGCTCTGTATAAACAACTTCTCGGCGCACAATTTCGTAGCGCCATACAAATTGATAGGATTGACGGCTTTATCGGTGCTTATTGCCATGACCTTCTTGACACCAGTATCGAGAGCGGCGTCTATAACGTTTCGCGCTCCTATGATATTGGTCATAATGGCCTCGATCGGATTATACTCACAGGCAGGCACTTGTTTTAAGGCAGCCGCGTGTACAACAATGTCAATCCCATTCATGGCACGGCGAAGACGATCACTGTCACGCACATCGCCGATAAAATAGCGCAGATCAGGGTGATCAAAGCCATAAATGCGCATCTCGTGTTGCTTTAGCTCATCACGACTGAAGATCACAATCCTTTTCGGATTATATTCACGTAGCATGATTTCAACAAACTTTTTGCCGAATGAGCCAGTCCCTCCTGTAATAAGCACTGTGGTATCGCGCCAATCCATAGATTCGACCTCATCAATTTTCATGTTAACTGCCCGGAAGAACCAAGTCAAGGTTCAATAGACCTCGACCTGACAGGAAGATAGAGATGAATTCTTACGGTTCTGCCCGACGCCGTCTCGACAAATTGTAGCACCTGCTCTACCGGACAAAGATTGCAGAATCGTATCAACCTGTATACAACCTATCCACCAAACAGGTGCTGACAGTCGCCATACTCCGCTTCCCCGCCGTTCGGTCGCCGCGCTACGTCTCGCCCCGCAATCGGCGCAGTTCCGCCTCAAGGTCACGCATGCGCGCTTCGAGCTCTGCTCGCGCCGCTGCTTCTC
>Ga0209227_1001890_pt1 | contig 15686 bp, 12 predicted proteins | sample YNPBryantNP2012_FD_185815 | JGI IMG/M metagenome (GOLD analysis project Ga0209227, IMG submission 185815) | Anoxygenic and chlorotrophic microbial mat microbial communities from Yellowstone National Park, USA - YNP Bryant NP 2012 (SPAdes)... ...
CGTGATCAGGGGGACGAGCCTGGGAGCGGTCCTCAGGGGTCTATAGGCGATTCTCTCCAAAAGGTAGGCCACGAATGTCGATGTGGTCATTGAGACCAGGAGAACCACCAACATGCTCAATAGGGGATGTGAATCCAAAAGGCCGCTTGTGTGGAAGAAGGCCGCCACAAAGTAGGCCGTGTAGGGGCCACTCATGAAGACCTCGCTATGGGCGAAATTGATCATCCTAAGGACCCCATAGACCATGGTGTACCCCAGTGCTATCAGGGCATAGATGCTTCCCTGGGCGAGACCGAATATGGTGAAGTCGAGCCAGTGCCTGGCACTGTACTTGCCGGATGAGAGGGTGGACCATGAGCCTATCACTATCAGGGCCAACAGGATCCCACCTATGGACCACATTATGAGATCCGTTGGAGTCAATTTTTCCCGGAAACTGGTCTTCACGGCTCTTCCAAAAAAAGCAGCTGGGGTCCACCTATGCCGACCCCAGCTGCGCCATTTCCGCAGGCTCAATACGGCTTCCAGAAGGGCTTGTCCGGCATCACGAGCTTCTTAACATTCTCCTCAGTTGTCTGGTACACGGCTATGCGTGGGTCTGCACAATCTCCATACTGATCGCAGGAGAGGGTCCCAGTCAGCCCTTTGAAATTCTTCGTGGCGTAGAGGGCATCTCTCAGGGCCTTTCTGCCGATGTAGAGAGTTCCGTCAGGCCCCTTCTTGGCAACCTTCTCTATGGCCGCGAAGATCATCATCGCCGCATCGTAGGCGTGAGCATGGAAGGGTGCTATGGGTTTCTCTCCGTACTTTTTCTGGTGCTTGGCCAAGAAATCCTTGTATCCTTCGGCAAAGGCCGAGAAATCGGGACTCGAATGGAACATCCCTATTGCTGCTTCTCCCGCTGCCTTGTAGAAGTCAGGAGAGAAGGTCCCGTCTGCGCTCATCAAGTAGACCTTCTCCAGACCTGCTATCTCCTTCGCTTGCCTTGTTATATGGCCGCCAGCAGCTATGAAGATCGGGTAATAGATGAACTCGGGGTTACCAGTTGCGATCCTCGTGAGAACGGGCCTCATGTCCGTGTCCGTTGGGGATACTGCCTCCTGGGCAGTGATGGTTCCACCCAGTTTCTTGAAGGTCTCAGCGAAAACTGCCTGAAGTTGCTCGGCATAGACGCTCCCATCATGAATGGTCGCTGCCCTTTTCACACCGAGCTTCTTTATGGCGAACTCTGCCGCCACAGCTCCCTGGACTTTGTCATTGTGAGCGGTGCGCAGGTAACCGTCGTACTCGGGCCCCCTCTTGGGATCCGTGAGGTAAGGGGCAGTGTTGGAAGGGGACACCGTGGGGATTCCAGCCTTCCAGAGAATGGGAGCTCCCGGTCTCGCCTCGCTGGAGCAATTGGAACCGATAGCTGCCACTATCGTGGGATCAGAGGCGAGCTTTGTAGCCGCAGCTTGGCCCCCTTCAGCGTTGCATCCGCTGTCCTGCCCCGTGAGCTTTATGGGATGGCCGAGAAGCTTCCCTCCCTTATCGTCTATCGCTATCTCGACCCCCCTCTTGGTGTCTATGCCTAGGGAGGCATCTGGCCCCGCGATCACAAACCAGTAAGCGATGTGGATGGGCTGCCCAGGCTTGATCTTCACAACACCTATTGGGTCCTCATACTTGAACGCTTCTCCCTTCTTTTCTTTGGCCCCGAAACTCAGTGATGGACTAAAAGTGAGGATCAATCCCAAAGAAACCGCAGCAACGAGAAATCTTTTCATGACCACCTCCCCTTGTCCTTCGGTCTTGTAGAAGTGCTTCTCCAAGAGAAAGATGCGGCCTTCTTAATCCTCAGATCACCTCCCTTTCTTCCAAGTTCATGGGCACGAGCTTTCCCTCTGCTACTCCTCATGAGCCTTCTGGAAAAGCACTCGGCTCCATCCTGGTCGCTCCCAATTTCCGCGCAAAACGAACCCCTCTCACTTCCCCTGTCTCGGACAGATCCAATGGCACACAGTCGAGGATAAATCTTTATACATTGCCCTCGAGCCCATGTCAAGAAAATCGCCGAGTGGTTTCCTTTGCCATTCTAAGCAGATAGCCCGGCAGATAGCCGGCTATTAAGGAGTTCCTTGGCGGGGTTTTCATCTTGACAGAACTCAGTGGATGGCCTTTACTTGGAGAAACTTCTCAAAACATGCCGAGGAGGTGGTCCATGGAGAGGAGAGACTTTTTGAAGAAGACCGTAATGGGAGGCGCTGCTGCTGCGACCGCAGTTACGGTCTCTGCGCCCACCATATGGGCACAGGGCAAGAGCTTTCAATGGAAGATGGTTACTACGTGGCCCCCAGGGCTTCCCATTCTCCAGACCGGAGCCGAGCGATTTGCCAAGAGGGTGGAGGAGCTCAGTGAAGGAAGACTCAAGATCACAGTCTATGCGGGGGGAGAGCTTGTGCCGCCTCTCAATACCTTCGATGCGGTTTCTCAAGGCACAGTGGAAGCGGGAAGCAGCGCTGCTTACTATTGGGCCGGCAAGACCCCAGCTTCCCAGTGGTTCTGTGCGGTTCCTTTTGGCCTCAATGCCCAGGGAATGTACACGTGGATCGTCTCAGGGGGGGGCCTGAAGCTCTGGGAGGAGACCTACGCGCCTTTCAATGTGGTTCCCAGGCCGGCTGGGAGCACGGGAGTCCAGATGGGAGGATGGTTCAAGAAGAAGATCGAGACCATGGAGGACATCAAGGGACTGAAATTTCGGATACCCGGGTTGGGTGGCAAGGTCTACGCTAGGGCAGGGGCTGCTGTGGTGCTTCTCGCAGGAGGGGAGATCTACACTGCCTTGGAAAGGGGAGCCATAGATGGCACGGAATGGGTGGGCCCCTATCATGACCTCCGTATGGGATTTCACCAGGCAGCTAAATATTACTATTACCCTGGCTGGCACGAGCCGGGAAGTCTGGCTGAATTCATCTTCAATAAGAAGGCTTACGAATCCCTTCCGACGGATCTGAGAGCCGTAGTGGACGCCGCATGCAATGATACAGGCATATGGATGCTATCTGAATTTGAGTTCCACAATGGCGCGGCTCTCAGAGAGCTAGTGGAGAAGCACAAGGTAGAGGTTCTGAGGTTTCCCGAATCGGTGTTGAAGACCATGAAAAAGCTCTCCGCGGAGGCTCTTGAAGAGGAGGCCTCCAAGGACCCCATGGCAAAGAAGGTGCACGAAGCGTTCAAGAGCTTTCAAAAGAGCTATGGGGAGTGGTCAGAGGTGGCTGAGAGATCGTACCACAATTTCATTGCGGGCCTGAGCTTGTAATCGCTAGAGGGCCAGGAACTTCCTCTCGGGCTTCGAAACCGGAGATTTCCTGGCCCTCGGTTCATCTGGAGCCGAAGACAACTCTAGGGAGCCAAGTGGCGAGCTCAGGGACCAAGACCACGATCAGTAGCCCGGCCAGTTGGAGGGCCACAAATGGTATTATGCCCCTATAAATGTGACCGGTTGTCACCTGAGGGGGACATACACCCTTCAGATAGAAGAGCGCGAAACCAAAGGGAGGAGTGAGGAAAGAGGTCTGGAGATTCACGGCGAAGAGAATCCCGAACCAAAGGGGATCAAACCCCAGGTGTTTCATGATCGGGGCCAGGACTGGAATATGGATGAAAGTGATCTCTATGAAATCGAGAAAGAAACCGATGATGAAGATGAGGCCCATCACTATGAACAAAACTCCCCACTTCCCGTAAGGAATGTGTCGGATGAACTCTCTCACCACATGATCCCCTCCTAGGCCCCTGAACACTAAACCGAAGGCGTTGGCCCCCACGAGTATGATGAACACCATACTCGTGAGCCTCGTTGTGGTTTCCATTACTTCCTTGAGGATGGCGAGCTTGAACCGTCGTTTAGCTATTGCAAGCAGCGTTGCGCTGGCTGCACCCACTCCGGCGGCCTCTGTGGGGGTGGCTACTCCAGTGAATATGGATCCCAGGACAGCAACCATTAGCACCAAGGGAGCGGCCAGGGATTTCAGGACCCGTATGCCGAACCCGGGCCCGACCATCTCCCTCCATTGTTCCAGGGGAATCAGAGGGGCCAGGGAGGGTTTTATGTGCACAGCCGTTGCTATGTAGGTAATGTAAAGGGCCACGAGGGTGAAACCGGGAAGGACGGCTCCGATGAATAGGTCCCCCACGGACACCCCTATGATATCCCCAAGCAGCACTAGAACTATGCTCGGGGGGATTATCTGGCCCAGGGTTCCAGAAGCAGCAATAGTGCCAGTCGCTAGCTCTGGCTTGTAGTTATGGCGAAGCATAGTGGGGAGGGAAAGTAGCCCCATGGTCACTACCGTTGCCCCCACTATTCCAGTTGAGGCTCCGAGAAGCGCTCCCACGACAACGACCGATATGGCGAGGCCTCCTCGGATCCTTCCAAAAAGAATTGCCATGGTTTCCAGGAGCTCCTCAGCGATGCCGGATCTCTCGAGCATCACACCCATAAAGATGAAAAGAGGCACTGCTATGAGGGTGAAATTGCTCATCACACCCCAGATCCTCATGGGGAGCAGATTGAAGAATTCCCATCCGAAGCCCCACACTCCGAAGAACAATGCCGTCCCCAAGAGGGTGAAGGCAACGGGAAAACCAACCATCAGAAGGACTGTCAAAGCCAGAAACAGGATGCCGGGAAGGGCCTCGTTCATTCTTGACCCTCCACTTGTCCATGTCTGTTCCCGGAGCGCCCCAAGAGAATGAGGAGGTTCTTGAAGCCCATGGATACTCCCTGGACAGCCAGAAGAAAGAAGGCCACTACTACAATGGCTTTGAGGACGTAACGAGCTGGAAGGCCCCCCGGATCTGGTGACCCCTCTTTAACGGTCCAGGAAAGCCAAGCGAACCTCGAGGAGGTAGCTATCACCAAGTAGCAGCCTGGAAGGAGAAAAAAGATCGTCCCCAAAAAGTCCACCCATGCCTTCACCTTGGGCGAAAGCCTCTGGTAGAAGACATCGACCCTCACATGGGAATCGCGAAGGAGCGTGTAGCCACCTCCCAAGAGAAAAAAAACAGCGAAGAGATGCCACTCGAGCTCCTGCATCACAACGAAACTCTTCCGGAAAAGGTATCGCATCAGCACATCCCAGACAACAAGTACGACAAGGCACAAGCTCAGCCATGAAACGTAAAGCCCAATCCGCCTGTTTATTTTGTCGATTGTCGCAATCAGCCGCTCCACCCTCGGTTAGAGCTCCCTTCTGAGTGACCTGTCAAGCTCGGACCTTAACCCTCTCCAAGATATGCTTCGCCTCAGGAAGGCCCCACCCGCAATAGCGTAAAACGGTTTTCCCCTCTTCGGGTTGAGGGCCTAGAGTCTTTGACTATAAGTAAACACCATCTTTGTGTCAAGGAAAGGGGACATTGGGCCTTGGGATCGGGCTGCGGACGCAACTTTCAGCCTTGGGCCAATCTCCTCGAGAGCTCTCGGGCACTATCCCAGTCTCTGTCGGGGAAATTCCTTTCAGAAGGGCATGGACCAGTTTCTTCGAGGCTCCCTAACTGCTCGCGTGAAAAGCCCCTTGAGACCCGACCCCCCTTTCTGTGCTCCTTCGCCTTTCACAGCCACCTCTTTCTTCTCTTGTAGGCCTTCACGTCAGCATAAGATTTCACGAGCCCCTTTGCCGTAGTGCCCAGGTAGAACTCCTTCACATCGGGATTCTCCTTGAGATCCTTGGCAGATCCTTCCATGACTATCTTTCCATTTTCCATCACGTAGCCGTAAGTGGCTATATTGAGTGCCATGTTGGCATTCTGCTCCACCAGGACTATGGTGGTCCCCTGTTCCTCGTTGATCTTCTTGACGATATCGAAGATCTCCTTTACCAGGAGGGGGGCCAGTCCGAGGGATGGTTCGTCGAGAAGGAGGAGCTTTGGGTGGGCCATGAGGGCCCTTCCAATGACGAGCATCTGCAATTCCCCGCCGCTGCAATATCCAGCCAGCCTACCCCTCAGTCTCTTCAGATGTGGAAAATAGTGGTAGACCAGCTCCAGATCCTCTTTGTAAGGCTTTCCCCATCTCGTCGCTGTTCCGACCCGCAGATTCTCCTCCACCGTGAGATACTTGAAAGGCACTCTCCCTTCCAGGACTTGGATTATCCCCATCCTCGTTATGTGCTCTGGGGGTTGGTTGTGTATGGGCTTGCCCTCGAAGATGATCGATCCCTCGGTGACCCTTCCGTTTTCGGGTTTGAGAAGACCGGACACAGCCCGCAATGTCGTGGTTTTGCCAGCTCCATTGCTCCCGAGGAGAGAGACTATTGCACCTTTGGGCACCTCCAGAGAGACTCCCTTGAGCACTTGTATCACATCGAAATAGACAACGCTTATGTTGTTTATGAGAAGGGTGATCTCCTTTTCCATGGGGCCTCCTAGTAAGAGAAAGGCCAGAGTTTAAAGCTGCTCTTCACAATCCTCCAGACCTCGGCCAGTCCCCTCGGCTCGAATATCAAGAAGAGCACGATCACTAATCCGAAGAAGAACTCCCTCAGAGGAGCCACTGTGAGGGCACCTCCAGCCAGGGCCTTTATGTTCATGAAGTAGGCAGCCAGCTGGGAAAGGAGCTCGTTGAGAAGGGTTATGAAGGTGGCCCCTAGGACGCTCCCCGTTATGCTGCCGAGGCCTCCTATTATGATCATGGCTATGAAATCTATGGACAAGCCAAAGGTGAAAGGCTCTGGGGTTATGCTTCCCAGATATGCGGCCCAAAGGGCCCCTGCGAATCCGGCGTAAAAGGAACTGATGGCGAAGGATAAAAGCTTGTATCTGAAGACCGCAATGCCCATTCCCTCGGCTGCCTGGTCATTGTCCCTTATGGCCACAAAGGCCCTCCCATACCTGGTTCTCACGATGTTCTTGGCCACCCAGATGGACAGGAGAAAGAAGATGAAGATCACGTAGTAGAACTTTCTGTCGGTGTTGAGCACGAACCCGAAAATACTGGACTTGGGCAATATGATCCCCTCGGTTCCCCCGGTGAGACTGCTCCAATGAACGAAGATGTACTCGAGGATGAATTGGCCCGCTAAAGTGGAAATGGTGAGGTAAAGGTGTTTGAGCCTCGATGAGGGGATCCCGAAGATCAATCCCACTGCCGCGGTGACTACCCCGCCCGCAAAGATGGAGGGCAAAAAGGGCACATGTAGCCTCGTCATCAAAATGGCCGCCGTGTATGCCCCCACGCCGAAAAAGGCCCCATGGCCCAAAGAGATCTGCCCTGTGAAACCTATGAGGATGTTGAGGCCCACAGCCCCTATGGCATATATCCCCACATGATTGAGGACATAGAGCCCATATTGCCCGAACACGAAGGGGATGACGAAAAAGAGAAGCACGATACCTATGAGGGACCAAAGACGACCGAAGTCCGTCTCGAATATGGTGAGCTCTTCCTCGTATCGCTCTTTATAATTTCCGCAAGGTCTAAGCCTCAGCCTCATCTCACACCCTCTCTATCTCTACAAGCCCGAAGAGTCCGTAAGGTCTCACCATGAGAATCAGGACGAGGACCACATAAGCCACCACATCCCTGAGGGACGTCGAGAAGTAACCGCTCACAAGCGTCTCTATCACCCCTATGACGAGTCCACCGATTATTGCCCCTCCTATGCTCTCGAGCCCGCCCAGGATCACTACCGGGAAGACCTTGAGCCCAAGTTTGGAGAGATCGTGAACATTTATCCCATTGAGGATCCCCAGGACTATTCCGCTCATCGCACATACTAGGGATGCTATGGCCCAAGAAAGGGCGAAGACCCTCATCACATTCACCCCCAGGGAGAGAGCGGCCGTTTGGTTGTCAGCAACGGATCTCATATATATGCCCTGAGAGGAGTATTTGAAAAAGAGCCCGAAGACCACAAGGAGCACCAAAGTCATGGCGAATGTGGCAGTGTAAACAGGAGCAATGGTCAAATTCCCTATCCTCAAACCCAGCCAGTTGGGAAGGAAGTTCGGGTAAACGTAGGTGTTTCCAGAAAAGATGAAGAGAAGGAGCCCCTTGAACATAGCTGCAAGACCGACCGTCAGCATTATCACCTCTATCAGGGCCTCCCCTATCATGGGTCTCAAGAATAGCCTCTCTATTACAAAGCCAAGGGCAAAACTTCCAGCGAAGGTCACTATGAATGCCACAACGATTGGCAGTTTGAGCCAAACCGAGATCACCAAAAATATATAGGCCCCTATTGCCAAAAGCTCTCCGTGGGCGAAGTTGAGCACACTGGAGGATTTGAAAATCATGACAAAGCCAAGCGCTGCTGTAGCATAAAGACATCCTATCGAGAGGCCCTGGATGAGAAGCTGCAAGAAAAAGTCCATGGAATCCTCCTAATACACACGTTTATGGGAACTACCCCCACTCGGGGCTCTCGCCCTCCAAACTCCACATACGCTCGAGAACAACCCTGTCTCCGCACTCCTTCAGTCCTCCCGACCACCTGCAACCTGCGAGCCGAGCTGGACCAATCACCCAATTGGCTTTCCACAGCCCGGATCCGGGATTGAGCCCAATCTTCCCTCCTCTCGATGCCTTCTCGAGGCCCAGCTCGCAGCTTTCGGGGACTATTCGACATCGAGTATTCTCACGCTTGTCGTTATCGTTCCCACATGCCCATCCCTATACTGGACCTTTCCCGTGACCTGTATTTCCTTTTTTTCGCCGTACATGGCTTCGATGATGTCTATGTACTTCTCTTGCACGAATTTTCTCCTCACCTTTCCTGTTCTCGTCAGCTCCTCGTCGTCCGCATCTAGCATCTTGTAGAGAAGGGTTATTTTCCGAAGCCTCATGGGCTTGGGCAGCTCGTTGTTTATCCTTCTCACCTCGGATAGTATCAGTTCTTCCACAGCTGGATCCTGTGAGAGGTCAGTATAAGTGGTATACGGTATCATCCTCGCCTCAGCCCAGCTTCCAACGTTTCCAAAGTCTATGCAGATGAGTCCAGCCACCCACTCCCTTCCCTCTCCGAATACCACGGCTTCCTTTATATAAGGGCTGAACTTGAGCCTGGTCTCTATGAAATCCGGGGAGAAGGCATCCCCGCCTTTGAGCCTCATGATCTCCTCTTTCCTGCCGATGATTATCAGGTGACCTTCCTCGTCTATGTGACCGGCATCCCCAGTGTGGAGCCACCCGTCCCTGAGAGCCTTTCTGGTGGCTTCCTCGTCCTTGTAATAGCCGATAAACAGGGAAGGAGACCTCACCAGCACCTCGTTGTCCTCTCCGATCCTGACCTCAGTTGTTGGCAGGGGTTTGCCCACAGTCTCAGGCCTCACCTCTCCGTCTGGCTGGACCTGGAACACCCCACCTCCCTCCGTGAGCCCGTAACCGTGCTTGAGATTGAGACCGATGGCCCTGAAAAACTTTATCACATCTGGGCTTATGGGATGACCCCCTGTGACTGCCTGCTTGATCTGCAGACAGCCCACCCTATCCAGCAAGGGCCTGTAAACCATGTGCTGGAAAGCCGTCCTCATGAACCTCTTGTGAATGGGCACTGGAATCCCCTTGGATTCCATCTCCACCACTTCAACCCCCTTTTTCAGGCCGATGTCGTAGAGTTTTCTCTTGAGCCAGCCGCTATCTTCCATCTTCACCCTTATCTTGGAGGCCAAATCCTCCCAGAATCTCGAAGAGGTTATGGTGATGGCTGGCCCGATTTCCCTGTAGTCCTCTGAAAGGGTCTCCTGGGTCTCCACGAAGTTCATCACCATCCCCGACAATATGGACACTCCGATTCCCCACATCTGGTCAACAATCCAAGCAGGCGGAGTTATGGAGATCCAGTTATCCCCAACCTCTATTGGCGCGGAATCTATCCATTTGAAGGCCATATCGATGAAACAGGCGTGGGTGAGCATGGCCAGCTTGGGAATACCCGTTGTCCCAGAGGTCATTATCATGAGGTTGACGTCATCTTTCTTGCCTTTCCAAAGCTCCTCCTCGAAAAGCTTTGGAGCCTTCCTGTCGAGCTCCTTTCCCTTCTCGAGCAATTCCCTGAAGCTCAAAAGCCAAGGGTCCTTGTAAAAGGCCATACCTGTGGGGTCCACGTAGATCACCTTTCTCACATCCCCAAGCTCATCTCTCACTTCGATGAGCTTGTCCACCTGTTCCTGATCCTGCGCGAAGACTATGGTGGATCCGAAACGGTTTATGTGGACCGAAAGCTCCTTGGGAATCGAGGAGGTGAACAAATTTATCGTTATACCCCCTATAGCCTGGGTCCCCAACTCCGCGAATAGCCACTCTGGTTGATTGTCCATGATAATGGCGACATGCTCCCCTCTCTCCACCCCCAAGGAAAGAAGCCCCAGGGAGACGTTCCTCACAAAGCTCAGATACTCCTGCCACGTCACGGTCTCCCAGATTCCCAGGGATTTCTTCCTTATGGCTACCCGGTCTTTCAGGACTTCTGCCTGTTTTGCGAGGATTTGAGGGATAGTGTGCTCTTTCAGCTTGTCGAGGTATGCTCTGTCCAATTTCATGAGGCGGCTCATCCCTCCTCGCCAAGATAGGCCTTTATGACCTCTGGATGATTCTTCACGTAATCGGGTGGGCCCTCGGCTATCTTCTCGCCGAAGTTCAACACTATAACCCTCTCGGAGATGCTCATGACAACGGCCATATCATGCTCCACAAGGATGATGGTCTGGTTCCACCTGCCATTTATCTCCTTGAGAAACCTGACCATGTCCTCCTTTTCTTCGAGGGTCATCCCGGCAAAGGGTTCATCGAGAATGAGAAGCTTGGGTTCCAAGGCGAGCGCCCGGGCAAGTTCCACCCTCTTTCTCATCCCATAAGGGAGAGACCCCACGAGTTTCTTTCTTATGGGTTGCATCTCGAGGAAATCTATTATCTCTTCCACCACCCTCCGGTGCCTCACCTCCTCCCTCTTGATGGAGGGGAGAAAAAGCGATGCTGGAAAGAATCCGTACCTACAATAGAGGTGGCGCCCCAGAAACACGTTGGCGAGGACGGACATTCCTGGAAAGAGCTCTATGTTCTGGAAGGTTCTCCCTATACCCCTTCTGGTCACCTCGTGGGGTGGAAGGCCGGTTATGTCCTCGCCGTTAAAGATGATCCTTCCCCTTTGGGGATGATAAAAGCCCGTGATGGAGTTCAGGAGACTGGTCTTGCCGGCCCCGTTTGGTCCTATTATGCTCAGGAGCTCCCCAGTCTTCACTTCCAGGCTCACGTTATTGAGGGCCATTAGCCCCCCAAAGGCGAGGCTAAGGCCCTCCACCTTGAGTTCCGCCCTCATCCTCTCCGGGTCGGAATTCCCATATATCGATGGCTCGCCTCTGAAAGCTCTCACTTCCCGGCTCCTACGACCTTGATCTCACCCTTTCCCGGAACGAAGAAATTTGTCATGGCTTGATATGTTCCGCCCTCGTTCACTTTCACTATTCTGGCCACAAATGACCCCTCGTGATTATCCTTCGTGTAGGTGACAGGAGGCACAAGACCACCGAAATCCTCGTTGGAGAAGCTCTCGAGGGCCTTGTTCACGGACTCGGGATCCATATTCCCGAACATCTTCTGGGCCTTCTCCAAGGCCCGATGCATGATCATTCCAATTACGATCCCCTCCCAGTAAGACATGTCGAAGCCAGTAGCTGACTTGTACCTATCGAGCAGTTCGTTATAGAGCTTTATCCCTGGTGTGTTGTCCTGGGGAAGCGCTCCACAGAACTGCATGTATAGCCTGTCTCGGATGATCCCCTTTCCAAGATTGAAGAAATCTGGATCGGTGGAAGTCCAGGTCCCGAAAAACGGCACATTGTAGCCTATCTGATCCGCAGCCTTAAGAGCACTGACTATTCCAGCAGGGAGAATCTGCATGAAGACATACTCGGCTCCCGCCTCCTTGAGCTTCAATAACTGAGTTGAGAGATCCACAGTTGCCGGCGGAAACTCCTCTATGGCCACTATCTTGAGCCCGTGCTTCGCAGCATACTCCTTGCTAGGCTCATGGATTGTTTTTCCGTAAGGATTGTTGTAAGTGAGAAGGCCGACCTTGGGGGCCTCCTTGCCCTTGTGAATCGCCTTTATGTACTCGAGAACCGCGTAGGAGTCGAGGATATAGGTGCCGAAAGGTAGATACATGTAGTCAATAGGCGGCTTCAAGATATCCTGGCCCACTGAATAGTTGATCGTTGGGATCTTGTACTCCTGAATCACCGGCTTGGCCTGAATGCCGAGTCCAGTGTCCCAAGTCGCTATCATGCTCATCTTTTCTTCACAGAACTTCTTCACATGTTTGAGGCCCTCGGGAACCTTGTAAGCGTGATCCACGACCGTGAGGTCTATCTTCTTGCCGTTTATTCCCCCTTTTACCTCGTTCACATACCGGATGTAGTCCTGATGTCCCTTGGCATGATAAATTCCCCAGGAAGAGGCAGGTCCCGTGAGGTTTATCACTGCCCCGATCTTCACCTGGCCGTAGGACTGAGAAGCCAGAACGATTGAGAAAACGGCCATTAACACTGAAAGTCTTCTCATTGTGGCCTCCTTTCTTTTGGTTCGGGGATCTCAAATGCCAGTGGTTGCACCTCGTTCCTGTGCTGCGATCCGAGCCTCTTCTTCTCTGAATCTCTCACCTCCTTTTGCGGCCTAGGGCCAATGAGTGGCCCGTAGGGAAGAATTTTGGACACGAAAATCCTTCCTTCCGAGGCACAAAACCCCCTCCTGTGCCCCCCTTCCTTGCTTGAATTTCCCCCCTTTTCACAGCGACGTGAGAACTGTACACAAAGTCCCTTCGGCAGTCAAGACCAGGATCCCAAGAAGGTAGCGCCCTTTTTTCCGAAAACACCGAGGAAACGGTTGGGGGACACGAGACCACATCCCTTCGAACGAGTTGCCCGGCCCTCCGCATGGGCGCCAGCCTGGCACGGATAGGCTAGCGGAAAAGGGTGGGAGATAACGCGAAGGGTGGTTTTGCCGGAGGGACGCGGTCTCCGCGTCCGCGTGGCAAGGCCGGAGGAAAGCCAAGGCATGAGATAATCATCGACGGGCAAACGGACACCTGGTGGCCTAATGGAGACATGCCCCGAGTCGAGCGCAAGTCTTCCCCACGGGCGTGCGGAGCCCGCCCCTCCGCGGGGTGGACCATCCAAGCTGGGATGGCCTCGCGGTGGAAGGCCAGGGGATGACGCGGGGGGCGGTTTTTTCGGAGGGGCGCACTCTGTGCGCCCGCATTGCGAGGCCCTACTCGTGCCAAGGCTTTTCATCACGCGAGATGGCTGGCTGAGTGGCCGTGGCCTAATGGAGACATGCTTCGGTCAAGCCCAAGCGTTCTTTAACGGGCGTGCGGAGCCCGCCCCTCCGCGGGGGTGGGCGGCCCGAAAAGACGGCCTACCGGGAAGGAGCCGGAGATGGCGCGAAGAGTGAATTTTGCGGAGGGACGCGCTCTGCGCGTCCGGAGGGATCGGTCCCCGCGCACGCCGGGGCATGGCTTCTCGGACATCGAGTCCCTTGCCCCGGCAACTGGTGCCAACATTTTTCTCGACCCGGAGGCGGGGCTTGAGATATATTTAGTCAGGGTAGGTGGCCTGTGAAGAAATTGATTGTCGAAGGTGGAGTCATGAGGCCTAAGCTAGTACTCGGGGCAATTCTAGGGATTCTCTTTGTAGGATTCGTTGGGGTGAGTTCTGGACAGGGATTCGAGCAGGAGGACAGGGAGCGATTGATCAGGCTGGAGGCAACGCTTCAGGTTTTCATGCAACAAACCGACAAGCGGTTTGCCGAACTGAGAGAGGACATGAACAAGCGTTTCGAGGAGATGCGAGCTGACGTGAACAAACGTTTCCAGGAGATGCGAGAAGATACCAACAAGCGATTCGAGCAAGTTGACAAGCGCATCGACCAGCTCATCACCTTCTTGTGGATCCTGGCGGGGATATTCACGGCCTTGGTGGTTGCAGTGATAGCATTTGCGTATTGGGACAGAAGGACGATCATTCGAAGGGCCAAGGAAGAGGCCTTAAAAGAGATGGAGGAAGCAAGCAGGTGGAAGACGATCTTGGAGGCATTGAGACAAGTCGCCATCAAGGATTCCAATGTCGCGGAGGCTTTGAGGAGGTTCAATTTGTTGTAGGGTTTCCGGAAGAGGAGGGCCAAGCCGTTCGCGTTGCCAAGCGCTTCCTTCCGACATAGGAGCGCGCGAAAGGTCGGTTGCCAAGAGGACAAATGCCCCGGTCAAGCCCGAGCCTTCCCCTCGGGCGTGCGGAGCCCGCCCCTCCACCGCCCGGCCTTCCCGGGGGGACAGGGCCTTAAGGTGTGAGCGTCGGATAAAAACCAAAGGGCGTTTTCTCGGAACGGGGGCTCCTCGAACGATTCCTCGAGGAGCCCCCCGCGGTCTGCGGCACTTCTCCCTATCCTCTCCCATCTTCCCCAGGCGGCGAAGGGCACGGTAGGTTGAGAGAGAAAGTAGGAGAAAAGGCCCCTAGGGGATCGGCCTTTCTGGGTTTTAAGCCAATCTCGTTACATCTTCAGCGACCTTCGGAAATTGCTCCAGCATCATCACATCGTGGCCCGGGAATATCAGATCTATCTCTGTCTTGCTTCGAAGCTTGTCGTAGCTTTTGAGCCAGGCCACCATATCTGTGATGAGGCAACTCGGTATGTCCTCCTTGAAGCTCCTGTGGATGTGGGCACAGTCGGAGGCCAGTATCACCTTCCCCTTCGCAGTATTGACCATGACTGCCTGCAGTCCCACCGTGTGTCCCGGGGCCAAAAGTAGCGTCATCCCAGGAGCAATGGACTTGTCTCCGTCCACAACAACGAGACGCTTGGTCCCCTCGAGGGAAGCGAGGGCCTTATTTGCGATGGGATCCGTTATTCCCTGAAAAGGCCTCCTTTTGGCGATGGGGTTTCTGATCCAGAAGTCCAACTCCTTCCTCTGCACATAGAACTTGGCCTTGGGAAAAGCCTTGGGGAATATCTCCATGCCTCCGACATGGTCGAAGTGGATGTGCGTTATGACCACGCGGGTTACCTCATCTGGCTTGACCTTTAGTCTGGCCAAGGCATCGACTGGGTTCACGTAGTTCTTGAGTTTCCTCCTGTTGGCCTCCGTTGGACCAGTCCCTGTATCAACGAGAGTAGTCTCACCCGACTTCGCCCTTATGGCCCAAAAATAGTAGTTGCGCTCAATCTCCTGATCCCATCCTTCCATCCACAAGACCATGGCCAGCTTGCTCGTGAAGGGCCCAGCGTACTTGATAGCGTAAACCTCATACTCCTCTCCAGCTTGACTCCCCCTACCTCTTTTCTCCGATGCCTGTGCTTTTTGTCTACCAGCCATGTCAGATGCCATTGCGGCCATGAAACCCGCCGCCCCTGCCACGAGAAACTCCCTCCTTGCAAGTCTTTCCATCTCCATCCCCCCCTTTTGCCTTCGAGTCTGTGGTCCCTTTTTACCCCATCGGTGGTGTTCCGTCAACGAGGAACCCACAGACCATGGACCCCTAAAGTTTTCCTTCCCCATGCCGATAAGTCCTTTAGAAGAGGTCGCTTTGGCCAAAGCACCTGAAAATGGAGAGGGCGACTCGAGCCCTCCCACAACAAAGAAATCGAATCAGGAGGCAAGGGATGAAAAAGCATCTAGTGTTGACGGCGGTAATTTTGGGGATGACGGTCCTTCCTTTGGTTG
>Ga0209227_1001894_pt1 | contig 15673 bp, 7 predicted proteins | sample YNPBryantNP2012_FD_185815 | JGI IMG/M metagenome (GOLD analysis project Ga0209227, IMG submission 185815) | Anoxygenic and chlorotrophic microbial mat microbial communities from Yellowstone National Park, USA - YNP Bryant NP 2012 (SPAdes)... ...
TCTGCCAATCCTCCAGCGGGTGGTTCGATCACATGCACTCCCAACCCAGTGGGCCACGGCCTCCAATCCATATGCACGGTAGAGATCAACCCGGGCTTCACCCTTGTCACTGTGACAGGCACCTGCGGCGGCACGCTGAATGGAACCACATACACTACCAATCCCATAACCTCAGATTGCATGGTTGAGGCTCAGTTTTCCTTGAATCAATATCGAGTGACAGCTACTGGGACGGGCAATGGAGCCGGAAATGTAAGTTCCGCTCCAGCAGGCATAAATTTTGACTATCCTGCGTACAGTTCAGGAAGTGCCAACTTCGACCATGGGACAACAGTCACCCTCACGGCCGCGGCCTCGGCAGGCTCAACAGTGGCTTGGACCTGTCCCGGGGGCACCACATGGGCAGATGGCACCAATTTAGCCACATGCACATTCATTGACCTGGATGGGCCAAGAACAGCTCAGGCTACATTTACCCTCAACACATACTCTATGATCATAAATCCGCAGCCCGTTCACGGGACCATCACCTCAACCCCTCCTGGGATAACCTGTGGCACCGAGGGAAGCGCTTGCAGTGCGGATTTCCCCCAGGATACGCAGCTCACACTTGTCGCAATGTCAGATAGGGGGTACGTGTTCAGAGGCTGGGGCGGGGATTGTTCAAGTTGTGGCACAACTCCCACATGTTTCGTGGGTATGGATGGTGACAAGAGCTGCCAAGGGTCCTTCGGGGCAGCCTCCGGGGTGGACCTCACTGGAGAATGGATGAGTCTCATTCAGAGCTGCAGCCAGACACGTTCTGGTCTCAAGTGCAAGTTGACCGGGAATTTGAGGGTCGAAAACCGTGGAAACTTGAAGGCCCCCTCCGGGGGTTATGTCCACTTCTACATGTCTTCTGATCCCCGATGGGACTCTGGAGATGAGCTCCTCAAGGAAGTTCCCATTGGATCTTTGAAGCCTGGACAGGGGAAGCTCAGAAAGTTCAGTGTCAGCCTGCCTTTGGGTCAAAGCGCATCAGGCAAGTATGTGATCGGGTGGATCGATGCGACTGGTGTTGTGGAGGAATGGGATGAGACCAATAACATGGTCGTATCGAGCCCAATTCCGTAACAAGAAGGTCAACCGGATGGGGTGGTCTTTCTGCCATCCGCAATCAAGCCATTGGTCCTCGCCCACGAGGGAGGTGGGGTCTGCCTCAGTGGCTCTGCATCCAGATGAGGTAAAGTAAAGAGGGGGTCCTTTTCACGAATTCGTGGAAGCCCATCTCATCGGGTCCTCACCGGATGGTGTCGTACTCGTCCGCCTAAGGCCTTTGGGGAGGCCGGAGATGGCATCACTGTGGGCCACAACAGATGGCCTCCCATCCAGACCATATCCAGGAACCACTCCCTCTCCTTGAAGCGAGGTGGCCGCCCTGGCGCCCTCAGACCACCTGGGGCTTGACGATGATGCGATTCACGCACTGGCCCGATCCGATACCAGCTATTTCCGCCTTTACTTGGACTGCTACATATCCCTCTCGAACATTCGAGGGTATTCTTATAACTCTGTCCTTAACAAGCCTTCCAGTGAAAGGCGTCAACTCTCCAAGTTCTTCTATGCCAGGATCTTGGTACGGAGAGGCAATTGTCATGTTGGGAAGGTTGAAAGCGATTTGTAAACTCCCAACTTTTAATGACATCCTAGCCTTGACGTCAACTTTCTTCCCGATTGCTTCTGCAGGAACGTCTAGGATGAATCTCAAAAGCACATCATCACCGGCGTAAAAACTCTCTTGTGGTTCTCCTGTAAGAGGGTTGAGCGTCCTGCACTCCGCATTAAATCCATCACCTGATGCGACGTTCCAACAGTCCGTTATGAATATGGATGCTAGCGCAAAATAGAAAATTGCCAATCTTTTCATCTTGTCTCCTTCTTTGCTGAACGACTTACTTGACATTCGACCCGGCTGTTGGACGAGATCCCGCTGGTGGCCAAGAGGCTCCGAGGTCCAAGAGACCCACATGGCAGAGTAAGCCTGACCCCACTCTCAATGGAGTCATCGCACTCGCGGACGTCGGTGTGCTTGCTACTAACAACACACCGATTTGTGATCGAAAAGCCGATGCCCAAGTCCACCGTCTGCCCGCAGGGGAAGGAGTGTGTCGGGATTGGGCTCGGCTAGTATAGACCATCACAGGAAGTCCCAGGCCACCAGTCGAAACGGCCCACACAGGTTTTGTCCGAGTCAACTTTCACCCGCGCTTTGATCCATAGGCCACTACAGTCCCCAGACCAACCAGAGAAGACAGATCCAAGATTTGCATTCGCAGTGAGCATCACCTTAGCGCCCACTGGAAACGACGCCCTGCATCTGCTGCCACAATCGATCCCCGAAGGTGAGCTAATCACTGTTCCAGATCCGGGACCGACTTTGGCGACTGTGAGATCATACTGGAACACGCTGCCAGGTATACTGTTGGGATCCAAAGGATCGGAGCCACTCGATACCTCATCTCCATCGGAGTAGCCATCTCCGTCACTATCGCCATTTTTAGGATTCGTCCTATGGCGGTACTCCTCAAGATTAGGCAAACCATCCTGGTCGGGATCCTCGTTAGAATCCGGCGCATACTTGTTTAGTCCATACATATCTTCCCAGAGATCAGGCATCCCGTCTCCGTCGGAATCTTGACCAACCACGGTCGATCTCGAATCGGTCCTCATAAATCTCTCACCTCTATTCGAAACTCCAACTGCATCTACCTTGAATGTATAGCTTCCGGTTTCCATTGTGTTGAGATACACCGCACCATAGAGCCCATCTCTTGGACCGCTATCGTTGTGCGAACCGTCATCGTAGAGCTCCAACATGTCCACCTCCAAAGACGGTCTCGTCACCGCACCCACAACTGAAGCCTCCAGAATGGGACCCAGAGGATCCCGCACGAGTGAAAACACACCGATTCCATCTCCAGGAATATATCCTGCCCTGTCGAACTCCACAGAAAGCCTGAGATCCGTCAAGGCTTGAACAGTGATCGATGTTCTCGCTCCTTGCGGGGGAACACTGTCACCCGTGACTCGGATCACCCACCTACCAGGATTGGGGCCTATAACCGTATATGTTTTGTAATTCGGACCAAGAATGAACTCTATTGCTGGATCTTCCTCGGCTGCCCTCTGATCTATTATCGTGTTGTCCGGTCTGACCAGTGTAAGGCCAATGTCGCCACTAGCCGCCGAAGCTGTGAACCTCGCTGTCCGGATGCTGGAATCAACTTCTACCGGAAACTCCTTTGTCTCTCCGGGCCCGATCAACTCGTTGGTGGAATACACGCCTTGAAAGCCCGCGATTTGGCCCTGAATCTCGTTGTAGATCTCAGCCAGAGCTTGAGGTGAAGGAGAGAATCTGTAAAGACCCCCTGTTCTCTCTGCTATTCTCATGAGCAGATCCTCATCCGCATCCTCCCCTAGCCCCACGGCGAACACCCTTATCCCTCTTTCTACAATGAAAGGCAGCACTTCATCCACCCAAGGGGCGACATTTTCTTGGCCATCCGAAAGAAGAACAATCGCCCCCGGAACTCCTTCTCTGCCTGATGCCACTAGCTCGCTGTAAGCGGCGAGGAGCCCGGCCCCGATAGAGGTGGTTCCTGAAGCCACAATCTCACCTATCGCTATTTTTGCGAAATCCTTGGTGCTTCCCTCTTTGATAATTACGTCGTCAATGTACCATCCGTCGTAAGTAATGGAGTAATCTGACTCAAGCCTGAACCTAATCCTCACCCGGTCTTCTCTGTAAGCCTGGAGATCGATCAGTGTTTCTCTCCAGCCCGAGTTTCCTGTGTAGCCTGCCAAGGTCGCCCAGGTGTTACCTCCATCCGTCGAGATCTCCACCCATCCATAATCGAACCCCTCTTCCAAGAAGTGCTTTGTCCAGAACGACAAGACAGGGCTCGCCAAGGAACCTAACGGGACATCCAGGTTGAGGGTCAAGGAATTATTGGCGTCGTTCGCATAATTACCTTCAGGGCTGTCTGTCCAGGAATGGGTTGAACTGTGATAGTCCCAGTCAATCCGTGCCCATGGAGACTGGGCCGTCCAGTTTTGAGCTCCAGCTTCGAAATCGTCCGAGAACACTCTGTCACCAGGAGTAGTAACCAGACTCAGGGGAAAGTCGACTGACGAGTCATGAGCAAAGCTCACAACCCCGATTTGATCCCCAAGATTCATGAGGTCAATGAACTGCCTCGCGGCGCTCTTGGCCAACTCGACGGGCTCACCCTCCATGCTGCCGGATCGATCTATGACCAGAACCACATCCACGCCAGATGCCCCATCCTTCTCGTCAACTGGACCCATCACATGAGTGGAAAACCTGTTCCATGAGCCACTACGTGCTTGATTTGGCCTGACAAGATGGCAATTGGATGACGGCGTGCGGGACACTGCTTTCCGAAAGTTGCGCCAGACTATTCCAGAAAGGTCCTGGACTATCAAAGCCTCACCCGTTTTCTTCCCCTCGCTATCCTGATATTCCACGGACCAGTGCAGCTTTACAAGGGGAGCTATTTTGGCTTTATAAAGGTCGAGGTAATATGTTACCTCCCCTTTGCCAGTCACCGTGGCACCAGGTCTCACGTCTCCCAGTTGTGAGGCTCCTTGAACAACAGTAATCTGATCCGAGGCATGAACTAGGGAGAACTTAAGATTGATCAAAACCTTATGGCTTGCGTTCTCCACAGAGAGTCTGGATTTTACTAGCGCGATATTTCCCGCTTGTTCGATCTCTGTAAGCGCCAAATCTTGGATGTTCAACCCGAAGGGAGCGTGGCTTTTTACTATTTCAGGGCTTTTTGCCGAGGCCTCCATAGCGTAAAACAACAAAACACCACACAGCGATAACTTCAGTGCCTTCCCCATGGCAACCTCCCAAAAAAGATGGTTCAATGGGACGTGGCCCACTCTACCCTGTGGGTGTCCTTTTTCTCTTGACCTGGTCTGTCTCTAGAGACCCTGCCTTCGGTTCCAAAAGCTCGAGGCAATGTTAAAGTTGCTCGAACCCCTCTCGGCACGGTTTTACGAAGGGGAAAAAATCAATAGATCGCAGTGTTACCTATGTACGAAACTCTGGGCACCCGTCAATTTCACCAGTCGACCAGAGGGGGGCTGATCCGCTACGCACTTCTTTTTTGGAGACCAGCCATAGATCCCCCCGAAGCACTTCCCCCGACCAGCCCCTTTTTCTGAACTCGGATCCTTCCCTTATCCCTCATTCGGTCTCTCATTCGGCCCACTGGCTAAGGGCAAAATAACGGAATGGGCTGTGAGTCCTACTGTCCGCGACTGCCGCGTTTCCCCCGTCCCAACACCTAACCTCCCATCTGTAGTTACCTCCCGCTTCCAGGAGGCCAGGAGGTACCGTGAAACTGGTTCCGAAGATCATCTGGCTTGCGAACCCATCTCCCCAGGATGCATCGCTTCTTTGTTTTTCAATGCAGATATTGAAGCCGGTGCACCTCTCATCATCCTCCCATGTGAGTGTTGGGGTAGTTGTATGGAGTGTCGCCCCGTCTTCTGGGTATATGAGGATTGGGGTCGGCATTATGTGATTTCTGTTCAGGTAGTCCTTTATCCAGATCTCACCTCCCAGACCAGTCCCTTTGATAAGATACGCTCCTAGAGGGAGCCCGGAGATGGAATCCCACCTGTTTCCAAACTCGAGATGCCATACACCGTCAGGGCCAACCCACCAATAGCGATACCCGTCCAACGGGATCACACGGCCATCGGGGGTTGTGACGGTTGCCGTGACCTCGTCACTTGTCAGTGGCTCCCCACCAAAGCCTCTCCTGAAGGCCCCGACCGCCCGAACATAAGGGGGTCTTCCTGGGTCAGTTCGCACATAGGCCCAGGCATAATCGACAAAGATACCACTGAAGGTCAATCCCTCTGTGGTGAAATAGATGGCACCACTCTCCGAACGGTTCATGGCCTCGACAGCGGAATAACTGTCGAATGCCTCGATCCGCACGCTAAAAGGTGAATGGGGTACCAGAACCTGAGATATCTCCTCACCAGGTATCCTCACCTCGCAGGCGGCAGACCTCGGGGACCGATAAACTACTGTCCCCCGCCAATTCCTTATCACTACCCGATAGTAGACTGGCGCGCCGCCATAATCCACAGGCCTCCACCTAAGCCATAGATCCTGACCCACCTTCACACCCTCAAATCTGTCCGCACTCACCCACTGCCCCGTGACCTGATTCAGTATCTCTATACTGGCCTTGTCAACCCGGGGAATGGGCCTGACAAACAGTCTCTTGGTTGAACTCGCACTCTTTCCCTCAAGATCCGTGACGCTGAAGGTGAATGTATGCTCCCCTTGCCCACTGGGGAGGCCTATTGACTTGAGATAAAACTCGTAAGGCACTTCAGGATGCCCCATGTCCCGATAAAGTTTGTTAGCAGTATCAAAGTAATAATCCCCCTTCCTTGCACGCCATATGAGCCCTCCATTTCCATCCACCACCTCCAGTGAGCTTATGCTCTCAGGGACAGATCCATTGGGATCTCGGACATCCGCAACCATTGTGAGCTGCATCCCAGATTCCGTATTGTTAGCCCAGACAATTGTAAAGTTGAAGAAAGGTGCCATCGGATCGATCGGTGCAGGAGCTGCCACCTGATAGAGAGAAAAGTGGGTAACCTCAGCATAAAGGACATTGTTCACCATGTCCCTCTCCACAACTGGCACCTCAACCCACCCGGAAGAGGAACGATCGAAGGTCATTATCCTGAACTGAGTCTCATCCACACCCCCCGTATCTGAATAGGGCACGCCTATTCTCACAGGAGTCGTGAACTGAATGCCCTCAGGACCGTAGTCCACAGCATTTCCCACAGCCACCAGGCTCTGGGGCATGGCCGGAGGTTCAGGCTCAGGCTTTATCTCGATGACTGTCCCAACTGGCGCTGCAGCTGGAGGGACCTCAACTGATGCACGATAAACTGGACTTGCGGGATTCGTAACCTCCAAAAAGGCCCCGGTGTCCCTCACGACCTGCGAGGTGATCTGGGTCAACGCAGCAAGCACCCTATCAGCCTGGCTGGCGAGCGCTGTTGCTTGCTCCACGGTGAGCTTGTTTGTCGCCCTGAAGCTCACGACCTTGTTCTTATAACCGTTTGTCCGTTTGACACAAGCTTTGATACTGTTCTTGCCACCGGAGATATACTTGCTTCTGGCTGCCTGAGCCTTATTTACAAGAGTGGTCTTGACCTTAGGCTGTTGGATCTCCATGCCCGTTGTGATGCTGACAAGGCCATTCAATAGCTCCAAAGTGCTCTCAGCTTTCACAGACCCCGTGAACAAAGCGAAGAATGCTATTGCCGCTAATACCACCTTCCTAAGCTTATCCATGGGCCACCTCCGACACTCAGGCTATGTCTCCAATCGACAACATATGTCGGCGAACGCCTCAATCGAAACCAGTCCGCCAAGCCGTGTCAGAAGTTGTACCGTGCGAAGAACATGAACTGCCTGTTGGGAAACCTTTCGACCACGTTGAGGACATCCTCCTCCATGCGAAATTTCTGGTCGAAAAGATTCCTCACCTCAGCCCCCAAAACCAGCTTCTTCCGCAAGAGCTCCTTGTGGAGCCAGATGTCCACAACCCAGAAATCATCCGGAGAAGATCTCTCGAATCCGTGCAGCTTCTGATTTATGTAAGAAGCCACAATGCCTCCCTTCCATCCCGAGGGATGGAGAAATCTCCAACCTAATCTGACCTCGTGATCGTCCCGCCACCTTTTGGGATTGGTGCCCAAGGAATAACTGAACTCGTTCTCAATGTTCCTCACAAAGCTATAGGATGGAGCAAACCCAAGCCAGTCCAAGAGCATGATATTGAACTCGATCTTCCCGCCCCGAAACTCCCTTTCCTTTCCCCTGAATGTCTCCGAAAAGGGATCCTCCCTTTGCTCCGTCCGGGTCCTCCTGAATCCCTCTGTTCTGAGAAAGATTCCGGGAGCCAGCATCCAGTCCCATCCAACCGAGACGTCCTCTTGGAGTGCACTGGAAACCGCATTTTGCCCGACGGTGAAGCCCACAATGTCCATCGGCCTCAGACTTTCGGGGGATATGAAAGGGGCTTGCAAATACCGAGCGTAACCAACCCTGAGGGTATGGTTCACGGCTGGCTGATAGATTATGCCCACCCTGGGGCTCACCATCTCTTTTCTGAACTCTCGCGAGGAGAAAAGAGGCACAGTGGATCCATCATTGGTCCTCTCGTAAAAGACCCCGGCCTCCAATGTCAACCTCGGCCCTATCCGCCAAGTATCCTGGACAAAGAGGGAGAGGAAAAAAGGTTCTATGCGATTCTTCCCCATAAGCATCGGCACCTTCAGGAAAGACCCGGGAAGGCTCCTATAAGAGTAAAGCAAGAAGTCCTGGGCCTCGCTCTCCCCTTCCAAGACCTCGATCCCCGAGTTGATCCTGTGGTCCCCAAGATGGAAGAGATGTGTCGCCCCCACATGCCAGTAACGCTGGCGAAAGTCCAACCTACTGAACCTCTGCCTCATGGTAGCACCGGGGCCGACAGACACGCTCTCCTCGCTAAGCGGGCCGTCTTCCTGAAGAGCATCAACCTCGTCCCGTCTCAGGACCAGTAAAACATCGGAAGTGGGAGAAACCCTCCAATGATATCCCAAGGTGTAAGTGGACGAAGGTGCCTCGAAGGTCTCATCCCAATCCTCCCTCGCAAAATAATTCAGGTCCTGGGACTGATCCCCCCTGTTGAAGTGGGTGTGAAGGAAATTGAACAGGAATTCATGTTCCAGCATGGGCGCCCATTTGAAGGTAGTCTGGGTCATCCACGACCGCTCAAAATTGTTTCTCTTGTATCCACTGTCCCTCGAATAGACTAGAATTTCTCTCGCAGCGATATCCTTCCAGCTACCCCATGTGTTGAGGCTGTAACTCTCCATCTGCTGGTTCCCTCTCCAAGCCTCCACAGTCCCCCCCACTGTCGGGGTCTCGAAGAAGGAAGTGTACTCGTTGAAGGTGTTGAATGAGTTCAAGTTCGCTGGCATGAGGAGGAGAAATTTCAGGAGCTCGCTTCCCGCCGCAGCTGTCCTGTCCTTCTCTGCCGAGAGGGCATTGGCGAGAAAAAGATGGGCTGAACTGTTGTTGGGATCGTCCTTGAGAGACAACAAAGCCCGATTCCTGGCTATGGCCGTCAAGCCCAACGCCTCGTATGTACGGGCAAGATTCACATTCTTTACAGCCCGATCTTCGTCCAGAAGAAAACTAGCCCTGTAGACCGCCCGGTTGTCATTGAGCTCGACAGCTCTCTCGAGATCCCTTATTGCCTCACCAGCCCTGTTGAGGTCCGTGTTGATGATCCCGGAGTAAAGATGCGGAGAAGGATCCCTGGGGTCCAGCTCCTTCGCCCTTTTGAGCATCTTCACCCCACTTTCCAGTTCCCCCACTTGATACAGTGCCTTTCCCAAATATGTGTAATTGACCGAGACAGTGGGTTCGAGCATGGTCGCAACGAGCATCTCCTCGAGGGCTTTTTCCTTCTCGCCCTCTCTCATGTAAGCTATACCCAGCCCCAAATGGGGCTGAGACGAGTTCTGGTCCAGCTCAACTGCTTTGGAAAATGCCTCCTTCGCGCCATCGATATCCTTCCTCGCGAGCAAAACGAACCCCAAAAGACTATAAGCAAGGCCCTCCCTGGGGTTAATTGCCAAAATCCTCTGCGCGATCTCCTGCGACTCCTTGAGCCTTCCAAAGCCAAAAAGAAGCTGACTATAGGTCAAAAGAGCCCTCGTGTTCCTGGAATCCAACTCGACGGCCTTCTGAACCTCATCCAGAGCGGCCCTCAGATCAAAATGAGCTTGCCTCGCCCATGCCAAATCCACCCTAGCAGAGGAGGACCATGGATTGAGCCTCACCGCCTCGAGAGCCTTCCTCAAGGCCTCTTCCTTCCTGTTCAAAACAAGAAGAACATTAGAATGGAGCCCTAGGGCCAGTGTCTCACCCGCTCTCGATGCCTCTTGGAGATCTTCCACAGCCCCCTCAACCATGCCGTAAGAAAGCATCACAAATGCCCTTTGGACAAGAAGCTTTGGAGTTTTTCCAAATTCACGGATAGCCCTCTCAACGACCTCCAGACTCGAAGATCCCCGACCAAGGGACCAAAGAGCCAAAGACTCACCCAGTGCCGACATCTCGGTCCAGGGGAGCACTCCCCGGAAAAATGATAGCGCGCCGTCCAAGTTCCCTTTCTGCAATTCCACCCAGCCTAGCCCCTCCAAGGCCTGCCTTCTAGTCTCTGGCGCATGGAGGGCCTTCCCGAAGGCTTCCTTCGCCTCCTCCCAGAGCCCCAAATCATGAAAAACCCTACCCAAATCCACCCAAAGGCCCGTATCCCAAGGCATCCTATCCATTCTCGCCCTGAGCTCCTCCAGACGCCCATTCAATTCCTCTGAATTCGAAGAGACGAAAAAGTAATCCCTGTAACTGACCACTGCAGGATAGAACAACGCCCACTGGACAGCATCCTCCGGCCTCACTAAGAGCTTTTTCACAGGAGCTAGCCCAACTTTGGCAACAGCTCCCTCACCCGCCGCGATCACGATAGCGCCATAAGGGTTCCTAACTTCCGCCATTCCCTCGATCATCGAGACAACCGTCTCCCCGTCATCCTCAACCAGCACAACAAGCTCCGTCCCCCTGACCCCAACAGCCACAACAGGGGTCTCCAATTCGAAAACAGCCTGGGATCTCAGCCAAATCTTCCCCCTGAAAACCTTGTAAAGGGAGCGCTGAAGCTTAGCTAAAGCGGCCTTCACGATCTTGCCCATCTCTATCTTCTCGGAAGGCACGGCTTCCACAACCTTCACCAAACTCTTGGGCCCTATCTTCATCATGGTCTGGTCAACTAACAGGATGGAAACCCTGCCTAACTCCCCAGTCCTTATCAAATCGCCCTTGAATATGTCCTCGAATCTGGTAGCGTCCTTCCAACTAGCCCCATCATCCCTTGAAACCTCTACCTTGCCCTCGAGAGTGTATATCTTGCCCAACAAAACCCCTTGGGCCCACGAGACGGAACTGGGCAGGAACAAGAAGATAGAGATCAGGAGGGCTAGACCCATGACCCCTGCTCCCCAATAGCGGATGGCGCCATCATATATGAATGCCACACCTATGGCAACTATTTTTTGATGGACAATCTCACCCCTGTCTCGCTCTGTGAAAGGCCTATGGGCTGCGGCTCAAGGAAGAATCTCCAGAGGGCCTTTAGAGGCTATCATCGGAACCTGAGGTTACAATCCGGGACCTTGAGGCCCCGGGACTCTCTTTGAAAAGTCTTCTCGTCTCTTTTGAGGGCGATTGAATCGGCAAAAATCCATCTCAAGATCCGACCAAAAATTTCCATAAATTTCCATGAAAGAACTAATGGCAGGAGGCCGTTTGATGCAATCTCGATCTCTCTTGCATCAGGCAAGACGGGGCTAGAATCATTAGCAAGGCAGTGGGTCCAAGACGTAGGCAATCAGAAAATACCATCATTCCCAGTAGTCCAAATGGGAGAGGGAGTGAATCTGGTATCCGAGGGACTCCCAAGGGGACTCACGCCCACTCAAGGCCTGCAATTCAGAGTTTTGTCACGAGGACCTTCGGAGCTGGGAGAAAGCCTCAGAGGCGATCTCCTTTTCCCCACAAATACCCGTGATGAGCCTACTAGATATGTCACAGGGATTTGGATCTATCTTATTGTTGCACCGGATCATTTTCCGGAGCCTCGTATTTTGGCGCTCGAGGCCAAAGCGCCCGATACCCTCTGGCACATTCTTAAGGGAAGGGGAGGAAATGCGAAACCAATACCCTTTCTCAGTTAAAATGGCTTTGTCGGGACACCTGACCCGGATAGCCCGCATTGTCCACTCATTGCGGACAATGCGGGCTCGTCGGCTCCCTTCACTGGGCGAGCACTCCATGGGATCCATGGCTAGGATGAGCTCCCCGGTATTCAATTAATCTGAGAATCCTTGCCAGGAAGGAAGCCTATAAGCAACTCACTTACGAGCTGTCAAGTACTTTTTCAGCCCCTCTGGATCCGCAACCATGGCCTCCCGGCCCTCTTCCCAGTCAGCTGGGCATACCTGGCCGTGGTGGGTTGTCACGAACTGGAAGGCCTTCAACACCCTCATGGCCTCCCTCACAGAGCGACCTACAGCCAGGTGGTTCACCGTCATGTGCACGACCTGGCCATCAGGATTTATAAGGAAGAGCGCTCTCAAAGCCACACCCTCTTCCTCGAGGAGGATCCCATATGAGCTAGCCACAGTCTTGTTTATGTCGGAAAGAAGAGGGAAGTTCAGCTTTCCTCCAAGCCCGCCATCCTCCCTCTTGGTCTCCACCCATGCCTTATGGACGTACTTGGAATCCACCGAGATCCCGAAGACCTCGCAATTGAGACTCCTGAACTCATCCATGGCCTCTGAGAAATTAATGACCTCAGTGGGACAAACGAAGGTAAAATCCAGAGGATAAAAGAGGAGGAAGACCCATTTCCCCCTGAAGTCCGAGAGCCTGTATTTGTGAAAATGGCCATCTTGGAACCCTTCCAGTTCGAAATCTGGTGCTGGCTTGCCCACAAGAGTCATCTCCTTTTCCCTCCTTTCTCCCAGTTTTTCCCAACCCCTTACATAGAGTTTTCCCCACCTCTCACACTCGTCAAGGGCAAGCCTCTTTTGAGGCCCCTCGGCTCTTTTCTTGAGCTCCATGAAGAGCTCCCTCACCTGGAGCCTTGTGCTCTCGACCGAGCCTGTATTGTCCAGGACCCACTTTACCATGGAAAGTTTCTCTTCTGTGTCCATTTGCGCTCTCAGCCTCGCATCCGCTTGATCCTCACTGAGTCCCTCCCTCTGGATGAGGCGCATCTTCTGCACGGATCTTGGAGCGTATACCAATACCACCTCATGGAACATATCCTGCATCTTGAGCTCCAGAAGAAGCGGGACATCCACAACCACCACTGCATTGGGAGCCCGCCTCTCTATCTCCCTCACAAGGGACCACATCTCCCTCAACACCCTGGGATGGATTATCCCCTCCAAGGCTTTCCTCGCACCCTCGTCGCGGAAGACTATCTCCCCCAGGGCCTTCCTGTTCAGGGTTCCATCCGGGTTGATTACTCCATCGCCGAATCTCTTCCTTATCTCCCAGAGGGCTTGAGAGCCGGGCTCCACAACTTTCCTGCTCAAGACATCCAGGTCTATGACCTGAGCCCCGAGCTCCTCGAACATCTTGGCCACAGTGCTCTTTCCCGAGGCTATGCCACCTGTGAGGCCCACAAGCAGCATCACAGGCCCTCTGCCATGGCTTCTGCCTTCTGGATCATATCCTCTATCACCTCCAGCCCCCTGTGCCATAGGCCCGGGTCCGAGAGATCCACTCCTGCCTTGGCCACGATCTCCTTGGGAGAGGCTGCACCCCCCATGGACAGCATCTCGAGATAGCCCTCGACGAACTCATCTCCCTTTTCCCTGTAAAGGGAGAAGAGGGCGAGGACTAGGAGCTCTCCGAAGGCATAGGCGTAAACGTAGCCGGGGGTATGAAGGAAGTGAGGGATGTAGCTCCACCACAAGCTATAGTCCTCGGTGAGAGTGACAGACCCCTGGAACATGGCCTTCTGGGTCTCGAGCCAGATGTGGGATATCTCCTCAGTAGTTAGCTCCCCCCCTTCCCTTCTTTTCCTGTGGCATGCGTCCTCGAACCTGTTCATGGCTATTTGGCGGAAGACCGTAGCGAGTGTGTCCTCTATCTTGCTACAAAGGAGTGCGAGAAGTTCCCTTTTGTCTGAAAGTTGAGAGGCGAGCCTCTCGAAGGCTAGGATCTCACCAAAGACCGAGGCAGTCTCAGCCAGTGTGAGGGGGGTTTGACTGTTGAGGAATCCCTGTTTTCGAGCGAGAAACTGGTGCACCCCGTGGCCGAGCTCGTGGGCCAAGGTCATCGCATCCCTGAGTTTGCCCGTATAGTTGACCATTATGTAGGGGTGGACCGATGGGACACATGGATGGCTGAAGGCACCTGATCTCTTCCCCTGTCTTACAGCCGCATCTATCCACCTGCGTTCGAAGAACAGGGAGGCTATCTGGGCCATATCCTTTGAGAACTGGCTGAAGGCTTCTAGAATCTGCCCCTGAGCCCTCTGCCAGGGGAGGATCTTCTCTTGAGGGAAAATGGGGGCATAGCGGTCATAGTCGTAAAGAATATCCAAACCCAGGAGCCTCTTTTTCAGCTCGTAGTAGCGGCGAGGCAGGTCGTAGCGAGATACCACTGCCTCGACTAACGTCTCCACCATCTCGTCCTCTATCTCGTTTGCCAGGTTCCTGGCCGAAAGCCAGTGAGGGTATTTCCTCAGCCTGTCCTCTATGGCCTTGTCCGAGGCGACCATGTTGAATATGAATGTGAGGGTGCGGATCCTGCTTTTGAGACCCTGAGTCAATGCTTGGGCTGCCTTCCTTCTGAGCTCCCTCTCTGGACTGTAAAGGAGCGATAGCAAGTCCTCCTCTGTAACCCTTTTACCATGGAGCTCGAATGGAATGTCGTTGATAGTCTCTTCGAAAAGCCTAACCCATGCCGAAGCCCCAGTCACTGATTTTTCTGCAAGAATCCTCTCCTCCGGCTCGCTCAGAAGGTGGGGCTTGTAGCGCCTCGCTGCCCTAAGGTAATGGCCCCAATGGGATAGAACAGGATCCCGCAGGAGCTCTTCGGCTCTCCCATCCTCGATGCCAACCCACTCAAGTTCAAAAAATAGGACATTGCTCCTCACGAGGGCCTCTTTCTCCCTCACCTTCTGCAAGAACTTCCCCCGCGAGGGATCAAGGGTGTCCGTCACGAACCAAAGGTGAGAGAAAGACTCCACCTTGGCCATCTTCTCGAGGATCGCCTCGTACTCCTCCATGGCGCATTTCAAGGCAGGGGCATCCAAGCTCGCCACCTTCCCCAGATACCTCTCCCTGAAAGAGAGGGCCATCTCTTCCACTGATTCGAGATCCCTTTCCACAGAGGAGTCTTCTGGCCCCAGATAGAGATCGGAGAGGTCCCACAATACCTCTTCAGCGCCAGTGGCCTGTTCAGCCCTCTCTGATGGCATCCTGTTCCTCCTTTTCTCTTGCTCAGGGTCAGGCTCTTGACTGGAAAAACGGATCTTTTCTGAAGGCATCCATGTAAGCGAAGAGAGCTGGAGAACCACCTGTGTGGACGAAAAGGACATTTTCCCCCTTGGAGAAAAAGCCTTTCCGCACAAGATCTATCAAGCCAGCCATGGCCTTCCCAGTGTAAACGGGATCGAGAAGGATCCCCTCGGTTCTGGCAACCAACGTGACCGCTTCCACCATCCCCGATGTGGGAATGGAGTAACCCTCGCCCACGTATTCATCGAAGCATCTTATCTCTTCTTTCGGGATCTCATCCTTTATTCCCAGAAGAGAGGCTGTGGATCTAGCCAGATTCCATACGAGTCCTTCCTGGGCATCCTTTTTCCTGCTCACATTTATCCCGACGACCGGTATATTGCTTCTGTTTCCCCAAAATCCCACCACAAGACCAGCCTGGGTCCCCGCACTCCCACTTGCACATACCACCCTGTCTATTCTCAACCCT
>Ga0209227_1001896_pt1 | contig 15657 bp, 19 predicted proteins | sample YNPBryantNP2012_FD_185815 | JGI IMG/M metagenome (GOLD analysis project Ga0209227, IMG submission 185815) | Anoxygenic and chlorotrophic microbial mat microbial communities from Yellowstone National Park, USA - YNP Bryant NP 2012 (SPAdes)... ...
GCAGTTCTTACCCTTGTCGCACCCGCATCCGTTCGAGGCGCACTGCTGCGGTCACAACTATGACCCAACCGTTGCCCTTCATCACCGCTGACCTGCCTGGCATCGGCGGGGAAATCAAAGAGGTACTGCTATGAAAATTGCTAAACTTGTGGCCCTGTCAGGCTTGCTGGCCATGACGGGAATCCTTATCTACGGTTTCACCGCAGGCGATTTCAACGGGGAAGGCAAGATCCTCCTTTCCATGCCCTGGGGGATCGTATCGCTGGTGGACCTGTACGTCGGTTTCATCCTCTTCTCTGGCTGGATCGTCTACCGTGAAAAGTCGCTCGTCCGGTCTGTCGTGTGGGTGGTACTCATGATGGTCCTGGGCTTCTTCACGGCCAGCCTGTACACTCTGATCGCCCTGCAAACCAGCGGCGGGGATTGGAAACGCTTCTGGATGGGGAAGCATGAGCCGGCTGAAACCTGAGAAACTACACGTCCGGTTTTTGCCTGGTGCAGCACCGGAAGGGCCGGTCACTCCTCGCCGCTACACCCTGACCCACTCCGACGCGACTGGCGACCTGTTCCTGACAATTGGCCCGGACTATGACCGCCGGCAAATATCGGGGTGGTACACCCGCCTGATGCGGGACGAGGTGCTGGCCGGGTGGCGGGAGGAGGAGGACGGCCCGGCCCTCCACGTCCACTGTCACGTCAGTGGCGGGCTGGTCGTCGGCCCAGCCGGCTGGCGGGACGCGATTTTCCGGCAAGAGTTGCCGCTGGTGCTGGAAGCCCTCCGCTTTGGCGACCGTCACCTCTTTGAGGCACAGCCGGAACTGGACCAGGCCCCCATCTGGGTGCACTTTAACGCCACCCAGCCCCGCTACAACCGGAGCGAATCGTGGGGCATACCCGCCGGGTTCGCATTTCATAACGGTGAACAGAAACCGGAGGAGAGACAATGAAAACAAGCAAGGTTCGCGAGCTTGTAGAGGAATTCCGCCTGGTATTTACCGGACGCAGCAACCTCATTTCAGGGGTTACGCAGTTGACCCGGCAGGCTTACCACAAAGGCACCAAGACACGTTGTGCCTTCGTGTCTTTGTGGTGAAAATGCCATCCATTGCGTAAGTCCTGTCATTGACTCGACTGCTGGCATTGTTGATAGATTTGGAGTATAATGAGTGTTGCACCCAGACGCATTTCAAACCGAGAAGGGAGGGAAAAAATGGCTTTTTTAACTGCTGCCGAAGCCCTGAAATGGGCGTTGGAGATCGAAAAGAACGGAGAGGTCTTTTACAATGAGGTGGCTAAGAGCGCCGACCCTGAAGTGAAGGCCCTCTTCGAGGACCTGGCGGCCCAGGAAAGAGGACACTACCAGGTGTTCCAGAAGATGCTGAAGGAGGTGAAGCCAGAACCTGACCTGTCCAACATCGAGTACGACGAGTATCAGGCCTATCTCCAGGTCGCTCTCGCCGAAGCCCTGTTCGCCGGGACGGATAAGAGCCTGACGCTGGCCAGGCAGGCCAGGGACCGGGAGACAGCCCTGCGAGCGGCCATGGGCTTTGAGAAGGACACCCTGCTGTTCTTCTATGACCTGCGTGAGATGGTGAGCGAAAGGGAACGGGGAGCTGTCTCTGACATTATCCTCGAAGAGAAGGCGCACCTGCGCCGCCTGGCCAAAATGATGTGAGCCTTCACGTTTTACGTTTCACACCTTCCGTTTTACGCCTTACGTTTCACGTTACGTTCCACGTTTCCCAAGGAGAGACCATGCCACCCATTGAGATCAAACCCGACATCTACTGGATCGGCGTCAACGACCGCACGACCGACCTCTTTGAGGGGCTGTGGCCCATCACCCAGGAAGGGGTCTCGTACAACACCTACCTGATCAAAGACGAGAAAAAGGCCATCGTGGACCTGACCAAAGCCCTCAAGACGGACGAGTTCTTCGACCAGATTGACCAGATTACCAACGTCTCCCAGTTGGACTATGTCATCATCAACCACATGGAGCCGGACCATTCAGGAGTGTTGCGTACTCTGCGACGGGTGGCGCCACAGGTCATCATCCTGGGCAGCGAGAAGACCCGCGCCCTGCTCGAATCCTTCTACGGCATCAGCGAGGGCGTGCAAGTCGTCCAGGATGGGGATACCCTCTCGCTGGGAAAACACACCCTGCGTTTCTTTTCCACCCCCTTTGTCCACTGGCCGGAGACGATGATGACCTACGAGGTCAGCGAGCGCATCCTCTTCTCGTGCGATGCCTTCGGCGGCTACGGAGCTCTGCGCGGCGCCATCTTTGACGACGATTGCGTCAATCTCGAGTTCTACAAACAGGAAGCGCTGCGCTACTACGTCAACATCGTGGCCCTGTTCAGCGGCCCGGTACTGAAGGCCATCGAGAAACTGGCCGATGTGCCGGTCTCTATCATCGCCCCCTCTCATGGGCTCCTCTGGCGTGGGAACCCCCAGCTCATCGTGGACCTGTACAAAAAGTGGGCCGAATACGCCACCGGCCCCACCGAGGTCGGCGTCACGCTGATCTACGGCTCGATGTACGGCAACACCGAGAAGATGATGAACGCCGTGGCCCAGGGCATCTCCCGAGAAGGGGTACCGCTGACCATCTTTGACGCTGCCCACACTCATGTCAGCTACATTCTCCCTTCTCTGTGGACGCAGCGGGGGGTGATGGTGGGCGCGCCCACCTACGAAGGCTCCCTCTTCCCTCCGGTAGCCCAGGTGCTGGACATAGCTGCCCACAAGCGCATCCGCAACAAGAAAGCCGCCCGCTTCGGCAGTTACGGCTGGAGCGGCGGCGCGCAGCGGGACTTTGAGCGCATCATCGAGCCGCTGAAGTGGGAACTGGTGGACACCTTCGAGTTTATGGGCGGCCCGACGGAGGAAGACCTGAAGCACGGCGAGGAGTTTGGCGCCCGCTTTGCCAGACTCATCCGAACATGAATGATACCATCGGATTCCCAGAAGCGGAAAGTAAGGTGGAGGCAATGGAACAGCATAATCCGAATCGGCACAAAATTGCGCCCGATGTCCCGCGCACTTATTATTGGTGGCCGATCACCGAGGCAAAAATCCGCCAGGCTATCCAGAGGATTGTGGACGCAGTCCAGCCCGAAAGAATCATCCTGTTCGGTTCGTTCGCCTACGGCCAACCCAGCCTGGATAGCGACGTAGATTTGCTGGTGATTATGGACAGTGAGCAGAGCGTTCACGCCCGCTCGGTACAGATATCAGAAATCCTTTACCCTCGCCCCTTTCCGGTGGACATTATTGTTCGCACGCCGGCGGAGGTGGCAGAACGCATCGCGTTGGGCGACAACTTTTTCCGTGAAATTATGACAAAAGGCAAAGTGCTCTATGAACGCCCAAGCGGTTGAGGAGTGGATCAAAAAAGCAGAAGACAATTACATTAGCGCGCTCACGTTGGCACGTCGCCGCAGCAGGCCTGTGCCTGATGTCGTTTGCAATCAATGCCAGCAGTGCGCCGAGAAATATCTGAAGGCGTTACTGGTTCGGCATCGGCTTGACTTTCCCAAAATACACGACCTGGTTCAACTTGAAGAATTAGTCACACAAGTGGATCCTGATGTTCGATTGATTCATGGCAGCCTGGCCACACTCAATCCATATGGGATTGACATTCGCTATCCAGGTCTTGAGGCTACGGTCGAAGAAGCGCGAGAGGCAGTGATGGCAATGAAAGAGATCCGCAAGTTTGTGCGCTCAAAATTGGGATTGAGTTCAGGGGGATCGCTTAGATGAAGCAAATACCTAAGCCCCAATGGCAACTTCAATCGTGGTTCCTGCCAGCCCTGATCGGCCTGCTACTGATGCTGCAACTGGTCACACCCTATCGGGGCTGGCGGATTCTGCTGGTGGGGCTGGGCGGAGCGTGGCTGGTCAGCCACCTGTGGGCACGGTCCCTGGCGCGCAGACTGCGTCTCACCCGCGAGATGCGCTTTGGCTGGGCCCAGGTGGGCGACAAGATAGTGGAGCGCTTCACCCTCACCAACGATGGCCAACTGCCTGCCCTTTGGGTCGAGGTCGTGGACCATTCTACCCTACCCAACTACCCTGCCAGCCGGGGGATAAGCGTGGGTGGTCAGCACTCGATCAAATGGCACCGGGAGGCCGTTTGTACTCACCGTGGCCTTTTCACCCTCGGCCCGACTACCGTGCGGACCGGCGACCCCTTTGGGTTGTATACGGTCACCCTGCATTACCCGGCTTCCCTCCCCCTCATAGTTTTGCCGCCTATCGTCCCCCTGCCGGCCATCGAGGTAGCGCCGGGCGGCCGGGTTGGAGAAGGGCGCTCCCGGGCCAATGCCCTCGAGCCCTCGGTCAGCGCCGTCAGCGTACGGGAATACCACCCTGAAGATAGCCTGCGCTGGATCCACTGGCGCACCTCTGCCCACCGTGACTCCCTTTTCGTACGAGTCTTTGACAGCACCCCGGCCAGCAATTGGTGGATCTTGCTGGATATGAACCGCTACGTTCAGGCGGGGCAGGGCCAGGATGCGACCGAGGAGCACGCCGTGATCCTGGCTGCCTCGCTGGCCGACCGCGGTCTGCGCTCGGGGCAGGCGGTGGGGCTGGCAGCACAGGGCCAGCAACTGGTGTGGCTTCCGCCACAAGGAGGAGAAGGCCAGCGCTGGGAGGTTTTACGCTCGCTGGCGCTGATTTCCCTTGGCTCGCGCCCCCTGGCTGAGTTGCTGACAGGTATGCGGCCCGCATTGGAACCACACACCAGCCTGGTCATCATTACGCCTGACGTGGATACCACCTGGGTCGAAGCCCTTATGCCCCTCCTGCGGCGTGGAGCCATCCCTACCGTGTTGTTGCTCGACCCCGCTTCCTTTGGCGGAAGGGGCAACTGGAGTGTAACGAGGGCTTTGCTCGTTGACCTGGGAGTGGCCCACTACGTCATCACCCGTGACCTGCTGGACCGGCCAGTAGCATCTCTCGGCCAGCCAGAGCCTGGGAGCAGGCGAGTTCCGGGAACCAGACGCGCCGGGTTGGCTCGCCAACCCCGTGAGAGAGGATGGGAGGTGCTCTCATAATGGGTGCGGACAGGGGACAGCCGTCCCACAGGATCACCCTCCGGCTGGAGCCACGAACCCTGTTCTTATTGGCGCTGCTCCTGCTGGCACTGGGCAGCGTGGCGCACGGGCTGGCCCAGGCTGTCCGTGACCTGGATACCTGGTTGTTGTTGACTGTTGCCATATTGGGTGTGCTGGCCGGTTGGATGATGGCTGCCCTCCATCTGCCAGGCTGGCTGGCGGGCATCTCGGCCTCTTTGCTGGGTATCGAAGTGGTTCTCGGACGCGTCGGGCGATTGGACAGGAAGCTGACGGCAGTGGGACAGGCACTGATCAATCTGCTCTGGGAGATAGGGCGCTGGCTGCTGAGTTGGAAGATAGAGAAGGGACAATGGGAGCTGACCGGTCCGCCGCCGAACTGGATAGCCGTTTCGCAGACCCTGGCGGAACTATGGGCTGCCGTAAACACCCTGCTCCATCGGGGGTACCAATGGCTGCTGGGGTTCATGGCTGGTCGTCCTGCTTTTGATCCGGTGGCCGCAGCTCTGTTATGGGCTCTGGCCATGTGGGCCGTAGCCTTCTGGGCCGGCTGGACAGTGCGCCGCCACCAGCCCTTGCCGGGCATAGCCCCGGCCGGCGCACTGTTGGTCACGACCCTCGCCTACACGAGAGCCAGGCCCACTATCCTGTTGGCTCTGCTGGGCGTGACCTTGCTGCTGATGGCCATGGTTCAGCACGATGCCCGTGAGCGTCGCTGGCGGGCGATCAGAATTGACTTTTCCTCCGACCTGTGGATGGACCTGACGCGGGCAGCGGCCTTCCTCTCCCTGGCCCTGGTGACCACGGCAGCTCTGATACCCTCTATCTCTGTACGCCAGATCGTCGAATCCCTGCAAAAACTGACTGCGGAACAGGCAGGAGAAACCAGGCCGGTCGCCAAATCGCTGGGTCTGGAAACACAACCTGACCTGGAGAAGAAAGCCCCTGGCCCGGCGCAGGTCAGCGGTATGCCGCGCCTTCACACCGTCGGCTTAAAGCCACAACTATCGCCGCAGGTGGTGATGATCATTCGCACCAGTGACCTGGGACTCGATCTGGATCCGTCGCGGATGACACCCTTTGAGCGCCGTATGCTGAGACTGGAGGAGCCAGCGTGGCGCTATTACTGGCGGAGCATCACCTACGATAGCTATACCGGTCGTGGCTGGACCACCAGCCAGACGGAGATGGTGAAATACGAAGCGGGCCAGCCGGCCGTCGCCCGGGACAGGCCCTTTCATCGAGTGGTGCGGCAGAAGGTCCAGGTCATCGGCGACCCGACGGGGGTGCTCCACGTGGCGGGTACCCTGATCACAGCCGATCAGGAGTTCGGCATAGCCTGGCGCTCGGCAGAAGATGCCTTTGGCGCGTCTCTCACCGGGCGGATTTCCAGGCCGCTCTCCTATCAGGCCGACTCATTGGTACCTGTCGTCAGTGAGAAACAGTTACGTGCGGCAGGGAGCAACTATCCGGAGTGGATCCGCCAGCGCTACCTGGCCCTGCCCGACCAGGTTCCCGACCGGGTGCTGGCGCTGGCACGCGACCTGACGGCCACTGAGCCCACCCCCTACGACCAGGCCGTGGCCATTGAGTCCTACCTGCGGACTTTTTCCTACACCCTGGACGTGCATCTGCCCCCGTTCGGTCGGGATGCGGCCGACTACTTTCTCTTCGATTTGAAACGAGGGCATTGTGACTACTTCGCCACAGCCATGGCTGTGCTGGCCCGGGCGGCCGGCCTGCCGGCCCGACTGGTGGTTGGCTACGCCAGTGGGACCTACGATGCGGACAGGGCTCGCTTCATCGTTACCCAGGCCGATGCCCACACCTGGGTCGAAATCTATTTCCCTGGCTACGGGTGGGTGGAGTTTGAGCCCACTGCCGGCCGCCCACCCATCGAGCGTCCGGCCGAGCCCAGCCTGATAGAATGGCCTGAGCCAGAAGAGCCGCTCAGGCCCCAGGAACCGCCGTCGGAAACAGGAAGCAGGGTGACTCAGTTCTTGGGGATGGGAATGTGGGGCGCTCTGGCAGCAGCCACGTTGGTGGGCCTCGTCTGGCCGATCGTTGATAGCTGGCGGCTGCGCCTCATCCCACCGGTAGCAACTGTGGCGACCCTCTACCGACGCCTCCAACGTCACGGGCGGCGGCTGGGTGTGCCGATGCGAGAGGGGGATACACCTTACGAGTTTGCCAGGTCCTTTGCCAGGTATTTTGCCAGGCTGGCGCGAGGGAAGTGTTGGAATACAGCTCTGGCCCCGGCCATCCCGGAAGTGCAATGGCTGATCCACCTTTACGTGCAGGCCAGTTACACGCCTCACCCGCCAGATCCTGACGCTCAGAGGCAGGCGATACAAACCTGGCAGCGGCTATGTCGGCGTTTGTGGATGGTGTGGGCATTGCAGAAGTGGCGGAGTAGCCCACTCGGACGATTTTCGAGACCGTCAACGTAAGGCGGAGTACGGGCGAGGCAGCGCCTCGCCCGTACCCCGCTTTGGGCCTCCGGCCTCTGGTCGGCCTTCCGACCGGGGGGCGTCGGCGCAGGCCGACGCCCGGCGCAGTGCCCAGGGAGGCTGATTTCCAATCAGCGCACGGCGGCGGGCGGCCGGGTAGGTCGTTACGACGCGGTAAACAAATACGTGGACTTTTCCACAGCCAGGTGGCGAGATGACCGTCACGGTTCAGGCCCTATCCAGGCTCTCGTTCTTCTCCGGCCTCGACAACGACGTCCTGTCAGAGATTGTGCCTCACATCATCGAGCACACTTTTTCGCCTGGCCAGGTAGTCCTGTTGCAAGGTGAACCCTGCCAGGCGGTGTATTTTGTTGCCCAGGGCGTGGTGCGGACCCACAAGCTGTCACCCGAAGGCCGCGAGCACATACTGGCTTATCTCGGACCCGGTGAGCCTTTTAACCTGGTCCCCGCTCTTGACGGCAGACCCAATCTGGCTGCTGTGGACGCTGTGACAGAAGTGACGCTCTACACCATCCCTTGCGAGCGTTTCCGGCGGATCCTGCGCCACCACCATGGGGTAGCGATGGCCGTCATGGAGCGCCTGGCGGCTGAAGTGCGACGCCTGAGTGACATGGTGGAAGATCTGGCCCTGCACACGGTACGTACCCGGCTGGCGCGCTTCCTGCTGGCCCAGGCCGATGGCGCGCAACCGCCCAAACGCTGGACGCAGGAGGAGATCGCGGCCCAGATTGGCACCGTGCGCGACGTGGTGGGACGCACGCTGCGGGCTTTTGCCGAAGACGGCCTGATCCGCCGGGAGCACGGGCGGCTTGTGGTGACAGACCGGGCCGGGCTGGAACGCGAAGCAATGATGCAGGGATAAAATGCGACTTTTGTCGCAGACAAACGGCTACTCTGGGGGTATAATGAACGTGAGTAGCCGTTGTAATCAGGAGATGGGCATGAAAAATACGTGGCCGCTGCCTCAGGTTGACGAGACTCGTTGCACGCTCTGTGGGCTATGCGTGGAAGCCTGCCCCTGCCATGCCATAGAGCTGAGGGAACAGAAGCTGGTCTTCACCTGCCCGGAGTCTTGTCCCCACACACCAACCTGCGCCGGGACCCTGGACTGTAATCACCTGTGCGAAGAGGTCTGTCCCACCGGCGCGATCTCCTGTGCTTTCGAGATCGTCTTTGAGGCGGACCGGGAGAGAGGCCAGGTCTTATAACCGGTGAGTGAACCATCTATGCCGTGCACCTGCTTTGCCTGGACGATCATAGCGGGTGGAAGGGAGAACGGAGGAATGGTCAAACTGAATCCGCAGCAGCCTGCTCCAGACTTTCGATTGCCCTCGAGCCTTGGTGTGGATTTGTCTTTAAGAGACTATCGGCATCAACAACCAGTCGTGCTGTTTTTCGCGCACAGTGCTGAATGTCCGCGATGCCGGCAACGACTGCAGGGCTTTGTCGAGCACTATGACGACTATCGCTTCTGGCAGGCAGAGATTTTGGCAGTGATCCCAGAACCACTGACCACGGCCAGACAACTCGCTGAAACATTAGGATTGCCTTTCCCCGTGCTCTCGGATGTGGATGGAAGCGTGCGGTCACAATATGTTGGCATGGTGGCTTTGACTGACCTGCCCCGGTCGGCTGTGTTCGTGCTGGATCGGTTTGGAGCCCCCGAGGCATGGGATGTGGCCAGTGATGCGGATGAATTGATGGCGCCCGATGAAGCTCTGGCGTGGGTACAGCATGGTGAACTGGCGTGTCCGGAGTGCGGCGTGACGGAATGGCCGTTCACTAACGGAAAGGAGTAACCTGTGTCAACAAAGCAAGTTACCTTGCCCATTCAGGGTATGACGTGTGCTTCCTGTGTCGCTCACGTCACCCATGGGCTTGAGCAGGTGCCCGGAGTGGCCGGGGTCCAGGTCAACCTGGCCACGGAGAAGGCCACGGTTACCTTCGACAACAGCCCTGTCCCGCTGACCACGCTGGTCCAGGCAGTGCAAGGGACCGGCTACGACGTGGCCACCGAGAAGGTGTCCCTGCCCATCGGCGGGATGACCTGCGCCAGTTGCGTGACCCACGTTGAAGAGGCCCTGGCCAGGATCCCTGGCGTGTTGCGCGTCAACGTCAACCTGGCCACCGAAAAGGCCAGCGTGGAATACATCCCCACCCTGACCGGTCTGCCCGATTTCCGCCGCGCCGTGGCTGATGCAGGTTACGAAGTGTTGCCTACAGCGGAGGAGCGGGCAGAAGAGGAACTTTCCCGCGAAGTGCGCAAGATGCAGGATGCCCGGCGACGGATGGTCCTGGCCTGGGCTTTTACTGTCCCCATCATCCTGTGGATGCTGCCGGAGATGTTGTTCGGTATGGCCTGGCCCGATATGACCGTTTTCAATCTGGGCACGCTGCTCCTGGCTGTGCCGGTCCTTTTCTGGGTCGGGCGACAAACCTACGTGGCGGCCTGGCGCTCGACGATGCACGGCGCACCCAATATGGACGCCCTGATCGCTATGGGTACCGGGGCCTCCTTCCTCACCGGCATTGCTGCTTTCTTCGCCCCCATCCCCTCTTACGCTGGCGTGGCCGCCATGATCATGGCCTTCCACCTGACTGGCCGCTACGTAGAGGCCAGCGCCAGGGGCCGCGCCTCGCAGGCTATCCGCAAGCTGCTGGAACTGGGAGCCAAAACAGCCCGCATCTTAGTAGATGGAACCGAAAAAGAGGTGTCCATTGACGAGGTGCAGCCAGGCGACGTGATGGTCATCCGCCCCGGCGAAAAGATCCCCACCGACGGGGTCGTGGTCGAAGGGGAGAGCGCCGTGGACGAGTCCATGGCCACAGGCGAGTCCATGCCGGTCAACAAGCACCCTGGCGATGAGGTCATCGGTGCCACCGTCAACCAGGACGGCCTGCTCAAGGTGCAGGCTACCCGCGTGGGCAAGGACACCTTCCTGGCCCAGGTGGTACGTATGGTCGAAGAGGCCCAGGGCACCAAAGTGCCCATCCAGGCCTTTGCCGACCGGGTGACGGCTGTGTTTGTGCCCATCGTTATCGGCATTGCCTTGCTGACCTTCCTGGCCTGGTTCCTGTTCCCCAACGCGCTGCATCCCATCGCCGTATGGGCCAGCCGTTTCTTGCCCTGGGTGGACCCCAGCCTGAACCCGTTCACCCTGGCCTTGATCACCACCGTCTCGGTGCTGGTCATCGCCTGCCCCTGTGCCCTGGGACTGGCCACGCCTACAGCGTTGATGGTCGGCAGCGGCATGGGGGCCGAGAACGGCATCCTGATCCGCTCCGGCGAGGCCATCCAGGCCATGCGCGACGTGCGGATGGTGGTCTTTGACAAAACAGGGACTCTGACCAAAGGCAAGCCCGAGGTGACGGATCAAATCTCAAATCCCAAATCTCAAATCCCAAATCTCAAATCCCAAATCTCAAATCTCAAATCCCAAATCTCAAATGACGAGTTGTTGCGTTGGGCAGCCTCTGTAGAGGTGGGGAGCGAGCACCCACTGGGCAAGGCAATCGTCCGCAAAGCTGAGGAGCAGGGGTTGAAGCTGGGCGAGCTGCGTGACTTTGAGGCGGTGCGCGGCAAAGGTGTGCGGGGCATAGTGGAGGGCAAAAGTGTGCTGGTGGGCAGCCGGGCGCTGCTGGAGGAGCATGGCGTGGCTGTGGCGGCAATGGAGGACGAGATGCGCCGCCTGGAGGACGAGGGCAAGACGGCCATGCTGGTCGCGGTGGATGGGGAGTTGCTGGGCCTGCTGGCTGTGGCCGACACCCTCAAAGACGACGCTGTGGCCGCCGTCCGTGAGCTGCGGGCATTGGGCCTGCAGACGGCCATGATCACCGGCGACAACCAGCGCACGGCCCAGGCCATCGCCCGTCAGGTGGGGATAGACCACGTGCTGGCCGAGGTGCTGCCCGAGGACAAACTGCGCGAAGTGCAACGGCTGCAAGAGGAGACAGATGGCCTGGTGGCCATGGTGGGCGACGGCATCAACGATGCCCCGGCCCTGACCCAGGCTGACGTGGGCATCGCCATCGGCACCGGGACGGACATCGCCATCGAAGCTGCCGACATCACCCTGGTGCGCGGCGACCTTTCCGGCGTCGTCAGCGCCGTCAGGCTTTCGCGGGCTACCTTCAACAAAGTGATCCAGGGCCTTTTCTGGGCCTTCTTCTACAACGTGGTCATGATCCCGCTGGCCATCCTGGGGATGATGCACCCCGTGCTGGCCGAGATCGCCATGGCCACCAGTTCGGTGAGCGTAGTCACTAACGCCAACTTGCTGCGCAGGGTGAATATCCGGCCCGGCTATGCTCGCCGTAACTAAAGCAGGCGGAGATGGGTGACGCGGGGGTCTATGATCACGGCATCGGCTTCAAAGTCCAGTTTCAGCCGCCATTTCTGCAGTGTGGCCGCACCGATGATCACCGCTTCGGAGAGGCCGGGAATGAGCATAAACTCGTCGGAAAAGCGGTAGCCGTCTATGTAGAAGTTAAGAGTGACCCTCTCGGTGGCGGTCAGAGTCTCACCTTCCTTGGCCGTGCCGAAATCCATGGGTTCGGGAAGAGGCTCTACGGTGGCCAGCTTCTCGGCCAGCTCAGGGTGGATGCAGGAGTAAGTGGAGCCGCTGTCAAAGATGGCCACCTCCTCCTGACTCCCTTTTGAGCCAACCAGACGGATGAGCTTCTGAATGACAGCCATAGGTTCACCTGATTGAAATCAAAGCAGGCGGAGATGGGTGACGCGGGGGTCTATGATCACGGCATCGGCTTCAAAGTCCAGTTTCAGCCGCCATTTCTGCAGCGTGGCTGCACCGATAATCACCGCTTCGGAGAGGCCGGGGATGAGCATAAACTCGTCGGAAAAGCGGTAGCCGTCTATGTAGAAGTTGAGGCGCACCGCTGCCTCCGCGCGTAGTTCTCTCCCCTCCTCAGCCGTGCCGAAATCCATGGGTTCGGGAAGGGGGACGATGATTTCGAGTTTCTCGGCCAGCTCAGGATGGATACAGGAGTAAGTGGAGCCGCTGTCGAAGATGGCCACCTCCTCCCGACTGCCTTTCGAGCCAACCAGACGGATGAGCTTCTGAATGACGGCCATAGGTTCACCTCTAATCGAATTTTACCACACATACAGCGGCAAGTCAAAGGGCCAAAGGCACCCCTTTGATGCAGTACTTGAAGAAAAGGAGGTCTCACAAAATGAGTAGAATCAATTGGATACAGGTACTGGTCTTTGGATTGGTGGTACTGGTCATCTTCCTGGTAGGCATCAGCCTCTTGCCCATGTTCTTTGGCGGCGGCTACTGGGGGATGATGGGGCGCGGCGGGATGATGGGCGGCTGGTGCCCCTGGTGTGGGGGGACGGGACGATTCGGTGGCGGGTTGATGGGCGGCCTCTTTGGACTGCTCTTCATGCTGCTGGGTCTGCTGATCCCTCTCGGATTGGTGGTACTGCTGATCGTGGGTGTTTTCTGGTTGGTGCGCAGCATCGGTAGCGCCACCCCTGTGGCTCCGCCGTCGAAGTGCTCTCAATGTGGGCGGCCGGTTCAAACTGACTGGCAGCACTGTCCCTATTGTGGCGAGGAGCTGTGAGATGAACGAGAAGAAAATGCCCTGGTGGCTCGTTATTGGGGGCGGCGTGCTGGTCGGCCTGCTCCTGGTAGCCTGCCTGGCCCTGGCTCTCAGATTCACCAGGCCGACGCTCGGTGGAGGATACCGCTCCAATGGTGAGCAGATCTACTTTACCGGCACCAGCCAACGAGGCACCCCCATCACCTCCGACATGGGCATGGGGATGATGGGCGGTGGGATGATGACCTGCGCGAACTGTCATGGCCCCGATGGCCGGGGCGGACGGGTACGGATGATGATGCACACCTTCGTGGCCCCCGACATCCGCTACGAGACGTTGACGGCGGAGGAACACGGAGAGGAAGAGGCCCATCCTCCTTACACTGACGAGACCATTAAGCAGGCTATCACCAGAGGGATCGAGCCGGACGGTGCGCCCCTGGACTGGCCCATGCCGCGCTGGACAATGAGTGACGAGGACCTGAACGACCTGCTGGAGTTCCTGAAAACGCTGGACTGATTTCATCAAAAAGGGAGGATGACCATGGCTGTCCAGATTGCTGATAACATCTACTGGGTGGGTGCAGTGGACTGGGAGGTGCGCCATTTCCACGGACACACCTATCACACTCACCGCGGCACTTCGTACAATGCTTACCTGATCGTGGACGACCGCATCGCCCTGGTGGATACGGTCATGCCGGGGTTCGAGGACGAGCTTTTCCGTCGCATCGCCGGGGTGGTGGATCCGGCGCGTATAGACTATGTTGTTGCCAACCACGGGGAACTGGATCACTCCGGGGCCATCCCGGCCGTGCTGGCGCGGGTCCCCCAGGCGACCCTGGTCCACAGCAAGCGCGGAACCGAATCCCTCGGCAAGTATTTCCAGGACGGCTGGAAGCGCCAGGTCGTTAGAACTGGAGACACCATCTCGCTGGGCCACAAAACGCTGACCTTCCTGGAAGCACCAATGCTGCATTGGCCCGACAGCATGTTCACCTACATCCCCGAAGACCGGGTGCTCCTCCCGAACGACGCCTTTGGCCAGCATCTGGCCTCAGCCCAGCGCTTCGCCGATGAGGTGGATCCGACCATCCTGTGGGACGAAGCGCGCAAGTACTTCGCCAACATCCTGACCCCCTTCAGTACTCTGATCCTGCGCAAGGTGGAAGAAGTCCAGAAAATGGGACTGGAGATCGAGGTCATCGCCCCCAGCCACGGGGTCATCTGGAGAAAAAATGCCATCCAGATTGTCGAGCAATACGTGCGCTGGGCCAGCGGGGAAGCGCAGCCCCGGGCGTTGGTGGTGTACGAGACAATGTGGGGAAGCACCGCCGAAATGGCTCGCGCCATCCTGGAGGGCATCATCGAGGCGGGGGTAGAGGGGCAGCTCTTCGCCGTTCCCCAGACGGACCACACGACCGTGATAGGGGCCTTGCTGGAGGCCAGGGGCATCGTCGTGGGATCGGCGACGCACAACCGCCGGCCGCTTTTGAATATCTCGGCTCTGGTGGAAGACCTGGTTGGGCTCCGCCCGGTGAAGAAGATTGGGGCTGCCTTCGGCTCTCACGGCTGGGGAGGCGGAGCCGTGCCGCTTCTGGAAAAAAGCCTGAAAGAGGCTGGAATTGATGTCGTTCAGGAGGGCCTGGCTCTGGCCTGGCGGCCCACGCCCCAGGAGCGGGCGCAGGCGGTGGCCTTTGGCCGGGCTTTCGGCGAACGGGTGCGAGAATCATTTTGATCACAAGAGAGGAGCGTAGAACTATGGAAAAGGTAAAAGACCTGGTTTGCGGGATGATGATTGACCCCAAGACAGCCGCAGCTACCTCGGAGTACAAGGGCAAAACCTACTATTTTTGTGCCAGGGGCTGCAAAGTTGCTTTTGACAAGGACCCGGAGAAGTACATCAAGGGTGAGGCTGAGTCTGAGCACAAGCATTAGAGGGGGTAGGACGGGTTGCCAACCCGTCCGCTGAAAAGGATACCAACGCCCATGCCAACCAAGACATTCACTGTAGAAGGGCTGGCCTGCGTAGATTGCGCCGATGTCACCCCGGTTGATCACGCCACCGATACGCCGACCGTTTCACTGGCGACGGCCGATCTAGCTCCAGAACAGATCGCCAGGGCGACGCTGGCCACAAACCGTCGCCGGGAAGGCAACCCGCTCCTGGGTTTTGTTCGCTTTGTCCTGTCCGGGCGCGAGACAACGATGACGGCTATGGCCGGGCTGCTCACATTGCTGGGATTGGCGTTGACGGTGGCAGGCACGCCTCTCTGGAGCCGGATAGCCCTCTTTTCAACGGCCATCGTCGTGGGCGGTATCCCGGTGGCGCATCACGCCTGGCAGGAGGTGTGGCTGGCCCGCAGTCTGGGCATCAACGCGCTGATGGTGATCGCCGTCGTCGGCGCCACGTTTATCGGGGAGTGGGCCGAAGCGGCTATCGTGGTGGTGCTCTTCTCCCTGGGGGAGGCGCTGGAAGGGTACGCCGCAGAGCAGGCGCGCAGTGCTCTGGAAAACCTCCTGGACCTGGCCCC